>Ga0070762_10000459_pt1 | contig 17134 bp, 15 predicted proteins | sample HubBroMetageREF2_FD_66726 | JGI IMG/M metagenome (GOLD analysis project Ga0070762, IMG submission 66726) | Reference soil microbial communities from the Hubbard Brook experimental Forest, New Hampshire, USA - Hubbard Brook CCASE Soil... | ecosystem: Environmental > Terrestrial > Soil >...
AGGAGAACGGGCTGACCGTTTTGTATCTCGTCGGAGAGCGTCCTTACGTGATCGATCTGGGCAGCGAGGATCCTGCTCACCGCGCCGAGCTCGTCAGCAGCGACGGGCTGGACCTGGCGCTCGTGTGCCTTTCAAGTCCGCTGGGGATCGAGTGGCTTCCGCGCCAGCAGGCGCATGCCCTGATCGATGTCTACCACGAGGGAGCGCTCGCGCTGGACGGGCCTTTCGGCGTGTGGGGCGCCATTGCGCTCGAGCATGCCGACCCGGACGATGTCGACCTCGCGCTCACGCGAGGATGCGTCGGCCTGTCGCTCCCCGCCGGCGCACTCGCAAGCGTGCAAGCCATTGCCAAGCTGCGCCCGGTGCTCGAGCGCTTGGAGTCGCGCGGCGCGCCGCTGTTCGTGCATCCCGGGCCGCGACTCAGCGCACGCGTCGCCCGCCCGGCGCCGCAGACGTCGTTCGACGACCCGCTGTGGTGGCCTGCGCTCACCAACTACGTCGCCTGCATGCACGAGGCATGGCTTGCCTTCCTGGTCGCCGGACGCCCAAGCCATCCACGCCTGCGCGTGGTTTTCTCGATGCTCGCCGGACTTGCGCCGCTGCACACCGAGCGCCTCTGCTCTCGCGGTGGGCCATGCCCATCGCTTCCCGATCCGCTCGTCTTCTACGAGACCTCCTCCTATGGCCCCGCCGCGGTGGCCGTCGTCGAGGAGCTCGTCGGCTCCCAGCAACTGCTGTACGGGTCTGACCGACCAGTGGTCGAGCCCGGTGAGCTGGGCATGCTCGCAGGGCTCGACTGGGACCCAATTCTCGAGAGCACCCGGCGCGCACTCGGCGCTGGGAGCCTGGAGCTGGCGAGATGAGCGCCATCTCGCTGCCTACCGTTGGTGCGCCCGCGCTGACGTCGGCGCCCCCGCTCACGTCGGCGCCCGCGCTGGATCTAAATGGGCTGGCCGGTGTGCCCCGCCCGCGCGGACGCGACCTGTCCGGCCCCGAGCTTGAGGCGTTCGTCAGCGAGCTCGCAGAGCGTCCCGAGCTGTGGATCCATCTCGTCAAGCACGACACCACCCAGCGGGTCTACGAGGAGCTGCTCAGCGACAAGCACATCACCGCCTGGCTGATCTGCTGGATGGACGAGCACGACACGGGCTTTCACGACCACGACGTCTCCGCCGGCGCTGTTGCCGTCGTCAGCGGAGCCGTGCGCGAGGAGCGTCTGGCGATCGATGGTCCGACAAGCAACGGTGTCTTTCGCGCAGGTGCAAGCTTTCACTTCTCCGCAGCAGACATCCACAGGGTCAGCCACGCCGGCTCCGATCCAGCTGTGACGCTGCACGTCTATTCACCGCCGTTGCTGCGGATGGGCGCCTACGTAATCGGCGCCGATGGCGTGCTCGCGCGCCATCCAATGTCCTATGAGGAGGAGCTCCGCCCCCGCAGCGAGCAGGATTAGCCGTCGCGCTTGGCGCCCGCGCGGCGCTCCACGCCGCCGTCATTGGCGATCAAGATCAGACTGACGAGCTCCGGCGCGAACAGGCCGTGCTCGACCACTCCTGGAACGCCGCTCAGCCTCGATGAGAGCTCGCGTGGGTCGCCGACCGGGCCGAGATAGTCAGCGATCAGGCCTCCGTCGGGGCTGCGCTCGACATCGCGCAAGCTCGCAGGGTCGAGCGTCAGCAGCGTACGCCGTACACCAAATACCACCAGCTCCAGCGGTACCGGCGGCGTCAGCTCTTGGACAGCCTTCTCAGCTGACGCGATCACCACAAAGCGTCTCGCCGCGCTCGCCACGATCTTCTCGCGCGTGTGCGCTCCGCCGCCGCCCTTGACCAGCCATCCTCGCGCGTCGATCTGATCGGCGCCGTCGATCGCGATGTCCAGCTCACCCACCTCGTCAAGCGCCTGCACGCTCAGGCCAAGTGCGCGCGCCGCCACTTCAGTCCCCGGTGAGGTCGCCACGCAGCGCAATCCCTCCAGGCCCCGCTCGGCGATCGCCGGTAGTAGGTGCGCCACTGTCGATCCCGTGCCCAGGCCGACGCGCATGCCGTCCTCGATCAGCTCAGCCGCCGCCCTCGCGGCCGTGCGCTTCTGTTGGGCTACAGTCGCGTCGTCGCTCAGCGGCGATCGTTGCTGCCGCGCAGTCGAACCAGAGGACGCCATGGTGCGGACGTTACCGACCCGGCGGTGCCTCTGAGACGTACGCGGTCCGCTGATGCCGGACCATGCAACAGGAAGCCCTGCCCCACCGAGCAGTCGAGCTCCCTGGCCAGCGCCAGCTGACGATTGGTTTCTATCCCCACCGCGACCGCTGTCAGGCCCGCCTCCTTGGCGAGTGCGATCGTCGCCGCGAACATCGCCCGCCGGTCCTTGTTCAGATGGAAGTTTTCCGTCAGCCCGCGGTCGAGCTTGACGACGTCCAGCGGCAGGTTGCTCGGCAGGCCCAGTGACATCTGGCTGAAGCCAAATTTGTCCAGTGCGATCAGCACCCCCAAGCGCTTGAGGTCCTTCAGCGCCGAGCGGGCCCGCTCGGGATCGCGCAGCACCGCTTCCTCACTGATCTCCAGGCACAACGCGCGACCCGGCAGACGGCAGTATGCGAGCTCCTCGCGCACCCGCTCCGCGAGATCGAGCTCCGTCAGCTCGCGCGCGGAGATGTTCACCGAGACCGGGATCGTGATGCCGTTGCGCCGCCAGATCTCCGCTTGCGCGCACGCCGCGTGGAGCACCCAGTTGCCGATCTGCACGATCAGCTCGCTCTCCTCAGCCGGTGGCAAGAACGTCGCGGGAAGCACCTCTGCGTTCGCTGAACGCCCGTCGCCCGTAGGGCGCCAGCGCACGAGCGCCTCCGCGCCGACCGCCTGGCCGCCGGCGAGTCTCAAGATCGGCTGATAGGCGAGCACCAGCTCGCGCTGCGGCAGCGCTTCGCGCAGGCGGCCTTCGATCTCCAAGTGTGTGTCGAGCTCCCGACGCAGGCGTTCGTCGAACAGTTCCAGGCGGCGACCTCCCGCGGCCTTGGCGCGGTACATCGCCACGTCGGCCTCGCGCAGCATTGTCTCTGGGTCCGTGTCCGGGTGGTGGGAAACCGACACGCCCACGCTCGCCAACATCGCCACGTCGGAGGATCCCAGCGGGAACGGCTTCTCCAGCGCGTCCAGCACCCGTTCGGCCAAAGCCAGCGCCTCGCCCTCGCTTTCGATGTCCTCGATCAGGATCACAAACTCGTCGCCGCCCAGTCGTGCCACCGTGTCGCTGTCGCGCATCAGCTCAGCCAGTCGTTCTGAGACGGAGATCAACAGGCGGTCGCCGACGTCGTGTCCGAGGTTGTCGTTCACCGCCTTGAACTTGTCCAAGTCGATGAACAGCATCGCCACCACGCCGTGGCTGCGATGCCGATTCAGGCGCGCCAGCGCCTGGCGTGCGCGGTCCATCAACAGCAGCCGGTTCGGTAGGCGTGTGAGCGGATCGTGTAGCGCTTGGCGCTCCAGCCAGATGCGGTCGGTCACGTCCTTGGCCGCCGCGTACCAACTATCCCCATCGCGGCGCGCGCTCCACAAGAGCCAACGCCAAGAGCCGTCGCGGTGGCGGTAGCGCGTGGTGAGCTCCTCCAGCTGGGTGGCCTGCCCGTCGTCGGCGAGCATCAGCCCAAGCGTCTTCTCCACGTCGTCCGGGTGCATGAACTCCCGGATCGGCCTTGCCCGTAGCTCCTCGCTCGTCCAACCAAGCAACTGCTCCCAAGCGGGGTTCAAGAGCGTGAAGTAGCCGTCGAGCGAGATCGTCGCCAGCAGGTCGCTGGTCATCTCGAACAGGCGCGCTATGCGCGCCTCGCCGTCAGATATCGACTCAATGCCCGTATGGGCCTGGGTGCTCATTGCGTGGGAAGCCATCCTTGCTGATCACGTCGGCTGCCGGGGCACGCTTGCCCGGGCCGGGCTCCTGCCACTGGACGGATTGGCCAGCGCCGATTCCAGATCCCCGAACGCGGAGGTTTGTCCGCGCTGGCTGCAGCTGTTAGCTACAGCTGTTAGCTACAGCTGTCAGCTACAGCTGTTAGGAGGCGCTGCCGAGCGGTGCCGCTGAATCCGGCGTGGCGTTCTGCCCAGCCGGCCCGGCGCCCATGGCGGAGCCGGGGGGCACCTCGCCGCGCAAGAAGCGCCACACCGCCAGGCACATCATGATCGTCATGATCACCGCACTCGACGCGCACTCCTCGCAGATCGCATGGATCGAGAACAGCTCGCGGTAGGTCAGGTAGGCGCTGAAGGCAAAGCCGCCGACCGTCAGTGCCGCCAATGCAAACCTCGTGTTCTCGCCTTCCGGGGCCAGCAGCGTGACGAAGATGGCCACGTAGCCGATCAGCCCGATCAGCGCCACCGGCACGCCCTCGAGCTCCGCGTAGCGCGAGGTCTGTACCTTCGTGCAGCTTTCGCCAGCAGTGCATGCCGGCTTGATCCCCGCGTAGTGGACGTACGTCACGTAGCTGGCCACCGCGAGCCCGAGGAGCGTGAGCACGATCAGCGTGATCCTCAGGGCCCGTGCGCTCATCGCCGTCCTATGCCTTCAGGAGTTTTTCGACGGCTTCGTTGATGAACGTCGGGTCTTCAGGGTTGGAGTATTCGACCTTGCTCATCGGACCACCGGTGTGGCCGATCAAGAAGGAGGGCGTGCCAGTGAAGCCGTTGTTATTGGCCGCCTGTGCGTCCGTCGTGACCTCGTTGGCCAGTTCTGGGTCGCTGCGGTCGGCCGTCCACGTCGCCAGGTTCAGGCCCGGGACTTGGCTGGCGATGCCCTGGATGTATTTTTCAGTCACGTAGCCCGAGTCCTCTTCTCCCTGCTCGTGGTAGAAGGTCTCGATGAAGTACCACGCTTTGCTCTGCTTGCCAGCCGAGTAGGCCGCGACCTGCTGCAGTTTGAACGTTTCCGGTTCGCGCGTGGCGGTCTCCAGGGAGCGGTATTCGATCTTCAGCTTGCCTGTGCGCACCCACTTCGAGACCACCGTAGGCAGCGCGCCCAGCGTGAATTTCTGGCAGATCGGGCACTCCAGATCACCGAAGTACTGCAGCGTCAGCGGTGCCGTTGAGCTGCCGAGCACGTTGCCGCTCTGGGGTATGCCTCCGATCAGTTTCTGCACTTCCGCCACCGTCGAGCTTGCCCCGGCGCTGCCGACCTTGGGCGGTGTTTTAGCTTTGCCTCCGCCCGTCGCGATCAAGATCACGACAACCGCCACCACGACGACTGCGCCTACCACCCCCAACTGCGTCAGCCGCGTGCGCCGCACCGCAGCCGCAGCCGCAGCATCCTCCATTGCCTTGCGATCGGCACGCGCCTGCTCGCGGCGCTGCTTGCGGGTCAGCTCTTCGTCACTCTCAACTGGGCTCATGCATGCAACTTTTACAGATTTCTGTTCAAGCGTGCCTAAGTAGGGCACCATGTTGCAAACCTCGTCGCCCCCGTAGCTCAGCTGGATAGAGCATCGGACTTCTAATCCGAATGTCGCTGGTTCGAATCCAGCCGGGGGCACTCAACGAGCTGCCGCCGTGGCCGGCTCCCCGGCGGCGCCGCGCAACGCCGAGTTGTCAACAAAGAACTCGTGTGCGAGCGTGGCGATCAGGCGCGCCAGATCGGGGTGCTCATCCGGGCGCCAGCACTCCAGCAGGTCCAACAGTCGCTGCGTGCCCGTCGCAGACAGGCGCTCCAACACGGCGTGGCCCTCGCCAGTCAGCTGGAACCCCGGTCCGGTGTCCTCGCCCGTGGCAATCAAACCGCGCTTGGCCAGCGTGTCTCTAGCTTCGCGCAGCGTCGCCGTCTGCACCTGCGAGCGCCGCGCCAGGTCCTCCAACCGCACCGAAGCATCCGCGTTCAGCCGCGCCAGCAGCCAACACGCCGCCGGGTCGAGATCGACGCCCGCGCGCGCAGCCACACGCTGCACGAGCTCGCGCGCGCCCTCGCGGCGGTCGAGCTGGCCAATCTTGTTGACGATCACCGCCAGCGAGTCCGTATCGCGCGGCGTCGCAAACGTGTCTCCCAGATCGCCCGTCGCCACCGTGTCGCGCAGCGGCAGCTGACGGATGAACCAAGAGAACACAAAAGCGACCACAGCAATCGCCGCAGCCACCTCGAAGACCGAGCTCAGCGAGTTCGTGAACGCGTGCAGGTAGCCGCTGCGCAGCGCCGCCGGCAGGCTCGCGATCTCCTTTGGGCTGATCGTGCTCGCCGCGTTCGAGGAGCCAACCTTGCCCCGTGGTAGGACGACCTTCAGCTGACTGCTCAGCCGGTTGGAGAAAATCGCTCCAAGCGCCGCCGTGCCCAACGAGCCGCCGATCGAGCGAAACAGCGTCGCGCCAGAAGTGGCCACGCCCAAATCGGAGTACTCCACCGCGTTCTGCACCGCCAGCACCAGCACCTGCATCACCATGCCCAACCCCAGCCCCAGCACGAACATGAAGCCAAAGATCTCTGCTTGGCCGCTCGTCGGATCCATCGTCGAGAGCAGGTACAGGCCGATCGTCATCACCGCCGTGCCCACGATCGGGAACAGCTTGTAGCGGCCCGTGCGCGTGATCGCCTGCCCCGAGCCGATCGACGTGATCAACAGGCCGCCCATCAGCGGCAACAGCTGCAGGCCCGAGCCCGTGGGGCTTGCGCCCTTGACCACCTGCAGGAACAGCGGCAGATAGGTGACCGCACCAAACAGCGCGAAGCCGACCACGAAGCCAACCGCGCTCGTCACCGAGAACACGCTGTTCGCCAGCAGCCGCAACGGCAGCACCGCCTCGACCGCACGGCGCTCCGCGAACACGAACGCCACCAGCGCCAGCACGCCACCTACGCCCAGGCCGACGATCACCGGGGAGCCCCACGCGTAGGAGTTGCCGCCCAGCGACGTCGCCAGCACGATCGCGCTCAGGCCCGCCGCCAGCAGCAGCGTGCCGAGGTAGTCGACCACGTGGTGCACGCGATCTGACGCCGACGGCAGCGTCGCCGCCAGCACAAACAGCGCCAGCACGCCGATCGGCAGGTTCACATAGAAGATCCAGCGCCAGCTCAAATGGCCCGTCAAGAAGCCGCCCAGCAGCGGCCCCGCCACGCTCGCCAGGCCGAACACCGCGCCGAACAGGCCCGTATAGCGGCCGCGTTCGCTCGGCGGCACCACATCGCCGATCGCCGCCTGTGCGCTGACCATCAGCCCGCCGCCGCCGAGTCCCTGAAGCGCTCGAAACGCGATCAGCTCATCGAGGCTCTGGCTGAGACCGCACAGCGCCGAGCCCGCCAGGAACACCAGCAGCCCCACCTGCAGCACGATCTTGCGCCCGTACATGTCGCCCAACTTTCCGTACAGCGGCGTCACCGCCGTCTGCGCCAACAGGTACGCCGTCACAACCCACGAGATGTGGCTGAGTCCGCCCAGGTCGCCCACGATCGTCGGCAACGCCGTCGCCACGATCGTCTGGTCCAGCGCCGCCATCAGCATCACCAGCAACAGGCCCGTGAACACCAGTCGTCGCGTAGACGCCTGCGGGACCTGCTGTGCGGGGACTGCCGGCACGGCGCTCCCCGGAGTGACGCTCAACGACCCTCCTTGACCGGGTTCACGTCCAGTCTAGGGATTGCGCTGGCGGGGGCTATATAGCATTGCCCCGGCCCGCCCCCAACGGCGCCCGCCGATCGCACGGCGGCTGGTTCGAGTCCAGCTGGGGCGCTGATGTTCATCGCCACCGCGCTGCTCTACCCGTGCGTGCTAGCGGCGCTCTGTGCCGGTGCAGGGCTGCTCGTCGATTGCCTCAGCGGACGCTTCTTGCCAGGGGCGCTGCTGCTCACCGTCGGCGCCGCCGCGCTGATCGCGCTCTCGCAGCTCAGCACATACGCCTATCCGCTCGCCCCCGCAACGCCGTATCTGATCGCCGCGGTCGCAGCCGCCGGGCTCGTCGTCGGGTGGGGAAGGGTCCGCGGCCTCGCGCGGCGCTGCCAGGAACAGCCGTGGCTGCTCCTCGCCTCCGTGCTGGCCTACGCGCTCGCGCTTGCACCCGTGCTGCTCGCCGGTCGCACGACCCTGTCCTCTTACATGGCCCTGTCGGACTCCGCCGTACATCTGATCGGCGCCGACTTCCTCATGCGCCACGGCCAGCACTACGTGCACCTCGACCTGCACAACTCCTACGGGCAGTTCATCAACGACTACTACAACACCAGCTACCCATCCGGAGCAGACACGCTGTTCGGCGGCAGCTCCTTCCTGCTCGGTCTGCCACTCATCTGGGCCTTCCAGCCGTTCAACGCGTTCATGCTAGCCGCCGCCGTCGGGCCCGCATGGCTGCTAGCGCAGCGCATGCGCCTTCAGGGACCGTGGGCCGCGCTCGCCGCACTCACCGCTGTCGTGCCCGCGCTCGTGTACGCATACGAGCTGTTTGGCTCCGTCAAGGAGATCACCGCGCTATCCATGATCCTCACGCTCGGCGCGCTCGCTGTCACGCACCGCAGCTGGCTGCTGGCTGGTGGCGCCCGCGTAATCCCCTTTGCGCTCGTAAGCGCCGGCGGCGTATCCGCGCTCGGCGTTGCCTTCGGCGCCTGGGCGCTCGCAGCAGCAGCAGTGCTCGCAGTGGCGCTCGCGACGGAGCTCGTGGATCAACGACGACAGGCGGGGGAGGCGCGGCGTCAGCGCGAGCGCGACGCGAGGGCAGTAGGCAACGGTAGGGGAGTGGCGGTCGCGCGCAACAGGCAAGCGACTGCGCTACCGATCTGCGCCGGGGCGCTGGTCGCGCTGATCGCCGCCTGGCCTACCTGGAGCGACCTGTCCGGATCGCTGAACGTCGCAAGCGAGATTGCCTCCACCACGAACTCCGGCAACCTGCACAACCCGCTACGCGCGGAGCAGGTGCTCGGCGTGTGGCTGAACGGCAGCTACAAGCTCGCACCCATCGGCAGCGCGCTTGTGTTTACGCACATACTGATCCCGATCACGCTGCTCGCCGCCGCGCTCGGCGCCATTCACGTGCTGCGCATTCGCGCTTACGCGCTTGCCAGCTGGATCGTGTTGATGCTGCTCGCATGGATCGCCATCACGCACTGGGTGAGCACCTGGGGGAGTGCCAAGACGCTGATGCTCACCTCGCCCGTCGTCGTGCTGCTCGCATGGGGAGGGGTTGGCGCGCTGCGAAGCGCGCGCCACCGCGGCATCTCCCTGGCGGCAGCGACGTTGCTCGCGCTCGCCCTCACCGGCGGCGTAGTCGTCTCCGACGCGATGCAATACCGCGCCTCCAACCTCGCGCCGACCGCGCGCTATGAAGAGCTCGCATCGCTGAACTCGCGCTTTGCCGGCAAGGGTCCCGCGCTGTTCACCGACTTCGACGAATACTCCATGTACGAGTTGCGCGACCTCGATATCGGCGGGCCCGACTTCGTCTACCCGCCCGCCGCGCTCGCCGCAGCTGCCGGCGGCTACGGCCAGCCTGTCGACCTCGACCGGATCAAGCCAGCCGCATTACTTGCCTACCCGCTGATCATCACCCGCCGCGACCCCTCCGCCAGCCGCCCGCCCGCCGCTTACCTGCTCGTCTGGCAGGGCGCCTACTACCAGGTGTGGAAACGGCGTCCCAGGGCCGCCGCGGCGGCCGAGCACGTATCGCTCGCCGGCTCACCCGCCGCGCAGTGCGTCGCGATCGAACGCGTCGCTCACTCAAATGCTGCCAGAGGCGTCGCCGGGCTCGTGGCAGCGCAGGCGGTCACGCTCGTCAAGATCCCGCTCCGACGCTCCGCCCACCCAACCAGCTGGGGACACCAGCGCCAAGCTCTTGTCATGGGCCGGCCAGGCACTCTGCGAGCCCGCTTCACCGTACCCGCCGCCGGGCGCTGGGAGGTATGGGTGCAGGGCGACATCATGCCCACCGTGCAGTTGCGGGTCGACGGGCACGAGCTCGCATCGATCGCCGGGCAGCTCAGCGGAAACTCGCTCGTCTCAAACACCATCCCGCCCATCCCCGTGCAGCTCTCCGCCGGAGTGCACAGCCTGGCGCTGACCCGCACCAGCGCCGGCATTGGGCCCGGCGAACTCGGCTCCGCCGTGCTCAATGCGATCTTCCTCACACCAGCCAGCGCGCAGTCAGCGCCCACACTGCGCGCCGTCAGCGCGTTGCAATGGCAATCACTGTGCGGCCGCAGCTACCAATGGATCGAGGTTGTCGGCACGTAGGCTCTGCGTTTGCCATTGTCTTGCCGGGGCTCGTCGCCGCGGCCACTGCGGCCGGTGCCATGCGCGTTCTGCGGGGCGCGCGCGCAATTGCATCCCAACTCATCTCCATCGGGGGGCGAACGTAGTCTCTCGGGGGTGAGCGCCACCAGCCACGCCCCTGGGATCGACCAGATCCTGCTTGGCGAGAACCTGCAACTGCTACCCGCGTTTGCCGACGAGTCCTTCCAGCTCGTCTACATAGACCCGCCGTTCAATACAGGCAAGGTGCAGGCACGCAAGACGCTCGAGGCAATGCGCGACGTCGACGGACAGCACACAGGCTTCCAGGGACAGCGCTACACCACACGCCTACTCGCCGAGTCAAGCTACAAAGACTCCTTCGAGGACTACCTCGCGTTCCTCGCGCCACGCCTGCAGCAGGCGCGCAGGCTGCTCACGCGCGAAGGCACGCTGTACTTCCACATCGACTATCGCGAGGCCCACCACTGCAAGCTGTTGCTCGACGAGATCTTCGGGCGCGAGTGCTTCCTCAACGAGATCATCTGGGCTTACGACTACGGCGGGCGCACCAAGCGCCGCTGGCCCGCAAAGCACGACACCATCCTCGTCTACGTCAAGGATGCGGCCAACTATTTCTTCAACTCCGAGGAGGTCGACCGCGAGCCCTACATGGCGCCCGGTCTCGTTACACCCGAGAAGGCCGCCAAGGGCAAGCTCCCCACCGACGTGTGGTGGCACACGATCGTGCCTACCAGCGGCCACGAGAAGACCGGCTACCCCACGCAGAAGCCCGAAGGCATCCTGCGCCGCATCGTCCACGCGTCAACACGCCCCAACGACTGGTGCCTCGACTTCTTCGCCGGCAGCGGCACGCTCGGCGCCGTCGCCGCAGCGCTCGGACGCCACTACGTGCTGATCGACTCCAATCCCCAGGCCGTCGAGATCATGTGCGCGCGGCTCAGCCAGGCAGCACCCAGCGCCGCCGCTCGGGCGGCAGTGCGCGCGCCCGAGTAGAGCTCGTGGGAGAAGCGCAGGACCGCGCCATCCGCGCCAACATGCGAGCCTTCCCACTGTGTACCACCTGGAGCTACGCCACTTTCCCCACAGCGCCTGGCGCTTCAACCTCAGCGAGCAGGAGCTGGGTGCAATCGTCCAGCCTTGGGTGCGCGAACAGGCCGTCGATGTCGGAGAACGCAAATGGAGTCCCCACCTGGCCAAGCTCACCATCCTCGAGGGCCCCGAGCTCGATGTCGCACAGCTCAGCATGGGGCGTGGCTGGCGCTCAGCGCAGCGCCAGAGCAACGACGTAACCGAGCCGGTGCTAGGGGCCGCCAAGGATGCCTTGCAGGCCGTCCCCATGGCAGACCTCGCGTCCGTAGTCGCGCCTGCGCCGCCGGTGCCTGCGCCCGCCAGCTCTGGTGGACCAGCCGAATCGACCGGTGTCAGTGAGCTCAACGATCCCGTTGCGCTCGGTGTGCGCGACGATCCTCGATCGCTCGCAGCGCTGCTCGGTCCTGACCCCAGCGGGTTGCTCAAGGCCTGGCGGGCCGCTGCCGCTCGCTCACCCGGCCTTGCTCCCAGCGACAGTCTCGCGCTCGCCGAACGGGCCGTCCGACGGTCGAGTGGAGATCAAAGCTGACTCAACGCTAAACTTGCTTGTCGCATCCCGTGGTGGGCGTAGCTCAGTTGGTAGAGCTCCTGGTTGTGGTCCAGGCGGTCGTGGGTTCGAGCCCCATCGCTCACCCCTACGAAGGGCCTGCACGTTGTGCGGCGCGGCTATGTCTTGCTGCGTCCCTTGCGCTTCGTGGGTGGCGCTGGTTTGCGCTCCTTTGGAACCGGGACGCCGGCGGCGAGCTCGGTTAGCGTTACGCTGAGGGTGTCCGCGATCACGAGGAGGGTCGAGAATCGTGGGTCGCGCTTCCCAGCCTCGACCTTGCCCCATTGAGTTCGGTGCAGATCAGCCTCCTCCGCGACTTCTTCTTGCGAGAGGTCCGGGAACCTATCCTCGCGCAGGCGGCGCACGTTCTCGGCTAGCTGCCCGAGGAGGATTGCAAGCTCGCTCTCATATGCCGCCTTGGTGCTCAACGTCTGGGCACTCTTGCGACTGGTTGCGCAAACATCTACAGCTTAAGCACTCCCAGTCGTTCGACTGGCAATGTTTTGTCTGCTACGGTCCTCGGCTGATGAGATCGGTGAGACCGGCTAAAGAGCCTTGCCAGAGTCGGCGCTTTACCCTGCCTCGCCCTGGCATGAGCGTCCTTGACAGGGGGGCTGTGCGCTGCGCCGGCGCATGGGCGACGAGGCCGAGTCTCGGGAGCCCAACACAAGGGAGCGTGAGCAATGAGGCGGGGAGTTCTGCTGGGGATGGGGCTCTCTACGGACGTGCTGCTGATGGCCGTGTTCGGAGGGGATGCCGTCGCAAGTAAGGCCGCGCAAATCTCCGGGCGCGGACGTGCTTCGAGCGACGCTCGCCCGAGCCGTCAAGCACAGCGTGGTGGTGTCTACTTGTTAGCGGCGGTTGCCTCTGTCCGGTAGTTGGTGCCAGGCCATCCTGCCTGGCGTCCGACGGCCTGAAAGCCTCGCACAGCGATCCGGGTGACGCCTCGTTCTAGGTCAGGCTCACGGATCTCTCCGCGGAGCAGGTTCTCGACTATGCGCCATCCTGGTGCGCTGATCAGGGCGGCGAGCGCGAGTCGGGGGAAGCGGTCCAGTGCGGCTTTTGCGTCCCATGCAAAGGCGAACATCGGCCCGAGCTCGGACACGATCGACCGCGCGTAGGGCTTGAGATCCGCGATGCGGCCGGCGAGGAGGTCTAGCCCGGCCGCGGATGCGAGCCTGGAGCTGACCAGCGCCGTGTATATCCCGTCGCCCCAAAGAGGATCAACGAGCCCCGCCGCGTCGCCGATCAATAGTGCCCTTCCGCGGGCGAGTGCAGCGTTGGGGCGCCGTGCTGGCAGCCGATACCCCCGCATGTTCTGGAGTCTGGAGTAGTCGAATCCCCGTCGCTTGCAGAACTCCTTTAGGTGTTTGCGCAGTGTCGGGCCCGTGCTTTCCCAGCCGCCGACCCCTATGTTGATGTGGTCGCCCTTGGGAAAGATCCAGCAGTAGCCGCCGGGGATCGTGCCTAGCTCGATCACGACGGTGCTCTGCCAGCGTTCCGGGTCGATCAGGCTATGCGCGAGGTTCCCCTCGAGCGCGACACCATAGATGCGTTTGTCGGCGAGGTCGAGTGACCGTGCTGTGGACCCGTTGGCACCGTCGGCGCCGATCAGGAGCTCGCTGCCGATCCAATTACCGTCTACGCGTACACCGCGCTCAGATATCTCAGTCACCACCGCGCCGTCGCGGAAATCAGTGCCGGCGTCTATTGCTTGCGCGATAAGGAAGTGGTCGAGTCGTCGTCGTTGTGTCATGTATGCCAGTCGGCTATGTCTGCCGCGGACGATTGGCCGGCCGCCGCAGTAGCTGAACTCCATCCGGTCTACCACGTGCTCCACCACCGGCTGTGGATCGAACGGCAGCTCACGCGCGGCCCGTGTGGAGATAGCGCCCCCGCACGGCTTCTCGCGCGGGAATCGCGCCTTGTCAAGGAGCAGCACACGGGCACCCTCGCGCGCCAAACGGAAGGCTGCGGTCGATCCTGCGGGGCCAGCGCCTACAACGATAGCCTCGAACTTTTCCACAAAATCTCTCCTGGCTTGGGGTCTACGGCGTGATTGATCGGGGCTGATGATCTGGAGAAAATCGCAGTGGGCGGTAGTCGGAGACGACCCGTTACGGTCGGCCGGAAGCTGACTAGTATCTCGGACTCATGGGGGCAGGGGTCAAGAAGGAACGCTCGTTTCCGATGCGCTCGCCGGTCAACTGGACCGTCCTCGGTCTTGTGATCGAACGCTCGAGCTATGGATTTGAGCTGTGGAAGCGCTATGAGCGGTTGTATGGGGACGTGGTGCCGATCGGGAGCGAGTCCAACATCTACGCGGCGCTCAATGCGCTAAAGGACAAGGGCCTTATCGAGGAGGTAGAGGGGTCTCGGACGATCGTCGTTGGTGCGAGCCGCCAGCCCAAGCCGCACTATCGCGTGACTGAAGAGGGCGTGCGGGCGTATGAGGCGTGGGTGATAGCGCAGGCGCGTGAACATTCTCGTCGCTCGCTTCAGTTCGCACGCCAGCTCGGGGCTTTAGCGCAGCAGCCGCATATGGCGTTGGCGATCCTGGAGCGCTATGAGCGGGCGTGCTTGGACGATAAAGGGGCGCGGATACCCACCACGGTTGAGTTTCCTGCTCGTGTGGTTCCTGGGCTCGGGGACCGTTTGGCGTCGGCGTATGGTCGCAATGCTATAGCGGCGACGCTCGGGTGGATTGAGTACGCGCGCCGCGAGTTTGCGGCTCTTGCCGGTGGTAAGGACCCACATGAGTCTGCTTGAGCTGAGGCGTGTCAGCAAGTCGCACCTACACCGATCGCGTCGCGTGGAGGTGCTGCGCGAGGTGTCGCTCGAGATCGATGTGGGCGAACTCGTGGCCGTTTGGGGCTTGCGGCGCTCTGGGCGTTCGACCCTGCTCGCGATGGCTGCCGGGGTCGACCAGCCAGACGCTGGCGAAGTGCTGTTCGATGGCGTCGATCTGAATGGCCGGGGCGCGACGGCGCTGGGCGATGGTGTGGGCTATTGCCGCCAGGGCGTGGGTGTGCCCAACGGGCGAACGGTTACCGACAACGTTCGTGCGGGGTTGCTCGCGCGTGGCGTGCAGGTGCCTGACGCACACTTGCGCGCCCACCGAGCACTCGAGCGGGTCGGCGTCGAGCCGTGCGGCGAGCTCATGCTGGGAGACCTCGACGGTGCCGAGGCGGTGCGGGTCGCAATCGCGTGCGCGCTTGTCCTTGGGCCGCGTTTGCTGGTGATCGACGAGCCCACGAAGGGTGTCGATCTCCTTCAGCGGGACGAGATCGTGTTGCTCTTGCGCTCGCTGGCCGACGACGGCATTGCGATCCTGGTCAGCGATGGCGATGGCAGTGGGCTCTCAGACGCCGACCGTTCGTTGTCTTTGGCTGGTGGTGAGTTGCGCGGCAAGACGAGCCCTCAAGCCGGTGATCTGCTTCCGCTGCAGCGCGCGCGGGGAAGGAGCACCGCCGCGTGAGCAGCCCCGAATGTCGGGGCGCGGACGGGTGCGGCGTGCTCGAGCTCGAGAAGGTCGTCAAGCACTACCGCGGGGCCGGCGAGGAGGTACGCGCCATAGACGGCGTGAGCATGACCATCTCGCAGGGTGAGATGGTCTCGTTGCTGGGGCCGAGTGGCTCGGGTAAGACGACCCTGCTGTTGCTGATGGCGGCGTTGCTCCGCGCCGAAGCGGGCGCGATTCGATACCGCGACCGCGATCTCGCCTCGCTATCGGAGAGCGAGGTCTCCGGCTATCTGATGCACGAGGTGGGATTCATCTTCCAGCGCAGCCATCTCTGGCCCCGCAGCTCGGCAATCAGAAACGCATCAGAGAAGCTGATCGTCACGGGTGTGGGTGTAAGCGAGGCACGAGAGCGCGTGATTCCCTGGCTCGAGCGAGTCGGTCTCGGCGATCGTCTGGAGCATGTCGCGGGCCAGCTCTCCGGTGGCGAGCGCCAGCGCGTGGCGATCGCGCGTGTGCTCGCGTGCGAGCCGCGGTTGATCCTCGCCGACGAGCCGACAGGCAGTCTCGATAGCGCGCGCAGCGGGCAGATCGTCGAGCTGTTGCGCTCGATCTCCCGGGATCGAGGCGCGATGGTAGTGATTGTCACCCACGACCCAGCGGTGGCCGCGCTGGCGGACAGGCGCTACACGCTGCGCGACGGTGTCCTGGTTGAGGGGGAAGCCCCCGGCGAGCTGCCGCACTCATCAGTAGCGCGGGAGTGACCCGCGTGACGCGCTTTGAGAGCGTTCCCCCGAAAGCCTTCATGAGTCTTTCTGGGCTGCGCTTCTTCTATCGGGAGAGGCTCCGCCAACAGGCGATCCAGGAGCTGTTCGCGGGCTTGGGGATTGCGGTCGCGGTGGCCCTCCTGTTCGCCGTAACGGTCGCCAGTCAGAGCGTCACCAGCTCCGCTGAAGAAGTCAATCGCGCCCTGATCGGGCCAGCCAACCTCCAGCTGCGCTCGCGCGGTCCCGAAGGCCTTGCCGAAGGCATGCTCAGTCGCGTCGAAAGTCTGGAGGGGGTGCAGCACGCCGCACCGCTTCTGGAACAGACCGCGACGATCGTGGCGCCAAGTGGCGCCAGCGTGGCTGTGAACCTCGCCGGTACCGAGATCAGCCTGGCGGTCCTCGACGGGCTGGTTCACACGCTCCCTATCGCGACGCTCGAAAAGGGAGGCATAGGTCTGAGCAAGGCCAGTGCCGAGGCACTGGGGATACGGCGCATAGCTGTGCAGTCGAGCGGGCCGATCGTGTCGCTCGAGCTACAGGGCCGTGCAACGCCGCTGCGGGTCAACGCCGTACTCGGACCCGAAACGGCCGGGGCGCTTTGGCAAGCCCGCGTGGCGGTGATGCCGCTTGAACGTCTACAGCGCCTCGCCGGCCTGCCTCATCGCTTGACACGCATCCTCGTGCAGGCAGGACCAGGTCAGCAAGCGCGCGTGCGCTCAGAGCTCACCCGTCTCGCCGCTGGACGGCTGACGGTAGCCCCGGCCAACCAAGACGTCTCACTCCTGCACGAGGCTCTACGGCCCTTTGAACAGGCAAGCCTGTTCTTCGCTGCGATCAGCGCACTGCTCGGCTTCCTGCTCACGTTCAACGCGTTTCTCCTGACCGTACCCGAGCGGCGCCAGGAGATCGCGGACCTCCGACTCCGCGGCGTCACGTCCACAGCACTCGTGCAGATGGTCTTGTTCCAGGCGGTATGCCTCGGCGTTACAGCCACGGCGCTCGGACTGCTAGTCGGCTATGGCCTGTCGGTCGAGGTGTTCGCGCAGACGCCCAGCTACCTCGCGAAA
>Ga0070762_10000461_pt1 | contig 17128 bp, 17 predicted proteins | sample HubBroMetageREF2_FD_66726 | JGI IMG/M metagenome (GOLD analysis project Ga0070762, IMG submission 66726) | Reference soil microbial communities from the Hubbard Brook experimental Forest, New Hampshire, USA - Hubbard Brook CCASE Soil... | ecosystem: Environmental > Terrestrial > Soil >...
GCTGCCTGCGACCTCGCCGATCGCCCAGACTCCCGGCGCTGTCGTCTGCAGCCGCTCGTTGACCTTGATGTATCCACGGTCGGTCAGTTCAACACCGGCTAGCGCCAATCCAAGTCCTTCGGTATTTGGAGTGCGGCCGGTGGCGACCAATACATGACTACCCTTTACAACTTTCTCTATTCCATTCTGCTCAACGACGACACTTACCGAGTCTCCCGATTTTCCAGATACTTGCTTGATTCGTGCACTCAGGAGAATGTCGATGCCTTCATCTGCAAGCAAGCTGCCCAGAGCCTCGCATACGTCCGGGTCTTCTTTGGACATCAATCGTCCATTGCGATCAATCACAGTCACTTTGCTGCCGAAACGCCGCATGGCCTGTGAAAGCTCCACTCCTACGTAGCCCCCGCCGATAACGAGCAGGTGTTCGGGAACTTGGTCTAGTTCGAGCGCCTCGATGTGCGTGAGCGGGTGTGCTTCGGCAAGACCAGGAATTGATTCCAATGAGGCCCGTGTGCCGGTGCTGACGATCAAATTAGTTCCACGGAGATGACGAGTGCTCCCGTCGGGGAGGTCTACCTCCAGAGTTCTCGGAGCAACGAACCGCCCGCTGCCCAAAATGAACTCGGCGCCCGTCTTCCGGTAATTCTCCATGTACATCTCGTTCAGGCCGACGACCATCTTGCGCTTGCGGTCGCGGACGCCCGACATCTCAACAGTGAAGCCAGCCTTACCAATAGCAATGCCAAACTCTTTGCTTCGGCGAAAGTAGTCCGCAATTTTCGCACTATGGATAATGTTCTTGCTCGGAAGGCACGCAATATTAGGGCAAGAACCGCCAATATACTCGCGAATCGCCTGGCCCCCGTTGTCGGTGATCGCCTGAGCGACGCGGTCAGCGCCTTCCCGGTCGGAGGAATAGTTCACAGCCACGCGCGCGCCCGCCGCTCCAAAGGCCGTTGCAATCCCACCGCCTATGCCTTTGGACGCGCCCGTCACTATTGCCACTTTCTCAGACAGTCTACTCATAGTTCACCATTGTCATGCTCTTCGTTCGTAAATTCATGGTCACTTCGCGATCGGAGTTTGTCGCAGACTAGGTGTGAGGATCGTCAGTTCGCCGACTTGCTCCCTCTTAACGGCACCCCCGAGTTGGGCATGATCCATCATCCAGACCTCGGGAATGATTTCGCCAACCAGGTGTCCGTGACAGAAAAGGCGTACCACCGAACTCTCGGAGACTACAATACCCACCGCCTTGGTAACGGCACTCATGTTGGCGGCGGCAATGTGACGGCTGCCGAGTCCCAGCGGCACGTTCACTTCTGCGGTCACAGCATCAAGGTAGCGGCACGCGGAAAGGAAAATTCCTTCACGGCTCACCACGAACGCGCCGTCGAGTTGCGCCAATTCTTTGATTGTTCCGCGGAGATTGAGGTTGGCGACGTGGAGTGACGATTCGGGATGCCCGGACAACGGATCCAAAATCAAGGGTCTGGATCTTGCAAGCACCGCATTCTCATCCCCAACTGTAAATAGCGTGCCTACGCGTCTTCCCTCGCGACCTTAACGAGCGATTTCGACAGCGAGCCCAATCAGGGACTCAAGCACCTCAGGATCATATTCCGTGACTTGGCAAAGAATGCTCTCAAACATCATCAAATCCCATCGCTTCGGGTAGTCGCCACGTCTGATTTGGATGAAGGGACCACCAAGAAGATTCAGGCGCTCAATGACGAAGGAGCGGACTTTTCCCATACGAATGCAGCGGAATGATGCAGGGCTAAAATCGGCCTGATCTCACAACCTCCAGTTTAGCTCGACAAAAAGAATCCTCATATAAGGATAATTCATCTTATTTGCTGTTTGCCCGACTTGAGCAGTTTAGCTTGTATGAAAGGACATTATGCTTCGCAAACTGATAGCGACGGACGACGATGCTGCCATAACTGTTCTTCGATTGGTCACGGGAATCGTATTTTTCGCCCACGGCGCCCAGAAGATGCTCGGATGGTTCGGTGGATACGGATTCACCGGCACGATGGGCTTCTTCACCGGAATGTTGCACATCCCGGCCGGATTCGCATTTCTGGCCATTGCCGCGGAATTCTTTGGGGGACTAGGCCTCCTATTCGGCCTGTTCACCCGCGTTGCTGCCTTTGGAATCTTTTGCAACATGCTCGTAGCCGTCGTAATAGTCCATCATCAGTTCGGCTTCTTCATGAACTGGGCGGGCACGCAAAAGGGAGAAGGTTTTGAGTTCCACCTTCTGGCGCTCGCGATTACGGTCTTCTTGATGATTCGCGGCGCAGGCGCAGCTTCCGTCGATCGCCTGTTGTCTTCCCCCGCGAAGAACAGCATCAGGGGGCAGGTACGGCCACAAGCCGCCTGATCGGGCACACATGATTAAGGAGAGAGGCGTCATCACAGCACCTCGGCTATGGCTGGTGATCGCTAAGAGTTATCGCGCTCTAAGCCTCCTGGCTGAGCAGAGTATTGCCAACACGGGGCTATGCCTCACGGATTTCGTCGCGCTCGAAGCTCTCTTACACAAGGGACCGCTCACCATCTCTGAGATTCAGGATAAGGTGCGCCTGGCCAGTGGTTCAATGACCGCTGCGGTCGACCGCCTCGAGAAACTAGGGTTGGTTGTTCGCAAGTCGAGCGCAACTGATCGACGAGCGCGCGTTGTTCACTTGACTAAGGAAGGAAAACGCCTGGCGGTATCGTGCTTCGAGCGGCATGCAAAGGACCTTGAGGCGCTCATGTCTGCCCTGTCCCAGAAGGAGAAGGAACAACTCTATCGATCCATTAAGAAGCTCGGGCTGCTGGCGGCTGAACAACTCAGCCCCCAGGCAGTGACGGCAGTCGCACCAGAGAACAAGGCAGGAAAATGATCATGATCACCGAGTAAGTAACCACCGGTCACCTGAGGACCGCACAGGAAGGGAGAAAAATCAAATGATAAAGGTTGGAATCATCGTCGGCAGTACGCGACCGGGACGGAAGGCTGCAGCTGTCGCAAAGTGGGTGCACGACCTTCTGAAAAACCGCAACGACGCGGAGTTTGAAATTGTCGATATCGAGGACTACAAACTGCCACTCCTCGATGAACCTGTACCCCCAATCATGCATCAGTACGGCAAAGCCCATACAAAGAGGTGGAGCGAAAAAATTGCCGCACTCGACGCCTACATTTTCGTCACCCCCGAATACAACCATGCGACTTCGGCAGCATTAAAGAACGCCATCGATTTCCTTTATCACGAGTGGAATAACAAAGCGGCGGGATTTGTCGGATATGGCGGTGCCGGTGGTGTCCGAGCGGTGGAGAACTTGCGACTCGTGATGGGCGAAATCAAGATTGCGGACGTGCGGGCGCAGGTGGCGCTCTCCATGTGGACAGACTTCGAGGATTTCACGACCTTTAAGCCGCACGAACAGCACGACAAGTCAGTTCACTCAATGGCGGACGAGGTGATTGCTTGGGGCGCAGCACTGAAGACGTTACGAGCACAGTGAGGAGCACTACCACGCAGTCCGCGCTCAGGGATCGAACGTGCGCGGGCAACAAATGTCGGGAGTTACAAAGATGCAGATCGGTGTCGACAGCTTCGGCGCAGTCATTTCTGACCCGGCAACTGGCCTGACCGTGAGCTCTCTCCAGCGCATTGACAACCTGCTGGATGAGATTGTCCTGGCCGACCAGGTTGGCCTCGATGTCTTTGGCATCGGGGAACACCACCGCAGCGAATTCGTGGATTCTGCTCCGCCTGTTATCTTGGGTGCGGCCGCCACCCGCACCAAGAACATTCGCCTAACAAGTGCCGTAACCGTTCTCAGCGCCACCGACCCCGTTCGAATCTTTCAGGAATTCGCCACTCTGGACCTGATCTCCCATGGGCGCGCTGAAATCGTCGCGGGACGAGGTTCGTCAATCGAAGCTTTTCCGCTTTTCGGTTTCGATCTGGACGATTATGACTCACTTTTCTCAGAGAAGCTGGAGCTTCTTCTTAAGATCCGCGAGAACATTCATGTTCATTGGAGTGGAAGACACCGCGCTTCTCTCACCGGACAGGCGGTTTATCCGCGTCCTCTCCAGAATCCGCTGCCGATTTGGGTCGGCGTCGGTGGCACTCCCGAATCATTCGTTCGTGCCGGCACCCTCGGCCTTCCGCTGATGGTCGCAATTATTGGCGGAGAGCCAAAGCGATTTCGGCCCTTGATCGACCTTTACCGCGAGGCTGGGCGCCGTGCCGGCCACTCCGCCGAGAAACTTATCGTTGGACTTCACGCAATCGGTTTCTTGGGAGACACTACGCAGGAGGCTGCAGACGATTTCTATCCGGGGTATGCTCACACCTTCACAGAGATCGGCAAAGAACGCGGGTGGCCCCCGGCGACTCGGGCACAATTTGACGCTCTGCGAGGCCCCACAGGCGCGCTGCTGATCGGGGATGCCCAAACCGTCGCCCAGAAGATACTTTACGTGGACGAAGTTCTCGGAGGCCTTTCTCGAATTACCTTCCAAATGGGTGTCTCTGCGCTCCCGCACGAAAAGATGTTACGGTCGATCGAACTCCTGGGAGCCCGCGTTGCTCCGAATGTCCGGAAACAGCTCACAACTGTCTTGTCGCGTGGCGTATTCTAAGCCGATGACAAGCCCCTCCGGGACCCATGACAAACCCTCTGCTGGCGACCCGCTTCCTCCCAAGTGCTCTGTCATCGAAGTACACGTAGGCGAATTGAAGCAGTTATTCAATGCCATCGACCCTTCGCCGTTTCGCGACAAGGATCTTGACCCCAAAGCTGAAGAGTTCATTGTGGGTTGGGCCAAGGAGCTGCCCCGTGACGCAACGCTTGCTCTGGTGGTTGATCTCGACCGGGAGGCCGGGTTACCCGACGAGGCTGCTGTGCTACGCGACGCGATTCACGAGTTCTTCAGTCAACGCGCTCAAGCATACGGGCGGCGTCTACGCGAATTGTTCCGTGTGGGCCGGACCAGCCTTGTCATCGGACTCGTTGCTTTAGCGTCGGCGATTGCATTGGGCGATTTTCTAGCTGCTTTGATGAAGGGCAGCCGGATTGGCGAAATCGTTCGCGAAAGCCTTACGATCGGCGGCTGGGTCTCGATGTGGCGCCCTCTCGAGATTTTCTTGTACGACTGGTGGCCGATTCGCAGTGAAGCTCGACTTGGTGAACGGCTTGCAGCGATGCCTGTACGCATCAGATACGCGAACGCCACAGGTCCCGATGCGTGGAGAGAAGACTGGCCGGCGGTGTCGCCAAGAGGTGAACGGGCGAGCAGTGGGGCTCAACCGCGAGCTCAAGATCAAGCAAGTTGACGGCGAGATCGCATGGGAATTGATCGGTAGGTGAGATCCTTATCGCAAGAATCCGAGAGTTCAGTATCCATCAGGAACATCTGCTCGAATGAGCCCAGGATGCGGCACGGCTCTCAGAGGTGCGCTTCAAGGCCCGGACCACCGACTACCTGGAAGTGCTAACCAGCGAGACGAATTCCTTTTCCGCTGAACTGGGGCTGGCACAGGCCCAGGCGAACGGACTCATTGCTCTGGTCCAGCTCTACCAAGCTCTGGGCGGCGGTTGGCAACAATAGGACACGCTTGTATTGGACTGGCTACTCCATGGTGAAAAGGCCGTTGAAGCCCTTGTGATTTGAAGGAGAGAACAATGCTCGACCACATGATTCTGACTGTCAGCAATGTCGAACGTTCGTTGGCGTTCTATGAGGCGGCCTTGAAGCCTCTTAATATCAAGTTCTTCCTACCCTACAAGGGCGAAGGCGATCATCCTGATCTGTGGGGATTTGGTGATGGCAAGAGGGCGTTCTTCTGGATCAAGCAAGGAAAGCCTGATCCAGCGTCCATTCACTGGGGGTTCATGGCCGAAAACAATGGCAAGGTTGATGAATTCTACAGGGCGGCAATATCCGCTGGTGCCAGAGACAATATTTCACCGCGGGCACGAGTGGAATACTACCCGGGATACTACGCCGCCGATATATTTGACCCGGACGGGTATTCGTTCGAGGTCGTCCACAAGAGCTAGTGATGGAATCTCACATCGCCAAGTCGCTTACAGCACGTAACGGTGGTTGCCTATTTTTCTGCCATGCTTTCAAGAGCGCGCGAACGCTAGAAGAGGTCCGATATCTCCCGCGTGCGGCAGCAGCTCTACCAATTCTCGTTTGCGTCCCCTACTGAAAAATAACAGTTCCCGGATTTGGTCCGTTCGAATGAGGATCTGGGAAACGACTACATCGAAAATGATTTTGGACCGCCCACAACTGAAGAGATCCGTAATGCCCGCCCGCTCGCAGCGGTCCTACCCCAAGATGTCATGACTCATGTCACGAGTCGCGACAATCGTCTTCGCAGGAGCTGAGGATGATCGTGCCGCATCGTGAAAGTCCGCGACAAGAGTGGTGCGAGGAAGCGACTGCGAATAATCTTAGCCGGAGCGCAGCCTGGCGACACTTGGTCAAATCTGGCTACCCAACATGCGATCCAGATTGAATGCGGCGCTGATCAATGCGAGATGAGTAAACGCCTGGGGGAAATTGCCCAGCGCCTCGCCCTGCGGCCCGGTCTGTTCTGCATAAAGCCCAAGATGATTCGCGTAGCCCAGCACCCGTTCAAACAGCAATCTGGCCTGATCCAGTCTTCCGGGATACGCCAGGCCTGCGCGTGTCAGCGCTTCCACAAGCCAAAAGGAGCACATGTTAAAAGTACCTTCCTCGCCCGGGAGTCCGTCAATACGTGGATGCGGCGGATAGCGATGCACGAGGCTGTCGCTGACAAGGCCCCCGTGACTGGGGCTCTCAAGGATAGCGTCTATGGTGCTGAGCATCCGGGGATCGGTCGGAGCCATGAAGAAGACGAGCGGCATAATAAGGAGGGAGGCGTCGAGGTCCTCACTACCGTAAAACTGTGTAAATGATTTGCGCTTCTCGTTCCAGCCCTGGGTCATTACTTCTTCGTAGATGCGGTCCCTCTCGCGGATCCACTTTGCGCGGTCGGCTGGAAGAGCACGCTTGTCGGCCAAGCGAATACCCCGATCTAGAGCAACCCAGTTCATGACCTTCGAGTAGACAAAATGTTCTTGGCGATTGCGCATCTCCCAAATGCCGGCATCTGCAAGCTGCCAGTTCTCGCAGATCCACTCCATAAGATTACGGATCTTTACCCACATATCGTACGGCGTCGGGCTGACATACTTATTGGATAGATACAGGGCGTCCATCAGTTCGCCATGGATGTCTCCTTGAAACTGCGAGACCGCCAAATTGCCGATTCGGACCGGGCGGGATCCCCGGTACCCCTCCCAGTCGTCCAAAGTCAACTCGGGAATATGAGCCTCACCCTCGATCGTGAACATCACCGGAGTAGGCGCGTTCCGCCGGGCGTGCTTGGACGCGTAATTCTCGAGCCAACCCAGGAAGGCCGCCGCTTCGTCTCGGAAACCGATGCGCAGAAATGCATAGACCGTAAAGGCGGCGTCGCGCATCCAGGTGTAGCGATAATCCCAGTTGCGAACGCCTCCGATGACCTCCGGTAAGCTCGTGGTCGGCGCCGCAATAATCGCCCCGGTAGGTTCAAACGTAAGAAGCTTTAACGCCAACGCCGATCTGTGCACTTGGTCCCGCCAGCGCCCATGGTACGTGCAACCGGAGAGCCAGTTATGCCAGAATTTCACGGTGCTCCGCAGCAGTTGCTCAGCACCTTCTTCCGACGGCGGAGTGGGAGCACCGTCCTTGTCGCTGTTTTCCCCAAGAATGAAGGTCTGCGATTCTCCTTCGGTGAGCGCGAATTCGGCAGACACGCCACCTTGCCCGTCATCGGCGAGCGGCACGGTAGTTGAGAGAGCTAAGGTCAAGCTGCCTGACTTGAATCTCGCCCCGTTCGTCTCAATCACCGTCTCGTGAACTTGCCGTCCGTAATCAAAGGCCGGACGGCACGCGACCGAAATGCGCACTGCTCCCCTAACGCAGCGGACGCGGCGGTAAATGTGATGGTACTCAGGGGAGTTGGAAGGCAGCCCCGCCGGCATGAAGTCTTCAAGTTCGACAATTCCGTCTGGGAGCAGGAATCGAGTCACCAAGACATTGGTGGAAGGCCAATAAAACTGTTTGTGCCGAACGCCGTCAGGGCCAGCAGAAATTTGGAACCGCCCGCCCTTCTTGTCATCTAAAATTGCCCCGAAAAGGCTGGGCGAATCAAAGTGAGGATAACAGTACCAGTCGATCGAACCATTCATGCCTACTAGGGCGACAGTTCGCATGTTGCCGATGATTCCGTAATTTTCGATAGGCTGATACGACATTGCGTTTCCTGTTGCCTCGAAATGAACTTTACATCGTCCCGAGGATTCGATCTAGGAGCTTGTTGAAAATACCCTTCTAACTTCCGTGAACCACATGCTGAGGCTGAGTGCGATTGTTGGTGGCTTCCGCATGATTCGCATGGCTCTCACATTCGTGGGTTCAAAGCCAGACACTCATCTCGCGGCGACGGGCACGGATGTTTGGTTGAACACCCGTACCACGCCTTGGGCCGGCGGCTGATTAAAAGCGGAAGACGATGCCGGCTGACGGTTGCGCAATATGCGTCCAGCTGTCGGTATTCAAGCCCGCGAGATTGAAATCTGGTGCTTTGTATACATAGCCGCGGTACTCGGCCCGTAACGAGATGTGCTTGGTGAAAGCGTAGTCCGCACCAGCGCCGTAAACGAATGCACCCCTCGTCTCGGTCGTAGCTCCTGCGAAGTTGCTGCCGGCATTCCCGGTCGGATCGAACACTAGAGCGCCGCCGCCAGCTAACGCATACGGCCGGAGCCTGGCAAAGCTCGGGAGTTTTACGACAGCTGAGCCAGTGATCTGGTGGATGTTAGACTCCACGCGAGCTCCCGTACCGCCGAAATACATTTGCGTGTTGCGGTCGTAACCGTAGTTCGCCTCGGCTGCGAGCCAGCGGTTGAGGTTGTAGCGATAGCCAACCAGAAATCCACCCGTGTCGGTAGCGTGTTGCTGAATCCCGTTTCCGTCGGTGTCCTTCGCGAAGAACCCCGTACCCTGGATACTAATTTCTGATCGGTTCTCCTGTGCGACTGCTGTTATGGACACGAATGCCAGAATACCCACAACCACTGCTGCTCGTGTTATCGAGTACTTCGGTTCCATGCTTGGTCTCCTTTTGATTTCTGCGACGCCCGTTTCTCGCGTTTTGTGCGCGGTAGCTGAGCCGGCTAGGAGGTTCATCGCCGCCGTGATTGACACTTCCTCCAGCGTGAAGCCGCGACTTGTGATCTTCCACATGACCACCTCAGAATTGATTCGAAGCACCGCATCTCTCTCCAAGGCAAGAGCCATGCCAAACGTTGCGGCACACGTAAGTGATGGAAAGGCGCGGGGTTAGCAGAAAATCGATTAGCTTGAAAAATGTTGGAAGGGTCGAAACTGTCGATTGTGTTAGAAGCCCTGCTGAAGAGGTAGCCGCACAATGCGTGAAACATTCACTCGGCTTGAGTCATCAGTACTTGCGATGTGAGCTGTGACCGCGATTTTGTGTGTCAATGCCGGTCGGTCCAGGGATGGTGGCTTCTGCTGCGTCGTAGTCCACACCGTTTCCTGAACCCGCGGGAGTCCTTTAAGAACTCGCTTGTCGCACTCTGTTGCGACCTGTAGAGGAAGTGAGTCATCTATCTATTGAGGATTTGGGGCAAATTAAAGCGCGGGCTTTCAGCGCTGAATATAAGGCTATGGGCACAGAGCCGATCGTTGAGTCTCAAACAGGCAGCTACCGCTACGAGGCGATTGTGCGCATCAGCGAGACGATCGCTGCGTGCCGTGAACCTGAGGAACTGGCTAGAACCCTCGCGGATGAAGTCGGCAAGTTCCTCCAGTTTGATCACCTTTACTTCATTGTCTTTAAGGAGAATTCCAAGGAAATCGAATACCACGTTTGGGGTAAGGGACGACCCATCTCTTCTTGGCCGGATCTGCCAATCGAAGAGTTGCCTTTGTGGGAGGCTGTACGCAGCCGTGATCCACAACACACTCCCGATTGGGACACGGAAGAGCGGTTTCCTCGATTCAGAGAATGGGCAAAGAAAATGGGCCTCGGCTCGGGGCTCCGCGTACCCTTGATGACGCCGCATCGTCGTTTGGGTGTTTTTGGAATCAATCGCGACACGGTGAATCCATTCAGCGAAGAAGATATATGCTTCCTGGGGCTGGTCGGGCGGGTCGTCGCCTTCGCGCTTGATGATGGTTTGAATCTCAGGCGCGCGCAACATCAAAATGATCAGCTGCAGTTGCTTCTGAGCCTGACGAATCGAATCACATCAAATCTTGAACTTCGGGACCTGTTGCGCGCTGTTGCGGCGAACATACGCGAAGTCATACATGCCGAAGGTGTCACCGTTTCGTTGCAAGATGCAGCCTCGGAGAAATTCCGGGTATTCGCCATCGATTTCCCGCATGGAAAAGGGGTCATCAAGGAAGAGTTGCTCGTTAGGCCAAGTACAGCTGTCAAGAAAGCTCTAGAGACCTTAAGACCCGTGGTCAGTCACACTTGCGACGGTCACGAAGACATAGTGGTTGCGGAAGGTTTAAGGGCCTATTGCGCCATTCCGCTTGTAAATCGTGGCCGGCCGCTCGGGATTCTCTCAATTTTACGTACGACGGAAGCTCCGTTTTCGCAGGAAGACATAGATTTCCTAAGCCGTGCGTCAGGCCAGATCGCCATCGCCATTGAAAATGCTTGTGCATATCACGAGATTTCACAACTGAAAGACAAGCTCGCCCAGGAAAAGCTCTATCTCGAAGAAGAAATCCGCAGCGAGATGAGCTTTGAAAACATCATCGGAAACAGCTCAGCGTTAAAACATGTTCTGGAACTTGTTGAAACGGTCGCTACCAGCGATTCTACAGTGCTGCTGCTTGGAGAGACAGGTACAGGCAAGGAATTGATCGCCCGCGCCATTCACGACCGCAGCAGACGCAAAGATCGCACGTTTGTGAAGCTGAATTGTGCCGCCATTCCTACCGGACTGCTTGAGAGTGAACTGTTTGGACATGAAAAGGGAGCTTTTACGGGCGCGATTATTCAGAAGGTCGGCCGAATGGAGCTGGCAGATCAAGGCACTTTGTTCCTGGACGAAGTGGGAGACATTCCCATTGAAATTCAGCCGAAGCTGTTGCGTGCATTACAAGAACGCGAATTTGAACGACTAGGGAGCACTCACACGCGAAGAGCCAATATTCGGCTCGTCGCAGCGACCAATCGCGATCTCGAACAGATGATTGCAGCCCGCGAATTCCGAAGTGATTTGTACTACCGCTTGCATGTATTTCCGATCCGGATACCACCTCTGCGGGAACGTAAGGAAGACATTCCACAACTGGTGAGTTATTTTGTGCAGAAGTTTGCTAAGCAAATGCAGAAGAAGATTGAAGCTATTTCTCCGGCGGTCATGAAGGGGCTTACGGCTTGGGACTGGCCAGGCAACATTCGCGAGCTGGAGAATTTCATCGAGCGGGCGGTGATCGTCACGCGCGGCAAATCGCTTGAGGCGCCGGTTGGAGAACTCCGTAAAACAAATACGATCGCGTTCCCGCATGCCGCGCAGAATAGGGTCGAGCAAGTCGTTGGAGAAAGAACAGATTCGCAAAGCGACCAAACCAGCGTTGCTGACGAATATGAAAGAAGGCAGCGTGATGAGATCGTACGGGCGCTGACTGCTTGCAATGGGCGCGTCGGCGGTGCCGTTGGTGCTGCCGCACGCCTGGGAATGAACCGCACGACTTTCCTTTCTCGAATGAAGAAATTCGGCATCTATGCGAAGCAGTATGCTTGATCGCCAGCCCGCCTCGTAGCGTCGACATTTTCGACGCTTTCAACTTCTTCGACCTCGATACTTCGAGCTCTGGCATTACTCTCCTTTAAATTCAGCGCCTTACGGCTCGTCGGGTTTGGTGTGCGCCTTGCCTTATCCCGTGTGGGAGAAGCAATGCTGAAGATCTCGCTCGTTGATAACGCCAGGCGGCGTCGGGTGATTGTGGAAGGAAAGCTCGTTGCGCCCTGGGTAGCCGAGTTAAGGAATGCGTGTCTAGAAGCAAGAGCAGACCTTGATGGCCGCGAGCTGGTCGTCGAGATGAAATGTGTCACGACCGTCAGTCAGGAGGGCGAGAACGTAATCCTTGAGTTGATAAACGGGGGAATTCGATTCCGCTGCCACGGCCTGTTTGCAAAGCATGTAGTGAAGGAACTAACTCGCCGCGCAAGCAGGAATCTGGGGACACGAGCAGGTGATTGAACGGTTCAATTTCAAGTTCGGGAAGAGAAAGCAATCGATACGCAAGTCGCGAAGAATTTCGGGGCGTTGAGGAAAAGGGCATGCAAAACACCAATGCATACGTCGCAAGTGAGGAGCGCGAGGAAATTCCAACTGAAGGAAAGGCGGCTCAACAGTTGGAGCAAATTCTGGCTAGTGGCCTGCCGCCGCTGTACAGACGGGCATACCGCATCCTAGGCAATGCAGGTGACGCAGAGGACGCGGTTCAGGATGCCCTTCTCGCTGCCTATACCCACCTGCACCAGTTTAGAGGACAGGCACGGATCTCCACCTGGCTGACTACGATCTTGCTTAATTGCACTCGATTGCAGCTTCGCAGGCGGCCCAGAAACGTCCACGTGTCTATCGACGAATCCAGTGATGAATCGGCACCGGTTTCAGTGTGGGAGCGGCTGGCGGATAATCGGCCTAGCCCGGAGGATCAATGCCGAGAGTCCGAGCTACGGGAACGCTTGACTCACTTCCACCGGCAGCTCTCGCCCACTCTTCGCAGGACATTTCAGTTGCGCGATGTTGAAGGGTTATCGATCCCCGAAACCGCACAGATTTTGGGAGTACCAACCGGTACTGTGAAGGCCCAGTCAGCACGGGCGCGACAAAAACTAAAAGAACTAATGCGCCGTACTCTCAGGCCGCAATATCGGAGACTGCCAAGTCGATTATTGGAGTTCGCAAGTTCGACAAGCTGAAATTAGTGCGTCGGAAACCTTGGCCAGTGAGTTCGACCGCGCAGGTCCACGAGGCTCAAGAGACAAGCAGATGACTAACGCCGCACAATTTGCACTCACGCACGGTGCTGCGATCCTCTTCATGTGGATATTGGCCCAGCAAGCCGGTGCGCCGATTCCGAGTGCGCCAGTGCTTATTGCGGTCGGATCGCTTGCAAGCTCAAGGCGGTTGGGGCTGGCATCTTCCCTGATTGCAACTTTTAGTGCTTGTCTGCTGGCAAATGGATTCTGGTACCGAGTAGGACAGCAGGGCTGGCCCGAGGGTCATCGGTTTTGCCGAACAAACGGCAAGTGGCAAGCTCGCGCACTGAAGCTCATGCGGGGCCATTCAGCTGCCAGCATGCTATTAGCAAAGTTCGTTGCTGGCTCGAATTTCGCGTCGCTACTGGCTGGCAAAGCAGGCGTATCGCTCCCCAGGTTTCTCACTTATGAAAGCATTGGCTCTCTGACATGGTCCGGTACTTACATTGCGGTTGGATACCTTTTTCACGGTCACCTGCATTGGACGCTGGCGCAGACCTTACGTCCGCTCTTGGCCGCTCGCATTGTAGTGTTTCTAGCAAGATTGTGGCGCCGCAGATCGCTGGCGCATGCTGCGATTCTGGCAGTGGCAACCTTGGTGCAGGAGATGAGATGACTCAGACCAACCTCGGATGGCGAAGTTCCGATACACGATGCACGATGCAGGGATGAGTGTGTCTCAATGCTGACAAATCAGGAGCCAGATTGGAATATCGACGCCCTAACCGATAAAGAGATCTACGCGGCGATTCACTATCTTGAGCCGGACCCAAGAAACGCGCCCGAGCAGGATCCGAACGATCAGGATCAAGATATTGGCATCGTGATCTGCGTCTGTTTGTACATCGCAATGTCGGTCTGCTTGGCCTTCTTGTGGTTCTACTGGAGATGATGTGCTTTTCTGGTAAGGCCGAAAACGAGACTCATTAGCGGCTATTGGGGCCCAAGGACGCATTTCGGCATTAGCAGCCTCTTCGGCTCACATACTGACCCATAGATACGCTCAAGGTCACTCTCGTCGCTCTCAACACTTTCAACAGATTCGTCATCCACATGACCCACGATCTCAGCAGGACTCTCTAGAACTCAATCACTTAATTCAGAGCGACATTTGGCATGAGCCTTGCCTCCGCTATGAGCAATGGCACGAAAATTTCAAATGGAGATTGTAGCAGCTATGGCTCACACTCAATCTCTCTCGCTTCTGCCCCGAACTAATCATTCTGCCCCTTACGTTGAGTTGCGCCAGTCGCTGCCAAGCCGAGTCAGAGTCGTCTCCCCATTCGTCAGTCAACTCATGCGGTTCATTCTGAACTTTCGAATGGCGGATGGAAGTGAAATCGACATCGAGATGGCCCTGTTTGAAGCCCTCGCGAATGCCGTGATCCATGGCAACGGTGATAACTCCGGCAAACGAGTGTACGTCACCTGCCGTTGCTATATGAACGGCGAAGTCTCAATCACGGTTCGGGACGAGGGAAAAGGATTCGACAGCAGCACAGTGCTGGATCCCACACGTCTAGAAAACCTGCTGTTCACACATGGTCGTGGGATCTATCTCATGAAGACGCTAATGGATGAAGTCTCTTTCGAAGAGGGGGGATCTGTCGTTCGAATGCGAAAGAACTCCAACTTTGGTGCAACCGCACAGGGGAGATCAGAATGACAAGCACACTGGGACGTCGCGCACCGGGCACCGGCGGGTGCACTTCTGCGCATACAAGCGGACTCTCCGTTTCTCTTGCACTGGACCCGCGACGACTGGCAAAACTCGAAGGATACGAGATTACAAGGAACAGCGATTGGAATCGAGTTCGTCGATGTTCCCCTGATCGGCTCTCTCGACACTTTCGACCTCTTCGACAGTTGTTGGTCCTGAACGGCCCAAGAAACTTCTTGATTACGTGCTACTTAGCATCCCGTCGGTTCTGGTATGCGATTTGCCCTTGGATGAAGAGTGCAATCGCATGACGGACGCGCCTGAAATCGACGAGACGACTCTCGGGCCACATTTCCCCCCCAACCGAGCAGCGTCCCGAATCAGGCGCGTTCGTGACGCGATTGAACAGAAAAGGTCAAGAACTCGATTGAGGGGAAGGAAATGATGAAGCAAATATCCACAGGTTTAGTTAGTGCGGTTCTCCTGATGAATGCCCTTGGCTGCAGCAACGGCAAGGTGCGGGCTGCGGCCCCGCCTCCACCACCGGTCGTCGAAGTCGCGCCGGTCATTCAAAAGGATGTTCCGGTTCAGGGCGAGTGGGTGGGAACGCTCGAAGGCTACGTCAATGCGCAGATCTCTCCGCAGGTGAACGGTTACCTCATTCGCCAGGATTATCACGAAGGGGCATTCGTCAAGAAGGGTCAAGTGCTATTTGAGATTGACCCGCGTCCATTTCAAGCGGTGCTCGATCAGGCCAAAGCGCAACTGACGCAGGCTGAGGCGCAGATGGGGAACGCCGAAACGAACGTGAAGCGTGATATTCCCGAAGCGGAGGCTCACGCCATTCCAGAAAGTCAGTTGGATACGGACACGCAGTCGCTCCGTGGGGCGAAGGCGGCAGTTGAGGCCAGCCAGGCGGCGGTCGAGCAGGCCGAGCTGAATTTGGGCTATACGAGAGTTGTCTCCTTAGTTGATGGAATTGCCGGCATCAACACTGTTCAGGTGGGCAACCTGGTGGGGCCGTCAACGGTCCTCACCGCGGTTTCGCAGGTAAGTCCGATCAAAGTTTATTTCCCAATCAGCGAACAGGAATACCTGCGCATGGCGGACGGTGGCAGTCCGGGTAGCGTGGACTTTACCACTCGCGCTTCACGAATCCCACTGCGTTTGACCCTGGCCGACGGGAGTGCCTACCCGCATCCGGGCAGAATCATCTTCGCGGATCGCCAGGTAAGCACGCAGACCGGAACCATCCAGATCGTGGGCGAGTTCCCCAACTCCAAGAACCTGTTGCGACCGGGGCAATATGCTCGCATTCAGACGCCCACCGGAAACATCACGGGAGCGCTGCTGGTGCCACAGGCGGCCGTGAATCAGCAGCAAGGAACCTATCAGGTGACTGTGGTCGGGGCCGACAACCGCGCACAACTCCGCACGGTACAGGTCGGACCGAGAGTGGGCACGCTCTGGGTGATCACAGCGGGCCTGAAGCCGGGAGAACGCGTCGTGGCGGTTGGCGCAGAGAAAGCAAAAGAAGGCGAACTGGTGAATCCCACGCCGTACAAAGAAACCGAGGAGCGCTAATTATGGCGAGTTTTTTCATCCGACGCCCCATCGTCGCGATTGTGATCGCGATCCTTACCGTCATCGTTGGCGCGATCACGATTGCGCTTTTGCCAATCGCACAGTTTCCGAACATTGCGCCGCCGGAAATCTGGTTGCAAGCTAACTACCCCGGTGCCGACGCAAAGACTCTCGAGCAGTCCGTCGCTACGCCGATCGAACAGCAAGTGACCGGTGTGGACAACATGGCGTACATGTATTCCGTGAACACCACGAATGGTTCGCAAACCTCTCTGATCGTCGATTTTGATCTCAAGACTGATCCCAACACGGATCTCGTACTTACGCAATCCCGACAGCAACTGGCAAACGGTCAACTTCCGCCCGAGGTAACGAGCTATGGGATTAGCTTGCGAAAATCGGCCACCGCTCCTTTCATGCTGGTCGGCCTCTACTCGCCCCACGGCACCCGCGATGCTGCGTTTCTCTCTAACTATGCTTACATCAACCTCAACGACCCCATCGGCCGCTCCTATGGAGTCGGACGGTCGGAGGTCTTCGGAGCCGGCCAGTATGCCATGCGGGTCTGGACCAAGCCCGATCAACTGGCAAAGCTGGGCATTACCGTCACGGATATTGCTAACGCCATCCAGGCTCAGAACAAAGTAAATCCAGCTGGCCAGATAGGTGGCGAGCCAGCCCAGAAGAACCAGCAGTTCACCTACGCATTGCTGGCGAAGGGGCGCCTGAGATCTCCGGAACAATTCGGCAACATTGT
>Ga0070762_10000464_pt1 | contig 17067 bp, 18 predicted proteins | sample HubBroMetageREF2_FD_66726 | JGI IMG/M metagenome (GOLD analysis project Ga0070762, IMG submission 66726) | Reference soil microbial communities from the Hubbard Brook experimental Forest, New Hampshire, USA - Hubbard Brook CCASE Soil... | ecosystem: Environmental > Terrestrial > Soil >...
GTCCGTCAGGTCGCAAACATTCCCGCCTGCAGGAATCCTCTCTCAGTTTTGCAAACGCTCCCCTGCATCCCGTTTGCGTCTATCTGCCTGCTCGGGTGTCAGTCATCGAAGCCCTTGGTCATCCTCTCCCATTAGTTGCTCCATCAAGTGATGGCGTAGGAGAAATGCCCCATACCTATCCACCATCAAGCTTTGTAGTACTCCGTTGCCGTGTTCTCGTCATACCAAAGAGCTAGGTCCGCACGGCAAACTTCGACAGTCGGAGCGTGTTGTTGAGGCTTAGCATTCACGCCTGCGGCAAAAACCAGAACCAGTAAGACAACACAATATTTTGCTCTCATGGCACCCGCCTCCGCTTGTCCATAGTGGGTGCTATAATTCCGGCAAAGTGGACGAATACATCCTTAACATCGTGAACGCCATTGTCTTGTCGTTGTTCGGTTTATTCAGCAGCAATTTAGCCCGAAACCGCAAGAAGAAAATTCTGCGCAATCGTTTGTCAAAAGACGGATGGCGATGGAGGAGTTTTGCGAGCCTGTGCAACGCGATTCGCGAGGATGAAGGAACCACGAGGGAGTTGTTGATTGAAATAGGCGCACGAGCCAGCACCAAAAGAAAAGACGTGTGGACGCTGGAGGATAATGGGTAGTGAAGCGAAGTGACCCCTCGTCGACTCGCCCATCCGGTCGGTCCAGTTTCCGAACACGCTACGCTGCCTTGCTTCGCACGTTCAGAATTATTGCCTATCGGGCCGGTTGCGCTTATCTGTCTTTGAGTTCATCTCAAATGAGGACGGATTCCGGGTCGGGATTCCTAAACTGCCTGTTGTGCGGCACCATCGCGACGATATTCCGACGGCAGTAACCCCAGTGCGACTCCGACTTCTGCCAATTGTCTATCGAGTCCTGTCAGCGTTATAACGGAAAGTCCGAGATTGTTAGCTTCATCCTTGTAGCCATTCAATCCTAGCTGGCATTCCAACCGGATTAGGGCCTCGAAGACTCTTCCGGCTTGCAAAGCATCGGTGATACTGCGTGGCGACCGTGCCTTATGCCCACTCCAATAACCCCATGCCTCATAGAAAGCACTACGCAACTCGTTCAGCTTGCGACCGGCTAATTCCTCGTGAAACTGCTTCTCCCGCTGTTTTCTGTCCTGTTTGCTTTCATGCCAAAGGAGAAGAGTCGCAAAACCATAGAGCAGCGTCGCAAGGGCAGTCACGCAGGTAAAAATTAAGATTGCCATCTGGGCTTTCTCCTCATGTCCATTTTACGCACCTGTTAGCGGCTTACTTTTTTCCCATACATGGTGCCTTCCTTCGTGCTCTCCAACCAAGCGCACACGTCCTTCCAGTTGAATCGCAGGTACCGTCCGACCTTATAGTGCGGGATAGGATTGCGTTGCCGCTGTCGTGTCATTTCAAAAACCCAGCTTCGCTTCACTTTCAACCGCTCGGCTAATTCCTCGGGCGTTAAAATGTCATTGGGGTCAATCATTCGGCCTCGTTGTTCGCTTTAGGGCCTACGTGGCTAAGTGTTCTTCCTGCGGACCCTAGTGCTCTCATTTCTGCGGGGGAACCGGGCCACCTCGCCACTTATCTCCTAAAATCTCCATTAGTTTGGTCAAACCGGTTGGTGCTCCTTCGTTTTCTTTCTCCAATCCGAAATAGACCGAAATTAAGCCCTCCGGCATCTCTGGATTGTTGCCCGACTCGGGCTCTACCCCGATATTCACAAACGCCCTCCGCACGTCTATGAGGCTCGCTGTCAGCGCGCTCCAAAGACCCGATTGCCAATTGTCGGGGTCGAGTTTTCCTTCTCCGTGCTTAAACAAAATTATCCCTGCTTCAGGATTATTCAGTTGAACAGGCTCCGCACGGTTATTCCGAACCTTCCACCCCGCCTCTCTGAAGATATTCACAAACTGGGCGGCATAGACGCAGGCCTGTTCGTTCCGTTGTGTGCAGATGATTTGTATCTCTTCTCGCGGTTCCTTCTGTTCGCGCAGCGGTTTCTCAAATGCCGCGCGTTCTTTCTCGCTCAAGGTATGGCGACGGATTGGCGGCCAAACGCGATAGCCTATTGCCGAAACTAAGGCAGTTGTAAGGATGATTGCAACCGGGACCTGAGTCCACCGCAGCCTGGTTTGTAGCGCCGCATGAACAAGATGCAAGATGGGATAGAGAAGCACTGCAAACAAAATAACTAACGCCGAAATCGTATCGCCCCGGGTCTTGGGCGGAGCGACTACAAGATATATTCCTATGGCCGTACCGACCAGACCTAGGGTGTAATCCCATCTAAAACCTTTAGGCTTTTCTCCTTTCAGGAGCAGCTTGGCGGCCTCTCTCGCTTCGGCCCTTCTTTGCTGGCGTGTTTTTCTGTCGTTGGGCATAAGACTAAGCGGCGTCGGATTCTACACTACCTTGCTACGTTCGTTTCCCGGACACGCCCGACGTCAGTCTGGCTTGGCCTCGCCTCGACTGGTCTCTATCGAACCCCATTCCGCGGTTCGTCGGATTGACGGCGGAAGGGGCAGTCTCAGAACAGCCGCCAACGCACAGAGCAGGACCATTGCAAAGCATATAGTCGCAAGGATTAAGTCACGAATCACGGGCCTGACGGTCCAAACAAGGACGACAAAGCTAACAAGAGCTAACGCAAGCCACATGCGACCCCCCTTTGCTGGCCCATCTGATTTGGTTTCGTCGTCACGGTTGCGGTTGCTGCGGGTTCGGTACTAGCGGATACTTTCGCCGGATTCTCCAGCGGCCTACTTCCCAAGCGAACAACAGAAATATCACCAGCGGGACGGTCATCATGCCAGCGATTGCGGGGTTTATGGTGTCCGCCCAAACAATGAATCCGGCTATCACGGGGCCCACGAACAAAAAAGAATTCCGTCAGTCTTGGCCTATGTCCTCCGGCTTTTTTGGGCCTGTAATCGAGCACCACCCCGACAATCGTCAGCGCGAGAACCACCAAAGGAATTGGGGACTGGGACGGCTGCCTTTGCAGCATGGAAATAAGTCAGCAGGCTGCGAACATGTGACATTTAGTCGTTCTGTTCGACTCTCATAATACTGTAAAAGTAACGAGAACATAAACGGTTATGTGCAGTGACGTGCCTTGCTCGGTAACAAGCTATCCTCCGTGTCGTATGTGCTTCGGCCTTTTTTGCCTTCTGCGGGAATGCCTATTCGACGTAATATGTACAGCAACTTCAATGCAACTTCCGAAGACTCGTCGAATACTGAATGTGTTTTTGGCTTCGCCCAATGACGTCGTCGAAGAGCGAGCAATTGCCGAGGAGATAGTAGCTGACCTCAACAAAACGATTGGACGCCGTTTGGCGTGGCAAGTGGACCTTTATAAGTGGGAAGACTCCTCACCTGGATACGGGAGGCCGCAGGCCAAGATAAATGATGCCGTGGATGGCTGCCAATTATTCATTGGACTGCTGCACGAGAGGTGGGGCCAACCGACAGGAATATTCTCCTCAGGATTTGAAGAGGAATATGAACGTGCAAGGACTCGACGGAAAACGGAGGGCGAGCCAGAAATTTGGCTATTTTTCAAAGCCGTGCCTCCAGAACGTCGTATAGACCCAGGCCCGCAATTGGCCAAGGTTCTGGAATTTCGGAAGACGCAAACCAATCTGGCCGAGGTTCTGTATAAGGAGGTCAAAGACAGCCCTCATTGGAGAAGTGAACTCCAAAGTTTGTTGACGGACTATGTGCTGAGTTTGGCTCTAGAGGCAATAAAACCCTCCGAATCAGAATCTCCCACTGCGACACCAGCGGTCTCGTCACCCGGTGGGAACTCGGTTGAAGTTAGTCCGCCCGAGGTGCCCGGTCGCACAAGCAGTCTACCGGGTTCATTGATGCAGCTTTCAGATGTTTGCAGCCTTCTCTCCCAAGTGGTCGCGAGCGGGGAGATGGAGTTTTCAACCGAGGACGAAAAGAAACTCCACGAGTTCGACGTCGCGCGGGTTTACTTGCTGGCTTGGACGTGGATGTCTTCACGGTTCACGGCGGATGTTCTGGGGACCCACGAAATCAACCTGATTTATAAACACAGAGAGAAGATATTACCCACAGGTCGTGAATCCTTTGAGCTGATGCGGGCCGCAGTACTTGACGATGCCGATTTGAAGCCAGCATGGTTTTTCAATCGGAGGCGACCTCCGGAAGGAATCGTAAATCTCCTGAGTTATATCGCTGCCTTCGACCGAAACGTGGCCCTCCGCGTCAAGGCGCTCAAGGTCCTCGGCTCAGCACAAGTTGAATTGCCTCGTGAATCGTGGCCGGACCTACCGCTTTCGGACATTGATATGAGGGTACGACTCGCTGCTTACGACTATCTGGCTTCTCTCACGAACCCTGAGGCTCTGCCCTTTCTTCAGGAGATTGCTGAGAAAGAAGAGGACTCTTTTTTTGCAGGTGCCGCTCGAGATTCCGCCCTCAAGCTCAAGCTGAGGCTTGACCCCAACACAGGCGTATCTGACCTAATCGCCCATCCTGAACTGATTTCCGACAAGATTTTGACGGAGGCAAATAAGTTCATCCCGAGGATTACCACCGGAATTCTTTTGAAGGGAATTGAGAGCTCGAACGAACCAATTCGTTCGGCATGTATCAAGGAGCTTGCTCGTCGCAAGGAATTGTCCAAGTCGATGGCGGAGTTTCTGACTAAAGATAGCTCACTCGACATTCGAGCTTTAGCCTTCTCAAGGCTAGTGGAGCTGGGCGAACGTCTAGACGCAACGAAAATTCGCGAGGGAATATCGGAGTCTGGGCTAGCAGCTCTGGGCGGAGTTGATGTAGATTCCATTGTTTTGAAGGTGTTTAGTTCGTTTACTGACGAACAGCTATTGGCCGCAGTCGACTGGTATTCCGTAGATGGGGCTGTCGCATACACGTCTCTTGCGACCGAGCGTTTTCACCTTGTTTCCGACAGTATCCGCGCGGATGTTTCAAACGGGTTCGAGCGATTTAAGGAAGTGGACCACCGCCGTTTAAAAACTACCATCGGTGCCGCTGCGGACAAGTTCATTCAACAGTGGGAAGAGGGTGGTCTCAACCGGTTTATTGCGTCACGTTTCTTGGAAGCGGCTGCGCAAGGCATCGCTGCACATGCGATTCCGTCAGACATCGCCTTAGCTCGGCAGTGGCTACTTCAGCGTGAAGAACGGACGACCAGAGCTGCGCTAGATATAATCTCCCGATTTGGAGATGCTTCGGACGTTGAGGCCCTTCTGCGCGTTGTTAAAGACGGCTTCGACGAAATTCCAGTGCAGGCGGCGATGGTTGCATTGAAATTGTCGCCGACACCCGTGGAGCTTGCTCACGAGCTGGTGACCGCGACCGGTTCGGGCGTCATAGTGGCTGCGTTTCAGTGGTTGCTCGACCAACCACTTGAGCAAACAAAGCAGTTTTTCCTTGACCTGCTAGGTGAGCCCAAGGACGCGAACCGCGTCCGAGCAATTCTCTGCCTTTCAAGAAAACTTAGCCCCAGCGAAATGGAACAGATTCTCAAAGATTATCTCGCTAGAGATACATACTTCTACAATGTGGTTTGTTGGTTGGATAGAATCTTATACTCTCCCGCACCTCTGAAAGAAATGTTTGGTCGCGAGATTGACCAGGTTCTTTAGTAGAGCCGGGCTTGGACATAACTCCATATTCGGCTCCTCGGCACAACCTAACCGCAAAGCCTCGCTAGGCTTCAACGAACTCGGAGCCCACCTCATGACAAGCGCTAAACTTTTCGGCAGGTAAATTGGCGCAAGCGCTGTTCCTTCGCTTCCCAGTCGGGCAAGTAGGCGTGCATAAAGCTCTTAAAAACCTTCCCGTGGTTGGGGGCAAGCCGATGAACAAGCTCGTGGACAATCACGAACTCGCCCAACTCCTTTGGCAGGTCAATGAGTTCTGTATTGAGGGTGAGTCGGCCAACACTAGAGATTGATGCCCACTTGCGGCGCATTTCGCGCAGATAAACCTGTGGGGGTTTCACTCCGATGCGGGCAGCCCAATGCTGGACGGCCCAACGGACTTCCTCGGCATCCTGCCAGTGATTTGTTGCTTTTGCCATCGCCATCTTGGTCGCTGCGGCCTTCATATTCTTTGAAGCCTCAGCAAGCGATTCGCCACATCAATCATTTTTTCTGTGCCCACGAGTGGCCGCAAGGTCTTGTAAAGTTCCGTCCGTAGCTTGCTCTCCTGTTGCTTGTTCCAGCGATAGTCCGGGCAATGGTCGAACAGCGCATTGATGCCTTTCGCCTGGTTTCCATCAAAGCCGCTGTCCACTTCCGCCACAGTCTTGTGGATGGCGAATGAGTTCTCGTCTAGTCCCATACGCTGACGCTCGGCATCGGCCTCGGTCGCCTCACGCGCCAACTTTTCAAATTCCAGCAAAGCCTGCTGAGTTGTGACTTGGCGGTCTTCATAGGCTTCCGCTAGCTTCTCGGCTCGCTCGCCAATCGAAAGTAAGAATGGTTTCGAGGCCCCATTGTCCTGAACCGTCACCATAAGAATCTTCCGTAGGTTGAGAATCTTGGTGTTGTCGGACGTATCGCTTTCCCGCAGCTTCTCCAATTCCTCCGGGCCGAGTGCGTGTATCGCGGCCGGCAATTCCAACTGGCCGCTAATTGTGTGCCTCTGAAGCAATTCGCGGGTCTTGTTAGAAATCTCCCTATCAACGTAGATTCGGTCACCGTAGGCACTGCGAATCAAAGCGTAGAGTTCGGACAGCGAAAGATAATCGTCTATGAAGGGACGCATGAATGCGTCGGGGGAAATGATGTCGTACAGATTCTGCAGTTGCCGGAACCACTTGAAGAAGTCACCTCGCCTGTTCTTGTCCTCGAAATGGGCAATGGCTTTCTCCTTGGCCTTGTCATCCCATCCCTTGGCAAACGGCAGATAGTTCGGAGCCTGTTCATTCATCATCGTAGCGAATAGCTGCTTCAAGACCTCGATATTCTGAATGACCGACGTAACTACATCGGAGTCGAATGCTAGCGCCTTTTCCAACTTCTCGAAGATGCCCACAAAATCGAGTACAAAACCGTAGGGCTTCACAAGACCTTCATTGTCTTCGTAGGGGCGATTAACCCTGGCGATGGCCTGAAGAAGGACGTGGTCACGCATCGGCTTGTCGAGGTACATGCAGTACAAAATAGGTGCATCGAATCCTGTGAGTAGTTTTTCCGTAACGATGAGAATCTTCGGCTTTTCCGTTTTGCGAATGAAATCTTTTCGGACCTTCTTCTCATCATCTTCGCTGAGATAAAACTCGCGCAGAAGCTCCTTGTCTCCGTGTGCTGGTGAAAAGACAACGCGGGAATATTCCGCAGGCAGGTACTTATCGAGCGCCTTTTTATAGAGAGCGCACGCTTCCCGGTCAACGGCGACAAAGAACGCCTTGAAGCCCATCGGCTCGACATTCTCTTTGAAGTGCATGGCCGCATATTCCGCAATCTTCTCGATGCGGGTCGATGCCTTCATCATCTCTTTGAGTTCCACGGCCCTGTCGAGGATGGCATTTAGCTCCTCAACATCGCTCACGCCCTCTGCCTCGGCCAAGTTCAGGAATTTCTTTTCGAGCATTTGACGGTCAACGAGCAAGCTGGAGGGTGCAAGAGCGTAGTTCAGCGTTACCGTAGTTCCGTCTCTGATGGACTCCGCGATGGAATACTTATCGAGATAGCCCTCCTCATCGTCGCCCCCGAAGACCTTGAAGGTTCCCTTGCCTTTTGAAATGTGGTCTATCGGGGTGCCCGTGAAGCCGATGTACGTGGCATTGGGCAGAGCGCCCATCAAGTAGTTGCCAAGGTCGCCGCCCGTAGTCCGGTGGGCTTCATCCACAAGCACTATCACGCTATCGCGAGTATTGAGATTCGCAGGGACGTCGTCGAATTTGTGAATCATGGAGACGACCAATCCGCGATAGTCGGAACCAAGGATGTCCTGCAAATCTTTCTTGCTGTCCGCGACCTTTGCAGAGAGGCCATATCCAATGATGTTCTTGTGCAGTTGCCCTTCCAGTTCGTTCCGGTCAATGAGCATCAGCACGGTCGGCTTCGCGGCACCGGGTGTGTCGCGGAGCACCTTCGCAGCCACGGTGAGCATTGTCAGCGTCTTGCCGCTCCCCTGCGTATGCCATACAAGACCGCGCCGTTTGGCCGGGTCTACCGCTCGCTGAACCACCTTCTCCACAGCGCGAGTCTGGTGTTGCCTCAGAACCTTCTTGGTTAGTTCGTCGCTCTCAGTGACGAAGACAATGTAGTCCCGAAGTAGTCGCAAGAATCGCGGGCGATTGAAGAACGCTTTAATCTTGTTTTCGTAATTGCCGGACTGCTCATCCCGCCAGTTGAAGAGGTTCTTTCTGCTCGTGCTCCACGTCACGCCATAGAAGAAATCTAAAAGCTGTGTGACCTCGAACACTTGGGTGGCAACGAACATCTCTGGAGTTTCTCGGTGATAGCGTCTAATTTGGTCAACCCCGAGGGAAAGACCATCCTGCTTTCCAGCGTCCTTAGTCTCGGCGAGTGCCACTGGAATGCCGTTGATTAGGAAAACCACGTCGGCCCGATTGCGGAAGACCGCGCTCTTCTGCCGCCACTCGTCCGTGACTTGATAGAGATTATTTTCGGGCTGCTCGAAATCAATCAGCCGTATGTTGCGCTCGCGGTTTTCTTCGGGAACAAAGACGGACTGTTCGCCCCGGAGCCATGCGTGGGCATCACGGTTGCCTTCGATGGTTGGCTTGAGCAGGTTTAATCGCCGGAGGATGTCCCCGGTTCGGCTTGAGTCAACGATGCCGGGATTCAGGCGAATAAGCTGCGCTTCGAGCACGCCTTTGAAGTACAGACCGGTGTCACCATTCCGAAAGCCTAGCGCATCCTCAGGGCGGATATACTCCCACCCGATTTCCTCGGCATATCTGAGCATCGGATTCTGAACTGCGGACCTCTCGCTCATCGCATCTCATGCTCCTCTGTCATTCGCAATAGAGAGAGGCGTCCAGTCATCAGTTCGTCAAGCAAGGCTTTGAAAAGTTCTTCATAAATGAGGACTTCTCTTTCGAGAGCGTTAATCTTTGTCTCACACAAATCGAGCACCTGAGCTATCTGTACTTGCTCGTCAAATGGAGGAATTGGCAACTGGAGAGAGCTAACGGCGGAGGTGCTTAGGCGTCTTGTCCCGTGCGCCGAGGTTCCGATGTGTTTGGCCAGTCCCTCTTTACGTGCGATAAGTGCGTACAACAAGAATGTGGGGGCATGCCCATCATGTGGTAAGACGGCTTTCATATCTTGGTTGAAGGCCATAGGCACTTTCGTCAACGCGATTGGGACATCTTTTGCAAGAATCATTCCACGAATCACGATGAAAATGCTCTCCGAGGGCACTAGGCGAGAGCCAGCATCTATTGCCTTCGCAGAGACATGTTCTTCAGTGTCGGAAAGCAACACTTTCTTCATGTCTTTTGGACTCGCCCAAGGAATTCCACCGTTCCACCAATCAACATTCTCCCTAGAAGGTGTGCCTCCGCTGACCAGTTCCGCGATGGAACCTAGAGGTGCCACTCGCCAACTCTTTGGAATCTCGCCAATCTCGGTTTGCCTGGTCGCCTCACCATGTGTGCCTTGACTGAATAGAAATTCCATCAACGCGACCTTGCGGTCCCGTTCCAAAGCCAACTCCCGTTCCCTCTTTTCCTTCGACTGTCGTACCGCTTCCAGAGCCCGCGCAATCGCGCTTTGTTCAATAGGCGTGGGAAGGGGGATTTCGAGGTCTTGAAGAATCGGAATGTTCACTCCACCTTTCAGACGTCCACCCTTTTGGCTGTTGATGTGCTGCCAGTATTCTGAGGTTTGGAGACAAAAATTCAGGAATTCAGGTAGGAGACCCGGTTTTGTTCTGATGCGAATCAGATACGATGCGAATACTACCTCTGGACATTCCTTTATTAAATATGCCTTCCCCGTTGTTGCTCCAATCCGGGCAATCACTATGTCGCCCGGTTCAAGCGAATAACTTTTCGCGCCGTCTTCTGGTTTTCTCGTGTACGGAACCTTATTCCACTGGACTTTGCCATTCTGAATGTCCGTTATTCGGAGAAACTTCGGGCCAACTGGCTTTGCCGATGCACTAGCTGTGTATCCGTACTCGGGTCGGAAGCAACAGTCTTCAAGAGGCACTCTCTTCCAGTTTGATTTCGAGTACACGGTTGCCATGGTAGCTTTCACCGCAATTGGAGCCGAGCGAGAATAGAGTTCAAATCTGCGTCTGCTCTCTCCCTTTCCAACCGAGCAGAATCCAAATCTATGAGGATTTGAGGCAGTGGACGGTGATGTACTTTGTCGTTTAGAGCTACAAAAAGTGAGGGGCTGAGGCCAAAATCGGCCTCTCGGACTTGTTCCAGAGTGACGACCTTACTCAGCTTTTCTCGCGTTGTCCAGCGTTCAAAGACCTCGGAAACCGCGGAGATGCCCTCAGCAGTCAATGCGTTCTTAGGTTTTTCCTTGACGAAGTATGCCGAGGCATTGACAAGAATTAACTGCCCCTTGCGGGCAGCAGGTTTGTTCCGGCTCAAGACTAGAATGATTCCCGGTGCAGTCGTATTGTAAAAAAGGTTTTCAGGCAGGAGGACTACGCCTTCGATGAGGTCAGCCTCGACAAAGGCCTGTCGAATTGCCTTTTCCTTGCCTGAGGATTTGCTGCCGGAGCCACGCGAGGCCGCACCTGTATCCAACACGACGGCAGCCCTTCCGTTAGCGTTTAACGAAGCAACGATGTGTTGAAGCCAGCCCCAATCAGCCGACGACAATGGGGCAGGACCGTACTCGAAACGTTTCCAGTGGTCGTTTTCGTACAGTGTCTCGTCGTAGTTGTCTTGATTCCACATAGGATTCGCCACGACGTAATCGAACTTCCTTAAACCTGCACCCTCGGCTGCAAAACCCGGTTTGGTAAACGTATCTCCGATTTGAAAAGTCGAGTCCGTGTAGTCGTGCAGGAACATGTTCATCTTCGCCATAGCGAACGTTACCGCGTTCGATTCCTGACCAAACAACCTTGGGGACTGACTCTTGTGAGTTGGATTCCTTTCCTCGAATAGCAAGCGGGCTTTTATCAATAATCCCGCTGAACCGCAGGCAGGGTCGTAAACCGTTGTGTAGGGCTTCGGGTCAATCAGATGCGCTATCAGCCAGCCGACTTCCTTGGGCGTGTAGAACTCGCCCGCACTCTGGCCCTGTCCTTCCGCGAATTTCCGCAATAGATATTCGTAGGCGCGTCCGAGGATGTCCGGCTCCGCGTTTTTGAGTCCTAGCCTATGGCGGCTAACGACCTCAATGAGTGAGGCCAGGCGGTCATCATCGAGCGTGCGCTGGCCGCTCTGTCGTTCGTTGTAGTCTTTAATGTCGAGTACGCCCTGGAGGTCGGGATTCAGTCGCGCAACCTCACGCATGGCGTCTGTTACGAAGGGGCCTAGCTCGCCATTCACAGCGTGATTGCGGACGGCTTCCCAACGGTATTGGTGAGGAACGAAGAACCGGACAATCGGCCTGCGACCTGTCTTCAAGGCATCTTCATGGTCCGCCTGAATAACCTCGCGGGCTGTCTCTTCATCGCCAAATTCCTCGACCTGACCTGCGAACTCGTCATCGAACACATCGGAAAGCCGCTTGAAGAAAATCAGCGGGAGAATGAAATCCTTGAACTTCGGAGCATCGGTGGCCCCGCGAATGGCACACGCCGCGTCCCACAACCAGGTCTCCAGCGTCCCGATGTCGAGGTGTTCCTCCGTCAGTGCAGGCAGCGGAAGAGTAGCAGTAATATTTTCTTCCTTTTTGTTCCGCTTCGGTCTCCGCTCAGTCTTCGTCCCTCTCGCCATTTTCCTCGCCTAAACTGAATCTGATTTTGTTTATGTGAAGCGTACTCCCTGCCGAACATGTGGTCAATTCCAGTGAGAAAACCTCAGTCTAGGCGCGCTCGCTCGCAAAGCGCGACTACACGGTGAAAGAGAACTGTTATCTAGTCGGTACCCTAAATCAGGGCTATACTAGTTCCTAGAACTTTAGCTGCACTACTTCTAAAGACTCTACAAGCCCCAAAGGACGCTCTCTGTGCCCAGCGTCGTCACCAGAATCTTGCTCTTCCTAAGTTCATATTTTCCGTTGTCGCTCATCTTTTTCGTAATCCTTTTTTCTGAGCACCGCAAAGTCGCAATTTCCATTCTTGCGGTCGGGGCGGGTGGACTGCTATGGATGCTTCTTTATCTGAAAAGAGCGGAAAGCCTCTCGCCATTCCAATTAAAGATAGCTGCATTCCAGAAACGCGACACAGAGGCGATGGCATACATCGTGACCTACATTATTCCTTTCCTCGCCATACCTTTACACGGCTGGAAAGAAGGTATCGCACTCTCAATTTTTTTTATCGTGCTCGGAATCCTTTACATAAACTCGAACATGATTCACATCAATCCCATGCTGAATCTGTTCGGATACCACCTGTACGAAGTCACTACAGAAGATAACGGCGTTCATTCTCTTCTCGCAAAGCGTTCAATTCGACATTTAGAAACAATTAAGGTCGTAAAACTAGGCGACGAGATTTTGTTGGAGAGGCCAGATGGCGCGTAAGAAGAAAACTTCAAAAGAACTTCACGAGCAGTTTCTCCAGATATTGGGACTGAATTTAGACGGCTGCACCGTCACGGTGTGTCTTGGCTCGCTTTCCAAGGACGAAAAAGAGCCAAAGCTGGAGCAGTTGCAACTCACCAATGAACTGACGGATGAATTCGCAAAAGCCGCCAAAGGAACACTGGGACGCTATTCCGAACTGGGTGGCAAGGACGAATTGGTTGTCCGTCAGTACGATGCAGGAAGCAAACCTGACTCGCACGAAGTCGAAACCTTAGACCTGTCAGACCATGACTCGGTCGAAGCGCAGGTGAACTCGTTGGCCTCGCTTGCAAAAATTCCTGTTTTTAAGATAGACGAACAATTCATAGCAGGAATCCGATTCTACGCGATTGTGTTCCAGTGCGGAAGGAACTCTCCTCTATATTTTTTCCGCACGTATACGCCGAAGAAGGAACTGAGCAGGTCACGCCAGTTTGCCGCGCTGTTCGATGAAGGCACATTCGACCGTATCAAGAGTCCGCTGTTTTTGTTCGACCATAAGGTAGATGCGCTGAGTCAAGACGGAGCGATGTATATCTTCAACAAACACAATTTCGAGAAAATCTTTCGGTTTTTTGAACTAGTCGCAGCGACTGCGGCAGAGACTCTTGAAACAATCAAGACCCACGTGCCAATTGCGAATTTCCATGAACTTGAAGCTGCTTGCGCTGGTCATCTTCAAATGCAAGCAAAACTGAAGAACATTGCTGGAAAGCCCTACCTGAAAAAGATGAAGATGACCGACATTAAGAAAGTCCTGAAGCACTTCCCGAATCTTGGGTTGAAGACTGTCCAGAAGAACGGAAAGGAAATGCTCGTCTTCGACCCCAAGGACAAATGGGCACTATTGCGCTTGTTGGACGACGACTATCTGGACTCCGTGTTGACAGGTGAAAAGTACGAAGTAACAGGGAAAAGACCCTTTCAGCCGTAGCTAGGACACACAAGGGGGTAATTCAACATGGCTCCGAATTATTGGGCTGTCATTTGTGATGAAACCGAAGCACCGGGCCTTTGGAAGATTTGGTGGAAGGAAGGGTGCGTTGCGATTGGGTGGTCACCGCAAACGTATCCATTGGTCGGTTCCGCTAATTCCAGCAGTTGGGACAAGGCTCGCAGCCGGGCGCTGAAAATCAGGCCGGGCGACATAGTGATTCCGTATCTCAAGCGGTACCGATTCGGAGTGCCCGGCAAGGTAACCAAGGTCGCGATAGGTGATGACGAATGGAACCCGACTCTCCCCAAGAACAAGTATGGGACCTATCCGAGCGAAGCCCGCCTCGGAAGAAGAATCTTGGTTGAATGGATGAAAAGCGAATTTTCTCTGTCTCCTAAAGTTGCTGTGGTCCCTAAAAAGATGAGAACAGAAGGTGGAGAAGTAAGACAGACTGTCGAGCGCGTTAAGGCAAAACGTGTTGCTCGATTCTTGCAGATAATAACGGATACCAAGAACTGGAAGGACTACAAAGCATATTCACGGCAAGGTGAGCCGCGTGAATTAACGAAATCCACTCCCGAAAAAATCCGGGCCGGAAAGAACAACCAGGGTCAAGGTGCCGCCTCAGTGCTTTCGGGAAACAGTCTTTATGTCAAACGTGCGCGCGAAGTGTTTCCGATATTGGTCCGCCAGGCTCTTGCAGGAGAAAAACTCGCGTATTCCGCCTTGGCAGATGAAGTGGATATGTCAAATCCCCGCAACCTGAACTACGTCTTGGGCGCTGTCGGAAAGGCAATCAAAGAGCTATCCTCCGAATGGCACCAAGAAATACCGCCACTCCAGTGCTTAGTCGTGAACAAGCATACTGGATTACCCGGAGAGGGCGTCGCGTGGTTTATCAGCGACCTGAAGGACTTCAAGCAGCGGACTCCCGAAGAACGAAACCAGATTCTCGGCATTGAACTCATAAAAGTCTTCAACTATCAGAAATGGGAGAAGGTACTCGGTGCGTTCGGACTGAAGCCCATCACGAGCAATTCGGTCGTCCAAACTCTAATTGCTAAAGCGCGAGTTGGGGGCGGGGTCGGAGAATGCGAAGACCATAGAAGGTTGAAAGAATATGTTGCCAACAATCCGAAAGTCATCGGCCTGTCAGGCTTCGGAAAAGGTGAAATTGAATATTGCTTTCCTTCTGCTGACAGGATTGACATTGTCTTTAGGCAGGGTAACCGTTGGGTGGGTGTTGAGGTGAAGGGCCCATCTTCTCCGAACGAAGACCTAGTTAGAGGACTTTTTCAGACCGTCAAATATGCGGCTCTGCGCAAAGCGGAACTGAAGTCGAAGTCTCAGAAGGGGAAAACGAGTGTGATTCTTGTGCTAAGCAGAAAACTTCCGGTTGACTTGAAAGAAGTGAAGAATCTTCTAGGAGTGACTGTGGTTGATGGCGTAGTCGCACCGGAGTGAGCCGCTCTGCACCCACAGGGTCACTTCACCTGTTCTGGAGTTTGCGAAACTGGCGGATAGACCGTGGGCTGTACTGCATAGAGGTATCAAAACTGTAGACTGCAACACTGGAGGAAGCAGATGGATGACCTGCACGAAAAACGCGCGCTCGAACTGGTACAGCAACTGGAAAGGGCAGGTACGAATTGTGGGCTTTTGGTTGTACAGGGGAGCGTCGTAATGCGGGGCCCAGGCGCACCCTACATCGAAACTCCGATGGTGACTTTCGAGGAGACCGACCTGCAGAATGCCATCGCGTTAGACCTACTCGAAAAACGAAAGGTCACGGGGAGTTACGAGTGGGAATGGTATGTGTTGAAGGGAAAAAACATTCAGTGACTCGCTGGCGTTGTTCGAGAAGTGCCGTACGGTGCTTCGGTCGTCATCACGGCCGAGTAGAATATCCTTTTTGTGGGTAATACATGGCCGGACCATGTCTGTCATCCATGTGCCTCTAGGCTGAGGAGTTCAAGTGGCAAAGGAAAAGACTCTTGAAGAGGTCATGCGAGACGCACGGAAATTCACCTTCGGACCTGTGGGCAAGCGCTACACGCCGTGCCCATACGGATGCGGCCTCATCAACGATGGAAAATTCGCCAAACATCTAAAACGTGTTCACAGTGGCGGGCATGCTCCTGCCAGCAAGGGTCGTAAGGTTGAAGTGGTTTCGCCGAAAAGCACTGATGCTCTTTTGCGGTCGGTTTCTGGCGGGCGCACTGAGTCCAACCGCCGGAAACATTAGCAACTTCATTGAAACAGTTAAGGTGCAAGGCGTACAGAGACAGAAAATAGGACGCTCACTATCACAGTCGATATGATGCTCGACATCACATGTCGTCGCTGCGGCACTCAATATCACGCTGAACTCGCGCATCTTGGTAAACGGCTGAAGTGCACTCAGTGTGGGGCAATTATTGTCATCGAGAATCAGCAGCCCGCGGCAGCTTCCCTTGGTGCTAGCCATGTGCAGCCGAACCAGCACAATAGCCCGGTCGAGACCACAGCCCCGAAGTCTCACTTTCGTTGGGCCATGTACGTCGGGGCGTCGGCGCTCCTAATCACATCGTTATCCATTTGGCGGTTGCACTCCCGACCTCAAACGGAGGTGGTGAACCAGCTAAGCCACCCGAAAAGTGAGACAACTCAGCAGGGCGACCTCCATAAGGATGACCCTGAACAATTGAGCAACCCATCGAGAAATTTGCCTCCCGACACGGCGCGGAACGTTGTTAGCAACCCATTCGCCGCTGCACCGAACGACCAATCGATTGCGACTTCAGGCTATTCGGCACCGCGGCTCGACCCGCGACCTAAGAGCTATCACTCGCTACCAAATGGTGCACGTCTAGGCGAGGACATTGGCAGTAGTGGTCACGGAACACTTTCTATCTCGAACCAAACGAGCCTCGATGCGGTTGTGCGGCTTTATAATCGTTCGACGCTGGAGACTGTACGTTGGTTTTTCGTGAAGGCCCATGGCTCGTTCACCATGAAGTCCATCCCTGAGGGAAACTACAACCTCGCCTACTCATCAGGTCTAGATTGGGTCGATTCCGATGATACTTTCCGGTGGAACCCTTCTTACCATGAGTTTCAAAAGACGGTTACCTATTCAGAACAAAGAGACGCGAGTGGAATTCAATACGACGACATTAACGTAACCCTGCATCCTGTAATGGGTGGGAACGTCAGAACTAAACCCATTTCACGCAGCGAGTTCCTCAAAGGGCATCGACACGTTTCCCTGTAAACATCCTGTGATAAGCGGTGAGTCTATGCGAATCGTCGTATGGAATTGCAAGATGGCATTTTCGCGAAAATGGCAGTTCTTGGAGAGCCTTTCGCCGGACATTGCCGTCATTCCAGAGTGTTCCAAGACCTCCATCGACGTTGCGGCCCAATGTGGCTTTGACGGTCGCTGGTTCGGTGACAAA
>Ga0070762_10000465_pt1 | contig 17062 bp, 20 predicted proteins | sample HubBroMetageREF2_FD_66726 | JGI IMG/M metagenome (GOLD analysis project Ga0070762, IMG submission 66726) | Reference soil microbial communities from the Hubbard Brook experimental Forest, New Hampshire, USA - Hubbard Brook CCASE Soil... | ecosystem: Environmental > Terrestrial > Soil >...
GTACCAGGTTCGTTCGATGAGGAAGCGCGCGAGCTGACGGTCGAAGCCGCCCGCAATGCCGGGCTCGAGAAGCTCACTCTGCTCGAAGAACCATTGGCCGCGTTTTATGCGTGGATCGCGGCAAATCGACACGCGCAGGTTGGGAATAATGAAGACCTCCGTGATGGCGCACTGATTTTGATCTGCGACATCGGCGGTGGCACGACTGATTTCAGCCTGATTCACGCTCGCCTCGTAGATGGCGAGTTGCACTTTGGGCGAACAGCCATCGGCGAGCACCTTCTACTGGGCGGCGACAACCTCGATTTTGCACTCGCCCGCTGCGTGGAGAAAAAGCTGAAAGACGTCAAACTCACGCTGCGACAGCGTTATGCATTACGCCGGACCTGCTGTGCGTCGAAAGAGCGGTTGCTGAATGACTCGTCTTTGGAACGCGTGCCAGTCACGATCTTGGGTAGCGGCCGTGCTGTCATCGGAGACGCCCTCAGCACTGACCTGACCCGCGAGGAAGTCCTGCAGGTTCTGACGGACGGCTTCTTGCCAATCACGGCACCTCATGAGAAGCCGGCAACTGGCACGCCAACAGGATTGCGCGAACTCGGCCTACCCTACGCCAGCGATCCTGCCATCACCAAGCACCTTGCTGCATTTCTGACCCAAGCCGCTGACGCCATGGACGACGCTTCTGCAAACCAGCGAATGGCTCGACCCGATGCCGTGCTCTTTAATGGCGGCTTCTGTGCACCAGCTGTGACTTCCCACAGGATTGTCGAGGCCATTTCCGCCTGGTTCGAAGGAACGCAAAGCGGCTGGTCGCCCAAGCTCCTCAACAACGAGGAGGTACACAGTGCTGTTGCTCGTGGTGCTGCTTACTACGGCCGGGTACGACGCGGCACCGGTTTACGCATCAAAGCCGGCAACGCCCGCACCTACTACATCGGGTTGCCCTCGGACTACGGTCTCCAAGGCATCTGTGTTTTGCCTGCCGGGGTGGAAGAAGGTACAACACTTCCTCTGCTCGATCGCGAATTCTCTGTGCTGGCTAACCGCCCGGTGTCGTTCACGCTTTACAGTTCGCGTACACGGCACGATGCACACGGCGAAGTCGCTGCGCTTGAGGAAGCGAGCGTACATCGTCACCCTCCGCTAGTGACCTTGCTGCGGTACGGCAAGAGGCGCGACGTGTACCTGACGGTACGCCTGAGAGCCAGTTTCACCGAAGTTGGTACGCTCGAACTCTGGTGTGAATCGCGGCAGACGCCGCATCGCTGGCGCTTGCAATTCGAACTGCGCGGCGAAGAGACACAAGCGCAGCAAGACGATACGGTTAAACCACAGCCCGTGCCGGAACGCTCGTCGAGTGTCGCGACTTCTTATGCACATGTCGAATCTGCTGCGCAACTGATCAAAAATGTTTTCGGCGGCTCTGCGCACGACGCTTCCCTGGCGCCCGAGGCCCTTGTCGGTCAAATGGAAGCGGTGCTCAGCGCAAAAAAAGACTCGTGGCCCCTCTCGGCCATTCGCCAGTTCGGCGATGCGCTCATCGAGGTTGCCGCCGGTCGCAAAAAGTCTCCCCGCCATGAAATGCGTTGGCTTAATCTATCTGGCTTCTGTTTGCGTCCGGGCTTCGGCGCGCCGGGTGATGATGCGCGCGTCAACCGCGTGCGAACGATCGCCTCGAACAACCTTGCCTTTGTAGACGATCTGCAATGTCAGGTCGGAGTGTTGGTGCTGCTGCGTCGGATCGCCGGCGGCATCAATGCCAGCGAGCAGCTGGCGCTGTATCGAAACCATACTAGCCCTCCTGGAAGCAAGAAGAAGCGCATCAACCGCCAACTCGAGTACGAGAAGTGGCGCCTCCTAGCGAACCTTGAGCACCTGCAAGCCAGCATCCGTGCCTCTCTAGGCCGTGAGTTGATGGCGAAGATCAGAAAGGAACCTGGAGATGCAATTTGGCTATGGTCGCTGGGCCGGCTGGGTGCCCGCATTCCCCTGTACGGGCCGCTGCACTCGGTGGTGGAACCTGAAATTGCCAGCGAGTGGCTGGAAGCTCTACTGGGCTTATCCACGCCCACGGCCGTGACGGATTCCACTATCCTGCTGATCGCGCGGCGCACCGACGATCGCTCGCGAGACATCGATGAGGCAATTCGCGAGCAAGCAATTTCCCGCTTTATGGCGCTTGGGATCGCCGAAGAAACCATCCGGCTTGTATCAAGGTACGTCCCGCCCGAACGGGCGGACGCCGTTCGCAGCTTTGGAGAATCGCTGCCGCCCGGCTTGCAAGCTGTCAGCTCTTCCAACTGCTTGCTGTCATTACCCGCGTTGCACATCTCCGGTCCGAGTCTTTCGAAATCGCAGTGAACGGCGGGCAAAAATCGAAACTGAAATCGGCCAGACACGAAACTGCTGCCATTTTCGATTGTCAGATCGGGTTTCGGCGCGAACGTCACGAACGCATAGGCCAGAGCTGCTGAGTCACCATGGCGGCGGCCCAAGTCACGAGCAATCCGGAAGCTATTCCTGGCCAGTCCGCTTGGAGGAAATCGCGATTGGTCTCCTCCAACCCCGTTTACAGATAGTTTGCGGACTGCTGAGCATACACGCGAGATTTGCCCGCTTTGACGGGAGCACGCATTTATCAAGAATAGAACCAGTTGAGATTCATCGCGTGACCGACGACTCGCACGGAGGAATACAGATCAACAACCCCATTTTGGCTCGGGCGCTCTGCAAATAGGTTCAGATTGAGGGCGTGGGCGATCTGAAAGTCCCGAACGATCTCAACCGGCTCGCGAGTGATTTGACTAGTGGGGATCTTCCGTGGCTCTGGGGTGCTCGCCACAGACGTGAGAGGTGAACTCCTTGTCGCGTTTCTCTACGAACTTGGTCTTCATCTCGTCTATAGTATTGCCGACGAGCGGCCAGGAAGCGTGAAACTCCCATGCGCATTCCGTGCACGCCCATCCCTGAAATTTCGGTCTTTCGACCCAAACCAGCTTGCGACGCATCGGCCCCATGGCCACCTCGCAATTCGATGTGGTAACGCTCTTGAAAGTGACGGTGTGGAGTTGATCTTCCGCGGCCTCGCGACGCCGAAACCGCTCTCTTTATTGCGTCGAGGGAGGTCTAGCGCGAGCCACCGCTTCTTAAACACCCGTCAAAACCTGTGTGAGTACACAGCTCCCATACAGTAGCGATGGAAAGAGGTTGTTGTCTGTGGGATATCCAACACTGGCGAGAATTGCTATCTCAATCCGAGGTGGTTCTCGAACTGTTGAATAACGTCGTAGCATTCACATGCGGACTTTTCGAGTTTCCGGCGGTTTACAATCTTCACTGCGCCACGCACGTAATCTATGATTCCCTTTTTTTGCAGTACGGCCGCTGCCAAGCTCACGGTGGAGCGGTCGGTACCCATCATGGTGGCAATGAAATCGTGGGTGATAGGAAGTACTCCAGAATGCACTCGATCCTGAGTCATCAGCAGCCACCTCGAGAGGCGCTGTTGTATATCGTGCAGCCGATTGCATGCCGCGGTCTGCGCGACTTGCATTCCTTGAAGCCCCGTGTGCCTGTTCAATATCACCTGTAGCTGCGGGGCCGACCGCAGAATGCGTTCCAGGGCGTTGCCCATCATACGGAAGCCATCCCCGGCGATTTGGATGATTTCGCGGACTGAACTTCTGGTTAAGCCGGCTGCCAGTCCCGCCCCAACGTATCCCTCGCTCCCTACTACGCCCACTTCCACGGTTCGACCATCTTTGGTCACCACAACTTGAGAAACCATTCCCCGATTTGGGAAATAGACGAATTCGATCCTTTGTGCCGGTTCGTGGAGGCTGAGATGAGACGGCAAGTCAATATACGTCAAGTCAGGACGCATCAACTCGTACTCATCCTTGGGCATTGCCAAGAGTACCCTGTTGCTGATCTGTTTTCCTTCGAAGTTGGTGCGTTGGTCAGCCTGTACGGCTCGAAAGTTTTTCCCACTCATGTCGATCCTGAACGGCACCGAAACGCCCTTCATCCGTTGCGCGAAACTTCGTGGGGCTCTTAGGTTCCATGTCCATTTAACCAAAAAGTGGGTCTAACAATCTGTGCGAAAGGGGACAACGTGCAAAACCAAAGTGGAGCGGCAGATGCGGGCTAATGGCTATGGGAATTCAATCTTTTCGCCCATCTGTAAGCTATTGGTTTTGGCGTGCTTAGAAAATGAGCAGGTGCGAGAACTCTTATTCGATGCGTTACGCTGGAGCATGACGCGCGGAGCATAGCACGCGAAGCGTCTGCCGCGCCAGCGGCTTCGTTCAAGTCCGCTTCTAGGAAGTGACACGAACGGATTCTTTGTTCGTTGGTCAAAATTGTGTGGTCCTTTTGGTATCAGCGAGCTGCAACGCTGCTTTCAGGTGTTCCCAAGTTGTTCCCAACTTTTGGGATGAACTCCGGTTATGAGACAACAAATTGGGCACACGCAGATTTTCATCCGCCTTTTTTCCCTCCCATAGGTTGGCGATTGCTTTCGTGTACCGCGATTCGGGAACTCTCCATTGATGGACACAAGCGCATTTCTCGGTACTAATGTCAATTCGCCGGAGCCGGACAGATGTAGCCGGCGCACCGTTTACCGGCCAAATCGAGATTCTTCGCCTTGTCCTTGAGGAGCTCCCACATGTGCGGATTCAACTGCCCCTCGATGCTCCCGGTGTTCCAGGTCGCGGAGGCGAGCAAGAGGATATCTCTCTCAGCAAATCCTGTGGCTGCGTTTTCTCGGCCATCGTTTCGATCTCCCATGCTGGAACAATGCCCTTCAAAGAGTCGATCAACGTATCAACTACGTACGCCGTGTAGACGCTCGTCGAGGCAAAGACAATATGGAGGGACCGATGTCGGATGAAATCCGGGACGTCTCGGACGGTATTAGCAGTCTCGTTCATGAGTTGCCCTCGCGCCTCTTGGCGATCGGCTTTCGTCATCGCGTCGTCGCTTCTAACATTTCTGTTTGTCTGCTCAATCGCCCCTTCACGAAGCAATTCGCCTGCCACGGTTCACGCTTTTGGAGAGTTGTCAGATGAGCAGCGCAACCGGCTGCTGCAAATTGCAGATCGCTGTCCCGTGCATCGAACGCTGAGTTCGAAGATCTTGATGCACACTGCGCTTGTGGGCACCGGGCCACAGTGAATTTGCGCTCCGACCCTACGACGTGCAGCAACTGGGAATCTTGGTCCCCGCGACGAAGCGCATTTATGCAGCAGATCGATCCCAAAGCCACCCTTCACTGTCAGGCCTTCCCAGTTGTATCAACTTAATGGGGGCCCCCCAGGCGAGCCAGATAATTTCACCAATTCCCCGCTATTTCTGCTTCGACAATTGTGGACGGGCGGTGTAGTGGACTCAGTACACATTGACTCGACATTTTGTATGACGATTCGTCACCTCGCTTTACCTGAACCGCGATGGTCACACGCAGAACGGCCGCTCGTGACTGAATAGTTAGAATTCATTCGCTGTTTCGAGGGAGGAGCGAAGGTCCTACCGCTCGAGAAACAATCATGCGTTTTCTTCCATAGATGGGCCCACCAGGCGATCCAGACCACTTCACTGCCAGTTCTCTTGCATTTGCTGTTTTGATCAAGTGGTCTCGCAGTCTGAAAGTGCATAGCAGCGTAATGGACAGTATTCGACGACGATGAAATGTAGTTGGCCTGATCGCAATCGTATGCGCAATGGCGAGGTCGATTTGCCAGTCGGATACGGCGTTAAGCCGACCGCAGGAGTGACACTCAATCAATTGGACACGGCACATCGTGAGTTCTAGCCGGAGAGACCAGTTGAGGATATTTGAAGGAGTTGTTATGGCACGTGGACAAATGCGTTAATCGATTCTTTCCCTGAAGAGCTGGCTCTTCACCCCTGCAACCAAGTCCGACAGACTCGGCCGTGCGGCCGAGGTAGATGCCGACGCCTTGATCATTGATCTTGAAGACGCAGTTGGGTCGGAAATAGCTGCTGCGAAACTGTCGATTCTAATCTGTATCTACGAAGGTTCTCCAGCTCCGTAGCGTACTGCGTCGCTATATCATCGCTGGCTTGAATACTTTGGATTGATACCGGTCCCAAGACTCTCAGCGCGTTTGCCAATCTTTTTCAGTGTCGCTTCAAGAGCCCGTAGCTCTTTCGGGCTCGCATCGGCGAAGACTTTTCTGATTTCCGCTGCATGTTTGCGAAAAATTGGCGCGATCAATTCTTTGCCTTTTGCCGTGAGCGACACGACGCGGACGCGCCGATCCTCGGGACTCTCGACTCGGCTTACCAGGCCCCTTTCGACGAGGCGGTCTACGGCCGTGCTGATCGACCCGGGCGTAAGGTGGACCTTCGGGCCGATGGTATTCACGGGCAATGGTCCTTTATTTAGGAGCACTTCCAGTATCCGAAAGTCCGTATCGTCAATTTCCGTCTCCTCGAGTCCCGCATAAAGGTATTTGGCGGCTGCGTGGAAGGCCTTCCCCCATACCAGCCAACAGTGGACCGGGTCTCGCGAGTTCTTGTCCATGACGAAACCATTTTGCCCTTTTGTATAACCGATGTCCAGCATCATGTATCTATATCAATAGACTTGTCATCAATGGATAGTGAGAAAGGGAGGCACACTGCACATGGGACAGACAAACAAGGAAGTGATCGCCGTAGTCGGCGCAACGGGGCAGCAGGGAGGCGCTGTAGTACGCGCTATTCGAGCAGGCAATCAATTCAAGGTACGCGCCCTAACTCGCAATCCGGCCCAGCATCGCGAGCTCGCCGACGAAGTCGTCGAAGCAGACCTGAATCGTCCCGAAACCCTTGCATCCGCATTTCATGGGGCGTATGGCGTATTTCTGGTAACCAACTTTCAGGAGCACGGAGCGGACGAACTGAAGCAGGCAACCGCAGCCGTACACGCCGCCAGGGATGCCGGTGTCAAGCACTTTGTCTGGTCCACGCTGCCGGACGTCGAAGCGATCAGCAAAGGTAAGTTTCACGTTCCCCACTTTACTGGTAAGGCCAAGGTTGATCGGATAGTGAGAGAAGCCGGATTTGCGAATCATACGTTCATCATCGCGCCTTTCTACTATCAGAACCTTATCGGCGTTCTTGGTCCACAAAAACAGCCTAACGGATCCGCGGGCTGGACTCTCCCGCTTGACCCAGCTGTGCGAAGCATCCATATGGGCGACATTACGGAACTTGGTGACGTAGTCGTCGGAGCGTTCGCTCACCCTGATCAGGCAGGCCATGGTGAGTATCTGCCTCTCGTCGGGGATTTCCTGAAGTTCAACGAAATCATCGATGCGTTGAATCGACAGGGCAATAACTTCTCTTTCCATCAAGTGCCGAAGGAAGTCTTCGCCGGTTTCTTTCCTGGAGCTGCTGAGATAGCGGAAATGTTCGCTTACTTTCAGGCGCACACGTACTTAGGTTCTGATTCACGCGACCAAATCGCGCTCGCCAACAAAGTAGCAGGCCGGCAGGCAACCAAGTTTTCGGCGTGGGCTCGAGTGAATTTCCCGGCTTCAGAGAACGCCAATTCAGCACGTTGATTGAAAAAGAAAAAAATCGATTTTGACCGGTGCAGGCACATCAAGTTTGCGCGGTTCTCACAAGAGCGAGCTTACAAATAAAAGGAGAAAGTACATGGCAACGGATTCAATCGCAATTTCCAAAAATGCGGAGGCCACAAACTTTGGGCAAGGTGCAGTGGTTGTTTTGGGGCGGCTCTTGTTTGCGGTGATCTTCGTGATGGCTGGAGCCAATCATTTTAACCAACAAACCATCGGCTATGCGGCTTCGCAAGGTGTTCCGTTAGCTTCGATCGCGGTTCCACTTTCCGGTGTGCTGGCGATCGTAGGTGGACTCAGCATTTTGCTCGGCTATCGCGCAAAACTTGGGGCATGGCTCATCGTGCTGTTCCTGATTCCAGTCACGTTGATGATGCATAAGTTCTGGACAGTAAGCGATCCCATGATGGCGCAGATTCAAATGGTCATGTTTATGAAAAATGTTTCCATGCTCGGCGGCGCATTGTTGATTTCTCACTTTGGCGCTGGGCCGTTCAGTCTGGATGCACGACGCCCGCGGTAGGCGCAAGTCGCACCACATGTTTGCTTTGCACACTTGCGCGAAAACCTTGCGGCCGCAACGATGGAACTCCGATCGGATGCGATCGAGCAACTTGACGAAATTGTGAAAGGAAGTTCAGCTTCAGTTCCGAGCCGCGCTTCTCACTGAGAGCAGCCTTGCCATCTAGCGAAGGAGAAACTCACGCACAATTCGATTTCGGGAACGGAGGTAGCGGATCGTCTAGCAATACGCCAACTTATCGAGGCATATGCACACTGCGCTGACCGGCGTGATGCGAGAGGGCAGATGGCTCTCGGAGCACAAGATGCCGCAAATCGACTGGATCTCGGCAACTGTAGCTTTACAGTGGGCAGCTTGGAGGGGAGATAAAATGCAAAGGATACGCGTTACACTCACCGCGATTCTTCTCGGACTCTTCGGTTTCGCAAGACCCTTTGTGAGTTGCTCACCACCGCCCGGCGCGAGCCTTGCTATAAAAACGGAGGATCACCTAAACATGTCCAATAGCATATCGACCTTGCTGCTTCGCAATCTGAGTGACGTATTTGGCGAAAATGACCCCGTGCGTCGCCGCGCTGCAATCGGTGAGATCTTTCACGAAGACGCAGTATTCTATGACCCAAAAGGCGGTATATTTCGTGGCCGCGACGAGATCGACCGCATCGCGGGCGTGATCAGGGCTACCCACCATGACTTTCGGTATCAGCCAATTGCCGAGCCCGAGGAAGCGGGCAACGGCGGGCGAGTCCGATGGGCAGAGGGCCGCCCTGGTGAGGCGCCAACTTACGCCGGGACTGATTTCATCATTGCCCGGGACGGACGAATTGCTGCCCTTTATCTCTTTTTCGACAAGGTACCCTGAGTTGGACTTTGCCGTGACACGGAACTGCAAAGGAGTGGAACGCTCACTCAGAACGGTCTTCGTGGGAGAGTGGCGCGATAGACTTGTGGGTTTCTCTCGTTCCGCTCGTCAATCCGAGCGAACTTTCGAGCACGATCGAAGCAACTTCATCGCGACCTTCTGAAGGATGGCAGGGTTATGCAAATCGGAATCGATAGTTTTGTGGCTGCGGTGCCGGATACCCTGAAGGGTGAGAATCTCGGCTCAGCAGATCGCTTGAGCCACCTCCTTGACGAAATCGAGTGTGCGGATCGCGTTGGGCTGGACGTCTTTGGGATTGGCGAACATCACCGGGCGGAGTTTCTTGATTCGGCGCCAGAAATAGCGGAACGACTCGATCCAGATACAGCTGAGTAAAACTGCGCACTTCCGGCTTTCAACTGGATGCTTGCCAATGATTCTAAACGCTCGGCAGTTTTCCAAACCGCCGCTTCGACCGCTCGTTCCGAAGTTGTCCCCCCCAAAGTGGGCGCCATGCCTAAAATAGTCCAGACATGCCAATGCGCAAAATCGTGCACATCGACATGGACGCATTCTACGCGTCCGTAGAGCAACGCGACGACCCGCAACTGCGCGGCAAGCCCGTCGTTGTCGCATGGCGCGGCAACCGCTCCGTGGTGTGCGCGGCTTCGTATGAAGCCAGAAAGTTCGGAGTGCGTTCCGCGATGCCCTCCATTCGCGCCGAACGTCTCTGCCCGAACGCCGTATTCCTGCCGCCGGATTTTCCGCGCTACCGGGCCGTTTCACGCCAAGTGCGTGAAATCTTCCGACGGCACACCGACCTCATCGAACCACTTTCGCTCGATGAAGCCTACCTCGATGTTACGGAGAACAAAACCGGCCTGCCGACCGCAACGCAGGTAGCGCGAACGATTCGCAAACAGATTCATGCCGAACTTCAGTTGACGGCCTCCGCGGGCGTCGCACCGAACAAGTTCCTCGCGAAGATTGCGTCGGACTGGAAAAAACCGGACGGGCTCTTCGTCATCCAACCCGAAGAAGTCGACTCGTTCCTTCCGCCTTTGCCCGTGGACCGCCTGCGCGGAGTCGGCAAAGTCACGGAAGAAAAACTCAAGGGCCTCGACATCCATACGATTGCCGATCTACGGCGGCTGGAGTTGCCGGCGCTCGAAAGCCGTTTCGGTCGTTACGGCGTCCGTCTGTACGAATTGGCACGCGGTATCGACGAGAGCCTGGTCGTATCCGACCGCCCGACACAATCCGTCTCCGCAGAAGACACGTTTGAACGCGACGTTCCCCTCACTGAGACGGAACCGATGATCCGCAGACTTGCCGAACTGACCTGGTCCGCATCGCGCAAGGAGAGCCGGGTCGCGAGAACTGTAGTGCTGAAATTGAAAACTGCGGAGTTCAAGATCCTCACGCGCAGTCACACGCCGTCGTCTCCGCCTTCCTCCTGCGAGGAACTCACTGCGATCGCCCTTTCATTGCGCGAGCGGGTCGCCTTGGGGCCTCAGCAGCGGTTTCGCCTCGTCGGCGTCGGCCTTAGCAATTTCTTTGAACCCGGGGACCTCTCCGCCCAGCCTGGCTTGTTCGGGTGAGGCTTGAAGTGTGTCACTGTATACTATGACGTCTACACATCAATGGTCATATTATATGGTGTCGTTATGCGCATAACTGTCATCTTATAGATTGACAGTTATGCCATTACGTCATACTATATTGTGACGGAGCATTTATGAACCGGCAATTCAGAAGCTTACGAAGATCCCAACTCGACCGCAGCTTTGCTGTAGCCAAGAGCCTGCCTCCGCGTCCCTCCGGCGGATGGATCGCTGCGGTTCGCGAAGCCCTCGGTCTCAGTCTGGCCGACATCGGTCGGCGTCTCGACGTGCCGAGGCAAAACGTTCAAATGTTCGAGCGCGCGGAAGCCACCGACCGCATCACGTTGGCGACACTGCGTAAGGTCGCCGAAGCCATGGGCTGCGACCTTATCTATGGCTTCGTCCCGAAGTCCGGCTCGTTCGAGGAACTCGCAGAAGGCCCAGCGCGCGAAAGCGCCACTCGCGATGTGCAACGCGTCGTCCACACGATGGCGCTTGAGGACCAGAAACCTGAAAACACCCGTCAACTGATCGAAGATGAGGCTCAGCGGCGCTTGCACCGCGGCAAAACAAAATGAACTTCATCCTCAATCACCAATACTCCGATAGGAACACCCCGATCCGCCCGGAAGAAGCCGAACAGCTGATTCCGAAAATCAGCACCATGAAAGAACTCAACGAATACGAGGCGCTGAACATTCTCGAAGCGCAAAGGTGGGCATTCAGCAATCGCACGATGAACGCAACAAACCCGCTGGACGAGTCTTACGTCCGCACGCTCCACGCCAAAATGTTCGACCAGGTCTGGAAGTGGGCGGGAACTTATCGCAAGCATGAACTGAACATTGGCTGCGATCCCCGCGACATTCTGCAACGCGTTCCTCAACTCCTCGGCGACGCTCAGTACTGGCTGGAACACAAGACATTCCCGCTCGACGAATGCTTCGTCCGCTTCCATCACCAGCTTGTTTCGAAAATCCACCCGTTTCCCAACGGAAACGGCCGTCACGCCCGCATGATGACTGACGTACTCGCCGCAAAGTACGGCCAACCGGAATTCACCTGGGGAGCAGGAGCAAACCTCGTTGCGGGAGGCATCGCGCGCGCACAGTATTTCGCCGCGCTCCGTGCGCTCGACGCCAATGAAAACGACGTGAAGCTGCTGCTCGACTTTGCGCGCTCCTGACGACAACGACTTCGCTTCTCAATGAAAATCGTGTGACTCGGTTTCTGCTGCGCTGATTGAAATGGCATCACACAGCTCGCTTTGATCGAAATCACGTTGTCCTGGTTCTGTAGAAGGGCCTCCGACTCGCAGGAATTTCTCGCGGTTGATCACTCTGCGGTATTTCTCATAAAGATCGGGATTGACGATGACCTTGGAAATTCCCGTTTCGTCTTCGAGGCTCAGGAAAACAAACCCTTTTGCGGTTCCCGGACGCTGGCGCGCGATCACGCATCCCGCCACTTGCGCGTATTGGCCCTCCGGCATGTCACTTGAGACCAGCCCACGAATGTCACGCCCATTCTTGAATCCGACGGCGATTCCTATGGCTAATACTTTTCTTCCTCCCGCCCAGCTCACGGATTTCGGTGCCAAACCCGCGCTGTATCAAACTTGGGATCAGAAAATGGCGGACATGTTCAACGGCGCCAAATTCGATCAAGCCGGAAAGGACGTGAGACCCGCCTTCTACAATCCTCTCGATCCCCCCACGGGTGCCGAAGCTGCGCCCTCTCCATCCGTTCCGATTGGTTGATAGGTCTCCTCGCGGCAACAGCCGCGAGCCAGATGGCGCGCCGATTTATCTGCGTGCCCGTTGTCCACTTCGCGATTTCTTGGCGAATGCCGTCCCAGCTGGGAGCGGTTCCCGCGCCGATTTTCCTGGCCTGTTGTGGCCCAGAGTAACTCAAATAAACGTCAAGTGCGCGGGACCATTCGAGGTCGTGGGGTGGACAGACTACTTCGCTTTCTTAGCCTTTTCAGCCCTGAACTTCGCCCACCGCGCCTTTGTTGCCTTCGAAATATTTGCTTTCGCCGCCGCAGACATCGTCCGCTTACGGACTCCTTTATGGCTGACGGCCGGTGCGGCATGAGGACTGTGACGCGCATCATCCAGAGCGGCGATTGCTCCTTGTATCCCTCTCAACTGTCTTTGTAGCTTCGCTTCTTCCTGCTTCAACGCCACCACAATGTCCATAAATCCTCCGACGACATTAGACACTCACCTCGGAAAATTCACAAGACGACACCGACTAGCGCACCACAAAGGCAGAAAATCCAGGAGAGAGGCAGAAGACGCCTACACCGAAGTAAACGTGGCCTCGCCGCTGGTTACGTCCGTAAGCAGGCGCCGGAGTTCCGGTCGATCCTTCAATCGAAGGCCGCTCCGGCCTGCATCGGAGTAGGTTCGGACGATGAAAAAGCCGCGACACCGCGCGTACGCTTCGATCGTCTCGACTTGGCTTTCGAGAGAGTAATGTTGATGCTGCGTTGACATCGGCAGATATTGAGCGGCTGGAATAGCAGGCATGGCGGAGTACCCCTGTAGATGCGAATTCTATACCTAGTCGGTGCCGCACGTCATTTCGTTTTGGTTGGCGCTGACGAAAGGACGCCTCACGCCTCGAAGGTCAAGTAAAGAAATAATGGAGTGATACATAACCGAAAAGAAGTTTGCTTTGCTTCCCTTTGCTACTCGGAACACGTTTATTTTTCACAGCTTTCGCTGTGTGATTTCTCATCACAATTGGGGTAAATCACGCATTGAGGAAAGGCGTCGTCGGACCAAGAACACTCCTTCAGGCAAGCGATTCCTCCCGTAAATCGAAGAGATAAACATGGTTAAGTGCTGGGGGCCAGGAATGGGCCGGTTCGGCACCGCAGATGCAATGAAGAACAGTGATTTTAGGACCAAGGGGTCAGCGCCGTTATGATCAGGTTGGCTCGGGTAGCATGTGCTGTGAATGAGCAACCGATAGGCCCAATGGCTCTTCAGAAAAAAAGCTGAAGAAGTCACCGAAACGATCTCCACGAGATGGAAGCAGGACAGGTCTGCCCAAAGCGGGGCACTACGCATGACGGTGAATACAATAAATCGCTCCCACCGGATGGCTTACATGGTAGGACTACTGGCCCTGGCGGTGGCTCTGGGAGCCGCGCTGGTGTTGGCAGGCGAAGGCAGTACGCAAAGCCACAAAAGGAACGTATTCGAGCAAAGCCTCCACAGCACCTATGCCGCAGCAATTACAAAGGGGGACTGGGGATGCGCCCTGCCGTAGAACAATGCGTGAACTACGTAAAGCAGGCGCTGAACTGTCTGGCGGTGCTGTTGTTTGTGGCGGTTGTCTCGGCGTATGCGGACATTCATCCGGTGCCGCTGGAAAAGAATGCCGACTCCGCGAAATGCCTCGAATGTCACGCAGATAAAACCAAAGGAAAAAACGTACACACGGCCGTCGCCGCGGGCTGCACCAGCTGCCACGAAGTGCGTGTTACTAAGGATGTGACGCGCGTCAAGCTGGTCACCACGACGGCGTCGGCGCTGTGCTTTACCTGCCATGCGGACAAGAATCCTGCCGACATCAAAGGCACAGTCCACAATCCCGCCAAGCGAGACTGTCTGAAGTGTCACGATCCTCATCAGAGCGAGAACAAATTTCAGCTGATTAAAGCCAGCTCCGGCGGCGAGAAAGAGAATCTTTGCCTCTCGTGCCACACGATTGGCTTGAACACGCCGCCCAAGGGCAGCCGCCACGTGGCGCTCGATATGGGATGCGAGACGTGTCACGTCACGCACAAAACGGGCGAAGTGGGAAAGATCGAGTTTGATTTTCATTTGACTAAGGCGCCGCCAGCGCTGTGCGTCGATTGTCACGAGCCGAAAGACGAAGGGCTGCAGAAGGCGCATCAGAACCAGCCGTTTGCTACAGCGAATTGCGTGCAGTGCCACGATCCGCATCAATCCGCGGCGCCTAAGCTGCTGGCGAAGTTCACCCATCCCCCATTCGCGGACAAGCAGTGCGAAGTGTGTCATGCGCCGCCGAAAGACGGGAAAGTGGTGCTGACGCAGGCCCACGTGAAGGATCTCTGCGTGATGTGCCACGACGCGCAGGCCAAGCTGATCGAGACCGCCAAGGTGCAACATCCGGGTGCGGCGGCCGATTGCACGGATTGCCACAATCCGCATGCCAGCACATTCCCCGGCTTGCCAAGGACGAATGGCGTGGAGATTTGTCTGGGATGCCACACGGACATCGCGGACCTGGGGAAGAAGCCCGTGCATCACCAGCCGGCGTTTGGGCAGGCTTGTGGGACATGCCATGAGGCGCATGGCGGGGATCACGACAAATTGCTGCGGGCGTCGGGCAATGCGCTGTGCTTGGAATGTCATGGGCCGGATGCCGTACCGGTGGAAGATCAGGCCGCGGGCGTGGTGAAGATATTTGGCGGTACGGTGCGGCTGCCCGAGGACTACTACAAGAAGAATAAGGTGGTGGTGCTGCCGCTGAAATACGGGAAGGGCCACCCGGTGAATGGGCATCCGGTGTCCGATGTGGTGGATCCGAAGGACGTGACCAAGGTGATGCAGAAGATGAATTGTTTGACGTGCCATCAGCCGCATTCCTCACTGCGTGCGGACTTGCTCGTGAATGATCAGCAGAATGGCACGGCGTTTTGCGCGACGTGCCATAAGGATTTGACCAAGCGGTGATGAAGCAACTGGGACGCGAACTGGGATTGGGAGACAGGGCCATGCGTGGAATCGACGAAAACGGGATGAGGCTGGGGCGCAGAATGCTGGCGCTGGCGATTCTGGCCGGGCTCGGACTGGCCTGGCCGGCTGGATTGCAGGCGGATAAGAAGAAGAAGAAAGCGGATGCGAAGGCGGATGTCGAGGCAAAGGTCAAGGCGATTGATTATTCGAATATCGTGTGGCCGAATCCGCCGGCGATTGCCCGGATCAAGTTTAAAACGTGGTATTCATCGGATAAAGCCGCGCGAAACATGCAAGGCAACAAACAGAAGAAATCGGCCTGGATGGACCGGCTCGCAGGGACCCAGTCCGATGAAGAAGTTTTTTCAAGGCCGTTTGAACTGGTGCAACCGTACGGAGTTGCGGTGGATTCGCAGGGCAGATTGTATGTAGCGGACCAGAAAGTGGGAGCGATCTTTATTTTCACGACAGACGAGAAGAAAGACGTAGATTTTATAAAAAACGGTGTTCACGCCCATTTCAACCGGATTATCGGACTGGCCATGGACGATAGCGACCGGCTCTTCGTATCCGATCCCGGGTTGCGACACGTGCTGGTGTTCAATAAAGACCACAAGGCGGAAGATGTCATTACCGAGGGAATGGCAGATCCGGGAGGGCTGGCAGTGGATAGACGGAACCGGTTGCTGTATGTCGCGGATGTCGAGTTGGACCAAGTCCTGGTGTATGACGCGGACACATTGAAACCGATTCGTAAGATGGGAACTACGGGACACAAGCACGAACTGACGACACCGGGGGATTTTTCGAAGCCTGCGGGCGTGGCCGTGGATGGGGAAGGCAATCTGTACGTGGCCGATACGTATAACAACCGGATCGAAATTTTTGACGCGGATGGGCAGTTCGTGAGCACCTTCGGGAAGGCCGGGGATGGACCGGGGTATTTTTCGAGGCCGAAGGGCGTGGCCATCGACAGCGATGGCCACATTTGGGTGGCCGACGGAATGCAGGATCGCGTGCAGGTCTTCAATAAAGAGGGTCAATTGCTGCTCTCGTTTGGTGGACATGGGCTATTGCCGGGGCAATTCCAGGGGTTGGTGGGGATCACGATTGACAACCGGAATCGCGTGTTCACCACGGAAATTTTCCCCGGCAGGGCGCAGCAATTTCAGTACGTGACAGATTCCGAAGCAGACATGCTGCGGCAGAAGCGGGCAGAGGAACGAGCCAAAGCGAGCGCCGGCGGCCCGGGAACCTCCAGCCCAGCACCGACGCCTTTGGCGGCCGCACCGGTTGCGGCTCCCGAGACGAGCGCTCCGGCGAAGCCGTAGGAGCGGAAGTCGAAACCAACAATCGAATGTCGCAGAGGATTCCATCCGCTACGAGCAGTAGCCTCCTGTATCAATGACGTCAGTCTGAAGGTGTGATTCGGATACCAGCGTACGGACGCGCCCCCGCAGAGGGTGCCGATGACGTGGAGACAAAGCGAAGTGCGCCAGCGGTTGCCTAAACAGGGCCGGTGTGACGGCTAACACATTTAATTTCAAGACATTGGAATGTGTGATTTGGCATCACAAATTGCGTGATATGACGCAAAGCCATGACTCGGGGCGGGACCGTGTTGCGTGAGAGAGTTGCCAAGGAGATTGTAAGTGCAAGAAAGAAAAGAAGAAGAACGTGCGGGTAGGAAAAGAGGGATCGTGTGTCGATTCGGCATGTGGGGTGCACGTTAGGACATCACATGCCGGGGCCGCTCCAGG
>Ga0070762_10000466_pt1 | contig 17058 bp, 14 predicted proteins | sample HubBroMetageREF2_FD_66726 | JGI IMG/M metagenome (GOLD analysis project Ga0070762, IMG submission 66726) | Reference soil microbial communities from the Hubbard Brook experimental Forest, New Hampshire, USA - Hubbard Brook CCASE Soil... | ecosystem: Environmental > Terrestrial > Soil >...
GGCCGCATCGAGCGCGATGTACCGCCCCTGCGCAACTGCCCATGTCGGATCCAAGCCCCACATTTGGAGTCTTCGGCTTAGCCCATCACGATGTTCCCTGGTGGCGATGACCACTGCGGCCTCACCTGCACCCAAGGCCGGGCCAATAAATCGGCTCAACTCGTCAAGAAGAAATTCGTCATCTGCATAAAACTGAACAACGTGCGCGGACTGGCTGTGTTCAGCCCATGGCGTTTGAGGCGCGGACGACAACGTGCCCGAAATCGGAGTGTTCGCGATACTCATATTTTGATCAACTCCCTGTCGGTCGGCATCTCGCGCTTACATGGTCGAAAGCACTATGGCGTTGGACTGGGTGATTCTAGTTCGCGCTATCATTTCGGCACATACAGGGAATCCTGTACTTGTCTCGCGGACTTTACGCAGCCGCAACCACATAGCCCACAAAAAGCCCCGCTAGCAGCGAAATCGGTCCAAACATCGCCGACGACACCGTCGAGCTGGTTGTTTCGGCTATTCCGTCGTCTTCCAGATATAGAAATTTTCATCATCTGACAGCGTCTCGATGGCCAGATCTCTGGAGGTAGACGCGCGGTGGACGGCCGATCGCAAATTGGCCAAGGTGATGCCATCCGCCTCTGCTAGAGGGATCTTGATCGCCGAGCCAACCGGCAAGGTTTCGAGGTCCTGAAAGATTCCCTGAATCAGATCGTGGTGTTTCCCCCGTCGATTTCTCTTAAGGTTCGCGAGCACAACACGGTCGTAGTTCAGCGTGGGCTTTTGATTCCTTAGATGTTCCTTAGTCATACGGTTTACGTACTCCTGTGTAATCTTACGGGCTATTTATAGAATTCTATATTGACCTTGTCAAGCATTTTTTTATAATTACCTACAATTCTTTTAGCATGAATGTTAAGTCGTTCGCGATACTCCGGGACGCACAAATTTCTTACGCCTTCTTTAGGTTCTGCTGATGTGTTATTTCCACCCTTTTTTAGTGGGCGATGTATGCTTCACTTCGAAATGCAAGTGGAGGGCGAAATAACAATGAATATTTCGTGGCAAGAGTTATATAAGGCGGCCTTGATCGAGCTCGATCCTGAACAATTGCAGCGGCGAATTTACGCTGCGGAAACGGCAATTTGTGAGAGGAGTGAAGAACTAAGACAAGCTGGTAACCAAGTTAACGAGGAGCATGACGCAATGGCAGATGCGGTACGAGCTCTGCGTGTCCTTGCCCAAAGTGAATGCCAGGTGGTTTGCCTTCCGGGATCAGACCCAGCTAAAGGTAGGGTGATGTCATGAATAGTTCCCCGTGTTTGAAAATCGCGCGCTCCAAAGCCGCAGGCTCGAAAATCAGAAACTGCCGCAACTTGATGGTTTCGTCGCGGATTAGAAGGCAGGTGATGGCCGAGAACCTAAATAAGATGTGGCTCGAACTTCGCGGGCACGCTACGATTGAAACGGACCTCACGAAGTTATGGCAATCGGCAGCCGATCTGAAAAAAGCAGAGCAACTGCTGGAGGCCAGCTCGAAACGCACCGGAGTTTGATTATCCGAGGTTTGGCCGAACCCATGTCACGGCAAATGATGGCACCGTGGAAGAGAGCACAGGTGGCATTCGCATCAGCTGTGATTCTGCTTTTTTTGAGCGGACTCGCCACCTATGTCACGATCGTGCGCCTGCTGGAAAGCCAGAAATGGGTCATTCACACTCACGAAGTTCAGGCCGCTCTCGGAGACGTAGACTCAACCGCACTGGACGCTGGGCGCGCACGTACCGGCTACACCGTTACAGGGAGCACGGACTTCCTGACCAAGTTCGACGCTGATGTTCCCCGCATCGACCAAGCGCTGAAGCATTTGAGGGACCTGACCGGGGATAACCCAGTGCAGCAGAACCTTTGCACGCGTCTGGAAGAGCTTAGCGCAAGCCGAGTGTCGCTTTTTCGAGAATCGATTGAGCTCAAGAAGTCTGCTCCGCAAAACGAAGAGGGGCAGGCTGAGATCTCTCGTCGAGGATTGCCGATTGCATCTGACATCACCTCGACGATGCAGCAAATGAAGGATGATGAACAAAGACTGCTGAATCTTCGAACCAAGGTTTCCCACCGCCTGTTCGTTCTCGCGGTGGTGGTTCTGATGATCACGTTTATTTTGGCTCTCATTCTTTTTTCCGTACATTACAAACTTCTGACCGCGGAACTTGACGCCCGCGAGCAGGCAGAACTCGCGGTTCGTGAGAGCGAAAGATCGTTGCGAAGCCTGACGGGCCGCCTGCTTCAGTTACAAGATGAAGAGCGCCGCAGATTTTCCCGCGAGCTTCACGATAGTCTGGGCCAGTATTTGGCGGCAGTAAAAATGAATCTGGACATGTTCAGCAGTTCTCAGCCTGCCGATAGACTTCTGTCAGAGGCGATGCATCTGCTGGAGCAATCCATTGCGGAAACCCGAACGATTTCGCATCTGCTGCATCCTCCGCTTTTGGACGAAGCTGGATTCGCGTCTGCCGCAAAGTGGTACGTCGAGGGGTTTGCGCAGCGCAGCGGGATTGACGTTAAGGTGGATTTTCCCACTGATGTGGGACGCTTGCCGCGCCCAATCGAGCTTGGGCTTTTTCGCGTTTTGCAGGAGAGTCTGACAAACATTCATCGCCATTCCGGCAGTTCGAAGGCCGAGGTGGCCCTCAAGCTTTTTCCCGACCAAGTCGTTCTTGAGGTCAAAGATTATGGAAGGGGAATCTCGCGAGAATTACTGGATAATTTTCGAAACAAGGGAACCAATTCTGGCGTGGGTTTGGCAGGCATGCGGGAACGCCTGCGCGAACTTGGGGGCCAGCTTGAGATTCGCAATGCGAACGGCACATTAATCTCAGTAGCTATGCCGCTATCAGAAACAGCTAAGACTCGTGGTATTCCTGCTGCCTCTTGACCTCAATTCGGGAAATAGGTCTCCTCCCGGAGCAGCGCCCCCACCGCGTCGATCACGTTATTGATATCCGTCTTTGCGCAAGCGCCACGTATACCTACCTTCCGGGCCTCATCGCTCAATTGTTTCGAAAGGTGAATGGTCACCATTAGAATTGGAGTTTTGGGAGACAGACCAACGATGTGGCGGGCGGCATCCAAACCGTTCATCTCCGGCATCTGGAAATCGATCACAATCAGGTCAGGTTTAGTGTCGCGAAAGCGCTCGACCGCTTCCCTGCCGTTGCAAGCCTCCTCACAGACGCACCAATCGGCGTGGTGATCCAGCAGTCCCCGCAGGCAACGTCGTATTGCCGGGCTATCGTCCGCTACAAGGATCCTAACCAACGAAATCTCTCCAATCCAGCAGCGGATACCAGGCCGCAATTTCCCGACGCTTTCTGGAGGCTATGCCCACCAGCAACGCCTCACAATACCCTAGACACCTTATAGCCGAGGAAAGTTGCTGATCCGACAACCAGATCTTCAGAATCAATGTCTTCGAGACCTTCAGTGCCGATGAACCTTAGCTAGAATGCCTGCGCGATTCCGTTGCGAAGAGCATACAGGGTCAGGTCGGCGACGGAATGTAGATCGAGCTTGCGCATGATGTTCGTGCGATGGGTTTCAGCGGTTTTTACACTGAGATTCAAAGCTACGGCCACTTCTTTGCTGGTTTTTCCCTCGGCCAGAAGCTGCATCACCTCTCGCTCTCTCGGAGTTAAGCGATTCTTCTGAGGAGGAGACTCCTTCTGGGTCGGGTTCAAATACCCGTCCACTACGATTTCCGTGACCTTGCTGGTAAAGAAGGTGCGATTGTCCTGTACTGCTTCGACGGCGGTCACCAAGTCACGGCCGGCATCCGATTTCAGGAGGAAACCACGAGCTCCGACGGCCAGCGCTTCCTTAACCGTCTGTTGCGAATAATGCATGGTGAGCACGAGGATGTTGGTAGTAGGGCAATTCGCCAGAATTTGCCGCGCAGCCTCAATGCCGTTAAGATTCGGCATTCCGATGTCGAGCAACACCAGGTCCGGCTTGAGTTCGCTGGCCCGCTCCACGGCTTGACGCCCATCCACTGCATCGCCACACACTTCCCATCCAGGATGGCCTTCGATCAGGACGTGGATTCCTCGCCGCACAACCTCGTGGTCATCCGCAATCAAAATTCGGAACGCCTTCATTCGTTTAGCCCCGAGGCGAATGTTCGTCTGAATTCCGCCTCATACGATGCTGAAATCGACCAGGAAGTAGGCTAAAGAAAGGCTGCGGTGAAATTTACTGATCTGGTTGGACTTAACGGCTGGCGCTCAATGGGGGTCGTAAGTACATATCCACGCAATTCTTTCCATGCGATATCGTTCAGGGATGCCTTGCGAAATCCCAAGAGTAGCAGCTCTTGTTTCTCATTGAGCTTTAAGCTTTCTTTTCCAGCTTTCTTTCTTTTTTGGGCCGACGCGGACTGTAAGCAAACTGATCCGAGGTAAGTCTTGGTTGATTCCGTTGTCCATTACGCATTTCGCAAACCTACGGTATCTGCCTGATTGGGTGGATCGTCACGTTCAGTCATTCTTAGCTTGCCATACGCTGAAGGATGAGCGCGGGGCAGAGATGCTTTGGACACTTTTCGCGATCGTGATGGTTCTTTGGTTGTTGGGAGTTGTCAGTTTTTATACTTTGGATGGTTTTATTCACCTCGCGCTCGTGCTCGGCGTAGGTGTGGTGTTGATTCGAATCATCGAAGGCCGGAGGCCCGTAGCATGAAGAAACCGGCGCGGATTTTACCAGGAGGTTGCATGATCAGACTTGGACGATATTCGGCTTCCCTGCTCCTGTTGACTCTCGCCGCTTCAGTTCCGGCAATGTCTCAGCAGAACGCGCCAGTTACCGGTGATCAGGCTTCCGGATACCACATGAGCGTGGTTTCCAGGAGCACACAAGCGGTCGACTACCGGCACAAAGGTTCCACAAAAGTAGATCTAAAAGGTACTGACCTTTCTTCCGGGGTGCGCGGCGAAGCCAAGGTGGAGGGCAAAGCTGGCGGGGTGAGGATCGAAGTTAATGTGGAGCACCTGCAGGCGCCGAACAGTTTCGGGTTGGCCTATCTTACCTATGTTCTTTGGGCGATTTCTCCCGAAGGGCGGCCCCGGAACGTGGGAGAGTTGATTGTTCATGACGGCAAGAGCTCGGCGCAGACCACAGTCGACATGCAGGCATTCGCTCTGATCGTGACTGCGGAGCCCGATTTTGCGGTCACGCAGCCCAGCGACCTGATCGTTGCCCAGAACGAGATTCGTCGCGACACGAAAGGCGGGGTCGAGCCGGTGGATGTGAAGTTCGAACTTATTTCTCGCGATACCTATAACTCGCAAGTGCAGCCGATCAATTCACCGGTGTACGAGGTCAGCAATAAGACGCCTCTCGATTTGCTTGAAGCCAGGAACGCAGTGCGCATCGCGAAGGACGCGGGAGCCGGTCAATATTCGGCTTCCGAGCTGCAAAAGGCGCAGGATTTGCTGAACCAGGCCGAAGACTATTACCGGCGCAAACAGGGTAATGGACCAATTGGGACGGTTGCTCGAGAAGCAACGCAGACCGCGGAAGAAGCACGAGTGATGTCCATCAAGCGCGAGCAAGAGGCGCAGCTCGAACAAGAACGACAGGCGGCGGCGGACCAGACCGCGAAAGCTCAGGCTGATGCTCAGAGGCAACAGGCAGCGGCCGCGCAAGCACAGGCTCAAGCGATGCAAGCAGACCAAGCGCGCCAACAGGCTGAGTTGGCGCAACAGCAGGCTGCACAACAAGCGCAACAGGCAGATCAGGCACGCCAGCAGGCGGAAAACGATAAAGCCCAGATGCGGGCCCGCATGCTACAGCAACTGAATCAGGTTTTAGCGACGAAGGATAGCGCGCGAGGCTTAATTGTGAGTATGCCCGATGTCCTATTCGATACGGGAAAGGCGGATCTCAAACCGACAGCCCGTGAACGTCTGGCGAAGGTTGCGGGCATCCTGATCGCGTACCCGGATATTCGAGTTGAGATCGACGGATATACCGACAGCACCGGGAGCTTGGAGTTTAACGAGCGACTTTCTCAAGACAGAGCCGACTCGGTTCGCAATTACCTGTCGAGCCAGGGAGTCAATCCGTCAGCCATAAACACGCAAGGCTTTGGACCGAGCCAGCCGATCGCGTCAAACGATACGGCAACCGGGCGCCAGCAGAATCGTCGAGTGGAACTGGTGGTCTCAGGTTCGTCAATCGGTGCGGCCGTGCCGCAAAACGTTCCCGATCAGAATGGCACCTCGGTGCCGCCGCCGAGCACCGGCGATCAAAGTACACCGGCCCAGCCCACTGTACCAAATGGGACGCCCGTGCCCGCAGGGCAGTCGACAGTACCTCAGAGATAGCGCGGAAGGTTACAGCTCACGCCGAGTTAGCGGGGCCGCATTAATCTCGGGTGCGCGATCAGTGGCAGCGGTGATTTCGCGTCGCAGCACTCGCAGATTCGCCAACGCGTCGGCTAAAGCCTGGTACTGGTCACCATTGGCCGCCGGGTGCGCACTCAAACAAATCTGTATAGCACTGTAGGCCCGCTCAACCCGCTCCGGCAACTTGACTGGATCCGGCTCAAGCAATGCAGCTTGATAGAAAGCCCACCAATCGTTTGGTTGGTCTGCGCTCACCAGATATTCCCTCCAACGATGCGCATAGCAGCGTTTAGTGAACCGTTGCTGTGAGGAAAGTTCGTTCTTACCAGCAGCGTTACGCCAGAAAGATAAGATGGAAAAGCAAACAATGTCTGTTCGGTATCGGACAATCGTGATGAGCTGGGCGGTGCCCGAGCCCCGTTAACCCGCGCCCCCGTTAAAGTGCTTCATGGCTAAGTAGCATTCGCACGCGGCGTTTTCCAGCCCAGGGCGATTCAGAATTGTAACGGTGCCACGGACATTCTCTATCAGGCCATAGCGTTGCAAAATTCCAGCCGCCAGACTCACACTCGGGCGTCCTGTGCCTAACATCTGGGCCAGGAATTCGTGAGTGACCAGGAGCGTTTCGGAGTCAATCCGGTCCTGGCACATGAGCAGCCACCGCGCCAGGCGCTGCTCAATTTCATGCAGACGGTTGCAGGCCGCGATCTGCGCGACTTGCAGTCCCTGAATCAGGACGTAGCGGTTCCATATGAGCCGCATCTCCGGCGTCGATTGCAGGACCTCCATTAAAACCGCTGATTTAATTCTTAGCCCGCTTCCTACGATTTGCATGACCGCGCGGTGCGGGCCACGGCTCAGTCCAACCGCCAAGGGCGTGCCTACAATGCCTTCCTTGCCAACGATGGCTACCTCTACGCTTCTTCCGTCGCGAGTCAGCACGACCAGTGAGGCCATGCCGTCGTTCAGGAAGTATGCAAACTCGATCTTCGCGCCGGCTTCGTGCAGAATGTGCTGTGCGGGCAGATCCGTCGGCTCCAGATATTCTCGAAGCAGATCGTATTCGGCTTCTGGAATGGACCTGAGGATCGAGTTTTGAACTCGTCGACCTGCGGAATCAGTTCTCGTGTCTCTTCGTTCTTTCCGGCCAATCGTACGTTCCACGCCGCTCCCTTGCAAGCTTTCGCAAGATATAGGACTGTTTGGACAGGTGGGCGTAGGCTAGTGGTCGAAGAGGAGGTTTGTCTGTTCGACAGCGAACGGAGGTGTAGCAGATGAGTTATCTCAATCCCAACCCACCATTAAAGTTTTGGATGACGTCATAGCATTCGCAAGCGGTCTGCTCGAGGCCTTTGCGGTTGAGCACTTTCACGGTGCCACGCAAGTTCTCAATCAAGCCTGCATCCTCGAGGGCTCCGGCGGCGAGAGTAACGCTGGGACGTCCGGTACCGAGCATTTGGGCGAGAAATTCATGAGTTAAGGGGAGCAAAGGAGAGTCCACCCGATCCTGACACATCAGCAGCCAGCGCGCCAGGCGCTGTTCGATGTCGTGCAGGCGATTGCAAGCAGCAAGCTGGGCGACCTGAATCCCGTGCATCAGAGCGAAGCGGCTGAGTTCTGCCTGTAGTGTCGACGCGCAAAGCAAGACCTGCTGGAAGATTTCTGACCTTATTCGCAGCCCGTTGCCGGACATCTGCATGATTGCCCGAAATGTGCCGCGCATCAGACCTACGGCAACAGACATCCCCACCATGCCTTCCCGTCCCACGATGCCGACTTCGACACTTCTGCCATCCGCGCTCAGCGCCACCAGAGAAGTCATGCCCTCATTGAGAAAATATACGAAATCGATCTTCTCTGAGGGCTGGTGCAGGACATGGTATTGCGGTAAGTCCGCTGGCTCTAAGTTAGGCCGAAGCAGATTAAATTCTTCATCCGGGAGTGACAGCAGCAATACGTTGTTTACCGCCTTACCCGCCGCGTCGGTGCGGGAGCCGCATGGCAGCGGCGTTACTTTCGGTCGTCCAAGTCTTTCGGCAACTAGGTTTCCGTTTGCCAAGAGTCACCCTCCTTTTTCTCACCGTTCTGGACTGATTGGATGCAACGGCGGAGTTTGGTTCACCTCGGGGAGCCTGTAGGGTGGGACAGGATTTCACTGATATGCAAAGGATCATTTGAGCAGTCAGGAGTGGGCGAAAGCGGCACATTGGCCTACCGCCGAAAGTCAATATGGGTCTACAGCGTTTTCGTGGGCGTGGCTAGAGGTCGTCTTGTATATTCGGTAGCGGCAAGGTTACGTGGGCTCGTTCGCGTTGGCTTCAAGAGCGCCGGCGCGCCTGGCTGATTAATCTCCAGTTTCCGATCTCTGCCAGTTGCGAGGATTCGCGAGTTTGATAGATTGCGCGCTGTTTTCGCTTTGATCAAGGTCGATGCCGTTATTCTTGCTCGCTACATCTTCAGCCATTAACTCGGAGCGTAATCCCCAGCCGGCGGCCAAAGCGCGAAGACGGGGAAACACAAAACGCCGCCAAAACGGACGCTCCTGTTGAAGCAATGGGGAAGATCCAACGGCCTTCTTGCGGCGATTGAGCTCGAACCATCGCAGATAATTGCGGACCACGCTGGGCAGAGTCATCTGAATGGCGGCGCAGAAATTCTGCTCGGCCATTCGACGTTGCTGCTCTGGAGATTGCAATATCGTCGCCAATTGGTCGGCGAGATCGGCGGCGTCGCCGACCTTATAGAAATTGATCGCCATATCTTCGTCCGCCGCCATGTCACGAAAATCAGGGATGTCGGCGCAGACAATCGGAACCCCATACTCGCATGCCTGGTGCGCCGGACCACTTGATCCGGTGGCCGAATCGTACGGCATGACCACGACACTGACGCTGCGGAAAAGATCAGGAATGGCTTCTTCGGGAACATATCCCAAAAACTCAATGCGCGAGCCCATGTTTTGCGAATCACGAATCGATTCCCAGTATCCCGGCTTGGTGTGATGATTTGCGCCGGCGACGATGAGCTTGGCGTTCGGCACTCTCTTCAAGACTGCGGGGAAAGCTTCCATCAAGGTTTCGAGGCGCTTGTAAGTTCCCCAGTGTCCAATTGCCAAGATGCGATGTTCCGGATTGCCTCGTTTTGAAAAGTCTGGAGGGCTGGGGCACGGCGCGAATGTTCCATGCGTACCCAATAAAACATTTTGAGCGGAATACTTCTTGATGAGGATACGCCGGTACCCGGAAAGCAGTACCGACACCGAATTTGCCTTGAGTAATGTTCTGGTGGCGAGGTCACTACCGAGCCGAAACATCTTTTCCTGGCGCACTCCGGCGCCCGCGAAATCGACGTGTTCGATAATGTGGTGCAGCGTAATATGGGTGTAGTAGCCGAGCGCACGAGTCAGAGCGGGGACACACAATCCAGCGAAGGCGGCGACCGGATATTCTGGCGTGGCGAAGCTTGAGAAGACGAGGTTGAACCATACGACATCCGGATTCACCCTTCGTATGGCGCTTAGCAATCGGGTTGGAGTGGCCAGGCTATTGAACTTCCAGCAGCGGATCACGTCGAAGCCGGGCAGTTCCGGCTGCTCCTGAGCCTTGAGCGAGTTTCCATTCTGATCGGTGGCAAATTCGTAGTCGGTTAACTCGTCGGCCAGAATGGTCAAACTAATGCTTGGATTGCGCTGTAATTCCCGCGCGATATAAAAGGCATATTCATTCAACTGCCGGCCGCTTGGTGGAAACGTCGCAACTAAACAAATCTTCATCTGTCCCCGATCTCAAAATAAACTGATTTGCACATAAGGCCTCAACTGCTGACTCTGCGACCCAGGAAAGTTATAGAAGGTTTCCTGCTGCAAGCCTGCCGAGAAGCGAATCGGGTATTGCAATTCGACTTCCCCAGCCTGGTCTTTAAATTCATGGTGAAAGGGCATGGCGTAGGAAATGGAAAAACCGCTCTGCACGGCGTCATAAGCGTGGAAACCCATATTCCGGGAATAGGCGGCCGAGGCTTGAAAGCTCCAATTACGGGTTGCTGCAAATTGAACACTTCCAGCTGGACGCAGCGCCTGAGCAATTGCCCAGTTGTTTTGTTCCACTCGCCACGCCCGCAAGTCCTCCGCAAGAACTCTGAAGCTAAGCCGCTCGGAGACTTTGCGTTCGATGCCCACATAGGTGGAGGTGAAATAAACCTCCCGAGTAATCGGAAAAAACTGCTCATCGCTAGCCCCCCATCCAGTCACGAAAGCCGTCTTGCCCCATGGCCGCCCGACGCGGAAATCGACCGCTCCCGCCAGAGTGCGCGAACTCAGGTTGCTTTCAGTAAAGGGTCCAGCTTCGCGAATGCCGTATGCATTAACAGAAACCATGTTGAAGAAGGAACTCGTCGACATATACACAAACTGTCGAAACAGGTTCTGATTCATTTCCACTGGCTGGAGCGAGTCCCTCCGAATCGTTTCCTGAATGCCGGTGTTGAAGTTGAATACGTTGTTGCCCAGATGAAACGTCGGGTTCAGCCCAATGTTAAAGGAGTAGTCGGTCGTATCCCGGTTGACGATCTGGTCCGCGCTGGGCAACGAGATTTGCCCACGTGCATTGCGCACTTGAAAGAATCCACTAGCGTCGGGAAACGAGCCGAAGTGTATGTGATATGCGCCGGTCCATTGCGTCTGGATCGAAGACCGAGGCAGGGGAAGCAGTCCCTGACGGCCTGGGATCGGGTTAGGGACATCCAACTTGGCGTCCAGCGGGTAGACCGTCGTATCTTCGAAAATAGGCTCCACGGAAAAATCCGACAGGACACTCAATCTGCTGTTGATCCTCAGTCCTTCGTTTGCGGCTGCCTGCATCAAGTCCTGTTGTGCGATTTGGTCTTCACCAGCTGCGTCGGCGGCTTGGGCAAAGGCAGTAAGCGCTTGCGTGTTTTGGCGTTGTTGGCGAAGCACCGCAGCTTTGGCAAGCAAGTATTGATAGGTAGGTTCACTATCGGCAGAACTGCTCACGGCGTTCAGTTCGGCGTTGGCCTTGGTCGTCTCGCCCAGCGCCAGGTAAGTATTGGCCAGGCCGATGTGCACAGATGTGTCAGGTGCTCCTGCTGCCTGAGCGAGCTGGAGATACGTCTCGGCCAATTGATACTCGTGGAGATCGAGGAAGACGCCCGCTGCTTCCATCAACTGCTCACCAGTAGGTGGCAGCGTCTCTCCAGTACGAGCTTCCATCAGAGCTAGTGCGATTTGCCGCTGAGCATCATTCGGATGGTCCTCGCCTGCCATGAGCTGGGCAATTGCAAGACGTACAGCTACGCGATCGCTCTCTGGCGCATCGAGCGCTTTTTCAAATCGTTCCATGGCAGCTTTCTGGTCCCCCAGCGTGCTCAAGGCCTGGCCGGTCGAGATGAAGACTGCGCTTTCGCCTCTCTTCTGATCCCCTTTCGAAGTCTGGATTGATTGGACGTGTTGCTCCGCCAGTTGTACATATTCCAGGGTTTGGTCGTGGTCGTGCAATTGTGCATACGACCTCGCAAGCTGTGCGTAAATGAGAGGATCGTCAGGGGAGAGCTTCTGCGCCGCCTGCAGTTCATCAATCGCCTCGTGGTACTGGCGCAGGCCGTATAACGTGTCTGCCAATGCCAAGTGCAGCGCTTCGTCGTTCGGCGAATACTTCAAGGCAGTGCGATACTCAGCGGCGGACTTCATCAACATTCCGTTTTGCCCATAGGCTGTCGCCCGAATCAGATGGATTGGCATTGAATCGCCCATTTGCTCTTCCGCGAGTTGCACCTGTCGCAAAGCGATTCTAGGACGGTGCATATCCAGGCTGGCGTAGGCGAGTCCAAGGTGCGCTTCTCCATCCTTAGGCTCCCGCTTTAGAGCCGCTTCGAAATCTGCAGCGGCAGCAGTGGATTGGCGGAGGTCATGGAATACGTATCCGCGGTTTACATAGCCTGTAACTAAATTGGGATCTCGCTCCAGGGCTTCGGTGAAATCTTTCTGCGCCTGGTCCAACGCTCCAGCTTGCTTGTGCACATAGCCAGCCAACAGCGGGATATCGGGTTCTTTGGGTAGTATCTGATCGTACTGCGCGGTCAATTGCAGCAACTCATCGTATTGTTTGAGATTGAGCAAATCGTAGCCAAGGTAGACAACCACATCTCGGTCCTTGGGGAGTTGTTTGATGGCCTGTCGACCGATTTCAGCAGATTGTTGATAGTCGCCTTTAAAACTCAGGTACCTTTCTTTCTCACGCATAACGTGCGGTTCCTGTTGCATTTCGGGTGTGGCTCGGTCCAACCACTCCGCGGCTAAAGGCATTTGATGGGTTTCGATGGCAGCGTTCATGCCTCCGGCGACAATCAGACTATTGTTGGGAGCCAGTTCGTAACCCTTGCGGTAGGCAGCGTCAGCTTTGGCGAACTCTTTGTGAGCCGCGTACAAGTCTCCAAGCGCAAGATAGGGCACATAGAGCGCGGGATATGCGGCCGCGAGCTTCTGGAAATATTTCTCGGCGTCCTGGTCGTGGCCGGCTTCACGGGAGACGTAGCCCAGCGAGGTGAGAGCGAAGCGGTTCACCGGGTCGATCGCGAGTATCTTTTTATAAACGGCGATCGCTTCTTCGGGCCGGCCGAGTTTTACCAGCAGATCTCCGTCGAGTTGCAGACTGTTGGGATCCTGGGAGTTGATCGCCAGTGCCTCCCTAATATCGCTCCCGGCCCCATCTAGGTCTCCAGTATTCAATTTAACGAGAGCTCGCAGGCGCAGAAATTGAGCTCTGATGGGTCCTTGTTCATCCAGCGCGTTGATCTGTTTCTGGGCCACATCAAGATGTTGCTGAGCTGCGCTTTGATCGTTCAGGCTCTTGTAAAGTTCGACGAGATCCATGTGCAGTTGAATTCCGTACAGCGGCCCCTCCGCTGGGCTCTCCGGCAGGTGAGCCAGAGCTGCGTTGTATTCGCGAACAGCCTCTTCACTGTGCTCCTGGAGTCTCGCAATTTCTCCGCGAACAGCGTGCAGCCGATAGTGGTCCGGATCGATAGAGGCGGCACGCCCGAGGAATGGCTTCGCGTGTTCGAGCGAACCAGCAGCGACTTCGGCCTGCGCCGCGGAAAGCTGCAAACCCAGGTCGGACGGAGCGGCATTGGCAGCCTGCGCGTACAACCTCGCGGCTTCATCTTGTCTGCCGTCGAGCTGATACGTATATGCGAGCTCGGCTTTCACCTCGGGATTCGGGCTGCGGATCGACTTTAGAGCGGCAATGGCTGCCGGGTAGTTTCCAGTCTCCCGATAATAGCCCGCCAGCGATCTCTGAACCTCTGGATTGTTCGGGGCATGCTGCTTGGCCAACTCGAGATAATGGTTTGCCTGATCGAACTGTTTCAAATGCTGATATGACAGCGCCATCAGCAACTCTGAGCGCGTGCCAGGTTCAAGCCTTTCCGCTGTCCCCAACACTTCGAGGGCACCAGCGTAATCTCCGGAGCGCATGAGGAGTTCTCCCAGCAGCACCGAATCATTGACTCGCTTGGGATCCGACGAAAGCACTTGCCTCAGAAGACGCTCGGCTTCGACCGTGCGACCCATATTGCTGTAGGTCTGAGCCAGCCCCGAGATCCCATCGAGAGAAGATGGACTGAGGCGGAGGCCCCGTTCATAGGAATCCGTAGCCAACTGAAACTTTCGGTCGAGCCGCGCCGCATAACCCAAGAGAAACCACAGCTGGGGATCGTTGGGAGCGGCCTGTGCGGCACGCTGCGCATAGTCAACCGCGGATGCATAATTTCCGTTCTTCAAAGCTTGCTCTGCCGCGCGAGCAAGACGAGCGTTCTGAATATTCGATCCCCAGCCGAGCTTGTTGGTAGGCGAGGTTTGATCGGTGTTGTCCTGAGGCTTCGGTGGAGAGCTGTCTCCGACCTTATACGTCTGCGCGTGGGCTGCGCATGCGAGCACGCCGATCTGCAAAAACACCAGCACGATCTTCAGGCGCCCCAACGCAAAGCTCAACGTGTCACCACCGGGTCAGTCGGTTCCATCGAACTTCGATTCGAAAAAGACCTCTGCCGTTGGCTGCATCGAGGGCGATTAACCAGGAGCCGCAGGGGCAAAGAGCAACCCTGAATGACCGCGCGGAATCGAATACCGTTCGGGAGGGAGCTGTGCACAGAGTCGAGTCCGTTGCACCCGCAACAGAGCCAATACCGCTAACCATGATCTTCCTGGCGGCCCTTGTGGTTCATGCGCCGCTGCTGCTCATGAAGTTGCCCCTGAAGTCGTATGACGCAAATTTTCATATTTTTTTCGCGTCGCACTATTTGCATAGTTGGTTCGATCCCTGGAACGCGAAATGGTACGCCGGGTTTTCGCAGACCACATATCCTCCGTTGCCCCAGCAGTGGCTGGCGATAGTCTCCCGGCTGGTGGGGCTCGACATGGCATACATGGTGGTTCAGTTTGTTGCGATTTTGCTTCTCGCGTTGGGCGTGTATCGTTTCTCGTTACTCTGGGTAGACCGGCGCTCCGCCTCGCTGGCGGCATTGGCCAGCGTCTTTCTTGGATCGGAATGCTTTCTGGTTTATTCCGCGGGACAGTTATCGACTACGTTTGCCGCTCCGCTTTATTTGAATGCCTTGCCCTATCTTTTCAATTGGGTCCGGCACGGAGACTGGCGATCGTTTTTTAAGGGTGCTGTGCTCTCGGTAGCCGCTGCCGCTGCCCATCACGCCACACTTCTTTTCGGATCATTGCTGTTCGCGCTGCCAGTACTCGCGTTGGCATTTCTGGATCGCAACGATGGCGAGTCAGTGTCAACACGAGCATTGCTTGTCCGTACTATCGGTATTGCCCTGCTCGTCGGCGTGGCGATCGCGGTTGTGCTTCTGCCGTTCTGGATTGCGCTCATTCACTATCCTGTAACCCAGACTCCAATTCCGCATCCGAGCCGCGCGAACTATATTTTGAGTCCGCAGTGGGGTCTCAACTATTTCGTCGTGCCGTATGGAGCCTTGGTTCTGGCTCTTCCATTTATTGTTTGGCGAGGTTCCTGTGTCACTCGGCTGCGTCCTCTGCTTCTGGGTTTCTGGCTAACATTCCTGCTGGGTCTCGGCGGAACGACTCCGGTGGGCCGGTTGGTGCTAGGCCGAGCTTTTGAGGTGCTTACAATGGAGCGCTTTAGCTATTGGGCAACTTTGCTGGCGCTGCCTTTTGTGGGGCTTCTCGCCGCGGAACTTATCGACCGATTTCGCATGCGTGCAGTCGTTGGCTTGACCATGGCGGCAGCTCTGAGCTGCGGGCTGGCCGCAGCATGGGCAACTTATCGGCCAGCGGACGCGGCAGACTTCAAAGTCGATTCGGTGGCCGCGTGGCTCAATCGCGACGGTCACGACCGCTATCGATACGTCACTCTGGGGTTCGGCAACAAAATTTCACGGCTCGCCGTTCTTACTGACGCCAGCAGCGTCGACGGCGAATGGAACTCGGGCCGCATGTTGCCCGAATTGACGCAGCATGGCGCCGGGGCGCTGACCAGCTCTAAATATTTTGGCAAGTCCGGCATCGACGCATTGAGCGCGATTCTTCATCACGCGGACCGTTACGGATTGAAATGGGTATTCCTCCGCGACCCATACTACGAGCCGCTTTTGGTCTTCGCGGGCTGGCGTAAGGTGGATGATCTTGAGGACAAGACGATCACGGTGTGGAGCAAAGAGGACGTGCCGCCAGCAACTCCCCTCAATGCGCCCCAGATTCCTCCGCATTGGCAAGGCCTGATGTGGGGCACTCTTCCCATCTGCAGCAGTATTCTCGCGATACTGCTCGCGCTCATTCCAGAGAAACGATGGAACAAACGGCGCATCGTCCAGTCGGCACCCGCCCATGAGAACCTCGCGCTGGGGAGGTTGGCCTCGTGAACGGGCGCCTCCTTGCTGTTCTTATTGCTTCTGCGACAGTCGCCCTAGTCGTTATCGGCACTCTTTCGCCAGTCCAATCGGTGCTGGCTATGGCAGGCGTCGAATCCGGCGACGATCTATTGCGCCCTGCGTCGTCACCGCAGGCCGCAGTCGAAAATCTTGCCGATGAAATTGGCCGGCAAGATTGGGAAAAAGCGTACTCCAATCTCGCTAACAAGAGCGAATTCGCAGAGTCGGACTTTGTCCGCGACTTGCGAGGTAGTTACCCGAGCCTGCGCAGCCACGCGAGTCTCGACAGCTTCGATGTTCGCCCGCTCCATGCCTCCGCAGATGAAGCCCAAATGCGACTCAACTTGCGCTGGTCAACCGTTGTCGGAATGTTCCTGGACACGCGCGATCTACGCGTAACAAAAGCGGGAGATCGCTGGGGAGTGGTCTGGCCCATCGTGAAAGAACCGCGCGTCCCGCCGCAAGTTATTCCAGTGAATTACCTACGCTGGGACGTCATCTATCGCGGCGCGGAGGATGACTGGGGCGCTCAAGATGTGGAATCACCGCACGTGCGTATCGTGGACATGCATCCCGTGGAGCGTGCTGGAGAAGTCATCGTATTAGGCGAGCTACTCAACGAAGACGTGGTCCCAGCCTTCGTGACAGTCAAGGCAACATTGTTGGCGAAAAATGGCTCGGCCTTGGCAACCGAAGATAGCTTCGACAAGATCTCTCACATTCTGCTGCCCAGGCAAGTCAC
>Ga0070762_10000467_pt1 | contig 17057 bp, 14 predicted proteins | sample HubBroMetageREF2_FD_66726 | JGI IMG/M metagenome (GOLD analysis project Ga0070762, IMG submission 66726) | Reference soil microbial communities from the Hubbard Brook experimental Forest, New Hampshire, USA - Hubbard Brook CCASE Soil... | ecosystem: Environmental > Terrestrial > Soil >...
AGGTAGCAGGCGTGCACGAGCCCGATGCGCCTTCGCAAGTATCGCGCACATAGATTTGTTTGCCACTGCTGGTCAGCGAGCTTTCCACCAAATTCGTTGCCGCCGAACTGAACGCGACGTATCTTCCATCCGCGCTCATCGAGGGGGTGTGGCTTTCGGCGTTGCCGTCGGTGCCATCCGCGGCTGCGGACACAAGTTGCGTTTTTGGCGTGCAGCCGTTTGGCGCGCCGACGCAAGTGTCGCGCACAAAAATCTGGGTCAACTCATTTTGCGTGGAGGTGAATGCGACGTAGCGGCCATCCTGACTGACGGCGGGAGTTTCTTCGGCGGTGGCTGCCGTTGCGGTGGTGCTGGCCGGGGCCGCGCCACCGCCAATGGTAAAAGTCTGGGTGGTGATGGGAGCAGTGGCGTTGGTGTCGCCACCGCCCAGATTGGGGCAATTCACAACGCACACGGCGCTGGGAGGATTGATGACGTTAATCTTGGCGGTATCGGCCGCGGCGAGGTAAGTGCCGGGAATCACCGCTTTGATTTGCGTGGAGCTGACGCTGGTTACGTTGATGGCAGTTTCCACTTGATTGGTAGCGGCTCCGGTGAAGGTGACGCTCGAACCGCCGTTAGTCGAAGTTGGCAGGAAACTCGAGCCGGTGAGAGTGATGGTCACGTTGGAGCAATTCGAGGTGCAGGTGTTGGCGGTGTTCGGCGAGATTGAGGAGAGAACGGGAACGGGATTGGGATTGCCGTAAATTAAAAAGGTAAGAGCGTTGGACAAGCCGTTGTTGCCGGTGCCGGATTGTGGCGCGTAGGTATTGACGTAGGCGGTGCCGGGCTTGGCGACCAAAGCAGCGGGCACAGTGGCGGTGAGCGTGGTGGTATCGACGACAATGGTGGCCAGCTTCTGCCCATTCCATTCGGCGACGGTGTTGGCTTGAAAACCGTTGGCGGGGCTGGCGATCACCGTCACCGTGAAACTAGCCGAACCAAAAGCAGTGCCAGAGGGCGCGATGTTGGTAATAGTCGAGCCGGTGTTGTACTGAATCGAATTGTTGGTGCCACCGCAACCGGCAATCGTGCCGAGCGCAAATAGGGCGATGGCCATCGCTGTCCAAGACCGCTTCATTAGTTCTCCTTCAAGAGTGAACAAACCACGCCGCGCCGCTCTGGATCCAGGATGGAAACAGAAGCAGAAATGAACCTAGTGGCGCATCTGATTGGGTTGAGATGCAAGAACCGCTTCACGCGTTGACCCGCGCCCGGCGCAAGTCCCCTCAACTGCACGCTCACGAACCCAGCCTGCCCTATTATCCCTTAGCTGTGCGCGAAAGGCCAAGCGTCACTTGGGGGCTTCTGGACCGCCACCACCGATGGCAGCCATGGAGGCTTGCACCAGTTTGGCCAAATTGCTGCGGGACTCGTCGTCGTTCACTTTCGCGTCAGCGGCGGCATGGTAAGCGGCCAAGGCCAATTGTTTGCGACCCAGCTTTGCGTAGAGGTCGCCCTGCGCCAAGTGGAAGATTGGATTGTCGGGATACTGTTCGACGAGGGGAGTAATGAGGAGCAGGGCATCTTCGTAGCGTTGATCAAAATTGTGCAGATTGATGACCAGGTAGTAGCGCGCTACTGCGGGCGTAAGTTGGCCATCGGCGATGGCGACGTGGAGCTGGCGGATGCCTTGTTCTTTCGAGCCGCCAGGAATGCCCATCATGAAGCGGAGCATGCGAGCCATGGCGGAGAGGGTGTCGACATAATAGTTGTAAAGGCCGAGGCCGAAGTCGGCGTCGGCTAGCTGCGGATCGAGCGCGAAGGCGCGTTGTAGATTTTCGCGGGCGCGGACGCCAAACTTCGCGGTGTTGCGGCCTTCGCCGCGCAAGCCGTAAAGCCGCGCTGCCAGCGCATCGGCCATTCCGGCGTACAAATGCATTTGGGCGCTTTCCTGCTGAGCGAGGTTGGTGGTGGCCACGACGTAGGCTTTTGACGCCAGTTCCAGGTAGGGCTGATCCGCGGCCGTCTTCTCGCGATGGCGCGCCATGCTCATTCCATATTTAAATTCGGCGCTGCCCCACCAGATTTTCCACCAGCGAGCCTCGGCTTCGAAGATGTAGCCGAGTGGATCATTGGGATTTTCCTGCTGAAGAAGACGCGCTTCCGGGATGGCCAGGTCGGTGCGGCCGGAATAGATGTGATTGAGAATTGTGGACGTATTGGCGGGCAGAGTGAGTTTGTTGGCAGCGGTGGCTGGAGCGGAATGCGCGGCCGAGGCAAGAATCGCCAAGGCTAGCATCGTCAAGAAAATACGTCGCATGTCACCAACGATAATATTAGGTCTTCGTGCCGCTGCGTTTGACGAGTGTAATCTGTTCCAGAAGAGATGCAAATCGGAATGGTTTTTGCAGGAAAACGGCGCCTGCGAGAATCGCGAGGTCGGCCAAGCCTTCCGCATAGCCGGACATATAAATTAGCTGGATGGCGGGCTGCAAGGCGTGGACCTGTTGAACCAGTTCCGTGCCGCGCAGGCCGGGCATGACGATGTCGGTGAGAAGCAGGTCGATGGTGCGTCCCGGATAGCGGGCGAGTTCCAGGGCATCGTAGGGATTTTGCGAATCCAAGACGCAATGACCGGCCTCGCGTAAACATTCCGCGATGGCTTGGCAGAGTGCGGGCTCGTCGTCGACCAGGAGAATGGTGAGTCGTTCGCGAGGCACAGCGGTGAATGCCGATTCCGGGGTGCGCGGCGCGGCAATATTTTTGTTCATCAGGGAATTCGCCGTGGGGAAACTGATCAGGAAGCGGGTGCCGTCATTCAGTTCGGAGTGGACTTCAATTTTTTCCCCAAATTGGGTGACGATGCCGTAGACGGTGGAGAGGCCCAGGCCGGTGCCTTTGCCGACGGGCTTGGTGGTGAAGAAAGTTCGAAGATGTGCGCGCGGGTTTGTTCGTCCATGCCACTGCCGGCGTCTTTTACTTCGAGAACGATCCAGGTGGCGCTCTCAGAAGCGCCGAAGGACCACTCAACGGGGCCGGGCAAGCGGTCTTCGTTCCAGGTGCGGATGCTTAGTGGTCCGCCCATGGGCATAGCATCGCGCGCGTTAACGGCGAGGTTCACGACGACTTGTTCGAACTGCGCCGCGTCGGCGCAAATCCAGGAACTGCGGGCTTCGGGTTGGAAGGTCAGCTCTATATCGGAGCCTAGCAGGCGTGACAACATGAATTCGCAATCGCTCAGCACTTCGTGGACATCGATGGGTTTGACATCGAGCACTTGCTTGCGGCTGAAGGCCAGCAATTGCCTGGTGACCATCGCGGCTTTTTCGGTGGTGCGGCGGATTTGGTCGAGGTAAGGACCGGCGGAAGAGTTCGCGGGTAAAGTGCGTTCGAGCAGATCGGCTGAGCCGGAAAGAACCATCAAGCTGTTGTTGAAATCGTGAGCGATTCCGCCGGCGAGTTGGCCGAGCACTTCCATTTTTTGCGACTGGCGAAATTCGGCTTCGAGGCGGGTTCTTTGTTCTTCTAGTTGGGCGCGCTGCACGCTTTGCCGGTAGTTGTCGTAGAGCAGGCCGGTGGCTTGGCAGGCGGTTTCGAGGGAGCGCAATTGCCCTGCGGTGTAGCCGCCTTGGCGATTGGCTACCGCTAAGACCGCCACGGTTTCTGAACCTTTACAAATCGGTACGCCGAGCAGGTGCAGGATCTGCGGATGTCCGGAGGGGAGTGGGTGCATTTGGATATCGTTGGTGATCAGGGCCCTGCGCTGGGCAATCACTTCACCGAGTAAATTAGAGCTGAGTGGGACTTCAAAAATGGTTGCTGCGCTAACTGCTGCACTGGCGCGTGGTCAGTGGCTTCGTCGGATTCGCCGCGATGGTTGAATAGCAACGCGCTTTCGTGGACCAGCACGCGCAGCACTGGCCCTTCGAGGACTACGCCGAGAAAGCCGAAGGCGCTTTGCGTCTGACGAAGCGCAAAAGAGAGCAGATCTTTGCTGGCCTCGATACAGTTGCCACTTTCGAGGAATGTGTTGAGGGTTCTGGTGACCACTTCCAGGGTGGCGATTTTTTCGTGAAGCGCGGCTGGCGTTGGTGTCGACGCCGGCGTCGGCGGTAAGGCACTGGTGAGGTTGGAGTCGCCAAGAAAATCCGTGGGTCGATTTTGAGTAGCCATATGGTTAGGTCGCGATGCGTCGCGGCGCGCAGGTGCGAACGCACAGCGTTTCGGCGGCTTTTTTCTGGAAAAGGGAAACTCTAGCGGCGAGACGTTTGCTTGCGCGTCTCAAGTAATCAATCCAGGCCTGCGGAATCATCCTCTCTAACGCAGGCGTGGCGGCAACCCTCGGCGTTACCTTTGCAACCCGCGCACGGCCATCATTGGGCAGAGCAATCTGCATTTGCTATTCTCGCTGCGCATGCCAACGCCGCCGGTCCATCCCACGAGCAGAGCGCTTCCGAGCACAGCAGTGCCGCAACTGGAACGCGGGCTCGGGCTGAAAGAAGCGGTCGCGCTGAACATGATTGAGATCGTGGGCATCGGGCCGTTTGTGGTGAGCTCTCTGGTGATCAAGGCCATGGGCGGACCGCAAGCGCTGATTGCCTGGCTGGCCGGCGCGCTACTGGCCACGCTGGACGGATTTGTGTGGTCGGAGTTGGGCGCGGCAATGCCGAGGGCGGGCGGCACTTACGTTTTCTTGCGCGAGGCGTATGGGCCGGGACGCTGGGGACGGCTGATGTCGTTTCTGTTTGTGTGGCAGACGTTTGTGCAGGCGCCGCTTTCTGTGGCTTCGGCGTCGATAGGATTTGCGCGCTACGCCGGATATTTGCGGCCGCTGTCGACGATTGAAGCGAAAGCGATTTCTGGTGGGCTGGTGATACTGCTGGTCATCCTTTTATATAGGCGCATCCAGACGATCGGGAAGATTTCCGTGCTGCTATGGGTTGGAGTGGTAGGCACGATGCTATGGCTGATTTGGGGCGGGATTCGCCACTTCGATGCCAAGCTGGCGTTTGACTTTCCTCCCAATGCGTTTCATTTTTCGTCGCTGTGGTTTGCCGGGCTGGGCGCGGCGATGGTTAACACGGTTTACAGCTATTGGGGCTACTACAACATTTGCCATCTGGGCGGGGAAATTCGCGAGCCACAGAAAAATATTCCGCGCGGCATTTTTCTTTCGATTCTGGGGATCACCGTTCTGTATCTGGCGATGCAGACCAGTTTGTTGGGGGTGGTGCCGTGGCGAGAAGCGCAGAACTCGCCGTTTATCGCCAGCTTGTTTGTGGAGAAGCTGTACGGAACGGGCGCGGCGCACTTCGTTACGTGGATGGTGCTATGGATTGCGCTGGCGTCGGTATTTTCTTTGCTACTGGGCTACTCCCGGGTGCCGTATTCGGCGGCGCTGGATGGCAACTTCTTTCCGATTTTTGCCAAGGTGCATCCCACAAAACATTTTCCGCATGTCTCGCTGTTGATTTTGGGGTCGCTGGCGTTTTTGTTCAGCATTGTGTTGAAACTGGAGACGGCGATTGCCGGGATTCTGGCGATGCGGCTGCTGGTGCAATTCATTGGGCAGACTTTTGGGTTGCTGCTGCTGCACCGGCGTTGGTCAGCAGACAAATTTCCGTTTCGCATGTGGTTCTATCCTATTCCCGCGGTACTCACCATCGCGGGGTGGGCGTGGCTTTTCTGGCAGACGGGCGCGGCGCGGAAGTGGGGACTGCTGGAAATCGCGCTTGGTGTGACGGCGTTTCTGATCTGGTCGGCGGTGATGCACCATTGGCCGTTCGGACCTGCAGAGCCTGAAGCGGCGGTGGCTAGCAACACGGCCCCGTAACCTTCTCTTCTCTTACCTCCGCGTCCTCTGTGTTAAATCTTTTTCTTTCCGATTTTCTGCAAATTTTGCCGACCTCCGGCATACTGTCAACTCCGCCTCGTGATCTGGATTAACGAGGTCGCCCGGAGAATCGATGCGTCGTCTTTCTGCAATTTGGCTGTTCCTGTTTTTGATCCTGCCGCTCGCGCCGTTCACACGCGCGCAATTTCCGGCTGCGCCCGGCACTGGCCCGGGGCTTCCAGAAACGATTGAAGCGATCCACAGCGCGCGCGTCACGACGCGCATCCTGTACATCACCGCGCATCCGGATGATGAATCCGCCGCGGTGCTGACGTATCTGGCGCGCGGACTGCATGCCGAAGTTGCGCTGCTCTCGCTGACGCGCGGGGAAGGTGGGCAAAACGCCCTGGGCCCGGAACAAGCGCCGCAGCTCGGGCTGATTCGCACGCAGGAACTGCTGGCCGCAACGCGGGGCTACGGCGTGAAACTGTACTTCACGCGCGCGCGCGATTTTGGCTTTTCGAAAACTCCCGAGGAGACGCAAAAAATCTGGGGCGATCAGGTGCTGGAAGATATGGTCCGGGTGATTCGCGATTTCCGCCCCAACATCGTTATCAACCATTTTGGCGGAGTGCACACCGGCCACGGGCATCATCAGACGGAGGGCTTGTGGACTCCGAAGGCCGTGCAACTGGCCGGCGATGAAAAGGCTTATCCAGATTTGTTGCAGGAAAATCTGCGGCCGTGGAACGGTGGAGATGAGGGCATTCCGGTGCTCGATCTGGATCGTTCCGACGCGCCAAAAGGCTACGTGCTGCCGCTGGACGAAGTTTCGCCGCTATGGGGCAAAACGTGGCGGGAAATTGGCATCGACGCGTTCAGCAATCATCGCACGCAAGGCATCTTGGGATTTCTGAATTCCGCGTTTCTGCGGCGCTCTGTCGGCCTGTTTCGCGAAGATGGCAAAGAGCTGAAGCCCGCTTCTCTTGCCGAGAGCCTGGCCAGTGTGGCGGCGAAAAAAGGTCCGTGCGGGTGCGACGAGCAACTGAAGGCGGTTGACAAGGATCTGGAAGCGGCGAGCCGGGCGGCCCTGAATTTGGATTGGCCCGCAGCGGTTGCGTCACTGATCTCGGCGGACAAAGGTGTGGACAAGGCTTTGTTGCTGTCGATTCCTTCGCCGATTCCTGCCGCGCTTGCGGCGCAGCTCGATATGCTACATCGCGAAAAACAAAAGGTGGATCGCGCGCTCACCCTGGCGGCGGGTATCGAATTGATTGCCGACGCGGATCGCGCTGATTTGCCGGTCGGTGACGAATTCCCAGTGGCATTGCACTCCCGCTGCCGCCAGCAGATTCATTGTCAGTTCGAGAAGTCGGACCTCAACAGTTTTTATGCTATCGATACCGCGAAAAAGAACCCTGAGAAATCGGGCGATGTGAAATGGACCGTAGCGCTCGGTAAAGAACAGCGGAGTATGTCGGTGATCGATCAGCTTCGCGCGGAACCGCCGGCGGTGGTCTCGATCAATCAGGAAATCGCGCTTGGGGAGTACACGCTGTATCGCGTTGTGCCGGTGACCAACACGGCTTCGACGTCGACGACTGTGACGCGGGTTCCGGTGCGCATCGTTCCGGCCTACTCGCTTACAACCGATCCTGTGCAATTTATTGAGGTGCTGAACGCGCCGCACAAGCCGTTCGACGTGTATCTGCGGGTTCATTCCTATTCCACGAAGCCCGCGAAAATTTCGGTGGGTCTCGACGTTCCGGATGGACTGACAGCCACTGCGCCGGTGGAACTCGGCTTCGAGGGAATCGGGGATCAATATGCCAAATTCACGGTGACTCCGCCGACCAAGCTCGAGGCAGGAAATTTCACCGTTGGCGCTTATGCCAAGCGCGGCAACGAGAAATTCACGACTTCGCTGGAGCCGCTTCCTTCCATGCCGACGCTGTTGTGGTCGGAGCCGGCGCAAACCGTGGTGCACGCATTTGACATCAATGTGCCTGCGAATCTTCAGGTCGGGTACATTTCCGCCGAGGGCGAGCCCATTCCCGATGCGCTACGGCGACTGGGCATTGATGTGGAAATGATCGACGGCAAGGAACTTGCGTTTGGCAATTTTTCGAAATACGACGCGATTGTGGTGGGCGTACGCGCTTACGAACTTCGCTCGGAGCTGACTGGCGCCAACAAGCGACTGCTGGATTACGTTCAAAATGGCGGCACGCTGGTGGTGCAATACAATCGCGATAACGTGTGGGACAGGCTGCAGCCCGCGCCGTATCCGACGAAGATCGGCACGCCCACGCCGCGCATTACCGACGAAAATGCCGCGGTGACGTTTCTTAAGCCGGATGATCCGCTGCTGAACAAGCCCAACAAAATCACGGCAACGGATTTTCAGAATTGGATTCAGGAGCGCGGATTGTATTTCTGGAGCGAGTTTGATTCGAAGTACACGCCGCTGCTGGCGATGCATGATCCGGGTGAGAAGGATTTGAATGCCGCGCTGGTGTATGCGCGGTACGGGAAGGGAACGTACATTTACACTGGGCTGGCGTTTTTTCGGGAGTTGCCGGAGGGCGTGCCGGGGGCGTACCGGTTGTTCGTGAATTTGATTAGTGCTTCGAAAGTGAAGTAGTGCGGTCGTTCCTGGATTGGGTGCTGGGAGCTTAGTAGTTGCCACGATCTCTCCGCTACGAGCCAGCATACTGCGCTGGCTCTCCGGTCGAGATGACGCGCGAGAAGGGCAAATCGAAGTGGCACTCGCGATTCGCGTAGACAGATGAGAGTCGCAGGACACTAAACAACTAGGCACACTTGGCCGCGTGTTGCGCTGCATTGCGTTATGCTCATCAGGTCTTTGAAATCAGCAAGTCGCGCCTCAACTGAGCTATGTAATTTTATGGGCGCCACAAATCCGCAGGAGTTATTCGAGCATGAATTGTAAGATCCACGCAGTCCGAGCCACTCATAGTTCACTTCGCCTGGCAGCGCATCGCAGCTTGGCCATTTTCCTGGCCGTGCTTTTCTCTCTGGCACTGGCGAGCACCGCCTCGGCGCAAAAGAAAAAGAAAAAGGATGACACCCCGCCTCAGCCGTCACCGGCAGCTAATATTCCCGACGAACAGAAAATCGACTACATGATCAGCGAAATGCTGGGAGCGTGGCAGGTCGGCGACGTGGAAAAGCTGCACAAAGCCTATTCCGATGATGTCAGCGTGGTGAACGGGTTGTGGGCCCCGCCGGTAATTGGCTGGACAAATTATCTGCTCGGCTACCAGCAGCAACGAGCGCGCGCACAGCAGGTTCGGCTGGATCGCTTGAACACCCTGATCCGCGTGGCGCCTTCGGGAAATGTGGCGTGGGCTTGCTATCAGTGGGACTTCGCGGCAATTGTGGATGGAACTGCGAACTCAGCGCAGGGGCAAACGACGTTGGTGCTGGAGAAACGTTCGGACAATAACTGGGTCATCGTCCATAACCACACGTCTCTCGTACAGGCCTCGCAGCCGGGGGCGCCTGGCGCTATGGCACCGGCTACGCCTGCACCTGCAACGAAGCCGTGAAGAGCTGGGGAAGCTTCGCGGTCCGACTGTGCCTGACTAGAAGTTCTTCAGGCCTTGATAGACAAAGATGCCGGCAATCAAGAGCAGCAAGACACCAGAGGTAATGCCACTGGTGAGGATCGGGCGCGAAAGTTTATTGATCTTAGCGACCAATTCTCTTTGCTCCCGAGCCATGTGCTCTCCTGCCGCATCTAGAAATATTTGATCGTCTTCGTGACTGGAAAGCAAACTCCGCCATGCTATCAGGACCAGAAAGATGGCAGTTACCGCTCCCCAGGTAATCAGTAGCCACATCGTTGGCCCCGTTAGCAGAGATTCCAAATTTTCCATAGGACCCTCCGGAACCGAAGACCACAACCCACCCCCCGGCGAATTGCGGCTTTTCGGGCGGAGTATAGCACTCCGTAAAGAGAAATCCAGTGGTACCCTACCCGGACCCTAGTACTTGTTGGCAGGTGGGATAAAGGACTAACTATGACTGAGGAACGCCATGTTGCGATTATCACTGGGGCCGCGCAGGGCATTGGGCGGCAAACCGCGTTGACTCTGGCCAAGCTTGGCTACTCGCTGGCGCTGAACGATCTGGGTTCGTGCGTGGATGTGTGCCGGAAGGCGGTGTCGCTGGGGGTTGCGGCGTCGGATCATCGCGGAGACATTTCGGATGAGGCGTTTGTGGCGCGTTTTGTAGGGGAAGTGTTGGCGCAGCATGCTCGGGTCGATGTGCTGGTCAACAATGCGGGCATCAGTTTTATTGCTGCAGCGGAATCTGTGTCGCCGGCGGATTTTCGGCGAGTGCTGGAAGTGAATCTGGTAGCGCCATTTCTGTTGTGCAAGGCGTTTGGGAAAATTATGTTGCAGCAGCGGCGCGGCAGTATCGTGAATGTGGCGTCGATTGCCGGGCTTGCGGCGGTTGCGGATCGCTCGGCGTATAACGCTTCGAAACATGGATTGATTGGATTGACGCGCACGCTTGCTGCGGAATGGGGCGGGCATGGAGTCCGCGTGAATGCGGTGTGCCCCGGCTGGGTGAAAACGGAAATGGATATTGCCGATCAGGCCGGCGGCAATTACACCGATCAAGACATTATCGAGCGAGTGCCGATGGCGCGGTTTGCGCGCCCGGAAGATATTGCCAATGCGATTGCGTTTTTGGCAGATGAGCAACAGTCGGGGTTCGTGAATGGACACGCGCTTACGGTGGATGGAGGCTGGACCACGGACGCTAGCTGGAACAGTTTGCGGCTGCAGCATCGATAACGTTGAGGCTGCGAAAAACCACTGCAGAAGGGATTTAACACAGAGATCACTGAGGTGGGAGCACAGAGGGCGCGGAGAAGCTGTGCAACGTACGCATCGCTCCACTCAATTGACAAACCCCGGTACGAACCTCAGAATTGTGCTTGCCTCTGTAGTTGTGCCCGAATGGCGGAATTGGCAGACGCGCTAGCTTCAGGAGCTAGTGGCCGCAAGGTCGTGGAGGTTCGAGTCCTCTTTCGGGCACCATTCTTCAGTTCTCAGGAACCGATTCTTTAAGGTGTATCTTGTCACTGCCATCCTCGGGAAAGGGGCAGAAACATCGCTCGCCTATGCAGCAATCAGCTGATGTAATGGATATTCCCGACCTTGTTGAGCACAAGCAGAACATTACGTGTGTTTGCCTCTACTTTGGTATTGCTTAGCTTTGTCATCATGTACTTCTTCGATGTCGGACAGATCGGGGACTCGATGGAGTGGAAGAACGGGAATACTTCCATCTCCGCGGGCTCGCATCCAGCAGAGTTATTTTGGGCCGCCGCGGCTATTGCTCTGTTTATTCTGTTGATGTTGAGAAAGCCCAGCACGATAACTGAAGGTGTTCCCGCAGTTAAACGCAGAATATTGGCCTTTCTGATTGATTTTTGGTTCAGTCTCTCCGTCGTTTCGAGCGTTGGTGCTCTGATTCCACTTTGGCTTGAGGCTATGCGGACAGGCGATTTTGCTTGGCATTTTCATCGAACTTATTCTGCCAACACGGACGGGCTAGCCGCTCTTTCGTCTCTGGTCTCCATGATACTAATGGTCCTTTACTTTGCATTTCCGCTTACTAGAGGCCGTCAGACCGTCGGGTACTTTATCGTGGGATTGAAGGTAGCCCCGCCTTTTGGGACCGAAGGTCGCTTCACTTTCAAAGCAGCACTCCTGCGAACGTACTACGCATTCATTGGTCTTGCTTCTGGGCTTACTCGGAATTGGGACCGAGACGGTCAAGGAAGAACATGGTATGACCGGAAAACCGACTGCACCGTATGCATCGTCAATGACGATTGAAGAACCTCACAGGTCCAAGTAAATACAGGAGGAGAAATGAACCGTGACGCGAGGCTGATGTCTGGAATCCTTTTGGTTACTGTGCCGACGATTCAATACGGCGGCTACTTTTTATTAAGGCTATTTAGCGGGCAGATGCCAGGGATGAAACCTTCGCCGCTACAGACCAGTTTCTATCGAGCAGGGCATGCGCATGCGGGAGTGCTGGTGATCCTCTCGCTGATCTGCCAGGTATTTGTGGAGTACGCGGCGCTGGGACCCGAATTCGCGTGGCTGGTGCGAATCGGTGTTCCGGTGGCAGCCATTCTGATTCCGCTGGGGTTCTTTCTTTCGGTGGGGTTCACGCCGGATCGCCCGAATGGATGGATTTGGTCGTTGTATGCAGGAGCCGTGGTGTTGGCGATCAGCGTGGTGGTGCTGGGAGTCGGTTTGATCCGGACATACCTGATTGCTCAGCTCTCGCTCCCGGGCCTGCTTTCCGTCGAAGGCGCTTTGGTCACTCGGTGACCGGTAGCGTTTTTTTACGGCTTACGGAAATTGACTTGCTCGCCTGTGGCAAATAGAGTCCTCGCTGGTCATCCGTTCTTAAATCTCAGAAGTGTTTCGTCTCTTTGGTGTCGCGTGATGCCACGTTTGCCTGGTCGATTTACTCTAGCGGTGACAATTCTTGTGCTTCTTTCCGTGCCGCTGCTTATCCATTCTGATGAATGGAAGCCGCGCCATGCGCTCGTGCCTCCTGGAGGTGTCTTGAACCTCAGCGCGCCACCACCGCCTTCCGAGGTGTTCTTTGCTGGACCTAACGATCCCGCTGAATCCGCTGCGTGGCTAGCGGGTTTGCAATCCTGGCGGGCCGAACGGCTTCGCGCGCTGCGCTTTGACGACGCGGACTATCAACGCGCCGATCTGGCCTGGACGCAGCGCGTTTTTTCGCAGGTGCAACTTCTGGTGTGGGATCGTTCCATCTACGATCCGGAAACGCGCAAGTACACACCTGAGAAATTTCTGGCGGAGACGGAAGCGCGTATCGGGCCCATCGACGCGGTGCTGCTGTGGCACGTCTATCCCAACATTGGCGTTGATGATCGCAATCAGTTCGATCTGCTCCGTGATCTTCCTGGTGGGCTGCCCGCACTGAAAAATCTGGTCGACGAATTTCACAGGCGTCACGTCAAAGTATTTTTCCCGATCCTGGCGTGGGATTCCGGTACGCGGGAAGAATCCACGCCGCCGTTTATCGCGTTGACGCAACTGCTGAAAGAAATTGGTGCCGACGGAATTAATTTCGACACGCTGGAGAGCGTTCCAGCGGAATTCCGTGCTGCTACGGCAAACGCGCAGCATCCCCTGGCGCTGGAGCCGCAATTCGAAATTCGCGATGAGTCGCTGGCATGGAGCACGCTGGGCTGGAATGACTGGGTGACATGGGAAGATGTGCCGTACCCGTTCATTCCGATGGTGAACAAATCGCGGTGGCTGGAACCGCGGCACACGGTGAATGTTACCGACCGATTTACCCGGGACAAGACAGACAGCCTGCAGCACGCCTTCTTCAACGGTGCCGGCTACGCCACGCTGGAAAATCTTTGGGGCTTTTGGTATCCGATGACGCCGCACGACGCCGAGGCGCTGCTGCGATTCACGCGCATTGAGCGGGCCTTCGCGGAGAATCTGGTCAGCGCGGATTGGCAACCGCATGCCGCCACGCTGCAAGCTGGCGTGTTTGCCAGCAAATTCCCTGGCGCGTCGCGCACGCTGTGGACCATGGTGAATCGCAATGAGTTTGATGTCTCGGGAGAGCAGCTGCGCGTCCCATTTCATCGCGGGCGGCGCTATTACGATCTGTGGCACGGCCGTGAATTGCAGCCTGCGCTTCACGGCGAAGAGGCCACGCTGCAGTTTCCCATCGAAGGACTTGGCTTCGCCGCGGTGCTTGCGACAGAAGAAGGTCCTGACGTACTTTCGTTGCAGCCGCTGCTCGCCTTTATGGCCGAGCGGGCCAAACGGTCGCTGGGTTCGTATCCGCGAACGTGGTCTGCGGTCTCGCAAACGATTGTCGAGATTCCCCGCACGAAACAGGTCGCGACTGCGCCAGATGGAATGCTCCCAATTCCTGAGGCTGACTACGATTTTTCCGTGCGCGGCGTTGAGATCGAAGGTGGCAATGATCCCGGCGTCGACGTCCAGTATCCTTGGGAAGATTCGGCGCGGCGGTCGCATCGGAGTCGCGTGCACATTTCGCGCTTTTACATCGACCGCACTCCGGTCACGAATTCCCAGTACAAAAAGTTTTTAGACGCTACGCATTACCACCCCGCGGACGATCACAATTTCCTGCGCGACTGGAACAACGGCAATTTCCCCGACGGCTGGGCCAACAAGCCGGTTACTTGGGTTTCGCTCGAAGATGCGCGCGCTTACGCTGTATGGGCGGGCAAGCGCTTACCTCATGAATGGGAATGGCAGTACGCCGCGCAGTCGGTTGATGGGAGGCTGTATCCCTGGGGCAATCACTGGGATCCGCGCGTGCTGCCGCCACCCGACCGCGGCCGTACACGCGCGCCGCTTTCGGATGCGGATGCCTATCCAAACTCTGCCAGCCCATTCGGCGTGCTCGACCTGGTAGGCAACGTCTCGCAATGGACCGACGAATATATGGACCCGCACACGCGGGCCGCGATTCTTCGCGGAGGAGCTGCGTATCAACCGCATGGGTCGATCTGGTATTTCCCGCAAACTTATCGGCTGGACGAGCATCAGAAATTTCTACTCATGGCGCCGAGCCGCGATCGCGCTGGGACCATCGGCTTCCGCTGCGTCGTCGACGCGCACTGACACGCGCAGGCTGAAGTAGAGTAGGTTGGCGGCGACGCTCAAATTGGCCGGGCGGAAGGAATCTTCCTCGCAGTGGGCTGGCATGCTGTAGAATCGCGAATCGCAGCTGATTTCATTTTTTATTCTGATTTTGCAAAGGATCTTCATGCGCACTGATTCTTCACGTAGCAGTCGCCGTAAATTTCTTGGTTATTCCGCAGGGGCTGTGCTGGCCACGTCACTGCCGAAATATTCGTTGGCGTCCAGCGGCGAGTCCCCACTTTCGTTCAACACGCCTGCTGCCGCCAAGCCACAACGCATCATTCTGGATACCGATCCGGGTGTGGACGACGCGATGGCGATTTTTCTGGCGCTTCGTTCGCCGGAACTGAAGGTGGAAGCGATCACGCCAGTCTCGGGGAATGTGCCGCTATCGATGACGCTGCCAAACGCGCTGCGGCTGATTGAAATCGCCAATCGCGCGGACGTGCCGGTGGCTGCGGGCGCTGCGACTCCGCTGGTACGGCGACTGATCACCGCGAAATATGTCCACGGGAATAACGGGTTGGGCGGAGTGGAATTTCCTGAGCCTAAGTTGCAGCCGGTGGCCGCGAGTGCTGCGGAACTGATCCGGCGGATTGTGCGCGCGAATCCGGGCGAAATTACCATTGTGGCGGTTGGGCCGCTGACGAACATCGCCACGGTGTTGAAGGAAGATCCGTCGCTGGCCACGCTGATCAAGGGTATCGTGGTGATGGGCGGCTCGCTGAGCGGCGGGAATATCACGCCATCTGCGGAGTTTAATTTTTACGTCGATCCCGAAGCGGCGCGTATCGTTTTCGATGCCGGCGTGCCGGTCACGATGGTCGGGCTCGACGTAACGCACAAAGTTCTGCTGCGTGAGGAGCATATTAAAACGTTGGAAGCGGCGCAGAATCCGGTGAGCCAGGCCGCGGCAAAGATCATGCGCGCCACGTTTAACCGGATGCGTAAAGCGAACGACGCAACGGTGGTGGCGATGCATGATCCGCTGACGGTCGCGCATCTTATCGATCCGACGATCCTGACGCTGAAGGATTACTATGTGCAGATCGAAACTAGCGGCGAACTTACGGCAGGAGAATCGGTGGGCTACGAACACGCGCCGGTGCGCCGCTCGCCGCCGATGGACACTGGACTGCCTGCCACCGACGCGGGCGACGGGGCCGCGGAACTGAAGGTGAATTCGAAAGTCGCGGTGGAAGTCGACTCCGACAAATTCTTCAAGCTCTTCCTGCCGCGCCTGACGGCGTCCGCATAGGTGAATCACCGAACTTCGGAGAATTGTTATGGTAACCCGCGAACAAAAATATGAGACGTTTCGAGCGCTGCACGAACGCGCTGGCGCGTTTGTGATTCCGAATCCGTGGGACGCCGGGTCAGCCAAGATTCTCGCGGCGCTTGGTTTCGAAGCCTTGGCTACAACCAGTGCCGGTTGCGCGTTCTCGCTGGGGTATCTGGACTCGGCGCCGGAAATGACGCGTGAGCTGATCCTGGCGAACTCAAAATCGATCGTCGCTGCGACGACGATCCCGGTTTCCGCCGATCTTCAGAACGGTTTTGGCGATGCGCCTGAAGAGTGCGCCGAAACGATTCGCCTGGCCGCCAGCGCCGGCCTTGCGGGCGGCTCGATCGAGGATTACAGCGGCGACGACAGCAAGCCGATCTACGAATTTCAACTTGCAGTCGAGCGCGTTTCCGCCGCAGCTAAAGCGGCGCACGCTGCAAATTTCTTTCTGACCGCGCGCGCTGAAAATTATCTGCACGACCGGGCAGATCTTGACTACACCATTCGCCGGCTGCGCGCATTCGCCGATGCTGGCGCCGATGCGGTGTATGCGCCGGGCCTCGCCAGCCTCGACGACATCCGGAAGGTTTGCGCGTCCGTCTCGAAGCCGGTGAACGTACTCGCAGGCTTGCCAGGCACTCACTTTTCCGTGGAACAATTAGCTGCGGCCGGAGTGAAGCGCATCAGCGTTGGCGGATCATTGGCGCGCGCCGCGCTTGGCGCCCTGGTTCGGGCAGCCCGTGAAATAGAAGACAAACATACCTTCACATTTGCGGCGGATGCGCTGCCCTCAGCCGAAGTGAAACGTTACCTGACGGGTGCAAAGAGTTAGGAACCAGCAAACGGGGCCGCGCTACTTGCGAAACGCGCCCCATCCTAATCGGACTTGAATGGTATTGATTCCCGGATTTGGCGTGGCCAAGCCGGCATTGGAGATGTGCATGAAGCGGACTTCCGCGGTCCAATCGTGCTTCTCGCCTAGCACATGCATGCCCAGCGCCGCGCTGGTGGTGAAATTCACCTGCGAGGTCAGCTCCGGCACTTTGGTATTGGTGAACAGCGTTCCACCCTCAATTTCGAAGAACGGTTTCACCTTTTGCGGCTTCGACAGGATCCACTTAAACGCGAACGGATTCACGCCCGCGCCGTACGCCGTATTTGTTCGCTGGGTAATCACCCACACCGGAACCGCATCCAGCGCGTATTCCAGTTGACCCTGCAAAAA
>Ga0070762_10000468_pt1 | contig 17056 bp, 16 predicted proteins | sample HubBroMetageREF2_FD_66726 | JGI IMG/M metagenome (GOLD analysis project Ga0070762, IMG submission 66726) | Reference soil microbial communities from the Hubbard Brook experimental Forest, New Hampshire, USA - Hubbard Brook CCASE Soil... | ecosystem: Environmental > Terrestrial > Soil >...
GACCCTGCAAAACCAGCGCATCCCCCCGACCATCAACCACAGCGTCCCCGATCCCGCGATTGCGCTTGATGTCGTGCCCAACGTCGCACGCGACGCCAACGTTCGGCGCGCGCTTTCCAATTCTTTCGGCTTCGGTGGTCAGAACGTTTGCCTGGTCCTGACGCTGGAGCCGGCGTAAATCGCGCGCCGGCATGACCGAAGCCAAAGACATCAGGGCGCCGGCATAATGCGCGCGTTGACGCTCGTCGCCGATCGCAAAATCGAGCTGGTCGAGGTCGCCCCGCCGACGGCGCCGGCCGCCGGCGAAGTGCAAATCGCGATCAAGGCGATCGGGCTTAATCACATCGACGTTTGGGGCTGGCGCGGCATGGCGTTCGCCAAGCGCAAGTTGCCGCTCATTGGCGGCGTCGAGGCGGCCGGAGAAATCAGCGCGGTCGGTGCGGACGTCTCGGAGTTTAAGATAGGCGACCGCGTGGTCGCCTATGGAGCCTTGACCTGCGGAACCTGTCGCGCCTGTCGCGAAGGCCGCGACAATCTGTGCGAGAATGTCGGCGGCATCATGGGCTTTCATCTCGACGGCTTCGCGCGCGATTTTGTCAACATGTCCGCCCGGTTGGTGATACCGGTCCCGAAGGGCGTGAGCTTTCGTGACGCCGCTTGCGCTCCCGTCGCCTTCTCCACCGTCCAGCACATGCTGTTCGACAACGCCAAACTGGAGCCGGGCGAAACGGTCCTGGTGCAAGCCGGCGGTTCCGGCATCGGCACCACCGCGATCAAGATGGCGAAGGCGATCGGCTGCACGGTGTTCACGACAGTCGGCGACGACGAAAAGGCGGCGAAAGCCAAGGCGCTTGGCGCCGACCACGTGATCAATTACCGGACCGAGCGATTCGAAGGCGTTGTGCGCAAGCTCACGGCCAAAAAGGGCGTCGACGTCGCGTTCGAACACGTCGGTCCCGATACATTCAACGGCTCGCTGCTTTGCCTCAAGCGCGGCGGCCGATTGGTCACATGCGGATCGACTTCGGGCCAGTCGACGACCTTCAACCTGTTCCAGCTTTTTCTTCAGCAATATCGAATCATCGGCTCGTTCGGCGCGTCGATGCGCAACATTCGCGAGAGTCTCGCCAAGATGGCTGGCGGACTCTTGCCGGTGATCGACATGGAAGTTCCTCTTGTCGACTTTCAGCGCGGCCTGGAGCGGCTCGAATCGCGGCAGGTTTTCGGCAAGATTATTGTCACCTTCTGATTTTGGTTGCGCATGAATTTCTCGCAAAACCGGCAGGTCCTTCTCCGGGTGTTGGTTTAATGAAGCCGCGTTCCAAGATTTTCGACACGACGCGCGGCGCACTTGCCGCCGGACTGCTGAGCGCGGTCAAACATATCGACCGCAAGCGTAGCGCCAATTTCGCCGGCGCATTCATGCGCAAGGTTGGGCCTCTGCTGCCGGAGCACAATGTCGGACGCGAAAATCTGCGCGCCGCCTATCCGTCCAAGGGCGCCGCCGAGATCGAGCAGATCCTCGCCGGTGTATGGGACAATCTCGGAAGGGTCGCCGTCGAGTTTGCCCACCTCGACGAATTCTCCCTGGAAGGCGCCGGCCGACAAACTGCCGACGTCATCACCTACGCGCCGGAGATGGCGGATCGCTACCGCCGCATGGTCGAGAATAACAAACCGATGCTTGGCTTTGGCGCGCATGTCGGCAATTGGGAGCTTCCGGCAGTGGTCGCGAAAGCCCTGGTGCCGCAATCGGCGGTACTTTATCGGCGGCCAAATATCCCGCCGATCAGCGACATCATCGTCAAGCTGCGCACGCCGCTGATGGGGGAACTCGTCGCCTCGGGTCTCGACGCGCCGGTGAAGCTCGCGCGACTAGTGCAGGCGGGAACGCATGTCGGCATGCTGGTCGATCAGCACGTGACCAAAGGCGTTGAGGTGATTTTCTTTGGACGGCGCTGCCGCGCCAATCCGTTGATCGCAATGATCGCGCGGCAACACGAGTGTCCGATTCACGGGTTACGCGTCGTCCGCAAGCCGGATGGCAATAGCTTCTGGGTCGAAATCACCGACCCGATTGATCCGCCACGCGATGCCGAGGGCCGTATCGACATCCGCGGCACGATGCAGGCGATAACTTCGGTGGTGGAAGCCTGGGTGCGTGAATATCCGGCGCAATGGCTCTGGCTGCATCGGCGGTGGCGGTAAGCGCGCAGCCCAAGCTTAGTCTGCGACTGTTCCCAGATGCGATTTGATGTGTTGAACCAACAATTGCGGATCGTAAGGGCGCTTGCCATGCGGACCGGCCTCGCAAAGGTCGGCGCAAGCCTGCGATGCCCGCTCGGCATTTGCCGCGAGAATGACTTTGATTTTCGGCCGATTCGCTTTGACCCAACCGGATAACTTGAAACCATTCTCCGCATCGCCGAGCACGACACGAATCGGCTCCAATGATTCCTGCAATATGGTGAGAGCCTCAGCGGCGCTGCGCGCTTCAAGAACGCGGTACCCGCACGAGCGCAAGTATTCCGAGAGAAAAACCCGGGTCAGGACATCGCGTTCGAGGACAAGAATAGTTTCCTCGCCTCGACGGGCGGCGTCAGCACGTAGGGCTGTGTTGGTCATGCCATATAACGGTTTTGGAACCGCAGAGTTCCCTAGAGTCCGAGCAGCGATTTGATGACGGACGCCAAGCGTTCCAACGAATATGGCTTGGTGAGTACGGCTTCGACCGGTTCTGTTATTTGATATGCGGAAGCCGTTACAATCTTTACTGCCGGAAAGGATTTGCGAATTTCGCGAATTAACTCCAAGCCTTCCAGTGCTGCCGACATATGGATGTCGGTCACGACCACCGAAACGTCGGAGCGCGCCTTCAACACCGTGAGCGCCTCGCGCGCACTACCGGCCTCGAGCACAGTGAACCCTTCGTTGCGCAGAAAATCCGAGGTGGAAAGGCGGATGAGAACTTCATCCTCGACGACCAATAGGACTGGCTCGCGTAAAGCGACAACCTCAGCTGGCACCATATAATTCTTCCCCCAATCGCTAGGACGAGAACCACTAGGCGATGAAATCGTTCCTCATGGGTATGTCCTGCCCGGTTGCGGCGTCCGGGCCGCGTTCGTAAAAGCGAATAAGCATCTAGTGGCCGGTCTTGATACGCGTCCACAGCCGGTTAACGAGCCGCTGCGTCTTCTGATCGTGCGCCATAATGGTGTAGAGTTTCGACATGGTCGCCGCATCGGGATAAACGTTGCGATCGTCGAGGATCGATTTATTGATGTATTTCTGGCTCGGCAAATTGCCATTGGCGTAAGCGACAAAATTGCTATTGGCCGCCGCCACTTCCGGTTTGAGTAAATAATCGATCAGGGCATGCGCTTCGGCAGCGTCGGGCGCATCGCTGGGAATGACCAAATTATCGAACCACAATTGCGCGCCTTCTTTGGGGATTGTGTAAGCAATAGCCGCCCCCGCTTTGGCTTGGGCCGCGCGGCGCCGGGCCTGGATTATGTCACCTGAAAATCCGACGGCCAGGCAGATTTCGCCGCTCGCCAAGGCGTTGAGATATTCCGAGGAATGAAATTTGCGCACGTAGCCGCGAATACTAAGAAGGAGATCGGTGGCGCGCTGCAAATCGTCCGGAGCGCTCGAGTTCGGATCGAGTTGCAAATAATGCAGCGCCGCCGGCATGATGTCGTCGGATGAGTCGAGGAAGTGAATGCCGCAATCCTTGAAGCGGCTAATTTTTGCTGGATCGAATATCTCATTCCAGGAGTCGATTGCCGCGCTTTCGCCAAGCAGTGTACGAACCGCAGCAACGTTGTATCCGATGCCCGTCGTGCCCCACATGTAATTCACGGCGTATTGATTGCCCGGATCGTAACTTGCCAGCCGTGTCGCGATTTCGGGCCATGCATTGACCAGATTCGGCAGTTTCGATTTGTCGAGTTTGCGAAAGATGCCGGCCGCGATTTGGCGGGCGAGGAAATAACCCGAAGGGACAACAACGTCATATCCGGATTTGCCGGCTAGAAGCTTGGCCTCGAGCGTGTCGTTGGAGTCAAAGGTGTCGTAGCGAACTTTGATGCCGGTTTCCGCGGTGAAGCGCTCGAGGATCGCCGGGTCGATGTAATCGGACCAATTGTAGAAATTGACCACGCGTTCTTGTTCGGGATGCGCCGGCGCGTATGTCGCCACGAGCAATCCCACGAACAGCAGCGCCCGTCCGCTCGCCGCCACCAAGGGTCGAATCAAGGGCCTAATCTTGTGCCGCATCGCGCGCTGGATGTGAAATGCGGAGACGATTTGATCCGCGCTGAACCTCAAGTCTCGGTCGGCAGGCCGGCTGCTTTCCACGCCAGGATGCCGCCGGCCAGATGAGCGTCGTAATCGAAGCCCTGTTCCTGGGCCGCGAGCGATGCCGTCACCGAGCGCCGACCCGACCGGCAGGCAAACACGATTTCACTTCCCGGCGGAGCTGGAATGGTCGCTGGATCAAATGACGACAACGGCACGAGCACCGCGCCCGGAAAACGTTCGAGGCTCGTTTCGTTCGGCTCGCGAACGTCCACCAGGACGATGCGGCCTTCCTGCACACCGCGTGCGACATCTTCCGGCGCCAGATCGCGCACTTTGTGACCACCCTGCAGGTCCGACATGGTGACCTCCTTGTCGACTACCTCTGAACTTGCGTCAACCGTTCCCGGATCGAACTGCTTTTGCTTCTTGGAATTTGCTTCTTGGAATTTGACTCAGATGTTGACCTGGGTTCCGACTTCGACCACCCGGTCGGTCGGAATTTGGAAGTAATCCGTCGCGTCGTTGGCGGAGCGCGCGAGCGCAATGAAGAGCCGGTCCTGCCAGCGCGGCATGCCCGAATGCGGTGCCCGGCGCAGTGCGCGCCGGGACAGGAAAAACGACGTGGTCATGATATCAAATTGCAAGCCGAGCTTGCGGGCCATTCCCAGCGCCTTGGGAATGTTCGGCGTCTCCATGTAACCGAAGCGCAGCAACACGCGCATGAAGGTCGAGCCGACTTGTTCGATACGCACCCTCTTGCCCGGCTCTACCCGCGGGGTATGGGTGATTTCCACGGAAAGGATAATGTTCTGCTCGTGCAGCACCCGGTAATGCTTGAGGCTGTGCAGCAGCGCGGTCGGCGCACTTTTCGGCTCGCTGGTGAGAAACACTGCGGTGCCTGGAACGCGCTGCGGCGGTTTCCTCTCCAGCATTCTTATCAGATCGTCCAATGGCGTCTCGAGCCGGCGCGTCTTCTCAAACAACAGTCTGCTGCCGCGACGCCACGTGTACATCACCAGCATGAGCACGCCGCCGAGCGCGAGCGGCACCCAACCGCCTTCAACAACTTTCAGCATATTGGCGGAAAGAAAGGTCAAATCAATCGCCAGGAAGGGCAGCATTAACGCGGCGGCGGCCAAGAACGACCAATGCCACATCCGCCAAATAACCACGAAGGCCATCATACAAGTGACGACCATGGTCCCGGTTACGGCGATGCCGTAAGCCGACGCAAGCGCACTCGAAGAGCGGAACAGACCTACCAGCAAAAGCACGCCGATCAACAAGAACGCGTTGACCCGCGGCATATAAATCTGGCCGGCCTGATGCGCCGAGGTATGGCGTACTTCAAATCGCGGCAACAGCCCGAGCTGGATTGCCTGACTGGTCAGAGAATACGCTCCGGTAATGACCGCTTGACTTGCGATCACCGTGGCGACCGCCGCCAGCACGACCATGGGTATGCGCGCCCAATCGGGATAAAGCAGAAAGAACGGGTTCGCGATCGCTTCGGGATGTGCATACACCAGCGCCGCCTGCCCCAGATAATTGATCGCGAGGGCCGGCAGAACCAGGCAGAACCACGCCATCTGAATCGGTCGTCGTCCAAAATGACCGAGATCGGCATAAAGCGCCTCCGCACCGGTGACGGCAAGGAAGACGGCGCCCAAAGTGTAAAATCCGATAATGCCGTGATGGAGCAGAAACTCGACGCCATAGATCGGATTGAAAGCCGTGAGCACGAACGGATCTTTCGCGACCCGGATCGCACCTGGAATAGCGATGGCCACAAACCAGATCGACATGATCGGGCCGAACAGCGCCGCGATCTTGGCAGTTCCACGCGCCTGGAACGCGAACAGAAACAGCAAAATTACGACGGTCAACGGTACGACAAAATCGTGGAACGCCGGCGTGGCAACATCGATACCTTCAATGGCGGAGAGGACCGAGAGGGCCGGCGTGATGAGCGCGTCACCATAAAACAGCGCGGCGCTGACGATGCCGAGCACGGTGACAGTGGCGGCCGCACGAGGAATGCGTCCGACCGCGCGCGAGGCTAGCGCCATCAGCGTCAGCGTGCCGCCCTCGCCATTGTTGTCGGCGCGCAGCAGAATGAGAACGTACTTCAGGGTAACAACGATAATGAGCGCCCACAGGATGAGCGAAACGATGCCGAGCAGCGCGCCACGCATCAGATCTTGGTGCTGAGGCCCTGAAGCGGCCATAAGCGCCTCACGCATCGCGTAAAGCGGACTGGTACCGATATCGCCGTAGACGACCCCGATGCTGCCGAGCGCAAGGCCCCACAATCCGGCGCCGGAACGGGACTCGGCCGTACCGTTGGCCGGAATTTCGCCCTCAACTGGAGCGCTGACGCTTTGAGTCATAGGGCTGGAAGCAGGAGCTCGTGTCGCCTCGGAATGAACGTCGGGCGGCGGCTATACACCGTCCGAGGCCAAGTGTCATTTCCATACGCATACAGACGCAAATGCGCGTTAATGGGCGCGTAAAAGCCGTGGGGCATGCCTTGGCAGCTGTTTACGGGGCGGGACTCATTACAAGGCGCAGTTTTTGATGCCGAGCAGCGTGGTCGATGGAACTCGCGGCTCCACTCCCCCGTGACCGTTTCGCCGAAAAGCTGCACAATGGCGAAGACTTATCGATGGCCCGGCACTTGGGTACACAGGAGATAGTCCATGCGGGAGATCGGCCACTTTGTCGGCGGCAAAGAGGTAAAGGGAACGTCCGGGCGGTTTGGGGAGGTTTTCAACCCGAATACCGGCGAGGTTCAAGCCAGGGTTGCCCTCGCCAAGCATTCTGAGGTCGAGCACGCGATCACAGTGGCGCAAGCGGCTCAGCCGGCCTGGGCGGCCACGAACCCGCAGCGGCGCGCTCGCGTCTTGATGAAATTCCTCGAATTGGCGCAGAACGAATTTGACGCCTTGGCGCGCCTTCTGTCCGCCGAGCACGGCAAAATCTTCGCCGACGCCAAAGGCGACATCCAGCGTGGGCTCGAAGTGGTCGAATTCGCCTGCGGCATTCCACATTTGCTGAAAGGCGAATTCAGCGAAGGCGCCGGTCCGGGTATCGATCTTTTTTCCATGCGCCAGCCGCTTGGCGTCGTCGCCGGCATCACGCCGTTCAACTTCCCTGCCATGATCCCGATGTGGAAATTCGCCCCCGCGCTCGCCTGTGGCAACGCCTTCATACTCAAACCGTCGGAGCGCGATCCTTCGGTACCGATGCGGCTCGCCGAGCTGTTGGTCGACGCCGGCCTTCCCGCGGGCGTGCTCAACGTCGTCAATGGCGACAAGGAGGCGGTGGATACGTTGCTTACCGACCCCCGCATCAAAGCCGTTGGCTTTGTCGGTTCGTCGGCCATTGCCGAATACGTTTACTCGACCGCCTGCGCCAATAACAAACGCGCACAATGTTTCGGCGGCGCCAAAAACCATATGATCGTCATGCCGGATGCCGACATGGATCAGGCCGTCGATGCGCTGATTGGCGCCGGATACGGCTCCGCCGGCGAGCGTTGCATGGCGGTATCGGTCGCCGTGCCGGTCGGCAAGAAGACCGCCGATATCTTGTTGGAAAAACTCGTGCCGCGGGTGGAGAGCTTGAAAATCGGTCCGTCGACCGACGCTCAGGCCGATTACGGGCCGCTGATTACCAAGCAGCACCTGGATAAGGTGAAGAGCTATGTCGATCTCGGCGTCAAGGAAGGCGCCAAGCTTGTGGTCGACGGCCGCGGCTTTAAGCTGCAAGGTTACGAAGGCGGCAATTTCATGGGCGGCTGTTTGTTCGACAACGTCACCCCCGACATGCGCATCTATAAGGAGGAAATTTTCGGACCGGTGCTCTCGGTGGTGCGCGCGAACGATTACGAGGAGGCTGTGCGGCTCCCCTCGGAACATGACTACGGCAATGGGGTAGCGATTTTTACCCGCGATGGTGACGCGGCTCGTGACTTCGTCAGCCGGGTGGAGGTTGGCATGGTCGGCGTGAATTTCGCCATTCCGGTTCCGCTCGCGTATTACACGTTCGGCGGCTGGAAGCGCTCGGGTTTCGGCGATCTCAATCAACACGGACCGGACGCGGTGCGTTTTTACACCAAGACCAAAACAGTGACCGCGCGCTGGCCGTCAGGTATCAAGCAAGGCGCTGAGTTCGTCATTCCGACCATGAAGTGAGACACGTGTGCGCGGTCGCTTCGCGGCGGCGTCTTTGAGGTACTTTTTGATAAGCAATTTCTGGTTTGCTCAACGCAATGACTAGTTCGCAAACACCATGGCGGCGCGGCTGTGGCGCAGCGATGCGCGCGGCGCTCGTCGTCCTCCTGTTTGCGGCGCTGCCCGGATGCGCCGGAAGCCAACCCCCACCGGAAGCTGCCGCCGCGCCACCGCCGCCGCCTCCACCACCTCCACCGCCAATTGAACTCAGCGGACGCTGGCGGCTAAGCCAAGTGGGCGCCGCGGGGTGCTTCATGAATCTCGGAAGCACCCCGGGAGCGGACCAAGGCACAATCGCACCGGAAGGTGGCTGTCCAGGAAAGTTCTTCACCAGCCGCAAGTGGACTTTTGAGCACGGCGCCCTGATCATCCGCGATCATAAAGGCGACGCGCTGGCGCAACTTACATTTGCCAATGGGCGTTTTGATGGACAGGCAAACGGCGGCGCCGAGATATCCCTCTCGCGTTAGAGCATGATCCCGAGAAGTGGACACCCGATTTTCGGAAAAGATCACGCTCCATCAACAAGCCAGAGCGGGATGACGCGCGGGCGGCCGGCGCTCAAAGCGGGATATCCAGCTCCTTGGGCGGTGCGGACTTGGGCACCGACTTGGGCGCGGGTTTGACCACAGGACTGGCAACCGGGCTATCTGCCTTGGGCAATTCGGGGACGTCGGCTTTGGCTTGCGGCGGCTGAGCCGACGCTACGGGTTCTGCCGGTTCGGGTCGCGCGGGCTTCGGCGGCGCCGGCTCCGGTTCATCAGCATATTTTGCCATGAGCGTGTTGGCGGCAGCGATGAGCTCGGCGCCATCGATCTTGCGCGCGCGCATTTCTTTCAACCACGAGCCGATCACGGGCTCGGTTGCCTTGCGCCAAGAGGCGATATCCTGCGCGGCCAAGACGGTGATCGGATCGCGACCACCTACAAGGTCCGCGACAGCGCGCGCTTCGACATCCCACATGGTTCCAGCCACCCCGGCGGCCGCTTGTCCCGAGTTGGCATCGATAACCGTCTTTAGTTCGCCGGGAAGGCGGCCGTAAGTCGCTTTATTCATCGCCAGCACGAATGTCGCGGTGCTTAACGACGACTCGGCAAAATCGGTGTGCTCCTTGAGCAAGTTGTCGAGCCGCAATGAGGGCACCAGATCCCAAGGATCGAGACAGCCGTCGATCACGTGGCCGGCGATCGCCATGGGAAGCTGCGCGCTCGGAATGCTGACACCCTCGGCGCCGAGCGCATGAACGGTCTCGCGCGCGAGCCGGTTCGGCACGTGCAGCCGCAATCCCTTGAGATCAGCGATCGTCTTAATCGCCCGGTTGGCGTGAACGATACCGTGGTCGCGGCACGTGAAGCAGATTGGATGAACGTCGGCGAATTCATCGGTCAGGTTCGCGGTCGCGTAATCTTGAAGCGCCCTGGAATTCACCAGCGCTCGCCGCGACGGCACGAAAGGCAGCTCGAAAACTTCGATCCTGGCAAACCGGCCGGGCGTGTTGCTCGGCAGGAGCCACGCAAGATCGGTCATCCCGTCGCGCACCTGGTCGTAGAGGTGCGCGGGTGAGCCGCCAAGCTGCATCGAGGGGAAGATATCGACGCGGATGCGGCCTTGTGAGTCGCCCTCCACTTTGCGCGCCCACGGCACGAGGAATCTCTCGTGCGCACCCGACACGGCTGAGAACGAGTGATGAAGTTTCAGCGCAACCGGCGCGTCCGCCGCCGCCCGCCGCAAAACCGCCGGCGCGACGATTGACGCGGCGATCGAGGCCAAAAGCGCGCGGCGGGCAACTCGCATCATTGTCTCGCCGTCTGTTGCCGACGCTCGCGGCTCAATTAAGGCGCGCCGGGCGTTGCTCGTCGTTGGCGGGGCGAAGTGTGGCGGGTGCGTTCGGTGATTGCCGCGGCGGCACGGCCGACGCGGCCTCCCCCTTGGCGTGACGCGCGCGACGTTCGTAATTGCGATAGGACAGCAAGCCGAATGGCAGACTTGCAAGATAAGCGAGCGTGCCGATGGTGAGCAGTATCCAGGGATACGCAATGAGTAACGCAACGGATAACACCAGCACCATCACCACTGGTCCGACCATTTCCCGCGGAACGCGGGTTCCGACCCGTTTTCCAGAAAAGACCGGCAGGCGTGAAACCAGAAGCCACGCGATCACAAGCGTGTAGACGAGCGTGATCCAAGTCAGGAACTGAGAGCGCGGGAGGCCGAGAAAAGCCGCATAGATCGGCAGCAAAACAATGATCGCGCCGGCCGGCGCGGGAACGCCGACGAAAAAATTGGCGGCCCAGGCAGGACGATCCGGGTCGTCGGTCATGACGTTAAAACGGGCTAGCCGCAGGCCGGCGCAGATGGCAAAGGCCATGGCGGCGATCCAGCCGCCTGATTTCAGGTCGTGCAATCCCCAAAAGTAGAGGATGAGCGCGGGCGCTACTCCGAAATTGACAAAATCCGAAAGGCTGTCGAGTTCGGCGCCGAACCGCGAGGTTCCCTTCAGCAGCCGGGCCAACCGTCCATCGATCCCGTCAAGGATGGCGGCAAAGACAATCGCCGCGAGCGCAAGCCCGTAACGATCTTCGAAAGCCATGCGGATCGCGGTAAGGCCGGCGCACAGCGCGACGACCGTTACAAAGTTCGGCGCGAGCATGCGGACCGGAACGCGGCGGAACCGCCGCGGGCGCGCCCGTTTTTCCTCGGATGGAGAATGCATCGCCATGATCAGGTATATAGCCTTTTGCGACGCGCACCGCTATCGGCGGTCATTCCGCTTTGAATGCTCGCGCCGGCTGCGATGTCTCAAGATCGGCGAGCACGGTTTCGCCGGCAATTGCGGTTTGCCCCTCGCCCACCAAGGGCACCGTCGCGGCTGGCAGATAAACGTCGACGCGCGATCCGAACCGGATCATGCCGATGCGCTGGCCGGCCGTGATCGCCTCGCCTTCGCGAGCGAACGGCACAATCCGCCGCGCCACCAGGCCGGCGATCTGCACCACCGGGATGCGCAGGCCGCCATTCATCGCGATAACAAACGCGTTGCGCTCGTTGCTCTCGCTTGCCTTGTCGAGATCGGCGCTGAGAAACGCGCCGGCGCGATAAACGATCCGCTCGACACGACCGGCGACCGGGCTGCGATTGATATGGCAATCGAACACGCTCATAAAAATGGAAATGCGAAGAAACGTTTCGGCGCCGAGATTGAGTTCCGGCGGCGCCACCGCCTGCGAGATGCGGCTGATGCGTCCGTCGGCCGGGGCCACAACGAGACCTTCGCGCACCGGAGTGATCCGCGGCGGATCGCGAAAAAAATAAACGCACCAGGCTGTCGCGATAGCGCCGAGAACCCCGAGCGGGTGCCACAACCAAAACAGCACCACGGCAGCAACGGCAAAGCCGCCGATGAACGGATAGCCCTGCGGATGAATAGGCGACAATTGCGAGCGGATGGAATTGATGACGGACATGCTACTTCGCTACTTCTGTGACGGAAACGAGTTCCGGCTCGGCATCCCCCACGTCGGGCGGATCGTTTTCGGACGTGGACACCGGGGCGGCTTCCTCGTCCCCCACGTCGGCAAGGATTTCGCGTGCCATTTGCGCCTCGCGCTGCCGGTTCCACATGCTGGCGTAGAGGCTGCCGCGCGCCAGTAATTCGCTATGCGTTCCCCGCTCCACGATGGTTCCCCGGTCGAGTACCAGAATTTCGTCGGCGCCGACGATGGTCGACAGCCGGTGCGCGATGACCAGCGTCGTGCGATTACGCGCGACGCGATCAAGCGCTTCCTGAATGTCGCGCTCGGTATGGCTGTCCAGCGCCGAGGTCGCTTCGTCCAGCAGCAAAATCGGCGGCGCCTTGAGGATCGTGCGGGCAATGGCGACGCGCTGCTTTTCACCGCCAGAGAGTTTTAAACCGCGTTCGCCGACCTCAGTCTCGTAACCTTTGGGCGCCAGTTGGATAAAGCCGTCGATCTGTGCGAGACGCGCTGCTTCTTCCACCTCGGCATCGCTTGCGTCCCAGCAACCGTAGCGGATGTTGTAGCGGATAGTGTCGTTGAACAGCACGGTGTCCTGCGGCACCATGCCGATGGCCGCGCGCAGCGATTGCTGGGTGATGCCGCGAATGTCCTCGCCGTCGATCAAAATGCGGCCGCCGGTGACATCGTAGAAGCGGAATAAAAGACGAGAGATAGTCGACTTGCCGGCGCCCGAGGGGCCGACAATGGCGACGGTGCGCCCAGCCGGCACCTCGAAGCTGACATTGTTGAGGATCTGCCTCTCCGGGTCGTAAGCAAACGACACGTTCTCAAACCGAATACCGCCGGCATGCACTTTGAGCGCCGGAGCGCCCGAGCGATCCTCGATTTCCGGGCGGCGCGAGAGGATGGAAAACATGGTCTCGATGTCGATCACCGCTTGCTTGATCTCACGGTAGACCAGCCCCATGAAATTCAGCGGCTGGTAAAGCTGGATCATCATGGCGTTGATCATGACGAAATCGCCGACCGTATTCCTTCCGGCCTCGATGCCGTACGCGCAAAGCACCATGGCGACAGCCAGGCCCACCGAGAACACGATTGCCTGCCCGGCATTGAGCACGGCGAGCGACGTGTAGGCCTTGACGCTCGCGCCCTCGTAACGCGCCATGGAGCGATCATACCGCTCGGCTTCGCGCTGTTCGGCGGAGAAGTATTTGACCGTCTCGTAGTTGAGCAGCGAGTCGATCGCCTTGGCGTTGGCGTCGGTGTCGCTGTCGTTCATGGTGCGGCGGATGCCGATGCGCCACTCGGTCGCGTAGAAGGTAAAGCCGACATAGAGCGCGACGGTGAGCAGAACAATGATGACGTAGCGCCAATCGAAATGAAAGAACAGCACCCAGGCAACGAGCACGACCTCGACGATGGTCGGCAGCAACTGCAAAAGCAGCATGCGCACGATGGTCTCGATTGCGTTACGTCCGCGTTCGAGAACGCGGGTTAGTCCACCGGTCTTTCGTTCGAGATGGAAGCGAAGCGACAGCAAATGCATGTGCTCGAAGGTGAGCAAGGCCAGCCGCCGCACCGCGTTCATCGCCACCTTGGCGAAAACCCCGTCGCGCCATTGCGTCAGCACGGCCACGATGATGCGCATGCCGCCATAGGCGAGCGTCATCATGACCGGAGTGGCCAGTGACCAGGCAAACCAGGAGTTGGCCCAAACCGGCGCGGTGCCGTGCCCGGCCAGCGCGTCCGTGGCCCATTTGAAGGTAAAGGGAACGGCCACAGTCGCGAGCTTGGCGACGAACACCAGCACGGTCGCGAATATGACGCGGGCTTTCAGATCGGCCCGGTTGGCAGGCCAGATATAGGGCCAAAGGTGAACCAGCATCGAAAACAATGCTGTCCTGTCTGAAACCTGCCGCGGTAGATCGGGTTGTCGTTGGAATTCGCGCATCTACGCCGTCATATAGAGATTCTCGGCGTCTGCCGCACCCGCGTCCGGCCGAAGCTTGCCCGCCAAATCGCTTGCGCTTCCTTCGAATCCTCGCCACATCTACCGCTTAACGAGAGTGACTCTATGAGCAAAATCAAAGCGATCTGCGTTTATTGCGGATCAAGTCCGGGAACCGATCCGGCGTTCATCAAGACCGCACGCGACTTCGGTAGAATCCTGGCTGAAAACAAAGTGCGGCTCGTCTATGGCGGCGGATCGATCGGGCTAATGGGAGCGATTGCCAGCTCGGTGATCGAACACGGCGGCCATGCGACCGGCATTATCCCTGAGTTTTTGACGGCGAAAGAACAGCCGAAGCGGCTGGCGCAGGAGCAGATCGTCACCCGCGACATGCATGAGCGCAAGCGCACCATGTTCGATCGCGCGGACGCCTTCGTCGCGTTGCCCGGCGGGCTCGGCACGCTCGAAGAACTCGTCGAGCAAATGACCTGGGCGCAGCTCGGCCGGCATAAGAAGCCGATCCTGATTGCCAACATCAACGGCTTTTGGAATCCGCTGCTGGTGCTGATCGATCACATGCGACGTCTTGGGCTGGTGCCCTCATCGGCGCACGGCGTCGAGCTTCTGGTCGCCAACCGCGTCGAGGACATTTTGCCGAAGTTGCAGGAAGCGGCGCGCACGGTGAGTCCGGCGGAAAAAGAATTGGTGGTACCGGCCGAGCGTTTGTGAAAACCTAGCCCTCCCGGAGAAACGTCACTGCCTCGATGCGATTGCCATCGAGGTCGCGCACGAACGCGGCGTAGTAGCGCGGATTATAACGCTCCCGCACCCCCGGCTCGCCGTCGGACGAGCCGCCCGCTTGTAGCGCCGCGGCATGAAACGCCTTGACGCTCGCCACGTCGGGCGCGCGCAGGCAAACGTGGAAGCCGCTGTCGTCAGGGATCCTCGACATACCGGTGCGCTTGTTGATCCAGAATTCCGGATGCCGTTTGCCGAAGCCGATTGTCTCGTCCGGCCATTCGCGCATTTTCGCAAAGCCAAGTGTCGCAAGGACCGCGGCGTAGAAAGCTTCAGACTTTTGCAGATCGCTCACCGGGATGGAGATGTGATCGATCATGATGCCGGTGCGCCGGACTTGATCAGCTTGTAAACGATCGAATCCATCAGCGCCTGGAACGAAGCGTCGATGATATTCGGCGAAACCCCGATGGTCGTCCAATGCTCGCCGCTCTCATCGGCGCTTTCGATCAGCACCCGCGTCACCGCCTCAGTCCCGGCGTTGAGGATACGCACACGATAGTCGGTCAGCTCGAGCCCGGTGATGTAGCTTTGATATTTGCCGAGATCCTTGCGGAGCGCGAGATCGAGCGCATTGACCGGGCCGATGCCTTCGGCGGCGGAAATCAGCATCTCGTCGCCTACTCTGACCTTGACCACGGCTTGGCTGACGGTGACGCGCTCGCCCTTGGCGTTAAGGCGCCGCTCGACATTGACGTCAAACTTCTCAACGTCGAAGTAGCGCGGCACCTTATCCAACAACCGCCGGGCCAACAGCTCGAATGAGGCGTCCGCCGCCTCGTAAGCGTAGCCGATGGCCTCGCGCTCTTTGACTTCCTCCAACAACCGCGAAAGCCGGGGGTCGTCCTTGTCGACCGAAAGACCGATGCGTTCGAGTTCCGCGAGCAAGTTCGAGCGGCCCGATTGGTCGGAGACCAGAAGCCTGCGTTTATTGCCGACGCATTCCGGCGCGACATGCTCGTAAGTCTTCGGCTCTTTTAAAATGGCGGAGGCGTGAATGCCGGCCTTGGTGGCGAATGCGCTTTCCCCGACATAGGGCGCATGACGGTCGGACGCGCGGTTAAGGAGATCGTCGAGCGCGTGCGAGACCCGCGCGACGTGGCCCAGCGCGGCATCGGAAACGCCAATCTCGAATTTCTGCGAAAACTCCGGCTTCAGCTTCAGCGTCGGAATGATCGAGACGAGATTGGCGTTACCGCAGCGCTCGCCGAGGCCGTTCAGCGTGCCCTGGATCTGGCGGGCGCCGGCGCGCAACGCGGCAAACGAATTCGCCACCGCTTGCTCGGTGTCGTTGTGTGCGTGGATGCCGACATGGTCACCGGGAATATCCTTGCACACCGCGCCGACGATTTTCTCGACCTCGTGCGGCAGCGTGCCGCCGTTGGTGTCGCAAAGCACCACCCAGCGGGCGCCTTCGTCGTAAGCCGCCTTCGCGCAGGCAAGCGCATAGCCGGGATTGGCCTTGTAGCCATCGAAGAAATGCTCGCAGTCGAGCAGCACTTCGCGGCCCTTGGCTTTGGCGGCGCGCACGCTGTCGCGGATCGAGGCTAGGTTCTCTTCCTCCGTGGTCTCGAGCGCGACGCGGACGTGATAATCCCAGGACTTGGCGACAAAACAGATTGCCTGCGCGTTTGCCGCCAAAATTGCCGCAAGGCCGGGATCGTTGGAGGTCGAACGGCCGGGCCGCCGCGTCATGCCGAACGCCGTGATCGTGGCCTGCGCCGGACGCGGCTCGGCAAAAAATGCGGTGTCGATCGGATTAGCGCCGGGATAGCCGGCCTCTATGTAATCGACGCCAAGCGCGTCCAGCATGCGGGCAATCGCAAGCTTGTCGGCAAGCGTAAAATCGACGCCGTTGGTTTGCGCGCCGTCACGCAGCGTGGTGTCGAACAAATAAACGCGCTCGCGCGGCATCAACTCACCAAAGATAATAATTTGAAACGAGCGCGACGGCGACGATGATCGCGATCAAGCCGATCACGATATGATGGGTTCGCAGACCGAGAAAAGTTTCGCGCGCCATTTTTGTCAACCAATGTAAAGCCGATAGGCGGTGAACACTGTAATGCCGACCGCTAGCGCGATCACGGCGTATTTCAGGACGAGGTAATAGAGCCAATGGCGCTGGAACGGAACATCCTGGCGTTTCATTGCAGCGTGCCTCTCGCTCGTGCCGGCAGCGATTTGACCATGGTGGTGTTGGCGAGCCACTCGTCGCCGACCGAGACCGAATTGCGGGTTTTGGCGACAAAGCCACGCCGTTCGAAAAAGCCGCGCGCAGAGTCGCT
>Ga0070762_10000470_pt1 | contig 17009 bp, 15 predicted proteins | sample HubBroMetageREF2_FD_66726 | JGI IMG/M metagenome (GOLD analysis project Ga0070762, IMG submission 66726) | Reference soil microbial communities from the Hubbard Brook experimental Forest, New Hampshire, USA - Hubbard Brook CCASE Soil... | ecosystem: Environmental > Terrestrial > Soil >...
CAACAACACCCGCGTCTTTCCTGCCCGCCTTTTAGGCAAGAGAAGCGGAGCCAAGGCCCAACCCGTGGGCCCGCACAACCCTGCCGGACACGATTTTCTAAAGGGTCGCGTCGAGGTACTGCTGACCCGGCAAATATCGCAGGAGCCGAATGAATGGGAGTGTTTGGTTCGGCCCGGACGCAAGATAGGCGTGGGTGAGCGGCTGTTCTTAAGTGACCCAAACGAAGGCACGGAAGACGAACTAAAAGCGGAAGTCATCGGCCGTGACAGTTTCGGCGAGCGGCGTATTCGATTTGATCCCGTCGCAGATTTCTTCAGCTTGGTCGAGCGGCTGGGGCATGTGCCCCTGCCGCCATACATTGACCGGCCAGACCGTATTAGTGACAAGGATCGCTATCAGACAGTCTATGCCCGCGAGCGAGGTTCGGTGGCAGCGCCGACTGCGGGACTGCACTTTACGCCAGAAATCCTGGCAAGCATAAAAAGCCGCGGCATCGAGACAGCGGAAATCACCCTGCACGTGGGGCTGGGAACCTTTCAGCCGGTGCGCGTCGACCGGGTCGAAGATCACAAATTGCACCGGGAATCCTATTGCGTAACCGACGACGCAGCCGTAAAGATCAACCGCGCGCGAGACGCCGGACGACGCGTCGTCGCCATCGGAACGACCACGGTGCGCACCCTGGAATATGCGGCTGGGCAATCTGCAGATGGGAGAGTGCCGCCAAGCCAGGGCGAGGCCGACATTTTCATCCATCCGGGCTACGAATTCCGGGTCGTGGGTGCGCTGCTGACGAATTTCCATCTGCCTGAATCCACATTGCTTATGCTGGTGTGCGCTTTCGCCGGAAAGGAATCTGTGATGGAAGCGTATCGCCACGCCGTCGAGCAGAAATATCGGTTCTATTCCTATGGCGACTGCATGTTCGTGGAGTGAGTCCCGCCCGTGCTCGTCCATCTGAATTCATTGGTGGATGCGGATTCCCGAAGGATATACTTCTCATAGGAGTAAAAATATGGGAACGCAAATTCTGCCTAAACGACTTTCGATCGAAGATTTTGTGTCCGAGTTGCGGAAGTTTCCCGAGCCGGCATTCGATCGTACCCACACGATCGTCAAGTTTCTTGAAAGCACGCCTGTCGTGCCAGACACTCTTGCGCCCTATCTCACTTGGGATCGGCAGCACTACACCCGCAACCTGATTGACAAAACGCCGCTGTATGAACTGATGGCGATCTGTTGGGAGGTCGGCCAGGCAAGCTCGGTCCACAACCACCGAGACCAGAATTGCTGGATGGCTGTGCCCATCGGCAGATTAATGATCGAGAACTTCCGCGTGATCTCCCAGGAACTGGAAGAGGGCACCTGCAAACTGGAGCCAGCGGAGACTCTGGAAATGAATCCTGGCCATCCCTGCGCCGTCGATCCGCTCGAACCGGTACACCGCGTGTACAATCCGCGCGAGTTCAACCAGAGAGCGGTCAGTCTGCACGTATATTCCCGCCCGTTCGATAGCTGTGTGGTCTATTCGCCCGAGCAGGGCACTTGCGGAGAGATCAAGCTGCACTACAACACTGAATATGGCAAAACGAGCAGGTGACTTCAGTCATCTGTGCGCGAGATCGCAGCCGTATGACAATGAATGGGTGCGGACGATATCCAAGAAGGCAGCGTCGCGAACCTTTCACACTTGCCTTGCGGTGTTTGCCCTGTTGCTGTTGATCTGTGGTTGCGCGAGAAAACAGAGCTCGGAGGCCAACCATCCGAATGTCGACGCGTCCGAGGAGGTCAGGCCTGAAGAGGCGCTCAAACCATTGACGCTCGCTCCGGTTGACGTCGAACGACCCCAGCCGGAACATTTTCTGCATAAAGAGTTCTCGGTAAAGAACCATGCCGAGTTCTCGTTTCTGGTTCCCGCGCATCAGCCGAATACCAGATTACGCGGCACCTTCCGATCATTTGCCAAGCTAGGTGCCCCCGATTCCACCAGCGATCAAACTACTGACGTGAAATTGCTGTTGCTGAACGACCAGGAATTCAACGAGTTTCAGCATGGCGAACCGCAAAGCGTAACTTACGAACTGGACCCTTCTCACGACCAGATAGTCGAGTGGCGGGTTCCCACGACCTTTTCAGATCCGCAGACCTATCACCTCGTTTTCAGCAACCCTCCCGGCGGACTAAAGACCAAATTCGTCGAGGCCGATTTCACCGTCAGCTTTGAATAGAGACCTGGGAACGTAGCTGGCTGCGTTTCTATAGCGACCGGCGCCAACGCCGCATACCTGCTGCTAAACTAATTCTGTTGTCTCCCCGAAAGAAATCATCGACTGCCGCTGTCGAAGGCGCACCGTTCAGCGTGCCCGACAAGCCTGCTCCCGCTCCGAAGCCGCAAATTGTTGCGGGTGAATCCGGACGCATTTACCTGATCGATACCATGTCCTTTATCTTCCGTGCCTATCACGCCATGGCGCGGCAGCGCGGGATGTCCACGAAGACAGGCCTTCCGACGGCAGCAACCTACGTCTTCGTAAACATGCTGCGTAAGTTACGCGAAGATTTTTCCCCGGAATACCTGGCCGCGGTCTTTGATGTGGCTGCGCCGACGTTTCGCGATCAGCAGGCCGAAGGCCTTACCAGCGTGCGCCGTTTTGATCTCAAGACGCAAACCTTTCAGGAAGTCGAATATCACGGTTACAAAGCTAACCGGAAGGAAATGCCCGGAGACCTGGCGCAGCAACTGCCATACATTCGCAGAGCGCTCGAGGCCTATCGCATTCCGATTCTCGAGCTTGGCGGCTATGAAGCCGACGACGTGATTGGCACGCTGGCGCGCAAAGCCGTGGCGCAGTCATATTCCGTCTACGTGGTTTCAAGCGATAAAGACATGTTGCAACTGGTGAGCGATCGGGTCTGCGTGTTAAACCCGCCGAAGGACAACCTGATCTGCGATGCCGCGAAAGTCGAGGAGATTCTGGGAGTGCCTCCTGAGCGTGTGATCGATGTGATGGCCCTGCGCGGCGACTCCATCGACAATATCCCCGGAGCTCCAGGAATCGGAGACAAGGGTTCGGTTGAACTTATTAGACGCTTTGGATCGGTCGAGCAGGCGCTGGATCGCGCGGCCGAGGTCGAGAAGAAGACCTATCGCGAATCGCTCCAGAACAATCGCGACAACATTCTGCTGAGCAAGAAGCTGGTAACCATCGATTGCAATGTGCCTATCGAACTCGACGTGAACGCGATGAGGCTGGGCGATCCCGACGTTGAAGGGCTGCGCTCTTTGTTCACCGAGCTGGAATTCTCATCGCTACTGAAAGAATTATTGCCGGTCGTGGAGGTGAGCGAGGCGCATTACACTGAGGCGAAATCGGCGATTCATGTTGAGACCCTGCTAAACGCTATTTCCGCGGGAGCCGTGCTAGCCGTGGCTGTCGAAGCGGAATCCGAGATCGCGGGCGACGAAGAAGCAGAAGAGGAAGAATCACAGGACGGTATGTTGCCGCTCACATCCGAACCTGTGGCTGCGGAGCGTCCGCGTGATATTGCAATCTCGTCGGCGCACGGAATTGCAGTCACGATCAGTGCCGGCGCCGTAGAAGCCACATTGAAACTGAAGGATGCGCTCGCTGACGAGAATCTACCCAAAGCCATTCATGATTACAAAGCAGCGACCCACGCGCTGGAGCGGCAAGGCATTGAGTTGCGGGGCGTGCGGCATGATCCGATGCTGTATTCCTACCTGCTCGATCCGACCTATTCGTCGCATCGTTTGGCCGACGTTGCCCTGCGGCGCTTCAACCTGAAACTCAGCGGAACCCTGCCCGAAGCGGCCGACATCACGGGCAGACTCACAACCGCGTTGCGCGCCGAAGTCGAGGACGCCGCGCTGCTCAAGCTTTACGAAGAAATCGATCTGCCTCTCGTGCCAGTTCTGGCTCGTATGGAACACGCAGGAGTCAAGATCGATCGTGCCGCTCTGTCAGAAATGTCGTCGCGGTTGGAGCGCGAAATCGATACCAAAGCAAAAGAGATTTATCAGCGTGCGGGGTACGAATTCAACATCAGTTCGCCAAAACAATTGGGCGACGTTCTCTTCAACAGGTTAAACCTTCCAAAGCCGGTGAAGTATGGCAAGGGAAAAACAATTTCAACCGCAGTCGATGTGCTGGAAGGATTGGCCGCGGAGCACGACGTACCGCGCCTGGTCCTCGAATACCGTCAACTGACGAAGCTGAAATCAACTTACGTCGATGCCTTACCCGCCCTGTTGAGCCCCGCCAGCGGCCGCTTGCACACAACTTTCGGTCAGACCGGAACGGCGACCGGAAGATTGTCTTCGGCAAATCCGAATCTGCAGAACATTCCGATTCGCACCGAACTCGGCCGCGAAATTCGTGCCGCATTTACGGCTGAACCCGGTCATGTTCTGCTGGCCGCGGACTATTCGCAGATCGAACTTCGACTCCTGGCACACTTCTCCAAAGACCCGCTGCTCGTCGAAGCCTATCGCCGCGGTGATGACATCCACACTCTTACCGCGTCGCAGGTGTTCGGCGTGCCGCCGCTCATGGTTACGCCCGACCATCGCCGGCAAGCCAAAGTCGTGAACTTCGGCATCGTCTATGGACTGTCGCCGTTCGGACTCTCGCAAACCCTGGGCATCGAACCGGCCGAGGCCAAGGTTTATATCAACGCTTACTTCGAAAGATACAGCGGCGTGCGCGCCTTCATCGACCGCACTCTGGACGAAGCCCGTCGCGAAGGGAAAGTCAAAACGCTGTTTGGGCGCGTACGCCCCATTCCCGACATCAACAGCAAGAACGCCAACCTGCGTGGATTCGCCGAACGCACCGCGGTCAATACACCCTTGCAAGGGACCGCCGCGGACCTGATCAAGATTGCCATGATCCGCATCGATGCGGCACTACGCGAGCGGCGATTGAAATCGAGAATGACGCTGCAAGTGCACGATGAGCTTGTCTTCGAGGTTCCGGAAGCCGAAATCGAAACCCTGCAAACTCTGGTGCGCGACCAGATGGAAAAAGTTCATCACCTGACCGTGCCGCTGTTAGTGGAAGTTGGAGTGGGTCCGAACTGGCGAGATTTGAAATCTTAGACTTGAGGAAATATCGTTGCAAAATCAGAAACGCCGCGAGCAACGTTTCTAAAATTCTTCATTTCTGTAGAAACGTAGCGAGCTACGTTTCAGGCCATGAGGACGCTCGCGCCTACATGCCTTCCCGATCCACTTCGCGTTCCGCAGCTTCGCGCAGCAGCCTCCGGTCACGGGAACTCGCAATTCTTCTGGCTCGGATGAGCCTTCGTATGCCAAACCAGTAGACGAACCAGGCGAGCGTTCCAATCACTGCCAGCAGCAGGAGCAGGTTCCATAGCGCAGCGGCATTAGACAACAAGGCCTTCATAACCGATCACGCACCCAGCGCACTTTTGATCGCACCGGCAATACTTCCCGCCAGCGCTTTCATCTTATCTTCCGACTCCGCCTCCACCATCACTCGCGCCAGCGCTTCCGTGCCGGAGTAACGAACAACCACGCGCCCATTGCCATCGAGTTCGCGCTCAGCCGCTTGAATCGCCCGCTGGATTTCGGGCACATCGGCAAACGGTAGTTTCTCTCGCACTCGAATATTTTGGATAGTCTGCGGAAAGACTTTCAAATCGCCAATCAACTCCGCCAGAGGCTTTCGGCTTCGCGCCATAATCTCCATCAGCCGTAAAGCGGTCAGGAGACCGTCGCCCGTAGTGGCTTCTCCGTCGCGGAAAATGATATGTCCCGATTGCTCGCCGCCCAGAATCGCGCCGGTCTTAAGCATCTCCTCGAGCACATATTTGTCTCCCACGTTCGCGCGAAGCATGCGGATGCCCGCTTTGCGCAACGCAATCTCCAAACCCATGTTGGACATGGTGGTGGCGACCACCGTCGAACCGGCAAGGCCGCCGCGAGACTGCATGTCGCGGGCAACCGCCAGCAGCACCGCGTCGCCGTTGACCACGCGGCCATTGGCGTCGCTGAACAAAGCGCGATCCGCATCTCCGTCGAAGGTAATGCCTAAATCGAATTGTCCCTTCTTTTCCGCGACCGCTCGCGCCAGCACCTCGGGATGCAGAGCGCCGCAATTGTCGTTAATATTTTTTCCATCGGGAGCCGCGCTCAGATAAGTTGCGCGAACGCCGCAAGCGCGAAACAGTTCCGGGGCCTCCGCCGTGGCTGCGCCGTTGGCGCAATCCACCAGAACTTTTAACTTGCTCAGATCACCCTTTATACTTTCCGCCAGCCAATCCACGTACGCGCGGCGCAGGCCCGCTTCGCCAGGCAAGCTCGGAGCGGAGTCAGCGGCCGCAGCCAAATGCGGTTCAGGATTCTGCAGCAAAGCAAAAATTTCGTGCTCGATCGCAAGCTCGTGCGAGTCGGGTAACTTGTATCCATCGCCAGAAAAAACTTTGATGCCATTGTCAGTCCAGGGATTGTGTGAAGCTGAGATCACAACGCCCGCGGCATGTTTGCGGGAGCGCGCGAGGTAGGCCACTCCCGGAGTCGTAATCACACCGGCGCTATGGACTTCACACCCGCTGGAGACGAGCCCTGACGTTACCCGGTCGGCAATCCAGGCGCTGGATTCCCGCGTGTCTTGTCCGATTACAACGCTCGCTCGCGGGTTGGTGCGAATCAAATCGTGACCAAGCGCGCGGCCTATCAGGCACGTGCTTTCCATAGTCAAAGGGAACTCGCCGGCCACGCCGCGAATGCCGTCGGTTCCGAAAAGCTGTCGTGTCTGCGATGTCATTGTGTACTTGGAGATCGAGCGCCGCCGGTAACCGGCACTTTCTGCATGACGATGGTTACCCGCACTGGATCCGAGTTTACGACCTGGATGATTGGATCCGAGACGTATGCGTGGCGCCGGACCGTAACTTGGTCCATATTCCCACTGACGTCGATCGGATCTGTTATAGCCGAATCCACAGCCTCTACGCGGTGGCTCGGTCCGCTTACCGTGATAGTCGAAGGATCAACCTCGACTCGCTCAATCTCATAGCCGGGCGCGAATGTGCCCACAACTCGCGGCCGAATTGGAACCTGCCGCGTGAGACGCGTGTCAAACGCGACGTGGAATTGACTGGGAACAACTTGAACCACCTCAAGCTCCGCAGGCTCGTGAATCTGTTGTGCAGTCAGATCGAAGGTGTGTTCGCCCGGCCTCAGATTGACGAGATCGATTTCGGCATAAACGTCGGAAGCATTGAGCCGATGAACAATCCGCTCCGGGCCGCGCAGCCGAATTTGGGCCCTGGGAATATTTTCTGAGCTGATCTCCATGTTTTGCGGGAGATTGTGAAATTCGATAGCAACATCAACCGCAACTTCGGCGACGGGATCGCGCGCCACCGCCAGCCAGACGCCCACGGCAAGACCAAGCGAAATCAGCTTCAAGCCGAGGTTGTGAAAGACGTAGCGACGGAAGAAATCTTGCATAGGCTACCGATCCGCCCCTTGATTCATGCGCGACTCGTTCAATCGCGAAGTCTCCAAAGGAGAATCCTCCGACACGTCGCTACCATTCGAAATCGGCGTCGGTAAAGTGGATGGAGGCACATAGCGCCGCAGCAATTCTCCCAGACGGTCGCGCAACTGATCGACACTCAGATCGCGCTCGATCTTGCCCGAAACCGCGAGGCTGATGCTGCCCGTCTCTTCGGAAACAATCACAGAGATGGCGTCGGTCTCCTCGGTCACGCCAATCCCGGCGCGGTGCCGGGTTCCCAACTGAGTCGAGAGCACGGGATTCATAGATAGCGGAAGAAAGCAGGCTGCGGCGGCAATGCGATCCTTCTGCACGATCACCGCGCCGTCGTGCAATGGAGCGCTCGGTCGAAATATCGTTGCCAGCAGATCGTAGGACAACCGGGCGTCAAGTGGAACACCACTCTCGATATAGGTGCGCAGTCCAATCTCCCGCTCGATGACGATCAGTGCGCCTGTCTGGTTCTGGCAAAATAAATTCGCCGCGAGCACAATGTCATCGTAAGCATCGCCCTCCGAACCCGCATTGCGACTGAATGAAAGACTTCTGCCCAATCGAGCCAGGGCTTGCCGGATTTCGGCTGAGAAAACCACGATCAAGGCGAACACGGTGTAAGGCAGCAACGTGCTGATCAGCCAATTCAGCGCGGCCAGATTGCCCAGGCGAGAGAGATAGAACGCAAGTGCCAGCGCCGCTACGCCCACAACCATCAGCGATGCGCGCGTGCCCTTGATCAGCGCGAGAAACTCGTAAATGATAATCGCGACCAGCAGAATGTCGATGACGGAGATCACCGACAGATGCGGCCACGGTGTTAAAAACTCCCTCACTCACGGCCCCCTTTGAAATAGTATCGGCTGGCCCACCCTCATTGTAATCCAGGATTCAAAGATGCCAGGGTAGGAGAAGACTGTAGGGCTACGACTATGGCTTGGCCAACACTTCGATTTGCATGCCTTCCGCTGCGGCCCGCAGGCGGGGATAGTAATTGCGGGCTTCCTTCACGACCTTGTCGAGGCAGGCGTCGTCGTGATCAGGATCGTGATGGAAGAGCACAAGGTCTTTCGCGCCGCTTTCCGTTACCACATTGATAGCCTCGCGCCAATGACTGTGGCCCCATCCTCGTTTACGTTCGTACTCTTCAGGAAGATACTGTGCGTCATAAATCAGGACGTCCGCGCCCGCTGCCAGCTGGCGTACGCTCTTATCGAAAACAGGATCGCCGGGTTCATTGTCCGTGGCGTATACCATGACGCCTTCCTTGGTTTCCAGGCGAAATCCCATGCAGCCCTGAGGATGGTTCAGCCACATGGTCTGCAAGGTCACATCGCCCAACTGGATCCGCCCCTCCCCTAGGTCGTAGAAGTTCTGATGCGCCTGCATCTCGGTCAGACCCACGGGAAAGTACGGCGCCGCCATCTGCTCTTCGAGCACCCGCTTCAGGCTGCGAGTCCGGCTTGAACAATGAAATTGGAAGCGGTTTTCCGCGTTATCGTAGAGCGGACCAAAGAACGGAATTCCCTGAATGTGGTCCCAATGAAAATGGGAGACGAAAACATGAGCGGAAACCGGCTGGCCATTGAACTCGTGGCGCATGGCTTGTCCAAGGACGCGGAAGCCGGTGCCGCAGTCGAAGATATAAAGGCTGTCTCCAACGCGCACCTCGACGCAGGAAGTATTACCTCCATAGCGCATATTTTCCGGCTGGGCAGCAGGCGTGGATCCGCGAACTCCCCAGAACTTAATACGCATACGTCCTCATGCGATTGCTGGGCTAAACTGCCATCTTCTGCTGTGCCGCCGAATCCGTCAATTCATTCGGTGGTTACAGGAGGTTACTCTCGGCACATGCACTTCTCCTATAATGATGCAGCCGCCGATTCCATCTGAAAGGGTTTTACCGACAATACCTTGCTGCGCCCCGATTACAAGGAGTTTTCGCGTCTCGCGCGTGACTCCACGCTGGTGCCGGTGGTCAAGTCAGTTACGGCTGACCTGTTGACGCCGGTTTCTGCTTTTCTAGCCATTGCGGCCCGAGAGGCTGACGCCTTCTTGCTGGAGTCCGTCGAGCGTGGAGAACAAATCGGACGCTACACTTTCCTGGGTGCTCGTCCGTATCTGCAAGTGCGAGCTCGGGGCGAAGATGTCGTGTTGCAGCGCGGAAGGACTCGTGAACGGCGCAAGGGCAATGTACTGACTGTAGTCAGGGAGTTGCTGCGGCAGCATCGTCCGGCGACCATCCCCGGCCTGCCGCCGTTTACTGCCGGCGCGGTTGGATACTTCGCCTACGACGCCGTCCGCCAACTGGAACGGATCGGCGAGCATGCCAAGGACGATCTCTCTCTGCCCGACTGCGTGCTGATGTTCTTCGATCGGTTGCTGGCCTTCGATCACCTGCGCCACCAGATTCACATCATCGCGACCGCCGACGTTTCGCGCGAGAGCCCGCGCCGGGCTTACGATCGCGCGGTTGCCGATATCGCCGTCCTCGAGAAGAAGCTGGCTGCGGGTTTGCGTCCGTCTCACTGGCACAAGTCTGCCCGGGCCAAGAAATTTAAGCTTAAGGTTCATGCCGGAACCAGCCGCAGCCGCTTCATGAAATCCGTGGAGCGTGCCAAAGAGTACATCGCCGCCGGAGACATTTTTCAGGTCGTCCTCTCGCAGCGTCTCGACTTTTCTCCCGAGGTTGCGCCTTTCGACATTTATCGTGCCTTGCGCACTGTGAATCCTTCGCCTTACCTGTATTTCTTGCGCATGGGGGATATTCACGTGCTGGGATCGTCCCCGGAAATGCTGGTGCGTGTGGCCGGAAGCAAGCTGGAGTACCGCCCGATTGCCGGAACCCATCCGCGTGGCCGGGACGAAGCCGAAGACCTGCGCCTCGAAAACGAAATGCTCGGCGACGAGAAAGAGCGCGCCGAGCACGTCATGCTGGTCGACCTCGGCCGCAACGATCTGGGACGCGTCAGCGAATACGGTTCGGTGAAAGTCCGCGATCTGATGTACGTGGAGCGCTACTCGCACGTCATGCACATCGTCTCCGCGTTGGAAGGCAAGCTGCGCGCCGGCTTGGATGCGCTCGATGCCTTTGCCGCATGTTTCCCCGCGGGCACACTCAGCGGAGCGCCTAAAGTTCGTGCCATGCAGATCATCGAAGAACTCGAACCGGTGCGCCGCGGGCTCTACGGAGGGTCCGTGCTCTACGCCGATTTCGCCGGGAACCTAGATTCCTGCATCGCCATCCGCACCATGCTCATGCAGGGCAAGCGGGCCTATTTGCAGGCGGGCGCCGGTATCGTCGCCGATTCTGATCCTGCGAGCGAGTTTCAGGAGAGCATGAGCAAGGCCCAGGCGGTGCTAAGAGCAGTCCAAACCGCGCGAAGCGGCGGATAAATCGGCTTGGTTAGACTCCCCGCCTGCGTCGCAGGTGCGACATTGCGATGGGAGCAGGTCGAGGGTTCTGGTGCTCTCGCGATTCATCGCCGATTGAGCCGCCGCAATTGAGACACCCGCCATCTAATCTTGGGCACAATTAATGTACTTGACAGAAGCAACTATATGTATGCTAATGTCAACTTTATTAGAGGTGTCCATGCCGAACCCCAGTACCGACAAACAGGTGGCCGCCGTTCGTACGTTTACGCGTTTTTATACCCGCAAGATCGGTGTGGTGGATGGAATGGCAAGCAATCCGTTTTCTCTGGCTGAGGCCCGCGTGTTGTATGAGTTGGCGCATCGCGAGCAGCCCACAGCTACGGACATCCGCAAGGAGCTTGGGCTGGATGCCGGATACATCAGCCGCATCCTGCGCGATTTCGAACGCCGCAAGCTGGTGACGCGGGAACAGTCTAAGAATGACGAACGCCAGAGATTCTTGTCACTGACCCCCAAGGGGCGGAGAGCCTTCGCACCACTTGACGAACGTTCGGATCGCAATGTGGCCGCAATGCTCCGGGAACTCTCGCCCACGAAGCGGAAGCACGTGGTCGACGCCTTGCAAACAGTCCGCCGACTGCTGGGGGACACAGCGGAACCAAAGACCCCCTATTTGCTGCGGCCGCATCAGCCCGGCGATATGGGTTGGATCGTCCATCGCCAGGCAATTCTTTATGCCGAGGAATACGGGTGGGATGGAACATACGAGGCCCTCGCGGCGGAAGTTGTAGCGCAATTCATCAAGTATTACGATCCGAAGCGCGAACGCGCCTGGGTTGCGGAAAAGGATGGCGAAAGGGTTGGCGCTGTCTTTGTCGCGAAGGAATCGGATGCGGTCGCAAAGCTGCGTCTGCTGCACGTTGAACAGGAAGCGCGTGGGCTGGGAATTGGCAAGCGGCTGGTTGCGGAATGCGTGCGCTTCGCGCGGCAGGCAGGGTACCAGAAGATGACACTATGGACGCAGAGCATTCTGCACGCGGCGCGACACATCTATAAAGAGGCAGGTTTCCAGATCGTCCGCGAGGAAAAGCATCACAGCTTCGGGAAGGATCTTACGGCAGAGACCTGGGAGCTTAAACTCAAAGGACGACAACCCTAAGGAGTGATCTCGCGGTCAGTGCAACGGCGATGTCTCGCCGAGTGCGGGTTGATCTCCCAAGCTCTCTGTTCGGTCACTCCAAGGAGTAGAAGCGCCAGACGGTTTTCGCTATCACAGATGCCCGTGAAGAGTGTTCTCCGTAAAGTGCGCGAAGAGCATTATCCCGACGGCCGCTGTGATTGCGAGGTCCGCGGGGGTAGCCGGCGGCCGCTATCACTGCGGGTGGTGCTGAGGGGATCTGACTCCGCAACCTCCGCCACTTGGGATTAGAACAAGTGGCGGAGGAATCGCGTCGTCGTGGCCCTGCATTCGCGCAGTGAAGTTACGGGTTCTTTGATTTATTTGTTGGAGACTTCTTGTTAAGGGTAGACAACAATAATTGGGCAGACGCAGGCGTCGGTACGGCAGCGCTGAACACGATGTCTTTTGCGCTTACCTTTTTTCCGTACAGGGCCGTATTTGCGTCATTGTCCGCGCGGAGAGTTGAGCCGGTGAGAGAGATGCCGGCAAACAACCCGCGAGCGCGAGAATATGAAAGTATTTCGGCCCGCATTGTGGCATCGGTCTCGGCGGAAGCCGTCCGACCAACCGGACCCGCCGCAGCGGAGGCGTCGCCGCCCAGCTTGACCTTGCTGACGAGAATGTTTTCGGCTGACCGGGGGCTCATCAGCAGCAAGACGAAGTCAGTCGCTTGCCCGCCCAACTGCAATCCAAAACTGCCACCCTCAAGCGCCATCATCGACGGAGTTCCCCACGGGCCTTTGAACTCCTTACCGCCGCGGCACGTCATCACGCCTCTACCATAGCTGCCGCCAATTCCTAAGGCAAATTTGAGCACCGAGGGTAAAACCACGACACAATCCGCTTTGTCGATTACATCCTGCGGGATGTCGTCGGGAATATTCAAGATTTCCTGCATTACCGTCCCGGCATTGGCAACCCGCTCCTGTTCCTTCTTTTGTCCAAACGCTGGCAAACAAATCATGGCGACTAATAGAACTACTCCCCACCGAAAGTGCTTCATAAGTCCTCCTCTGGTAAATGTTGATCCTGAATCATAGTTTCGAACGGGCGGAAATGCCACCGGTAAATTGACGACGGGTGTTGCCCACGTCCACTGCTTGCCCGGGGCACATGCCTCTGAATCGATTGCGAGACCATTCACCGCACCGAGAATCAGATCTTCAGGAAATTCGCGATCAAGCTCTTGCCCTCGCCGGTTAACACACTTTCGGGATGGAATTGCACGCCTTCTACAGGGAAGCGTTTATGGCGCAGGCCCATGATCACGCGGGAGCTGCCATTCTCGGGGGCGTAAGCACTGATTTCGAGATCTTTCGGCAGGCTTTTTTCTTCCACGATCAGGGAGTGATAGCGCGTGGCGGTCATCGGCGTGGGAAGGCCCTTGAAGATGGTTTTGCCGTCGTGCTGGACTTGGCTGGTTTTGCCATGCATCAGTTTCGGGGCACGCACGATTTCGCCGCCGAAAGCTGCGCCGATGGCTTGATGTCCCAGGCAGACCCCGAGCAGGGGAACTTTGCCGGCAAAATGGCGGATCAGGTCGATGCTGATTCCAGCTTCCTGCGGCGTGCATGGTCCAGGGGAAAGCAGAATGCGCTCGGGGTGCATGGCGTCGACTTCTGCCACGGTCAGTTGGTCGTTCCGGCGCACTATGACCTCTGCTCCCAGTTCACCCAGATATTGGACCAAGTTGTAGGTAAAGGAGTCGTAGTTGTCGAGAACGAAGACCATTGGCTACAGCTTACCGCAAAATCTTAGAACGCAGAGAGTTGGCTGGCATAGCTAATTCATCAACACAGAGGACACGAAGTTACACAAAGGAATGCGACTCTGGGGGCTGAATAAGGCCGCAGAGGCTGGTCAAACTACTGTCTTGACAGCGAGAACGCAACACGCCATGCTTTACGAGCTTTATTGGAGGGCTCATGGCCGAAGTTGAGCAGGATAATAAGCGGGCGACCCGCCGCTTCGCTTTGCGGTTGCCGGTTTCGGTGACCTACACCGAGGATGGGGTCCAGGAGAAGGCGGCACAGACGCGGGATGTCAGCGCCCGCGGGATTTGCTTTTTTGTGGACTCGGCGATTGCCGCGGGTGCGAACATTGAATTTACCCTGACGCTGCCGCCCGAGATCACTTTGACCGAAAGCATTCGGGTAAAGTGCAAAGGCAAAGTGGTGCGCGTGGACGACGGCAGCGAGGGCAAAGTTGCAGTGGCCGCAGTGATCGACGAATATGAGTTCTTGTCCGAACCGTGAAAGCGAGCGTGCCGCATAACAGGGTAGAGCTTTTCCATCAAGTCCTCCTTGATGACTTTCGTGCCCCCTCGAATACTTCTCTCTGTCGCAGGCCGGTGGTATCGTTGCAGTAAGTACCCATTTCTGCGATGAAGTCCCAGCCATGCGTCCGGCGCTCGTTTGCTGCGCTCTATCTGATCGCAGCTTTGTTGATTGCCTCAAGCGCAGCTCAGTCGAATCCGAAGTTGCTGGCGACCACGGGGGCTCCCGCGATCGTTCGCAGCGTGCGCGTATTGCCGGGACCAGCGGTGGAGATTCTGTCCAGCCGTCCGCTGGTGCCCGCGATCAGCACGCTGGAGAATCCGTCGCGGATCGTGATTGACCTGCCGAACACCGATCTGCCAAGTGCGTTTGCAGCTGCGAATAAGAATCGGATCGAATCGCCCAGCCCGGAGATTCGCCGGGTTCGAATCGACCAATACCAGCATGCTCCGCTGATCACCCGCGTGGTCGTGGATCTGGTTAAGCCGGTTGGGCACACTTGGGACGCAGCCGGCAATCGCTTGATGGTTCGCCTGCATCCCGCCGAAGAAGTGACCGCTAAGGCGCCTTCGGTGCCTGCGTTTACGCAAGGCGTCCAGCCGGTCGCCGTTCCGCTGAGTCCCGGTTCCTCAGGCACGCTGGTTCTGGCAGGCAACCAGATCGCCGCAGGATCGTCGGTGACGGCAGGGTCGGAAACATCCGTTTTGCGACTAGAGCGAGGCGGCGAAGTGCTGGTCTGCCCGGGGACGACGGTGTCGGTCACGGGATCGCAGAGCGGGCATGCTTTTATGTTGGGAATGAATACCGGGGCGCTCGAAACTCACTACAAACTGGACACGTCGGCGGACTCGATTCTGACGCCCGATTTCCGCATCTTGCTGGCTGGTCCGGGCGAATTTCATTACGCTATCAGCGCCGACTCGCGGGGCAATACCTGTGTTCGCGCTTTGCCGGGAAATACGGCTTCGGTCATTATTTCCGAACTGCTGGGCGAGGGGAGCTATCAGGTCAAACCCACAGAGCAGATTGTGTTTCACTCGGGCCGTCTGAACCTGGTGGATGCTTCCGCGCCGGCCTCCTGTGGCTGCCCGCCGCCAGAGATCCCGGTGCTGCGAGCGTCCGCTGCGCCAGTCCCGGATGCGGCGCTGCCTTCGACATCGTCTTCATCGATTCAGTCAGGGCAGGCGGGAGGTACCGCGAAACCGGTTGGGACCGGCTCGCTGCCCGGCGGTTCGTTGCCCGGCGAAGCGGCTGCACTGCCGCCTGAGACTGCACCATTGCCGACTCCCATGCCCAACGCTGTTCATGTGACGGTAGACGCGCCAATGGTGTTTCGCGCGGAAGATCTCGCGACGAACAGTCCGCCGAAAGCGGCGCCAATTCGTGACGCCGAACTTCTACAGGTGCGCGATGTGCCGCGTCCGGCGACTTTTGAGATGGAGGCTCTGCCTCCATCTCAAATCCAGTCCAAGGCCGCGCACCATGGAGTTCTCGCTAAGATCAAGGGATTCTTCTCAGCCATGTTTAGCTAATCATGTTTAGCTAATCATGTTCAGCTAATCAGCCAGGCTGGCTTACCGCCGCTTCATGGCCGCGGCAAGGGGTGCGACTCGCTCGCGGAGTTCGTCGGCGATTTCCTGACCGCGCTCCAGAGCGTCCTCGGCAACTTCTTTGGCTTCGTCTTTCCAATCGTCCAGGGTTTCGCGGGCGTCGTCGTATTTACGACGCAGTTCTTTGCGCATTTGTTTTCCGGGCTTGGGCGCGAACAACAGTCCGATCAGCGTACCCGCTCCCAATCCGATCAGCAGGAACGTAACTGCTGTTGCGGCTGTGTTTCCCTCTGCAGCTTCATATTTTCCTTCACGCATACAAGCTCCTCTTCTCGCTATGAAATTCGATTTCAAAACCTCGTGGTTAAAATCCAGCCATAACAAATTCGAAACTTGGATTCGGCAAACCCCATTCTAGCTGCCTGACGCGGCTTGTGCCGTGCATTCGTAATTGTTAATCTTTCCTGGATTTCCCATCCTGGCTCAAGTCCTGTAAAATAAGCACTTTGGGCCTTGTGTCTGGCGGCTAATGTGGACACCCGCGTCCGCCGGGAACCCGCAATTAAAGGAGATTCATTCGGTAATGTCAATTCCCGCAACCCAGCTTCGTCCCGGCATGATCATTAAACACAACAATGACCTGCACTCGGTCTTCAGCGTGGAGCATCGCACGCCTGGCAATTTGCGCGCCTTCATCCAGGCAAAGCTGCGCAACTTAAGGACGGGCGCCATGTTCGAGCACCGCTTTCGCTCGCCCGATCCCATTGAGAAGATTACGGTCGATGAACAGGAGATGGAGTATCTGTACGCCGACGGCGACAGCTACTATTTCATGGACACCACCAACTTCGAGCAAACTCACTTGACGCGGGACATTCTCGGCGACGCAGTGGACTATCTCATTCCTAACTTGCAGATCAAAGTGGAGTTCTTCGACGGCAAAGCGGTGGGCATCGAATTGCCGCAAACGGTTGAGTTAACCGTCATCGAGACTGAGCCGGGGCTGAAGAGCGCGACCGCCTCCAGCGTGACCAAAGCGGCGAAGACAGAAACTGGGCTCGTGGTGCAGGTGCCGCCGTT
>Ga0070762_10000474_pt1 | contig 16977 bp, 21 predicted proteins | sample HubBroMetageREF2_FD_66726 | JGI IMG/M metagenome (GOLD analysis project Ga0070762, IMG submission 66726) | Reference soil microbial communities from the Hubbard Brook experimental Forest, New Hampshire, USA - Hubbard Brook CCASE Soil... | ecosystem: Environmental > Terrestrial > Soil >...
GTACGCGCAGCTCGCGCACGCCCAGATCGACGATCTGCTCGCCGCTGATAGGCGTCCGATCGTGGTGGGGGGCACAGGGCTATATCTGCGCGCGGCGCTCACGGAGCTGAGCTTGCGTCCGCCGCCGCCGGAGGGCGTGCGCGAGCGCTGGATGGCGGAGCTGGAACGCAGTGGTGCGTCGGCGCTACACGCGACACTCGCAGCGCGTGCAGCGTGGGCGGCAGAGAAAATCGACCCGAACGACCGCCAGCGCCTGGTGCGCGCGCTGGAGCTGTTGGACCTGGGCGAGCTCGAGCCACCGGAGGGGCCGTCGCAGCTGTGGAGCGAGGATCTGCGCCACCCGACGCTGCTGGTGGGGCTGACGATGGAGCGCGGGGCGCTGTATGCGGCGACAGACGCCCGCGTCGAGGCGATGCTCGAGGCAGGCGTGAGCGAGGAGGTTCGTCGCGCGAACGCTTCCGGCGCGTCAGAGACGGCGCGCAAGGCGCTGGGTTTCGATGAGTTGTTGGCGGGAGACGTGGAGTCGATGAAGCGGCGCACGCGCAACTACGCCAAGCGCCAGCTCACATGGATGCGCAAGCTGGCAGGCGTGCGCATGGTGGACGTAGGCGGCCGCGACCCGGCTGCGATCGCGCGGGAGATCTTAGACTCCGGCGCCTGATGACTCAGATCGAATTCGAGAAGTGGCAGGCGCTCGGCAACGACTACCTGATCCTCGAGCACAGACAGCTCCCGTTCGAGCTGACGGCCGCGCGTGTGCGCAAGCTGTGCGAGGGCCATTTCGGCGTGTATGCAGACGGTGTGCTGCTGCTCTCCCCGCCCGCGGACCCGGCCCACGTTGCCGACCTGCGCATCTTCAACCCGGACGGCTCGGAGGCAGAGCTGTCGGGTAACGGCGCGCGTGAGGCAATCCTGTATCTGCGCCACCGCGGCTGGACGGACGCGGACACGTTCGCGATCCACACGGTTGCGGGGGAGATCCGCCCGACGATCACCGGCCCGGACACGTGCACGGTGGACATGGGCCGCGCGAGTCTCTGCTCAGCGGACTTCCTGGGGGGCTCCGCGGACGGACGTGGGACTATCTCAGCGGCCGGCCGCGACTGGTCCTTCCAGTACGTCTCGATCGGCAATCCCCAGTGCGCGATAGAGGTGGACTCCCTACAGGCGCTGGAGGCGCTGGACCTCCCTGCGATCGGCCCGGCGATCGAAGGCGACGCCCAGTTCCCCAACCGCACGAACGTGTCGTGGTACACCACGCTCGAGCCCGGCGATGAAGGACCGCACACCCGTATCCGCGCGCGCATCTTCGAGCGAGGCGTGGGTGAGACGCTGTCCTCGGGCACAGGCGCGACTGGGGCGGCCTGTGCATCTACGCTAAGACACAAAGCGGTGAGATGGCCATCGCTGATCAGGGTGGTCCTCGACGGCGGCGAGCTGGAGGTCGAGCTGGGGGAGGATCTGCACATCAACTTGACGGGCTGGGCGCGACCCGTGTTCGCGGGTTGCCTGAGCGAAGACTTTGAAAAGGAGCTGCATGAGACCGAGTAGGCGCTTGGAGCGCATTCCGCCGTACGCGTTCGCTCAGCTGGAGCGCAAGATCTCCGAGAAGCGCGCGGCGGGGGTGGACGTCATCAGCCTTGGTATCGGCGACCCGGATCGCCCGACGCCGGCGCTGATCGTGGAGGCGATGCAGGAGGCGGTGAGCGAGCCGGAAACCCACAAATACCCGAGCAACCGTGGGCGTGAGGACTTCAGGGGCGCGGTGCGCGACTTCTACGAGCGCCGCTTCGACGTGAAGCTGGACCAGGCAAGCGAGATCATCCCGGCGATTGGTGCGAAGGAGGCGATCTTCAACCTCAACCTGGCGTTTCTCGACCCGGGCGACTACGCGCTGGCGGCGGACCCTGGCTATCCCGTGTACACGGGTGGCCCGTGGCTGGCTGGTGGCGAGCCGGTGTTGATGGCGCTTGCACCTGAGCATGGCTTCGTACCGGACTTGGGCGCGATCGACGAGGACGTGGCGCGCAGGGCGAAGCTGATGTTCTTGAACTACCCGAACAACCCAACCGGTGCGCTGGTGCCGGAGGGGTTCTTCGAGCGCGTGGTGGATTTCGCGCGCGCCTACGAGATCCTGGTGGTGCACGACAACGCGTACTCGGAGATCGTCTTCGACGGCCACCAGGCGCCGTCGTTCCTGCAGACACCAGGCGCGAAGGACGTGGGCATCGAGGTTTTCTCGCTGTCGAAGGGCTACAACATGACGGGCTGGCGCTGTGCCGTGTTGGTAGGAAACGCTGAGGCGCTGCAGATCTACTGGCAGTTGAAGACGAACGTCGACTCGGGCCTGTTCGAGGCGGTGCAGCTGGCGGGCATGGCGGCGCTCTCACCGGACGCGGACGCGGAGGTGGCGTCGATGAACGAGCTGTACCGCCGGCGGCGCGATTTGGTGTGCGACGCGCTGCGCGAGATCGGCGTCGATGTGCACCCGCCGCACGCCACGATCTACGTGTGGGCGCCGGTACCGGAGGGTTTTGCGAGCTCTGAGGCCTACTGCGAGCACGTGCTGGAGCGCACGGGTGTGGTGCTCACCCCGGGTGCCGTGTACGGCCCCGCGGGCGAGGGCTGGTTTCGGATCTCGCTGACGACGCCTGACGATCGTCTGCTGGAGGCGGTCAAGCGCCTGGGCACGCTCGGGGGTTGATATTTGCGGGCGACACGCTCGCGTGTGACTTCGCACAGCCGAGGCTTCACCGGTCACAACACTTTGCGGTGTGTCGATGGTCCTAGACTTGGTGGTGGATGGATAGGAGCCGCAACGGCCGTAGCGCCGTCACCCCAGGATCTTCAGAGTGGGCCGGCAATGGCTCACAACCGCCGCAGCGCGCGCGTCAACGCGCGTTCTGTATTGCGGCGCTGCCGGAGGGCGAGGATCTATCGGAGCTCGCGGAGCTGCTGCGCACGTCGGGTGTGGCGGTCGTCGGTGAGATGGTCCAGCGCCGCGAGCAGCCGCACCCGAACACCTACCTGGGACCCGGCAAGGTGGCGGAGGCGAAGGCGGCGGCGATGGCGTGCGACGCGAACGTGATCGCCTGTGACGATGAGCTGAGCGCGCGCCAGGAGCGCAACCTGGAGGAGGCGCTGGGCTTGCCGGTGGTGGATCGCACGACGGTGATCCTTGACATCTTCGCCTCGCACGCGAACAGCGCGGAGGGCAAGCTGCAGGTCGAGTTGGCGCAGCTGGAGTACAACCTCGCGCGCATGCGTGGCCTGTGGAGCCACTTGGAGCGCCTGGGTGGCGGCATCGGCACGAGGGGCCCCGGAGAGACGCAGATAGAGACGGATCGAAGGTTGGCGCGCAACCGCATCTCGGTGCTGCGCAGTCGCCTGGAGCACGTGAAGGGCACGCGCGCGGTGCAGCGCGCGGAGCGCGAGCGCGCGGCACTGCCGACGATTGCGCTGGTGGGTTACACGAACGCCGGCAAGTCGACGCTCTTGAACGCGATGACCGGTGCGGAGGTGGGGGTGCGCGACCGCCTGTTTCACACGCTGGACCCGACGACACGCACGCTGAAGCTCGCTGGGCGCTCGTATCTGCTGACAGACACGGTGGGCTTCATCTCGAAGCTGCCCCACCAGCTGGTGGATGCGTTTGCGGCGACGCTCGAGGAGACGAGCCGCGCTGAGCTATTGGCGCACGTGCTCGATGCCTCAGCTCCTGAGGCACAGCAGGAAATCATGCAGCACTCGGTGGAGGCAACCCTGGAGGAGATCGGCGCGGGCGAGCGTCCACGTCTGCTGGTCCTCAACAAGATCGACCTGCTCGACCAGCAGGCACGCGACGAGTTGCGCTTTCGTCATCCCGACGCGGTGCTCGTCAGCGGTGGGGCGCCGCACTCACAGGGTGGGATCAGCGAGGGCTTGGACGAGCTGGGAGAGCGTATCGAGCGCGAGCTGGCGCACATGCTGCGCCCGCTGGAGCTACTGGTCCCGTACGCCGACGGCGGCAGCCTGGCGGAGCTGCACGAGCTGGCTGGCGAGGTTACCCGCGAGGACACCGCGGAGGGAGTGCGCGTGCACGCGCTGGTCCCGGCACGTCTCGCGGAGCGCTTCGCCCGATTCGTCGTCGCGACCTAGCGCCGGGCTGGCTCGCGCGGTGTGCGCTCGATGCGCGCGCTCGCTTTGGGCGCTTCCCGGCTCGGCTGGCTGAGCGCTCGCGCCGCGTGAGGTGCGGGTCCTTATGCCGGGTCGCTTAGCGCTCGTCGCCGCTACCGGAAAGCACGCCTCGGCGCTGGCGGGAGAGGAGCTTGTCGAGATTTCCTTGCGCGATCTCCTCGAGCTCGAGCTCCAGCTCGGTGGCAAGCTGGGCGACGTACCAGAGGACGTCGCCCAGCTCCTTGGCCATTGCCCCACGGCGCTCATCGCTGACCTGGCCGCCGTCGTCGCGGATCGCCTTCTTGGCGTGCTCGGAGACCTCGCCGGCCTCACCTGCGAGCCCGAGGGCGGGGTAGGTCAGCCACGCCTCGCGCGGGTACTTGGCTGTGCGGCGCGAGAGGCGCTGGTACTCGGCTAGCTCCATCGTGTGATCCTAAGAGGCTTGTCCGCCAGCTGAGGGGGACAACAGCCGAGTTTGCGGGACCCGCTACGTCGAGGATGCCGAGCCGATGCCCCTATATGCCGGCGGCGCGGCGCGCACCTAGATGCGTCTGGCGCTCGATGTCGTCCGCAAGGGGGGCGAGCTCGGCGGACCCGATGGTGAGCGCGCGGGCGATCAACCAGTCGGCGAACCACACGTTCGTGGGCAGCAGCGGCCCGTGCAGATAGGTGCCGATCGTGTTGGCGGTGATCGCGCCCTCGTGGCCGCTGCGTCCGTCATTACCGTGTCCCGTCAGGACACGTCCGAGCGGCTGCTGGTCGGATCCCAGGTAGGTCCGGCCGCCGTGGTTCTCGAAGCCGGCGAGCACGCGTGCTTTGCCCTCGTCCAGCGAGACCTCGATCGCGACGTTTCCGGTCAGCCGAGGGCCCTGCTCGCGGACGGTCTTGACGTCGAGCAGCCCGACCCCAGGGATCTCCTCTTGGCCCAGCGTGTAGGAGTGCCCGAGCAGCTGGTAGCCGCCACACACGCCCAACACGACGGCGCCGCGCGCGGTGGCGGCATGCAGAGCGTTGCGCTTGGTCTCGATCAGGTCCTCCGCGCACAGGCGTTGGTCGCGATCCTGGCCGCCGCCGATGTAGAACAGGTCATGGGCATCGCCATCCAGTAGCTCGCCGAGGCCACTCGAGGACAGCTGAAAGCCGATCCCGCGCCAGGAGCAGCGGCGCTCGAGCACGATCAGGTTGCCGCGGTCGGCGTAGATGTTCATCAGGTCCGGATACAGCGCACACACGCGCAGCGCGCGCGGTGCGGTGGCGCGGGGGAGTCGATCAGGCACGCAGCAGCACCACTTCGCTACCAACGTGATCCTGTGTGGCGGGTATCGAGCGCGTGCTCTGCCATGTCAGGCCCGCCTCACGGCCCTCACGGCGTAGTCGCGAGGCGCTCAGACGGTCCAGTTCGACGACATCGCGTTCATGTGGGGCGTCGGTCGACATCGCGGCCTGCTCTGCCGAGACGATGCTGCGCTCGCGCTCGATGCGGATCGAGTGCTTGTCGAGGTGAACTCGCGTGGGGCGGCTGATGAAGTGGGTGTCGTCCACGCACGCGATCTCTGGCTCAGGCCCGAGGTGACCGGCGGCGACGTCGAACGGCTCGATATCCGAGACGATTGCACAAGCCAGCAGACCGCCGGGACGCAGATGCGCTTGGGCGCGGCGCAGGAACGCGAGCCGCCCGGCGCCATGCAGCAACTGGATTGTTTGCATCGGCGCGAGGCACACAGCGAAGTCGTTGCGGCCGAGCTCGAACGTGCGCGCGTCGGCGCACACGGTCTCGATCGGTGTGTCGCCTGCGGTGGCACGCTCGTGCAGCTTGTCCAGTAGCTCGGCAACGAGGTCAAGGGCAGTGACGTGGTGCCCAAGAGCGGCGAGATCGAGCGCCACCCGGCCGGTACCAGCGCCGATGTCCAGCAGCGGCTGCGCGTGTGCTCCTGTGCTTGCCTCCCGCGCGAGCTCACGCCACAGAGGTAGGTCGGCGGTGTAGGAGCCGCACTCGAGGTCATGCCAGACGGCAGCGTTCGCGGGTGATGAGATGCGCTCGGGGGAGTGCCCGCTCTGTTCGCCGTCTCTTGGGAAGTTGTCTAGGACCATGCGCTGCGCGCCTCTCCCCGTGCGACCAGCAGCTCGCGGAGCGCGAGCATCGCGGTATAGGTCGGTAGTGCATACAGCGGTGCGTTGACATCGGCGCGGGCAGCAGATGCCTCGCGCAGAGCGCCAGCGAGATCCTCCTGTATGCGGATGCGCTGCGGATCTACGCCTGCATACTTCAGCCGCGCCGCTAGGTCCGCCGCGCGGGTGCCGCTGCAGGTGGCCAGCCTGATGCGGTCTGCCAGCAGCTCAAAGTCGGCATCCCAGATCCAGGAGACGTCGTGGCCGTCAGCGATGTGATCATTGAGCACTACGAGCAGGTCGTGCTCGCCGGGCTCGAGTGCCAGTGTGCGCAGCACCTCGTTGGCGCCGGCGGGGTTCTTGATGAGCAGGATTCGCAGCTCTCTACGGTCGCTGGTCGCGCCTGCCTTGCTGCTAGCACGGGGGACGGTGAGCGCGACGGTCTCGGCGCGCCCGAATGCGGCCTTGGTGGCAGTCAGACCAGCGACGATCCTCTCCAGAGGGACCTCCAATGAGCTGGCGAGCGCGGCGGCGGCGAGCGCGTTGTAGACGTTGTAGAGGCCTGGGAGGGCGAGCTCGACCTGCGCCTGGCCATCGGGCGTACGCAACGTGAAGCGGGCGGCACGTACGCCTTGCAGGTGCACGTCGCTCGCCGTGACTGTGGGCTCGGGCCTGGAGCGCCCGCAGCTCGGGCAGCGATAGTGGCCGAGATGGCCCAGGTAGATCGCATCGAACACATATGGCGTGCCACAGCGGCGGCAGTGCTTTGCGTCTGCCGCGTGCGCCATCCCTTCCAGCGCCAGCGAGTCGTCATCCACGCCGAAGTAGACGACGTCCGCTCGATCGCGGCCCAGGTCCGCGATCGAGGGGTCGTCACAGTTGAGCACCAGCCGTGCGTCCTGATGGCACAGCGCCTCCTCCCAGCGCTCGGTAATCGTCTCGAGCTCGCCGTAGCGATCGAGCTGATCACGAAACAGATTAGCGAGGAGGATCGCGCGGGGGCGCAACTGCGCGGCGAGCGAGGCCAGCCACAGCTCATCCACCTCGAACAGTCCCAACTCGCCGGCGACGGCGCCACCGGGCCGCGCGGCTGCCAACAGCGTGGTGGCAATCCCCCCGGCCATGTTGGCGCCGGACTGGTTGTGCACGAGCTCGATGCCGGCGCACTCGAAGATCGCGGCAGCCATTGCGGCGGTTGTCGTCTTACCGTTGGTCGCCGAGATCAGCACGCTGCCGCGAGGAAGGCGTGCGCCCAGCGTGGCGATTGCGTCCGGCTGCAGGCGCATGAGGACCTTGCCAGGCGCGCTTGTCGCGCCGCCGCCACGCAGGCGCGAGAGCATGGCTATGGCCCGCGCGAGCGTGAGCTTGGCGGGCAGTATGTCTGTCATCAGCTGACTCTGGGCGACTCGCCGACGGGTGGCCACGGCGTGCCGGCATCTGGTGGCGGCGTACCGGCTCGTGACGTCGGAGCGGGCGCGGCGGTGAGGGGAGAGGGGCTGGCGAACGGGCTATCGGCGGGCGCTGGCGCAGGGGTCAGCATCGTGACCGCGCCGCGTAGAGCGCGCACGCGTAGGGGTAGCTCGCCGATCGGGTCGCCATCGGCATACATGGTGAACGGGCGCTCGCAGCTGATCGCCACTTCCTGCGCCTGAAAGACGCGCACGCCGGGCTCGTGTACGTGCTTGCCGCTGAAGACCTTGGGCAGGATCCGCGTAAGGAACTTGAACTTGCTGACGCTTTCGAGCACGACCACATCGAGTAGGCCATCGTCGAGGAGTGCGCCCGGCGCCGCGCGCATGCCGCCGCCGTAGGCCTTTGAGTTGCAGGCCCCGACGGTGAAGGCTGTGAACGCTCTGCGCTCGCCTGGCGGGTCGAGCTCGATCTCGAAGCGTGCTGGCCGCCAAGCGGCCAGTGCGCGCAGCGCTCCGTAGGCGTACACGAGCGCGCCCAACCACGCGGGGGCTTCGTTTGCGATCCGGTTTGCGTCGCTGTCAAAGCCGACCGAGGCAATCCCCACGAACGCCTGCGCGCCGTCGCTCGGCCGCGCCTCGCTCACCAGGCCGAGGTCGATCGGGCGCGCGATCCCGTGCGCGATCGTGGCGCACGCCGCCACCGGGTCCTCGGGAATGCCGAGCACACGCGCCAGATCGTTTCCCCGGCCTCCTGGGAGCACGCCCAGAATAGCGCCGGGCACCTCGCGCAGGACGTCAGCGAGCACGCCGAGCAGGCCGTCGCCGCTGAGCGCTACGACGGTCTCGCCGACACTCGCTGCCTCGGCTGCGAGCTCGCGGCCGTGAGCGAGATCGCGCGTGTCCACGCGGCGCACGGTAAGCCCATACGCGCGCAGCGCCTGCTCGACCGCGGGCGCCACCCGGCCTGCTTTGCCGCCGCCGGCAGCTGGGTTCACGATCAGGCAGACTGGTGCGGGCACGTTGGCAAGCGTAGTGCGGGCACGGGCACGGCCCGGGCGACCCGTCCCGGCGGAGCGCGAGGGAGGTTTAGCCGGCCGCGGGGGCTTTGGCGCGATTGCGCCGGCGTCGGCCGATCATGCCGACGATTGCCAGGGCGGCGATCACGACGAATAGACCGAGCAGGATCCCCGGTGCCAGACCGAGACCGCCGAATGGCAGCGAGACGAGCTCGACGATTCCGAGGCCGATCGCGAGCAACACGATAATCAGCACGACGATCAAAAGGATGCCGCGCGCGCGCGCGACGATGCCCGCGGAGGCGGGTGGGATCAAGAGCCCCATGGCCCGCAGGGCAAACATCTGTCGCCCGCTGGGCGGCGCCTGGCCGAGTCGCTCCACAGCTTGCTTGAGGTCCCCGGCGCGGCGCTCGGCGAGCGCGAGCGAAGCATCAGCCATGCGCCTGATCTGCATCCGCTCCTGCGGGCGTGCGGCGGCTATGGCTCGCTGGAAGAAGCCGCGGGCGGTCTCGGCGTCAAAGCGCTCGGATGCCCGGGCGCCGAGGATGGCGAGGGCGGCGGCCTTGTATTTCGTCTCGGCTTCCAGCTCCTCGTCGGTGCGCTGCTCGAGCGCCTGGATGGCCTCGATGCCGCCGCGCTGCTCCATCCGGACCTGACGTTGTTTAGGGGCCATGGGCGGGCATTCTATGGTGTGGGCGCGCGCTGGCGCCAGTGCGCACGCCGGGCTGTGTTTCTGCTCGGCGCAACGTTGCGCAGCCGGTATGCTCGCGACGTGCCGAGCCGTTCTCGTCCCGTGTCCCTGAATCTGCGTGCACGCGCCTGCGCGCTGTGGCTCACAGCGCTGCTGGCGCTAGCGGGTACGGGTGCGCTGACTCCTGTGGCTGTCGCGGCCAGCCTGAGCAACGGCGGTGCGTTGAACGAACTGACGGAAGGCCAGCCGGAAGAAACAAAAACGTCGACCACATCGACGTCGAGCACGAGCAGCTCGGAACCGACCAACAACCACACGGTGATCCTGCTCGCGCTGGCGGCCGCCGTGGTGCTGCTTTCGGGAATCGCGTTCGTGATCGTTCGCGACGCGCGCCGTGTCGCGCCGGCGACGGAGCGAGAGATGATCCAGGGCAGCTCGGCGAGCGACACGGCCGTCAGGTTGCGCAAGCGCCGCGCCAAGGCGAAGGCGGCGCGCAAGCAGCGCAAGCGCAACCGCTGAGGCAGATCGGCAAGCCGCCTGGTTGGGTCTGCTCAGTGTGCGATACGCATGGGGTGCCGGTTGTGCGCGTTGCTACGCGTCCGTGGCGGAGAAGCGGGAGTGGGGGACCCGTGCGGGCCGCGGCGCGGCGTGCGTGGAAACGGCGTGCGGGGGTGGGGGTCCAGCGGCCCACCCGGCAGCGCCTTGGAGCCGCCGTCCTCTTCGGAGGAGTCAGGAATATCTGGAGCGCGCATCGTCTCGTCGTAGCGATACGGAATCCACAGCATCAGCGCGGCCAGCGGGAGTTTGACCAGCCCAGCAAACAGGAGGATCCAGAGCCACAGCGGCATCTCCCGGCCGATGGTACTACTGCCTTATGCAATCGCAAAGAGCAGAGCAGCTCAGCGAGCTCGCGGCGCAGGTAAGCGACTGCCGGCGCTGCCCCCGACTGGTCGCCTGGCGTGAGCAAGTAGCGTGCGAGCGCCGCGCGGCATTCGCGGATCAGCAGTACTGGGGCCGCCCGCTGCCAGGCTTCGGCGATCCCGCGGCGCGGGTGCTGCTGCTGGGTCTCGCGCCGGCCGCGCACGGTGCCAACCGCACGGGGCGGATGTTCACGGGCGACCGCTCGGGTGACTTCCTGTTCGCAGCGCTGTGGCGTACCGGCTTTGCCAACCAGCCCACATCCCAAGCTAGCGATGACGGCCTGGCGCTTAGCGACGTGTGGATCACGGCGGCGGTGCGGTGTGCGCCACCGGCCAACCGCCCGACTCCGGCCGAGCGCGATCAGTGCCTGCCCTGGAGCGTGCAGGAGATGGGACTATTGAGTGAGGTGCGCGTGGTGGTGTGCCTTGGCGCCTTCGCGTGGGATGGTGCGCTGCGGCTGCTCACCGCGCTGGCGGGGCCGCAGGCGCCTGTGCGCCGCCCGCGCCCTCGCTTCGGGCACGGAGCCGAGCTGGCCGGCGAGCGCTACTCGCTGCTCGGCTGCTACCACCCGAGTCAGCAGAACACGTTCACGGGCAAGCTGACCGAGCCGATGATCGACGGGGTGCTCGAACGTGCACGGAGGCTGACGCAGGACGCGCGCTAGCATCGCTGGTAGCGATGAGGAACGCGATTGCAGCGACGATGGCAGTGGTGGCGGGACTTGTCCTGGCGAACATGCTCGGCGTGGCAGCCGCGGAAGCCCCGACGACCGCCACGCCCGTGCGCACGGTGAGCGTTGACGGTGTCGCGAGCGTGCCAATCGCGCAGGGCGCGAATCGCGCCGTGGCGACGTCGGCCTATCGCGAAGGTATGGCCGCCGCTGTAGCGGATGGCCAGAGCAAGGCCGAATTCCTCGCCAGCAAGACGGCTGCGACGCTCGGCAGCGTGCAGAGCATCCTCGAAGGAGGCGGCTCGATTGAATGCACTGGCGGCGAAGAATCGGGCTACATCGAGTACCAGGGCGAACAGCCTGATTTCGGCTCGCCGTCGGTTTCTGTAGAGCCAGCTGTCGCCCCGCGGACCCCAGGATCGGCATCTACGCCGTTGGTTCGCAAGCCGGCGGCCAAGCACCCAAAGCAGCAGCAGAAGAAGAAGAAGAAGAAGAAGAAGAAGCCATCCGCCAAAGCGGCCACTGCGACGACGTGCATGCTGAGCACTGACGTCACGCTCGTTTACACGCTCAACTGAGCTCTGGCGAGTCCGCGGACCGTCGATGTGGGACGTCGGCCACAGGAATGATCGGCGTAGTCGACGGGAGCGCCGTCTAACCTTGGCTCGTGCCCTACACCACCGCCGACGCAAGGCAGCAGCTCCTGGATACCCTCGCCGAGGCGGCGCAGGCACTTGGAGCGGCGCTGGCATCTTTGAGCGAGGCCTACGAGCAGCTGGACGAAGGCAATGCCGATGCGGTCGAGGAGCAGCTGTTTCGCCCGGTGCAGATGGCCTACGGTCGCGCCAGGCGCGCACACGCGGGGTTCGCTGAGCGCCATGACTTGCCGGGACGCACATTCGAGCCAGCCATCGCCGGCGCCCCGTCGCGTGGTGTCAAGGGCTTCCTGGAGAGCGCAGTGCAGGCAATCGGAGATGCTGACCGGCTGCTGGTAACGTTGCAGGACTCGATGCTTCCGATCGAGGTCGGCGACGCCGAGCTGAGGGCGGATCTCGAGCAGGTGCGCTCGCTGCTGGACGGACTGAGCACACGTGCACACGGGATCGTGCGCACGTTCGGTCGCTGAGAGCGCCCGGAGCGGGGCGTTTACTCGACCGGCGCGCCGTTGGCGGTGAGTACTACATCGATGTTGCCGCGTGTGGCGTTCGAGTAGGGACACACCTCGTGCGCGGCACGCACCAACTCGACGGCTGCCGAAGGCTCCGCGACGCTCGGCAGGGTCACGTTGAGCGCGACCGAGAGCAGGAAGCCACCTTTGCCGTCGGGGGACAGAGAGACCTCGGAGTCGATCGCCGCATCGCCGGTCTCCGCCTTGGCGCGCCGCGCGACTACGCCGAGCGCACCCTCGAAGCAGGCGGCATAGCCGACCGCGAATAGCTCCTCGGGGTTGGTGCCGCCGCCGGGGCCGCCCATCTCGGCGGGTAGCCGCAGGTCGACCTCGAGCGCGCCGTCCTCGGTGCGGCCGTGCCCCTCGGCGCGTCCGCCGGTGACGTGCGCCTTGGCTGTGTAGAGCGTGTTGGCCATTAGTCTGCCTCTCCTTTACTGGTCAGGATCGGCTCAGATGCTAGACCACGGTCGGTGAAACGATTTGGGCCAGCGCTCGCGGAGCGTGACTTCTCGCTGCTGTGGCTGGCGCTGCTCGCTATGGGCATCAGCGTGCAGATGCTCGAGGTGGCGATCGGTTGGGAGGTATACACCAATCAGCGCAGCGCGCTCGATCTGGGCCTGATCGGCCTCGCGGAGTTCGTCCCGATGTTCGCGCTGGCACTGCCGGCTGGCCAGCTCGCCGACCGCCTTCCGCGCAGGCTGATCCTGATGCTCTCGCTGCTCTTGAGCGCGGCAGTTGCGGTGGGGCTGGCGATCGTGAGTTCTTCGGGCGTCACGGGCGTGTGGCCGTTCTTGGCGCTCGCGATGGGGGCCGGGACGGCCACCTCGATCGGCACGCCCGCTGCCCGCGCGCTGCCTCCAACGCTCGTTCCGCGTGAGCTGCTGGAGAGCGCGATGACGCTACGCTCGATCGCCGTACAAGGCGCACAGGTGGTGGGTCCGGCGCTGGGAGGTCTGATCTATCCGTTCTCTGCGGGGCTCGTATACGTGGTCGCTGGTGCGATGTGCCTGGCGGCGACCGGCTGTGTAGCCGCGATGCGCCATACGCCGGCTGCCGATGCCGCGCCGAGCACTGGCTCGGCTCCCGGCCTGGCGAGCGTGCTCGCGGGAATCCGCTTCGTGCGCGGCACGCAGATCCTGCTGGGGGCGATCCTGCTCGACCTGCTGGCGGTGCTGTTCGGCGGTGCGGTGGCGCTGCTGCCGCTGTTCGCGCGCTCGATCCTGCACGTCGGCCCGACGGGTCTCGGAGTGTTGCGCAGCGCACCCGCGGTCGGCGCGCTGTGCGCGGCGGCCGTATTGACGCGCAGGCCGCTCGGCGAACGAGCGGGGCGCATGTTGCTGACTGTGGTGGGTGCGTTCGGCGCGAGCATGGTTGTCTTCGGCCTGTCGCGCTCCTTCCTGCTGTCACTGCTCGCGCTGGCAGTCAGCGGCTTTGTGGATATGTTCAGCATGTACATCCGCTCGACCACCGTGGCGCTAGCTACGCCCGACAGACTGCGTGGGCGTGTGCTGGCGGTGGAGATGGTCTTCATCAGCGCTTCCAACCAGCTCGGCGCGTTCGAGTCCGGCATCGCTGCGTTCCTGCTTGGTGCCGTGCCAGCGGTTGTCATCGGTGGCGGCGCGACGATTCTGATCGCGCTCGGCTGGAGCCGTTTGTTTCCGGCGCTTGCGGGCGTCAACCGACTGCGGGACCTACAGCCAGCGGACGTGGGCGAGGAGGCGATCGAGGCGGTTGCCTCCGCCTGACCCGACTTCGGCAAGCCAATTTTGCTTATCGGTTTACATAACATGCATTATCGCGCGTGACAATATCAGTGAAAGAAGTCACTGTTAATCCTCAATTCCGTTGAAGAGCTTGAGTAGCTTGTCCTTGTCGATCTGACAGGTGCGAGACATGCCTCTGAGGATTGGGTCCCATGCGCGTAACGCCGTCCAACTTTCGGAGACGGGAAACTTGCCGGGCTTCGTGGGGTGCGTCCACACCGTCTGATGACCCTTCCCCTTCTTGGTGGAAGAAACCCATCCGTCGGCTTTCAGTACCCGCTTTACGTCCTTGGTCGTAAACGGGCCGCGATTGAGCTTCTTACCCACGCCAGCTCGAGCCGGGAGATCAGCTGGCGAAGCGAGGCAGCAAGCCCGCGGGTAGCTCGTAGGTCGCCTCGTCGGAAAGCGGCAGCCGCAGCGCCGTGAGACGGAGGGGCTTCGCGATCATCGACTCGATCCTGATTCGGAGCCGGAGCCATGCTTGGATCGGCCGGAGTGTGTCCGAGAAGTCTGCTCCGTCATCGAAGTAGGCTTCGAGGTAGGCCCCAAGTAGACCGAACGCGTCGGTGATGGCCGCCGCGCGAGTTGCGCCACAGCCCGTGACATCGAAGTCCATGAAGAGCGCGAACCACTGGTCGCCCTCTCGCTTCAGCGCTAGCCCGAACTCGAAGTCGTCTGGCAGCCACGTCTCCAGCCGGGCTGCTCGCCCATCTACTGGACGCGCTGCCACACCGTGCTCGCGCTGCGCCTCCATGGTTCGTACGGTACCAGATCAGGGTCGGCAACTTGTCAATGTTGTTGCCGACGCGAACGCTCCGCCGGGGCTATCCGAGCCGTGCTCGTCGGCAGGTTCTCCGACAGGTTCTCCATAAGGTCTGTTATCGAGCGCGCTAGCGGCGCGCCGAGAGCCCCTGATAACGCTCCGCGGCCGGTTTACGCGTTATCAGGGCCGTTCGAGCCGCCGAACGAGATCTCGCTCCACCGAACGCGAAAACCTCTCCCCCGCGAGCTCCCCAGAGGTCGCGCATAGCATGCATTATCGCGCGCGGCGAAATTGAAGACAGCTCGCTTATTGTCAGGCTGGGAGCACTGTGAAGTCGCGCAGTTTTCCCGCACGCATCGCCGTCACGGTCGCCTACGATCCTGCCAACATCGCGTTCGGCACGCTCCATCTCGGGACGCCCGAGGGAGTTCCTGTGAGATCAGGGTTTGCTTGCCCACTCATCTTCGATGTGAGTGGACCCGGCGTGTTTAGCATCGTGCTCGCCAATGAAAAAGACGAGATCGCCTCATTGCCGTTCGAGGTACGCGGGCCGAGTTGATGACCTTCCCAGCCTCGCCTCCGCCGCCCCCACGGCCTTGCTCCACCGGGTAGGCGCGACACCCACGCATCAACCACCGCATGACCTTCGCGACAAGCAGTTCTCTATCAGGCCGGGCGTGGCGGAGATAAACGGGGCGGCTGGCGTATTCGGATTCGCTAGCTGCGCGCATTCCTATTCCTTTCATGGGGGGCGCGGATTGGCAAGACGACCGGCAAACCTTTAGGGTCACTCTTGTGCCGCCCGAAACAGCCGAACAGAGACATGGACAAGCTCGTGCGCCTCTGCTGGGATCAGGGCTGGTGGTGCGAGCGGGCTGGCAACAAGCACATCAAGTGCTGGCCACCGGGCGATGCGCGCATGGTCCCGATCCCGTCGACTCCGAGCGGTTCACGGACCTACACGAACAAGTTGTCGGCGCTCAAGCGCTCCGGCCTGAGGGCGTAGGTATCATGTCGAAGATGATGACCGTGGCTCCGACGATCGATCAGGTGATCGAGATGGAGGCGGTGCTCTGCCTGGCGCCGGTGCACGCCGTCCATCGCGAGGAGCTTGAAGACGCGACGATGGAGGTCGAGCAGGTTCTCGACCAGCATGCGCTCGACCTCACAGATGGCGCATCCGCGAGCGCCAACTTCGAGACCGGGTGCATCGAGATCGACTTTGTGCTCACCGGGGCCAGCATGGGCGAGCTACATCAGAAGGTCGCGCTCATCGTGACGCAGCTAGACCGATACTGCAGCCTGCGCATCGCTCCGCTCGGGACCACTCCGCCCCAGCTGGCCGTTCAGGGCTCTCAGACGCGCCTGCGAACGCCCGATTCGGGCCCGCTCGTTCCGGCGTAGATCGCCCCAGACCCCAGCCGTAGCAGCGCACTACCGCTGGGGAGTGTCCGGCGACGATCAACCCATCGTAGGCGTTGCGGCAGGATGGCCGGGCCGCGGGGAGGTGGTGCCAGGCCTTAGCCCGAGCTGGGTAGCGTGGGGGTTGTGAGCTACCTCGAGCGCCTCGTCGTCTCGCCGCTGGTGGCCTGTACGTGGGAGCAGGCCACGAGGACTCAGCATGAGCAGCGGATCGTGCCTGACGCCTGCGTGGACCTGATCTGGGCGGGCGGGCGGCTGACCATCGCCGGGCCTGATACGCGGCCGCGTATCGTGACGCTGGAGTCGGGCTCGCGGGTCATCGGGGCACGGTTGCGGCCGGGCGCAGCCGGCGCGATCCTGGCGCTGCCGGCGTCGGAGCTACGCGACGTCTCGCCGGATGCCACCGAGGTTCTGGGCCGCGATGTGGCCGCGGCACTGCTCGAGGAGCTGGCGGCAGGCTCGGACCCGCACGCGCTGCTGCTGCGAGCCCTTCAGCTGCGCGGCGTGGAGCTCGACCCGCTCGTGTGCGCCGCGGTCGTGGCACTCGCGCGCCCGCGCGCACGCGTGGCCCCGGTCGCCGCCGAGCTTGGCATCAGCGAGCGCCAGCTGCACCGGCGGGTGACCGATGCAGTCGGGTACGCGCCGAAGACGCTTCAACGCGTGCTGCGCTTCCGGCGGCTGCAGGCGCTCCCGCCGGCGCCGCTGGTCGAGTTGGCGCTCGATGCCGGCTACGCCGATCAGGCGCACATGACCGCCGAGGTCACAGAGCTGGCCGGCCTCTCGCCTGTCCGATTTCTCAAAGACCGCACTCCGACGGCCGCGTAGCTTGTGGGGGCATGCCGATCGATCACCGAGCCGCCGAGAACTTCATCTGGTCCGCCGCCCGC
>Ga0070762_10000477_pt1 | contig 16927 bp, 16 predicted proteins | sample HubBroMetageREF2_FD_66726 | JGI IMG/M metagenome (GOLD analysis project Ga0070762, IMG submission 66726) | Reference soil microbial communities from the Hubbard Brook experimental Forest, New Hampshire, USA - Hubbard Brook CCASE Soil... | ecosystem: Environmental > Terrestrial > Soil >...
CGAGAGCGGCGGCTAGATTGATGGATGTGGTGGTCTTACCGACGCCGCCTTTTTGATTGGCAACTGCGATGACGCAAGTCAAGCTGTGCCCCTCGTTCCCCGTTTGGGCAACCGCAGGCCCATATATGGCGGCCTTCGGACCCAATCCTACCACGAGTAGGCCCACTGTACCCACTTCATTACCCCCACCGCAAGGGAAAAATGCGCCTAGGTGGGTGAATTGGAGGATTTAAGCGTGCTTGGGTCGGCCGCCGTGGCCCTGGCGGCAAGGAGACTCCCAGAACAGAATCGCGCGGACCGGCAACAACGCACCCGCAGGCGACGTTGCGCGCGATGTCATCCGAGTGACAATATATCGCTGCCGGTGACACACAAGTGAGCGACGAAATAAAAATTCGCTGGGCCGAAGCGCGCGACGTCGTGGCCATGGTGCGTGTGATCAACGTGGCATTCCGCGCCGCGGAAAGTTTTTTTATCGAGCGGGATCGCATCGACGCGGAAACTCTGCAGGCAATGCTCGACAGGGGCAATTTTCTGCTAGCCGAGGAAGCCGCGGGACTCGCCGGATGTGTGCTGGTCGAACTGCGCGGCGAGCGTGCGTATTTCGGACTGCTCGCGGTGGACCCTGCGCGCCAACATCGCGGTCTCGGCCGACGCCTGGTAGAGGAAGCGGAGAATCATGCGCGCGCATTCGGCTGCGGGGCGATGGACATACGCATCGTGAGCCTGCGCGCGGAGTTGCCGCCATTCTACCGCCGCCTCGGCTACGCCGAAACCGGCACAGCCCCCTTCCCCGACGGGATCAAATCGAAGCTACCTTGCCACTTCATCCTCATGTCTAAACCGCTGACGTTGCGCGAACGGCTTCGTAGCGGCGGCAACACGCGCCTCGGCGAAACGAGAATGCGCGGCGTTCCGTAACTTTCTGGCTTCGCACATCGCAATTCGCGCATCACGAGCGACGGGCATGCGCTATTCTGAATCGCGAACGGATTCCCAACACGAAAATGGCCACAACTCCTGCCGAAGCCGATCTGCCGCTAAATCCTGGACGCAAACTCGTCGCGCCGTTATGGCACACAATCGTCTTTGTGCTATTCATCATCGCCTACGCTTTCCACGGGCCGACGACGGTCTCACGCGTCGAAGGCATGCATCTTGCGAGCAAAGTGCCGCTATACCTTCTTATGATCGCGCTCGAGCTGCTGCTGGTGTCGTATGTGTGGTTCCTGGGCGTAAAGCCGGCGGGCGGAAGTTTTCGCGGATTGATTGGCGGCAAGTGGAACACCTTCGGCGATGTGATGCGCGACATCGGCGTTGCCTTCATGTTTTGGCTCGTGGTGATCGTCATGCTCGTCGGCCTGCAAATCTCAATAGGCAAAAGCCCGCAGACCGCCAAGGCCGTATTCATGTTAGCGCCGGGCAGCCTGGCAGAAGCGATTGTCTGGGTTGTTTTGTCGACCACTGCGGGCTTCTGCGAGGAGTTTATTTTTCGCGGATATTTGCAGAAACAGTTCTATGCGATCACTGGTTCCGATGTGGCAGCTGTGGCGATACAAGCCGTCTGTTTCGGAATCGCGCATAGCTATCAGGGCGTGAAATCCATGATCACGATTACGGTGTATGGAGCGCTGTTCGGAATTCTCGCCGTATACCGCAAGAGCCTGCGCCCGGGAATGATCCAGCACGCGATGCAGGATTCGTTTGCAGGATTGGGTTTCGCGCTGTTGAAACGCCTGGGAAAAGTTCCAGCGGTATGGTTATGAGCCTCGGTAGCGTCAGGGTTTGGCGTAACGGTTCAGCGGGTCGCCTTCGGATTTCACAGCGGCGTTGATGCGTTTTACCAGGTCGGCGCTGATGCGTTGCGCGCTCTGCTTGATGTCTTTATCCGTGATGTCAGCCTCGATCGAATACCTCACGGCGTCGGCGTTGGGATTTATCTCGATGACGGCTCCAGGCTTCGCGCCGCTAGTGTCCGCAGGATCAACCGTATAAATCGGCGGCGTAATATGTGCCAGGTCTTTGGCCGCCACATACAGCTGCAAGGTTCCGGCGCCCTGACCGGAGCCAATCCCAGCGACGCGCAAGCGATTGTCCTCGCCCACTTGCGCGAAAACCCCGGTAATTAGGAAGCCGTCATCCGGACGCGCATCGCTAGGATGCAGCACCTTCGTCGTGTATCCAGCCTTCGCGAAATCTTTCAGCAAGTTGTCCGACATTAATTTCACAATGTGCTGCGCCCGAGCGGCGGAAGCATCGGCTTTCGGCGAAGCGCTGACCGGCGGCACCGAACTCACATCGGCGATCGCGACCCTAGAGTCCAACTCAAAATCCGTCACGTAAATTCGTTGCGTTCGTTCAGGCGCGGCAGGAGGCGCAGGATTTTCCGGAATGTTCGGCGGTCCGGGCTGCGCTCCGCCCGGATAGCCTCCAGGCGAACCTCCGGGCTGACGGCCAGACATTTGCGCTAAAGCGAATTGCGGAACGAGAAACACCACCAGCAGCAGAAGAAGAAAATGCAGCGAGCGTCGCACGACTACATCTTATAGCGGCCGAGATCTTCGTCGTTCAAATTCTCCAGCCACTTGCGCAGATCTTCGCTGGAGCTTTTCTCGGTGACGGCGGTGGACATCCGCGAATGTTTCAAAACCTCATCCTCAACAAAAATCGGGCAATCCAGGCGCAGAGCCAGCGCCAGCGCATCACTGGGCCGCGAATCCATGGACATGGTCTGGCCGTCGCGCTCCATCCAGATCAGCGCATAGAAAGTATCGTCCTTCAGATCGGAAACCACCACGCGTTGCACGTGCACGTTCAGCCCGGTGAGCACATTTTTCAGTAGGTCATGCGTCATCGGCCGTGGCGTCTGCACTTTTTCAATTTCCAGTGCGATAGCGTTGGCTTCATACACGCCCACCCATATGGGCAAAACACCGCTGCCGGAAGTTTCCTTCAGAACTACTACAGGCATGTTCGTTACGGGGTCCATCATTAAGCCTCGAATCTTTACTTCGAGTTCCATGGTGGCCTCCCGGGGCTTTAGGTGACGTGCTCGCCGGCAAAACTATTCGGACCCGCGCGCGTAATCTTCACCTGGACGTATTCTCCCAGAAGATTCACGCGAGGCGAAGTAAAATTTATCAGACGATTGCAGGAGGTTCTCCCGCCCCACTGGGTTCGCGCGGGATGGCAGCCGTCCACCAGCACTTCATAGGACTGGCCGACCTGTTTTTCGTTAGCGGCAATCTGGATCGAGCGCTGCCGTTCGTTCAAAACCGCAAGGCGTCGGCTCTTTTCTTCCTCGGGAATCGCGTCTGGCATGTGCCTCGCGGAAGTGTTCGGCCGCGGCGAGTACTTGAACGAGAAAATCGCGTCATAGTGTGCGATGTCCAGCAGCGATAGCGTCTCCGCGAAGTCCTCTTCAGTCTCGCCTGGGAAACCCACAATTATGTCGGACGTGATGCTGATGGGACGGCGCGCCGCGCGTATCCACGCGATCTTCTCCAGATACTCCTCGCGTGTGTAAGTGCGCAGCATTTCGCGCAGCACGCGCGTGGAACCGGATTGCACCGGCAAGTGCACGTGATCGCAAAGCTCGGGAACTTCGTCTATCGCTTCCACAATCGAGCGGTGAAAGTCATTTGGATGCGAGGTCGTAAAACGCACGCGGCGAATTCCCGGCACGGCGGCCACGGCGCGTAGCAAGTCCACAAATTTCCAGCCACGCGGCGAAGGATCGCGATAGGAATTCACGGTCTGGCCGAGCAATTGTATTTCGGTGTAGCCCGCGCCGGCCAGTCGGCGCGCTTCGGACAGCACGGCGTCGCTCGAACGGCTGCGTTCAGGTCCGCGTGTATGCGGCACCACGCAGTAGGAACATGCATAATCGCAACCTTCTATAATCGTGATGTAAGCGCGCAGCAGATTGTCGCGGCGCGTGATTTCGGTCTCAAACGTTTCGTCGGTGTCGAGGTCCAACCCGGTGACCCGCCGGCCGCCCGATTCCAGCTGCGCGATCAGATCGGGCAGCTTGCGATAACTTGCCGAGCCGCACACCAAACTGACCCACGGCGCGCGCTCAAAAATTTCCTCGCCTTCCTGCTGCGCCAGGCAGCCTAGCACGCCGATAATTTTTCCGTCCGCCAGAGTCTTCCAGTCGCCCAGACGCGCGAAAACTTTCTGCGCTGCTTTTTCCCGGATGCTGCAGGTGTTATAGAGGACCAGATCGGCCTGCGCCGGACTTTCCACAGCGTGGTAGCCGCGCCCCTGCAACACGCCAGCCACTTTCTCGCTGTCGTGATCGTTCATCTGGCAGCCAAAAGTTTCGAGGAAAAACGACTTCCCTGCCGGAACCGAGCCATCGTCGGGAAGACCCGCGCCACGCACCCCACGCAACGGCAACGGAAGCAACCCAACCGCAGCGTCCTCGCGTCCCATTGGCTGATTCGCGGCCGGCGCCCGCGCGCCGTCGCTCACCAGCGAATCGATCCCTACGTCGAATGATTTAGCCATGGCTTAATCTAAAGTCTAGCACGGCGCGCGGCAGACGGCGCTTCGTGATTCGGCAGCCGGGAACATTTCCGCTCCGTCTTACGTCTTATAACCAGCGCGATGCGGTGCCTGAGATAGCGCACCTGACGTTCAAAGTGTAAAAAAGAGATTAATGAAAATATCCCCAGCGCGGACCAGCACGCGGCACACGCTGGTAGCCTTGCAAGAAACATTCTGGATTGCGCTGGACACGCTGCGTTCGCACAAGCTCCGCACGTTCCTCACGCTGCTGGGAGTGATGCTGGCAGTCACGACGCTGGTCGCCGTGATGTCCGTGCTCAACGGTTTGAACCTTTATATCGCCGACAAGGTCGCCAACCTCGGCTCGAACGCCTTCGCGATTGATCGCATCGGCATCGTCACCAATTTGGAGCAATGGAATAAAGCGCGCAAGCGTCCGCAACTAACGCTGGACGACATGGACGCCCTGCGCGAGGGCATGAAACTGGCCGCCAACATCGCCGGCGAACAGGAAACCTCCGCCGACGTGCGCTTCGGCAACGGCCTGAGTGAAGACGTCAGAATCATTGGCGCGACGCCGGAGTACACCGAGATTCGTGATATTGACGTTTCCAATGGCAGGCTGCTCGCCCCAGTTGACGAAGACCATCGCGCGGGCGTCTGCGTCATCGGCCAGGACGTGGCCGCGAAACTCTTCGACGGAATCGATCCCATCGGGCAAGAAATTCGCGCCGGGCAGGGCCGCTACGAAATTGTCGGCGTTGCCGCTCCCAAAGGCTCCGTGCTGGGCCAAACGCAGGACAACTTCGTAATGATCCCGCTGGGGACGTACCGCAAAGAGTGGCTTACGCCGCAGGATTCCGTACAAATTTTTGTGGAAGCGCGCAGCCGACAGGAAATGTCCGCCGCAGTCGATGAAGCGCGGATGATTCTACGCGCACGCCGCCACGTGCCATACGAAACCGAGGATAATTTCGGAATTATCGAGCCTTCCACGCTGATGGGCATCTGGGACAATCTCACCGCGAACGTTTTCGGCGTGGCGGTGTGGGTCACGTCGGTGTTCCTGGTGGTGGGCGGCATCGTGATCATGAACATCATGCTGGCCAGCGTCACCGAACGCACGCGTGAGATTGGTCTGCGAAAATCGCTGGGCGCGCGGCGACGCCACATCGTGATGCAATTTCTGGTGGAGTCCTCCCTGCTGGCGGCGTCCGGCGGATTGCTGGGGATTGCGATCGCGCTAGGCGTCGCGGCATTGGTGCGTTCCGCCACGTCCATTCCGATCGCGACGCCGGTATTCGCGGTGGTCATTTCGCTGCTGCTTTCCACCAGCGTCGGACTATTTTTCGGAATCTATCCGGCGATGCGCGCGGCGCGGCTGGATCCCATCGAAGCGCTGCGCGCGGAAGCCTAGCCCATGGAAATACAGCAGAACTTCCGCGAAAATTTCGAGCTGGCGATCGATACGGTGCGGGAGCACAAACTGCGCAGTTTTCTCGCCGTGCTCGGCGTGACCATCGGCGTGATGCTCATCATCCTGGTGGTGGGCTTGGTCGAAGGATTTCGCACCACGATTCAGGACATGATTGAAGCCCAGGGCGTGAACACCGCCTGGGCCTGGCGATTCAATCAAGGCCCCAGCAACGGCCGGCGCCCAAAAGAGGAACGCCTGCGCAAACCGCTCACGCTGGAAGATGGTGAAGCCGTGGCACAGCTTTCGCCGGCCGTGAGAGAAATGACCATCGCCATTTACAACTGGGAACACCCGCACAACGTCCGTTATCAGAATAATGAAGTGCAGGGCGGCGAGTTCCGCGGCACTTTTTCCAATTACCCGCAAGTGGATTCCAGCGAGGCCATGAAGCGCGGACGTTTCTTCACAGAAACGGAAAACAGCCACCGCGAAAATGTAGTGGTAATCGGCGAGGACGTCGCGAAAGCACTTTTCGCCGGACTGGATGATGCGCTCGGCAAGGAAGTGCTGGTAGATGGCTCCAGCTTCACGGTCATCGGAGTGTTCGAAAAACCTGTCGGCGGCATCGGCAGGGACGACCAGGATCGCCGCGTGGTAATCCCGTATCATACGTTCACGAAAATGTATCCTGCGAGCTTCGAAGTTTTTCTGGGCATCCTCGCGTATCCCGGACAGCTGGACGTGGCCGTGGACCAGACCCGCGAAGTACTGCGCCGCCGCAGAAACGTGCCTTACGACAAACCGGATGATTTCTCCATACAGACCAACTCCGACGCGGTAAAAGAGTTCAACGATATTATCGGCGGCGTGGCGCTCGTAATCGTGGTGCTCAGCTCCATCGGGCTGCTGATCGGCGGCATCGGCGTGATGAACATCATGCTGGTCTCGGTAACCGAGCGCACGCGCGAAATTGGCGTGCGCAAAGCCATCGGCGCGCGCAGCCGAGACATCACCTGGCAATTCCTGTTCGAGGCCATGACTCTGACCGGCACTGGCGGCATCATCGGCATTCTGGCCGGCAGCGGCATCGTGCTGCTGATTCCCGCGGTGAGTTCGCTGAAGGCGGTGATCTCGCCTTGGGCCGTGGTACTGGGTTTCACGGTTTCCGTCGGAATCGGATTGCTCTTCGGAGTTTGGCCCGCCACCAAAGCCGCTCGGCTAAACCCCGTGGAAGCATTGCGCTACGAATGATGCGGCGCGGCCTGACCACCGCGCGGCGGCGCCGCCGCCTGCGCGGCTGGCTGGCCTCAATCTGTCCACTTGGACAGTTGTGACCTCGCCGCGCGCGGCGCATCATGGCGTTAGCTGGTATGCAGACAGCCAGCGCGCTCTTCACCGGCCCCAGTCCACGTTGATCCGCGCAGCCGTCATTTCATTCTGAGGAGCTCTCTAAAATGATCGTGAAAAATATTGCTTTGGCAGGGGTGTGCCTGTTCGTGGTGTCCGCCGCGCCGCCGCTGCGTGCGCAGGGCGGTTGTGCCTCGGCGCAAGACGCTGCCGTAGAGTGCTTCGTCGGCAATGCCGTGCACACCAAACTGGTGACGATGCAATTCGGCATGACCATGTCCCAATTCAAAGCTTACGGCGTGTCGGTTTCGAAGATCGTGCAGGAACAACCGACGGCGCTGGCAGTCGTGGGCCTGGCGAGCGCAGTGGCCGATGCCTTGCCGCCGACAAACGCGAACGGCTCCGCGAATCAAGCCGCGCAAACTGCCGCGATCGGTTCCATTGTGGAGGCGGGCATCGCCAATAATTTCCTCACGCTTCCGGCGGAAACAACTGCGCAGGACTTGAAATGGTTTTCACTCGATCTGGTCAACGTGATGAACACCAACAACGGGATACTACTCTCCCCCGGGACCATGCTGCGCGTGATCGATTCCTACGTCGTCACCGCGACCACCAGCGGCACGGTGAATTGGACGCAAGCCAACTCCGGGATCGCGACGATGATCACCAACTTCGCCAGCGCCGGCCTGCTCAAGCTCCCTGGCACGATTACCACAGCCCAAGCCATCCAGTTCGCGCAATCCCTCGCGCAAATCACCTACACGTACAAGACCGCGACAGGCCGCACCACGCTTTAGGCTAGTGCGTTGCGATTGGTGAGTCGTGGTGAATAGTGGAGCGTGATTCGTAAGGATGCGATGCACGGCGCGCTGCAGCAGCGTCAGGCGATATCGCCGCTGCGGCGCAAATTGCGCAGCGTCAGCACGGCGCACAGAGCCGCAAGCGCGACGAACACGCCCAAGCAGATGAACCATTCCGGATAAAGCTGATTCTTCGGCACCAGCGCCGAAGTGAGAAAAAACAAGGGATTCAGATAGAGCGGTGCCCGGACCTTCAACGGAATCGAATGCCATCCGTCCCCCGAGTGCACCCGCGACATCGCAATTCCGAAAATAATCAGCGTCACCACGGTCATCAACACCACCGTGACGTAGCTCACCGCCGTCGCATGCACGCTACGCCGGAAGGCTGAGGACCAGTACAAACTGATCGCGCTCATCGTTCCCAGAATCACCAGCGTCGTGAACGCCACTATACCCACTTCCCAGGGGCCCACGCCTCCGAACGCAAAAACCACGCTCAACACCGGAATGCCAATCACCAGCAAAAGAAGAATGAACATCAACGACGCCGCGAATTTCCCCCACCAGATCTGGACCGGCCCCAGCAACGAAGTCAGTAAACCGCCCAGCGTGCGCTGCTCCTTTTCGATGGTCAACGCCCCCGCGCTGAAAATCGGCGCCATCAACAACAGCAGCGCCAGCTGAGAGTACGTCAGGGTCAAGAACAACACCGTGCCGATCTGCCAGCCTTGCATCGTGGCGCTGGACTCCGAAGACACCCCATAGTAGGCGAACGAGATGATGGCGCTGAGAACCAGCAGATACAGCGACGGCAAAATCCACCCGCGGCGCTCCCTCATGCGCTGGCGCAGCTCTTTGCGGATCATCGGATTCATCGCGGCTTTTCTCCAAATGCTTCGCGGTAGCGTTGCTCCAGAGTCGCCGGCGGACGATCAAAGCGCACCACTTGCACCCCGCTAATCACCAAGTGGCGCAAGAATTCGGATGCCTGCGAAGCATCGCCAGAGATTTCCACCACAATCCGTAATGGCTCGGCGTGCAAAACTTTCACTCCGGCGACGGCGCTCGCCAATTGGCCCGCCCGCTCGCCGTCTTGCAGCACGCCCACCTCATACAATTGTGGCTGCGTAGCATCCTGACCGCGCAGCTCGATAACGCTTCTCCCGGCGCCATCCTCTTGATTTTTTCCTCCGGCGATCAACGCCACGCGCGAACATATCTCCTGCAAGTCCGCAAGAATGTGCGAAGAAAGCAAAATCGTAATTCCCTGCTGGTTCAGCCGCTTCAACTGATCGCGCAGATCCACGCGCGCCAGCGGATCCAGGCCCGTGGCAGGCTCGTCCAGCAGCAGAACTTGCGGCGAATGCAGCAGGGTCTTGGCCAGAAACAGCCTTTGTTTCATGCCGAAGGAAAGTTCTTCCACGAAACTTTCGGCGCGCGCCACCAAACCAGAGTCCGCGAGCCCTTGCTCCACAACGGCGCGCCGTCTTTGGCCCGGAATATGAAACGCCTCGGCGAAAAACTCCAGAAATTCGCGCACGCGCATGTCTTGATAGAGTCCCGGCTGATCCGGCATGTAGCCGACGACGCTCTTCACACCGATCGGGTTTGCGGTTACATCCATTCCCGCAATCCGCGCCACGCCCGAATCCGCCCGAATCAGCGTGGACAGAATCTTAATCAGCGTGGTCTTTCCGGCTCCATTCGGACCTACCAGCCCGAACAGCTCGCCCTTTTCGACACGCAAGGTGAAGCCGTCTAGGGCTCGCGAGCCGTTGTAGCGCTTCCGAATTTGCGCGGCTTCAATCATTTTTCGCCAAGGTACACGATTGTCACAGCCTTCGTGGCACGGTGCTCTCCAGCTGGCCGCATTTCGACGCCCGAAACTGGTTCATCGGACAAGCCGGCGAACAGATGCCCTATCTTCGGAACCTGATAACTCCACGATGGCACCTCCGTAATCGCAAAGGACCCGTCATGGCGCCCACCAACGATACGAAGGCTCTCTTGAAACTGATCGTTGGACATTTTGATCCGTTCCCAAATATCGCTGGCCGTCACTTGCGCCAATTCGATCTCCTGGCCGGCAGCTACCTGCGAAAATCGATACTGCTTGTTGGCAGCAAAGTCGAAGTACACAGCCTCGGCGAACGAGACGCCAGTTTCGTTTTTCAATTTCCCCGCCGGCGTCCAATGTACAGTTCCCGGGAATTTGTGAATTCCCTCAAAGTCCCAGTCTTGAAACGACCAACGCAGCATCGGCGTTCTGATGATGAGCGGCGTGCCAAGCTCCACATCCCAACCCTTCTGAATGCGAGCCTTGTCGGTCATCGCTGCGCCAATATCCACGCCTTCTTCACCGTTGCCTTGTGATTGCGAGAATCGCCCGCCTCCTGTGGACACCACCAGCGCTCCGTCATTCACCAAAATGCGCACGTCCCCCCATTTCGGTGCAGAAGCGCGCAAAGCCACGTATTCCACCGCCACGGGACTTCGGTCGTCCAGCGAGTAGATCGTCGCGTTGTCCACCGTGTAGTTCTTAGGTCTTCGCGCCGAACCTGAAATATAAAAGCCCACCGTGAAGACCGCGGCCAGCACGCACACGGATGCCCAGCCCCATTCGAGCCGTTTTATGCGCCGCAGAATCGCAAAATTCAGCGGCCCGACGACCAGCAAATAAACCGCCAGCCAAATCGTCAGCCACCGCAAGCGCGGAAACGCGAAAGCAACGCCGATGCGCGTCAGAAACGGATCGGCCGAGGCTTGTAATGGAAGCAACGGCGTTTCGCGCCCAATTCTGCCCGCCATGCCGCTGGAAAATATTCGGCCCAAATCCTCGCTGACAACGCTGCGAGCGCGGAAAAGGCGTCCGCGGCCGACCTGTATTGCCATGGGAGTGGGAGCGCCTTGCCTGTAGGCCGCCAGAAAATCCTTGTCAGCGGTTTCTTCTTCCAACACGACGAGCCCGCCGCCGCCGCGTGTGAAATTTTCCAATGCCTGGAGCTCGCCGCTCGAAAATCCGGAAATCGGTCCCGCGACCACTACGGTTTGCGCGACTCGATACGCCCACCACTCCGTGCGCGCGTCGCGAAACGTAGTGAGGCGAAGATTCTGGTTCATCCTGGAACCGGACGCACCATTTTCGCCAAAAGCAATCTGTGACTGCACGTTCCTGCAAATCGCATCGTCCGTGCAGTAAACGGCCACAAGAAACGGGCCATTCGCGAGCGAAGTCAGATCTTTTAGGTCCCGGCTTACGCTTCCGATAACTTGTCCGTCCGCGGTCGAGGCGGTTACTTGCAGTTCGCGCCAATTCGCCTGCGTTATCAAAATCGGCGCTTCGATTTCCAACGCTTGGCCAGCGGCGGCTTCGACGTGTTGGGAAAATCGGTCGGTGCGGCTGATTTCGCGGTGCCACGGGCTATTGCCGGAACGCACGAGGAACTCAAGTTCGATGGATTGCCCATGCGACAGCGCGGGAATGTGCACGCGCACAGGAGTCGGATCGGTGAAGGAGTAGTAGTTGCCCAGGCCAACGCTTTCGATCCGCAGCGAATCTTGCGACCGCACCGGTCCCGGGAGAGTCAGCGCAAGAAGACAGAATAGAAAAGCCTTCCAGGGGGCGTTGCAATCAGAGACGCGAGCCGCAGCGCAACCGTTACGGTTGGAAAAGCCCACGAGCGCATTTGTTGTGCGGCCAGCCATGCTTCGATTCCTCTATCGCGACAAGATGGCGGAGCATACTTTGCTTCCCTGTGATTTGCAATTCGCCGGACTACCTGTGTGGTTAACTAACTAGCCCATTCGCCGTGAGGTCGCGACGCCGCGCGAGGTCACCGGATTGCGCTGACATGGTCCGCGGACGCGCTCAGACCTGTGTCGTTAAGCGCATCAGGTATTTCCTGTAGGTTGTTGATTCGTTTGACCCTTCCTTGTGCGTGTGCTACGGTGTTTGCGGGCACTTTTCTAAACTTTTTCCTGAGGGGGGAGAACAATTTCTGTTCTGGCGCTGTTAGTTTTCTCCAGCCAGCTCGAAACGCTCATCACACAAACCGGTTGGGTGGCGCGAGTCGTGCTGTGCATCCTACTAGTCCTCTCTGTTTTCTCGTGGGCTATCATTTTCCAAAAATCCCGGACTCTCGGGCAAATCGAATCACAAACCAAGAAATTTCTGGAGATGTTCCGCGCGGGACGCGGGCTTCCTGATCCGGCCACGCTGCGGATGGGCGCCGGCGGAACTCCACTCGCGCACGTGTATCAGGCCGGATATCGCGAACTGGAGGCACAACTCGGCTCGCGCGAGCGGCGTCCGGTAGCTCCTGGCGTTACGGAAGGCGGAACGGCGGTAGCCAGCGCGCCGCGGGTGAAGAATGCCAACGCTGTCGGCGTGCAGATGCAAGTAGCGGCCGGCGACGAAGTGCGCAAGCTGGAAAAATGGATGTCTTGGCTCGCAACCACTGGCTCGGTTTCCCCGTTCATCGGACTGTTCGGCACGGTGTGGGGCGTGATGGACGCGTTCGCCGGCCTCGGTGATGCCGGCTCGGCAAGTTTGCGCGCGGTTGCGCCTGGAATTGCGGAAGCGTTGATCACTACAGCAGCGGGATTGTTTGCAGCCATCCCCGCAGTGATCGCTTACAACTATTACCTGGGCGGAATTCGCGGCATCGCGGCGCGCATGGATAGTTTCGCGTCGGAATTCGTCGCGAAAATTGAAACGATTTACAGCGCGTAACCGCTGTGATGGCAGCACCAACTTACGCACTCGAGTAAAAAGAAACCATGCCACAGATACAACGCGAATCTGGGTCGTCACTTTCGGAAATCAACATGGTTCCGTTTATTGACGTCGTCCTGGTGCTGCTGATTATTTTCATGATCACCGCGCCGATTCTGCAGTCCGGAATCGAAGTGGACGTCCCCAAGACGAAAACCGTGAAAGAGCTGACCCAAGTCCGCATGGTCGTCACCATTGATCGCGCGCAACGCGTCTACCTGAACGACAAGCCGGTGAACATTCACGATCTCGGCGCGCAACTGCTTTCGCAAATGAAAGACCCGCAGCATCAGGCCGTGTACGTGCGCTGCGATGAAACAGTCCCCTTCGGCAGCTGGGCCACCGTGGTGGATTCGCTGCGGCAATCCGGCATACAAAACATCAGCGTGGTCACCCAGCCGCTTACCGAGCGCCCGCAAACTCAGTAACCATGGCCACACTCGCCGCCAATTCGCGCTCAGACAATCTAACCGGCCCACTGTCGGCTTCGCTCGTACTGCACGCTGGACTCCTAGTGCTCTTCATCGGCTCGGCAATTTACAGCCATCAAGGCGATTCGTGGGGCGGGCCGGGCGGCGCAGTTATGGTGGGCGTAGTGGGAAGTTTGCCGGCGATTCCCATGCCGCAGCCGGACGTGGAAACTACCAGCCGCGTGGTGGACGAATCGAAAGGTTTGTACAAAACCGAACCGAAACCCGAGCTTCCACCTGCCCCGGACGTCACACCGATTCCGAAATTCGAGAAAAATAAACTGCCCAAGTATGTTACGCGTCCATCGAAGATCCTGGAAAATCCCGCTCCTCCTCCGCCGAACGCAGTTCCCTACGGTGGTGGCGGCACGCCCACGGTGCCTTACAGTTCTTTCGCGATGGGCGCGGGTTCCAGCACGCAGGCTGGCATGGGTTTCGAAGGTCCTGGCGCGGGAAATTTCGGCGCGCGTTTTTCCTGGTACGTGGAAGCAGTGCAGCGCAAAGTGAGCAGCACCTGGCTGCAATCTACGGTGGATCCCAGCGTGCAATTTGCGCCGCGCGTCGTCGCAACGTTCGACATTCTGCGTGACGGCAGCGTCACCAATATTCAAGTGACCAAATCCAGCGGCAACGCTTCGGTGGATTCTTCGGCAGTACGCGCCATTCGCGACGCCAGCCCGATGCAGCAACTGCCGCCAGCATATTCCGGCTCAAAAGTAAGCGTCGAATTTTGGTTTGATTTCAAGAGGTGAGGAAGCGTGAGCAAGCCGCAAGCAGTGCAACAGACGCGGCAGCAAGCTGGCGCACTACAAAAAATATGACAAGAAAACTCGCAATCATCGCAGCACTATTTACAGCGGCGCTGCTGCTCTGCGCCGGCAACGCTGCCGCGCAGGATTGGTTTAAGACCGGCACCGGCCTCGGCGTCAGCAAAGCGCGCGTGGCAGTGCCCGAATTTGCCCTGCGCCAGCCCATTCCGCAGGCGCTCGAAAAAACTTTTCACGACGTGCTGTGGTCCGACCTGGAATTCTGCGGCGTGCTGGAACTCGTCAGCCCCAGCTTTTATCCGCCGCAAATGCCCAGCCAGCCCGGCGAAGTGAACTTTGCGGAGTGGTCCGCCGCGCCAGCCAACGTTTACATGCTGGCCTACGGCAATTTGTCCGGTGACGCGACGAACCTGGTCGCCGCCGGATACTTGTCCGACGTGCACAACCCGCAAGCGCCCATTGCGCTGCAGAAAATTTATCGCGGCCCGGCTACCGACGCCGGCGCGCGCTCCCTGGCGCACAAGTTCGCCGACGATATCGTCGCGCTGCTCAGCGGCGGCTCGCTCGGAATCGCGCAAACGCAGATCGCCTACGTGAGCACGCGCAACGGCAACAAGGAAATTTGGGCCATGGATTACGACGGCCAGAATCAGCACCAGCTCACGCACCTGAAATCCATTTCGCTCACACCGCGCTGGGCGCCCGGCGCGGATCGCATCGCGTTCACGTGCTACGTGCCGTTCCGCGGCATCACTTCGCCGCAGATTTGCTTGTACTCCACGATTTCCGATCGGATGATTTCTTTCCCACGCTACCGCGGCTCGAACAGTTCACCGGCATGGTCGCCCGACGGCAATCAAATCGCCTTCATGTCCAGCCAGAACGGCGATCCGGAGATTTATCTCTCCGACGCCAGTGGCGGCGGCCTGAAACGCATCACCTTTGCCGCGGGCGTCAGCACTTCCCCGGCGTGGAATCCGAAAACCGGCAAACAAATTGTTTTTGTCAGCGACCGCGGCGGCGAGCCGGTGCTCTACCTCGCAAATTCCGATGGCACCGATGTGCAAAAACTCGATATGCCGGACATGGGTTACGTCGTGGACCCCTCATGGTCACCAAATGGACAATTGCTCGCATTTAGCTGGCGACGCCCGAGCGGTAACTTCGATATTTATATCATGGACATTGTGTCCCGCCAGCTCGTGGAATTGACGCGCGACGAAGGGCGCAACGAGCGGCCCAGCTGGGCGCCGGACGGTCGGCACTTGGTTTTCGAATCCACGCGCACCGGCACGCGGCACATCTGGACCATGCTGGCGGATGGCAGCTTGCCGCGCCAATTGACGTTCCAGGGCCAGAACGAATCGCCCAACTGGTCGCCGAAATAAAGTAAGTGCTTGCGAACCGCAAATGCGCCGCGCGGCATGGCAAATTGCGGGCCAATTTTGGCGCAAATTTTTTAAGGCCAAGTTGCACTGAAGTAAGGTAACAGCACTAAATATCCCGGCAGTTTCCCCAGGGAAACCCGGAAATCGCAGAAGGAGGCAACTTATGCAGGCGGGTACGATTCGGAAATTCACGCTCTTGTTGGGAGTGGCTACGGTTTTTGCATTTATCGGTGGTTGTAAGAAACAGGTGGCCACCGCGCCGCCCACTCATGCCGCACCCGCGCCCACTGCGCAGCCCACGGTGACGCTGTCAGCGTCTCCGGCGCAGATTAATAGCGGCGATTCGACGACTCTCACCTGGAGCTCGACCGACACCACCGACGCGGACATCGAGCCAGGCGTTGGCAAGGTCGCCGTGCAAGGTTCGACGCCGGTGAATCCCACCAGCTCGACGACTTACACCATTACCGCTAGCGGACCGGGCGGGACCGCCACGGCCACGACGCGCGTCACCGTGAATGCTGCGGCTGCTGGAGTTCCTCCGGCCAACAATCAAAGCATGAGCGAACTTTTCGAGCAGAACGTGAAGGACGCTTACTTTGATTTCAACAAGGCCGATATACGCCCTGACGCGCGCGACGCTCTCGCCAAGACGGCGGAATTTCTGCGTTCCTATCCGCAGGTGCGCGTAACCATCGAAGGCCATTGCGACGAGCGGGGTTCCACCGAATACAACATCGGCTTAGGCGAGCGGCGCGCGCAGGCGGCGAAAAATTATCTGATTTCGCTGGGCATCGGTGCCAATCGCATGGATACCGTCAGCTGGGGCAAAGAACGGCCCTTCTGCACCGAGCACACTGAAGGGTGCTGGCAGCAAAATCGCCGTGGACACTTCGTAGCGGCGCAATAATCAGCTGATGTAAGTTTTGCGATAATGTAGATGTAGGGGCGGTCCCGCGTCAGCATGCGGGACCGCCCCTGCTAATCAGGATGTCCAGCGGCGGCGGTGTTTGCTGGCGTCGCTCCAGTCCTATTCACTCGGTTGAATTCAGTCCAGGAGGCAATCATGCGCGCACGATCGGCAGTGCTCGCGGTGGCAGCGTTACTTGTTGGCGTGGTCCTTGGCTCGATGTTGAATCCGCGGCCAACCGGCGCCGTATCCAAAGAAATCATCCAGCTGCAGGAAGACGTCTCGCAGCTGCTGCAGGGGCAGCAAGCGATGCGCACCACGATCGATGCAAACAACGCGTCGTTGCGCACACTGCTGCAGCAATCGCTCGATTCAGTGAACGCGCTGAACACGCAAATGGCCGCGCTGCAGAAGAACGTGCAGGAAGCCACGGCCAGCAGCTCTGCCAGGATTGACACCATGTCCACGCAGACCCAAGGCGTTTCCGACAACCTACAGGACGTCCAGGCGCGCGTCGGAAAAGTCGCCGCGCAAAT
>Ga0070762_10000481_pt1 | contig 16878 bp, 16 predicted proteins | sample HubBroMetageREF2_FD_66726 | JGI IMG/M metagenome (GOLD analysis project Ga0070762, IMG submission 66726) | Reference soil microbial communities from the Hubbard Brook experimental Forest, New Hampshire, USA - Hubbard Brook CCASE Soil... | ecosystem: Environmental > Terrestrial > Soil >...
CAGAAGCTGGGGCTGACGCAGGACGAACTGGCGCGCGCGCGTGGCCTCGCGCAATCCATCAAGAAAGATCAGCAAAAGAGCGACCAACAATTGCGCGAGCAGATTGGCGCGGTGCAAGCGGACACGGCCACGAAATTTGGACAAGTGACGACGGACCTTTCCGGGACGAAGACTGAAGCGGACGCGACCAAAGCTGATCTGGATGCCACCAAGGGAAAACTGTCGAGCACGATCGGCGATCTGGGCGTGCAGAGCGGTTTGATCGCGCGCAATCACGACGAAGTGGAAGAATTGAAGCGGCTGGGCGAGCGGGACATTTTCGAATTCAACCTGAACAAGGCGTCCAAGGCGCCCGAGCACGTGGGACCGATTCAGGTGGCGCTGCGCAAAGTGGACACGAAACGTTACAAGTACACTTTAAATGTGGTTGCTGATGATAAGAGCATCGAGAAGAAAGACAAGACGGTGGGCGAGCCGATTCAGTTTTATGTGCGCGGAGCGCGGGCACCTTACGAGATCGTGGTGTTCGATCTGACAAAGGATACGGCCAAAGGATATTTGAGCACGCCGAAGTCGGCGAACGCGGCTCCTCCTGCGCCGGCGAAACCGGGCAACTAAATCGATCATTCGAGCGGTTTGTCGGCCGAGACCCGGGCGCGCTTATGTTGCGGCCTGCCCGGGTCGCGGTCGCGAGCAGAACCTCACGGCGTTCAATTTGAATCACAACTTTGGAAGATCACGTTTGCCGCTTTCGTTGTTCCTCCGCGCTGCGTTGACTGCAATTTTCTGTTTGATCATGATTCCGTTTGCGGTAGTCGCGCAACAAGTTGGTGGAAACGTGCAGCAGCCGCTGCAGGTGACCACCGAGATGGTGCAGATCAGCGTGAGCGTATTGGCCGGCGGCGGCGAATTCGTGAGCGGCTTGCAACGCAAGAATTTTCGTGTGCTAGATAGCGCGAACGAGCGGCCGTTGGTGTTTTTTGCTTCTACCGATGCGCCGGCGCAGATTCTGGTGATGGTGGAGACGAGCCCGGCGGTATACCTGATCCAGAATCAGCACATCGCGGCGGCTTACGCGCTGCTGGATGGCCTGGCGCCGGACGATCAGGTGGCGCTGGTGACTTACGATCAGGCGCCGCGGGCTGTGCTGGCCTTTACGCCGGACAAAAACGCATTGCTGGCGGCGCTGGGACAAATTCAATTTTCCGTGGGGATGGGCCAGCTGAATTTTTACGACGCGGTGTCCACTGCGCTGGACTGGATCGCCCCGGTGAGCGGCAAGAAAGCGCTGGTGTTGCTGACGACGGGATTGGATTCCTCTTCGCCGGCACGATGGGACGCGCTGGCGCAAAAACTGCGGGCGCGCGACGTGGTGATTTTTTCGGTGGCGCTGGGCGGATGGCTGCGGCGTCCGCCGGATAAAAAGAAGAAAGCAACCGGGCCGCCGAACGAGGATTCACAGGCGTTTGCTGCGGCGGATCAGGCGCTGAATTCGCTCGCGGCGATTACCGGAGGGCGGGCATTTTTTCCGGAGTCGGCGAAGGATTTTGCGCCGATGTATCAGCAGATCGCCGCGGCGCTGCGGCACCAATATCTGCTAGGGATTACGCCGGAGCACGACGGGCAATTCCATGCGCTGAGCGTGCAAGTGCTGGATGACAGCGGCCAGCCATTCGCGACCGAGGGGAAGAAAGCGACGCACCGGATATTTTCGCGCGAAGGATATCTTGCGCCGGGGCCTTAGCTCGTATAATCGGCTGGCGAATTCGAGGCGGGTTGGTTGCGCGACATTTGTTTTTTGTATGGATGACGGGAGGAATGATGAATCGGCGCCGCGCAAAATATCTGATTGGTTGCTGCTTCGTGCTGTGCGGCTGGGCGGCGCGCCCCACGCAAACGGCACAGCAGAACGCTAAGCCCGCGGCCCCGGCAGCGCCTGTTGCGCCGCGGGACCCGACTGCCGCGCGCTTTTCATTTCAAGGCGATGCCGCGCAGATTCCGGCGGTGTTTCTGCGCAACCTGATTTTCATGCCCGTGCGCGTGAACGGCGGCAAGCCGGTTCTTCTTGAACTGGATTCGGCTGCCGAGAAAAGCGCGATCGATCGCAAAGTGGCGGGAGACACGGCGAGCAACGCTTTGCAATACGCGGTGCTGGCGCTGCCTGGGGTGCAGGTTCCGTTCGTGACGCTGCCTGTGATTTCGCGCGACGATTTTGCGCAGCAAGTGGGGCAGCCATATCAAGGCACGCTGGGGCGGGATTTTTTCGATCGCGTGGTGGTGGAAATTGATTATCACCGGCAGACGGTGCAGTTGTACGACCCGAGCGTATTTACTTACAGCGGACAAGGAAAGAGCTTCCCGGTGACGTTTGCCGGGCCGGTGCCGCTGATTCGCGCGAAATTTGAAGCTGCCGGGCACCGATCGCGCACGGAGGACTTCGCGTTGGACACGGCGCTGGATTCCGGAGTGATTTTCTATCGGGGATTCACGGACTCGGCGAAGATATCCGCGGCGCATTTCAAGAGTGAGCCCGCTTCTTATCCGGAGGTAGATGCCGGGGCGAAATTATTTTTGGGCCGGTTGAAGAGCTTTCAGATTGGCCCGTATGAGGTGGAGGATATTGTTGGCGACTTCACGCAAGGACAAACGAAAGCCGGAGCGGGCAAGAATATTGCGGGCGCGATCGGCAGCAATTTTCTGCGGCGGTTTACGGTGATTTTTGATTTTCCGCACCAGCGCGTGATTCTGGACCCGAATGTGCAGTTGAATCACGACACGGACGAAGACATGAGCGGGCTTTCGATCATCGCGAAGGGGCCGAATTTGAGAGTGTTTGAGGTGGTGGCGGTGCAGCCGGGAACGCCTGCGGCCCATGCGGGAATTGTGCCGGGGGATGTGATCGCGGGGGTTGGGGATGAGGCGGCGGCGGATTTGACGCTTGCAGCGGTGCGGGATCTGTTCCGGCAGGTGGGGTATCAATATAAGGTGCTGATTGACCGCAAGGGACAGACGATTACGGAGACGTTGCAGATGCGGCGGCGAATTTGAGTTTTGCGCGCTGCGGCTTTTGCGCGGCTGAGATTTGATTATGGCTTCGTGGCCTCCGCCGTGGGCTGCGGCGAGGATTGGAGCGGCGCGTCGTCGGAGGCTGGGCGCGGTAGACGGCCAGCCTCCTGAAGAGCGCGGCGCAGCAAATACTCGATCTGCGAGTTCAGGCTGCGCAATTCATCGGCGGACCAACGCTCGAGCGCGACGTGCGTCGCGGGATCGAGCCGCAGCAGAAATGGTTTGCGCTCCGCCATTTCGCCTCTAGCTGTAGAGTGAGCCTGCGTTCACCACCGGTTGTGGGCTGCGTTCGCCGCAGAGAACCACGAGCAGGTTGCTGACCATGGCGGCGCGACGCTCCGGATCAAGCTCGACTACTTTTCTTTCCGATAACTGATCGAGCGCCATTTGCACGATGCTCACTGCTCCTTCGACGATGGTTTGGCGCGCGGCGATGATCGCGGAAGCTTGCTGACGCTGCAGCATTGCTCCGGCAATTTCCGCAGCGTAGGCCAGGTGGCTGATGCGCGCTTCGACTACTTGCACGCCGGCTTTCGCGAGGCGGTCCTGGATTTCTTTTTGCAGTTCCGCGGCTGTTTCCTGAATATGGCTGCGCAGGCTCATTTGTCCGGCAACGTGTGAGTCGTACGCGTAGGAAGTGGCCATGGTGCGCAACGCCGATTCGCTTTGCACCTGTACGAAGTTTTCGTAGCTGTCCACCTGGAAAACCGCTTCGGCTGTGTCCACTACTTGCCAGACCACTACTGCCGCGATTTCGATCGGGTTGCCGTCAAGATCGTTGACCTTCAGCTTCGACGTTTCGAAATTTCGTACGCGCAGGGAGATTCTGCGTTTGGTCGTAAACGGATTCACCCAGCGAAGTCCTTGGTCGCGCAGCGTGCCTACGTAGGTGCCGAAGAGCTGGAGCACCTGACCTTCGTTGGGGTTCACGATCAGCAGGCCTTTGAGGCAAATCACTTCGATGCCTAGCGCAAACATGGCGAGGACGATTCCGACGGTGATCTGCATCTGGGCCGAGCTGATCAGTACGAATCCTGTGCCGGCGATGGCGACGATCAGAAACAACAACATGGCTCCGCCGGGGAGCGAAAAGGCTGGTTTTTCTCGCACGGAAGACCTCCTGGACTCAATATCTTTATGATATCATTTTGATTCCATATGTCAAGAGGTTATCGTCTGCGTTAAGCGATGCACTTTCTGGTGGTTACAAGACCGATAACAGTTGAGTCGTTTCGGGCGTCTTCTATCCGATGCAATTTTGCGTGGTTGCAACTCTTGACCAGGGGCTGCGAATCCGAGAAGCTCCCATGCCAGCGGACCACTTCGTGGGAGACTTTTCCCAAGACGCGCAACTGGTACATGCGGCACGGGGCGGCGACCGTGCAGCGTTCGGCGAACTTTATGAGCGCTATGGGCGGATGGTGCATGGCGTTCTGCTGGCGCATGTGCCTTACGCTGAGGTCGCCGATCTAGTGCAGGATGTTTTTTTGGTTGCGTTGAGCCATCTGGATAGTCTGCGTGAGCCTACGGCGTTTGCGGGTTGGCTGCTGGCGATCGCGCGAAACCGGGCGAACGATTTTCATCGCCGGCCGCGGGCTGCCGAAGAAATTCAGGATCTCGCTGGCACGAGCGATCCCGATGAGCAGGAAGCGCGAGCTGCGCTGGCGGCGATTCAATCTCTACCGGAGACTTATCGCGAGACATTGAGTTTGCGTCTGGTTGAGGGAATGACCGGGCCGGAGATTGCGGCGCGGACCGGCATGACGCCGGCTTCAGTGCGCGTGAATTTGCATCGCGGGATGAAACAACTGCGAGAAAAACTGGGAAAGAGCGCGAATCATGGGTGACGAATATCTTTGGGATGGTTCCGGCGAGCCGGACGCGGAAGTGGAGCGGCTGGAAAAGTTGCTGGGTCGCTTTCGGTCGGAGCCGCGTCCGGTCGAGTTCCCTGCCGCCGCGACTTCTCCACCGCGTTCAGGGTCGTCGTGGGAGCGATGGTGGCGCGTAGCGGCGGGCGCCGTGTTGCTGCTGGGAAGCATCTGGCTGCTGCGGGCGCTGACAGGCCGCGCGGAGTGGACGATTGCTGGGGTGGAAGGATCGCCGCGCATTGACGGCAAAATCGCGGAGCAGAATGACGGCTGGAAGATCGGGCAGTCGCTCGAAACCGATGGAACGTCGCGCGTGAAGCTGCGCGTGGATGGACTGGGCGAAATCGAAGTGGGGCCGAATGCAAGCTTGGTGCTGCTGGAGGCAAACGCGGCGCAACAACAGATACGGTTGGCGCGCGGAACGATTCGGGCGTCGGTGACTGCTCCGCCGTACGTGTTTCTGGTGCGCACGCCTGGGGCTTACGCGATGGATATGGGTTGCGCATACACCTTGCAGGTGACCGGTGCCGGCGTGAGTATTTTGCGCGTGACGGTGGGGTGGGTGGATTTGCAGCATGGGTTTCGGCAGTCGCTGGTTCCGGCGGGGGCGGCGGCGGAGTCGAGGCCTGCGATTGGTCCGGGAGCGCCTTACTTCGAGGACTCGAGCGAGCGATTTCGCGAGGCGCTGGAGACTGTGAATTTTGACGTGGAGGATGCGAAGGCGCGTTCTGATGCTTTGACGATTTTGCTGGCGGAAGCGCGAACTCGCGATGCGTTTACTTTGCTGAACCTTTTCCGGTGGGTGGATGCGGACGATCGAGGGCGGCTTTACGATCGGCTGGCGGTGCTGCTGCCTCCACCCGCTGGAGTGACGCGGCAGAATGCGGTGGACGGCGAGGGCCTGGACCCGTGGTGGGACAAACTCGGGTTGGGACATGCGAAGAAGGGATTGAAAGGGCCACCGCGCGTCGAAGAATAATTGCTGCGAGGACTTTAGCGGCTGGATTTTTTGGTTGTTAACAGCATGCGCGGTTGGCGCGTCTTGCCAAGTGCAGGACAGTACTCGATCCTGCAAGGAGACGACGCAAATGAAACGTTACATTTTTGGTGCGATGCAGAATTCGATCAGGATTCGTGCGGCGTGCGCGTTGCTTGCCGCGCCGGTGTTCGCGGGGCCTCCGCTGGTTTGCCATCCGATCAACATAGGTTCGGCGCGCTCGTTGCCTTGGACTAGCGCGAGTTGGAAGCTTTCCGGCGACGAAGACTACGACATTGGCCATTTGGTTTCGGACACTTTGGCGCTGCTGGGACCTGATACGCCGGTGCTGGTGCGGATGGAGACGATTCGGCGGGCGGCGCTTTATAGTCAGAATAATGCGGCGGTTGCTCGAGAGTTGTTTGCTGCGCTGGCGGCGCGCGCTACCAGCGGCGAACACGACTCGCTGGCGGCTTTCGACTATGGATACTTAATCGAGACTTACCGGCAGTTGGAGATGGCGTTTCGGATGTCGCGTGGCGGCGTGAATCGCGGGAATTGGGTGAATCCGGCGGCCGGGTTCGGTGGTTACGCTTGGGTGAAGAAAGCGATCAGCATGCGCGGAGGCGATGCGGAAATGGAATTCGCGGCGGCGCTGATTACCACGGAGAATTGGAGGCAGGATTATCCGCAGCACGTCGCAAAAGCGAGGGCTGGGATGAAAGAGGATCCGTTGTTGGCGGAGAACGTCGCGAGCCGCTTCTAGCTGCGACGCGGAAGATGGGTTAATCGAACTTTCGGAGCGTTAGGGCCATTTCGTGGAGGCGGGCATCTACTTTGCAGAAGATGGTGTCTGGCTCGTGTTTTCCGGTGGGAAGGCGCTTGCCGGCGTGGCGTCCTGTGAGAATTTCGATGCCTTGTTCCACGGTGGCTACCGGGTAGAGATGGAACTGGCCTTTGGCTACGGCTTCGATTACTTCTTCGCGGAGCATCAGGTCGTCCACATTTTCCGACGGAATTAGCACGCCTTGATTTCCGGTTAGGCCTTTCATTTTGCAGATGTCGTAGAAGCCCTCGATTTTCTGGTTCACGCCGCCGATTGGTTGGATATCCCCCTGCTGATTTACCGAGCCCGTGACGGCTAGTTCCTGGCGGATGGGAATGCCGGAAAGCGCGGAGAGCAGCGCATAAATTTCGGTGGAGCTGGCGCTGTCGCCATCCACGCCGGAATAGGATTGCTCGAAGCAGAGGCTGGCGGAAAGTGCTAGGGGCTTATCCTGCGCGAAGGTGCGGCGCATGTATCCGGAAATGATGTGCACGCCTTTATCGTGGAAGCGGCCGCTGAGATTTGATTCGCGTTCGATATTAATGATGCCGACTTTTCCCGGGGAAGCGGAAGCGGTGATGCGCACGGGCTTGCCGAAGGCGTAGCCGCCGATTTCCATCACGCTGAGGCCGTTGACCTGGCCGACGCGGGTTCCGGTGGTGTCAATGAAGAGCAAATTCTGCTCGATCATTTCGCGGATTTTCGATTCGGTCAGGTTGTGGCGCTCGATTTTGGAATCGAGGGCGCTGCGGACGTGCGCGGCGGTGACTACCGATTGGTTTGCGTTGCGCGCGACGTAGGAAGATTCGCGCGCGAGATCGGCTAGATCGAAAAAGCGCGTGGTGATTTTGCCGCGGCGGCCGGCTAGGCGCACGCCGTGTTCGAGGATTGCGGCGAACGCAGTGCGATCGAAAGGGTAGAGGCGCTCGTCATCGGAAATCTTGCGCAGGCGGCCGGCGTATTGGCTGATGACTTCGTCGCTCCACTTCATTTCCTCGTCGAATTCGACACGGACTTTGAAAATCTTTTTGAAGTCTTCTTCGAAGTCGTAGAGGAGCTCGTACATGTCGCGGTCGCCGATGAGGATGATTTTCACGTGGAGGTCGATCGGTTCGGGCTTGAGCGCGGCTGGGCTGAACGGGAAAAATGCGTCCACTGGTTGAATTTCCAGCTTGCCGTGATTCAGGGTGCGCTTCAGCGTTCGCCAGACGCCTGTTTCCGTCAGGGTGTCGAGCGCGTACATCACCAGGAAACCGCCGTCGGCGCGGAGAAGCGAACCGCCGCGCAGATCCATGAAATCGGAATTCCATCCGCCGCGCGTATCGTAACTGCGATGAATCGTGCCGAACATATTGGCGTAGGTGGGGATGGTTTCGAAAATTACCGGGCACTGTTCGCGCTCGCCGTGCGCGAGAATCACGTTCACGCCGTAGACGCGGAAGGGGTCGCGTTCCTGGCGCTCGACGCGCGGGCCACCGCCGCCCTCGGAAGGAGGCTGGTCTTCTTCGCCTTCGCGTTCCTTGAAGGGTTCGAGATTATCGAGGATGTGGTGGCGGACCTCTTCGAGATATTCCGCGATTTGGGTGCTGGGATATTTTTCTTTCAGCTCTTCGATGACGCCGTCCACCAAGACAGAGGCGGCTTCCTGCTCGAGGTAACTCATTTCGCTGGCGAGCTCGCGGGAAAGCGAAAGAGTCTTGCGGTACACCACCGTGAATTCCTGGCGGAACTGATCGTACTTGCGCTCGAGTTCTTCAGCGGCGACGCTTTCGAGTTTGCCTTCCTGCACCATCTTGGGGATTTCTTCGATCGGGACCATCGCGCCATCGAGCACTGGAAAAATTTCGGGTAGAGCTACCGCGCCGACCTGCATGCGGCCCAGGGCGAATTGCTCGCGGGCAATGCGGCGGGTGAAATCGTCCATCAATTCCTTTTCGCGCACGGTGAAGCGTTCGACGATGCGCGTCTTCTGGCGCTGGAAAGGTTCGCCTTCGAACACTTGCGGAATGCGGCGGCGGAGAAAGTCTATCCCGGACTCGACCTCTTTTTTGAAGGCATTGGCTTGACCCCGAGGCAGAGTGAGGAGGCGTGGCCGGTCGGCATTTTTGAAATTATTCACGTAGGCGCGATCGGGGGCAGGCTCGCTCTGGGGGTGGAGGCCTTCGATCATGCGCACGATCATGCCGCCGCGGCTGGTGCCGGAAAGTCCGCAGACGAAGAGGTTGTAGCCGGGGGCGGTGAGTTCGACGCCCATGCGCAGGGCGCGCAGGGCGCGTTCCTGGCCGGGATCGCCGGAGGAGGGCGGCACTTCGGCGGTGGTCTCAAACGGAATGGTGGCGGGATCGCAGCGCCAGCAAAGTTTTTCCGGCGGAAGGGTCGCGTGTTTGGGAGCGGCGTGCTTTAGCGCGGCGCCGTTTGTTATCGCGACTTTTGGTTTGGAATTCTTGCTCATGCGTACGTCCGAAGGGCGCTACTCTAGCACGACACGCTTTTTCTTCCCATGTCGTTGCGCTCCAATGTTTCCAGCGGGTGCGCTGGGCGCATAGAGGTCCAGCAGACTGGCGCCGGTGGCTACGACGATCGGCCCGACGACAACGCCGAGCAATCCAAATACGCTGATGCCGCCGAGCACGCTGATGAACACGACCAGACCGCCCATTTCTGCGCGGCCGCTGATGACCCAGGGACGAAGGAGATTGTCCACGAGGCCCACAACGACGCTGCAAAAGACCGCGAGCAAAATGCCCGCGACGATGTGACCGTCCACGATCAGGCTAATGGCCGCGGGCGCCCAAATGAGCGCGGAGCCGACGACCGGCACGAGTGAGAAAAAACCCATCATGACGCCCCAGAAGACGGGAGCGGTGATTCCGGCGAGGCCGAAAGCAAGTCCACCGAGAATGCCGTGCGCGGCAGCGGCCACCAGGCTGGAGACCACGCTGGCAAAGATCAGATCGTTGGCTTCGCGAATCATGCGTTCGCTGTGATCTGATTCGAAGGGCAAGATTTGCCGGGCCCTGTTCATAAAAGATGGGCCATCGCGATAGAGATAAAACATGGCGAGCATGGTGACGCTGAGATGAAAGAGAAACAGCGCGGTATTTTTGAGAAGGGTTCCGAGGCGCGCGGCGGTGTAGGCTGCGGCCTGATCGGCGTAGCGGCTTAAGAGTGTGGCGAGGCTAGTGCCGTCGTTATCGGGAAAACGCGCTTGCAATTCGAGCCAGGCGCGGTTCATCCAGTCGAAATGCCCGTTCTGGATTTGCAGTTGCAGAGTTTGCACGGCCTGCACGCCCTGGTGAACGAACGCGGCCATTACCAGGAGCGCCGGCACGATCAGGATCACGGTGACGCCTACCGTGCAGATCAGGGCGGCGATTGTGGGACTGAAGCGGTGCGTGAGCCGCACATAGGCGGGATAGGAAACGACCACGATAATGATGGCCCAGGCCAGCGCGGGGAGAAACGGTTGGAAGACCAGGAACACAAAATACGCCAGGATCGCGACGATGCCGTAAAAGAGCACCGTGCCCAGGCGTTTCTGAGTGGTCTGCTCTGCGCTCAACAGTTGTCTCTTTTCACCGGGCCGCCAGGAGACTGATAGTTTTAATCGCGGCGTTTGTCAACTGCCACGAGCGACCGCTGGCGTGAGTCGCAAGTGCTACAATGTGCGGAGATTTGTGGAACGCTTATGTTAACACCCGAACCTGCCTGCCAGCACAAGCGAACGCAGCTGATTGCCAAGGATGAGGATGCGCAGTATGTGGAGTGCCTGGATTGCGGGGAGATATTGGAAGCGGGCGAGTTGAAGAATGAAGAGCCGGGTTTCGGAGAATCGCTGTCTGACGCGTGAGGGCGCGTTGTCAGACCATTCACAAATTCAGGACCAAACAAAGTCAAAGACCGAGTCAAGAACTGAGCTCCCTCCTGTAGGCTGACTGTTTCCGCAAAGTGTGAAATTGGATGAAGAAAATTTACGCCGGATTCGGGCTGCGGGAGTAGAATGCGCCTTCACCCATTTAATGCGCGTCCATTGTGGAGGCCCTATGCGGAATGCCGTTTGCGCTGTCGCGGCCATCGTTTTCTGGTGCTGCGCCGTTTCTGCTCGACAGGAGCAGAAGGCTCCGGCAGCGGGCGCTGCCGCTGAGTATAAGATCCCACCCGAGGCGTCGAAACTGGCGAATCCGGTGAAGGCCACGCCGGCATCTCTGGCCGCGGGAAAGAAAACCTACGGATTCGATTGCGCGATGTGCCACGGGAAAGATGGCGACGGTAAAGGCGAGCTTGCCGTGGACATGAAATTGAAGCTGGTGGATTACCGCGATCCGGCGTCGCTGAAGGACATGACGGACGGAGATTTGTTCTACATCATCAAGAATGGAAAAGGCGACATGACGGGCGAAGGCGATCGCAGCAAGCCCGACGAAATCTGGAATTTAGTGAATTACGTGCGGTCGATGGCGCAAAAGAATTTCACGCCGGCAAAACAGTAGAACCCTTCTCACATTCATTCAGCAGCGATTGAAAAGCGAGGCTTCAGGGGCTAAAGCCCTCGTCTGCGCAGGGTCACGGCGAGGCTGAAGCCTCGCCCCGCCGGTAGAGACATGTACGTGACGGCTTCTAGCGGATGCCGAGCTTCTGGATGATGCGCGAGACGTCGGCGGTGGAAACGTCGTAGAGGGCGTGCTCGTCTTCCTGTTCGAGGCGTTCGCGGAGATATTCAGCGCCGACGTAACTGGCTTCGCGATCGCTGAGGTCGCGGCCGGTGCGGCTTTGAAATTCGACGAAACCGGGATGGGCGAGGCCGAGCACGACGTTGCGGCCGTCTACGAAGAATTTGCAATCCATCGTATCGGCGTGGCGGGTGGCGATGCCATTCCAGCAGTGCGAGAAGCGGCAGCGATAGACGTAGTCGGTTACTTTGGATGGGACGTCAAAGGCGCCGATGAAATCGCTCATCGCACCGAGGTTCGGAATCCATGCTGCTTCAGACACGGCCATAGACTTTCCCCCAATGTTTTTCTGCTGCGAACTGCAATTCCCGCTTGGTGTTTACTTTCTCGCGCCGGCTACTGCGTTCTGCCCCGTCTGTTGATAGCTGCGAATGGCGGCGGCTACACCTGCGCCTGCCGGGACACGCAGTCCCTGGTCGAGAAGAACTTTTTCGAATGCGGCGAGGAAAAGCAGCACGTTGGTATTCTGGCTGGAGTAGCCCATCAGGCCGACGCGCCAGATTTTTCCCTTCACCGGACCGAAGCCGCCGGCGATTTCGATATTGAATTCGTCGAGTAATTGCATACGCACTTTGCGGTCGTCAATGCCGGCGGGAATTTTCACGCCCGTGACGGTAATCAGGCGATCGGCGGGATCGGGGACGAACATTTCCAGACCCATGGCTTCCAGTCCAGCGACGAGCCCCTGTTGATTATTGCGATGGCGTTCCCAGCGCGCTTCCAGGCCCTCTGCGAGGACCAGACGCAGCGCTTCGCGCATGGCGTAGATCAGGGAGATCGGCGGAGTGTGATGATAGGTGCGTTCGCCACCCCACATGGTCATGATTGGAGTGAAATCGAAATACCAGCTGGCGACAGGAGTTTTGCGCGCGCGGATTAATTCTTCCACGCGTGCGTTCACGGTGATGGGCGACATTCCCGGGGGAGCACTGAGAGCTTTTTGCGAGCCGCTGAAGCAGATATCAATTTTTTCGCGGTCAATGTCGAGGGGCATGCCGGCGAGAGTCGCCACTGCGTCCACGACGAGCAGAGCGCCCAGTTCGTCCGCCACTTTGCGGAAATCGGTGAGGCGCTGGGCTACGCCGCTAGAAGTTTCACCATGTGCGAGGCCGACGAATTTGATTTTCTTCCCTTTGCCGGCGCGGCGGACATCTTCGGGATCAACGGTGCTGCCGTAGGGCGCCTCGACGCGAATCACTTTCACGCCGGGGCTGCGTTCAGCAATCACGGCCATGCGTTCGGAAAACCAACCATTGCTGCAGACGATGCACTCGTCGCCTTCTTCTAGCGGGTTCAATACTGCTGCTTCGATGCCGCCCGAACCGGATGCAGAAATCGGGAAGGTGATGCGATTCTGCGTTTGGAAAACGCGCCGCAATAGAGATTGCACGTCGCCCATCATGTCAATAAACCAGGGATCCATGTGGCCGACGAGAGGAGTGCTGAGGGCGCGATAGACGCGGGCGTCCATGTTGGAAGGACCGGGCGTCAACATCAAACGGATGGGTGGCAGAAGCTCACCAATGATTTCGTTCATATTTCTTTTCCTCGCATGGCAGTGGACTTCTAAGACTTGGAAACAGCCCGATGAGCCTGTTCGCGGCGGGGCACAAGGATAAGGGAAGAGCCGCCCTGAACGTCTTAGTCTCCCTAAATTGAGAGGCTGGGGTCAACCACCAAAATGGCGCGGAGCGGGTACCAGGACTGGAGGTGTGCGGCTGAAGCGTATCCGCCGTTAACCGATTGGAATCACAGGGGGGTAGCAGTTTCGCAACTGTTTTCCCGTCGAGTTGTATGGCCTATACCCGTGTGCTAGATTTCTAGATTAGCCCCAAAAATAACAATGAGTGACAGCAAACTAACGACGCAGGGGAAACCGAAAATATCCCGGGTGGAGGTGTATTGGCACACGGTGACGTACAAGACCGTGGCGCTGTACGTGATTGTGATTGCGGCGATCATCGGTTCAGCCACCTACCTGGTTTTTCCGGAAGCGACGGCCAGCCTGGCGCGGCATATTTCGGACACGATAGCTCCGGCGGAATCGGGCGTAGCGACGATCAGCGCGCGGCAGGCGCGGTTCGTGAACCTGGACGGGAAGGTGCAGGTAAAGAAAGTGAACTCAGTAACATGGGCGAGCGCGGACTACCAATTGACACTGGATAAAGGGGACCTGGTGCAGACCGGTCCGGAGGGAGTGGCGCGTATCGCGTTTGCTGACGGAACGCAGTACACGGTAAAGGGCGACACGCTGGTGACGGTGGAAGAAAACCTGGTGGAGCACGATCGCGCTTCTTCGGTGGGCGTGCATATTTCTTCGGGGCAAGTGGATCTGGCGACCGGGACGTGGGAAGTCCCGGGATCTAAGGCCGAGGTTTCGTTCGAGAATGCGGTAGCTTCGCTGCAGGCGAATACGCGCGCCGCGGTGCGCAGCGATCCGGAAACCAAGCAGCAGGAGATCACGGTGGCGTCCGGTAGCGCGGAACTGAATCGCGGCAATGAACACATGGATATCGGCCAGTTCGAACGGGTAGCGTTCCCCACCGGCGGCCAGATGACGAAGTCGCAAGTGCTGGCGCCGCCGGAATTGGTGCAGCCCCTGAATTTGCAGCCGATCACGGTGAATGATCCGAAACACGATCCGGTTCATTTCGCGTGGAATTCCGTGGCAACGGCGAAGACGTATGAATTTCAGATCAGCACCACGGCGGCATTCAACCACGTGGTGATGGACAAGAAAATTTCAAATGAGAGCGTGGAGATTACCGGGCTGGATCCGGGCGATTATTTCTGGCGCGTACGGGCGATTGACGCCGACGGCAAAACCAGCGACGTGAGCGACCCGTTCAAATTTATTCTGGTGGTGCACGGCAAAGAGCAGGAAATGCTGCTGGAAGTGGATTCCACCGAGCTGAATGGCAACGTGGTGGAAGTGATTGGCAGAACCGAACCGGGCGCCGCGCTGATTATCAATGGCGAGCAAGTGGCGAGCATTCAGCCGGACGGACATTTCCGGCATTTTCTGCCGGCGATGACCAAAGGCAGCCACGAAATTATTCTGACCGGGCAGAACCGGCGCGGCGGAACTTCGACGAAGCGCGTGGAAGTGGTAATCCCTTAAACATTAGGGCCTGTAACGAGAGCAGGGGCTGCTCGAAACGAAGGCCGGCAAAATAACTGGTCGCCGCAATGGCGCTCAAATGGATTCTGGGGGAAGCAAGACGTGACGAAAAGCACCTATAACATGCGGTCGGTCTTTAGCCTGTTCTCATCGGACCTGGCGATCGATCTGGGCACGGCGAATACGCTGGTGTTCGCACGGGGGAAAGGCATCGTGGTGAACGAGCCTTCGATCGTGGCGATTAATAAGAACAGCGGTGAAGTGGTGGCGGTGGGGCGCGAAGCCAAGGAAATGCTGGGGCGCACTCCCGGGAACGTGGTGGCCATTAAGCCGATGAAGGACGGGGTGATCGCGGACTTCAAGGTGACGGAAAAGATGCTCACCTATTTTATTCAGAAGGCACACAACCGGCGCGTGCTGGTGCATCCGCGGATTGTGATCGGGGTGCCGAGCGAAATCACGCCGGTGGAAAAACGTGCGGTGCAGGATTCGGCGTACCGGGCGCGCGCGAGCGAAGTGTATCTGGTGGAGCAGGCCATGGCCGCGGCGATTGGCGCGGGGCTGCCGATCGAAGAGCCTTCGGGCAACATGGTGGTGGATATCGGCGGCGGGACCACAGACATCGCGGTGATCTCAATGAGCGGGATTGTGTATTCGCGGTCGGTGCGGGTGGCCGGAAATGAAATGGACGAAGCGGTGATGCATTATTTGAAGCGGAAATACAATTTGCTGGTGGGCGAGCGCACCGCGGAACAAATCAAGATTGAGATTGGCTCGGCGTATCCGCTGGAAAAACCGCTGACGCTGGAAGTGAAAGGGCGGAACTTGATTGAAGGTGTGCCGCGCACGGTGACGATTGACGACAGCGAAATTCGCGAAGCGCTTTCGGAGTGCATTTCGACGATTTTGAATGCGATTCGCGTGGCGCTGGAACGGACGCCGCCGGAACTTTCGGCGGACATCAGCGATCGCGGGATTGTGCTGACGGGCGGCGGGGCGTTGATCAAGAATTTGGATAAGCGCATACGCGAAGAGACTGGTTTGCCAGTTTCAATTGCGGATGATCCGCTGGCGTCGGTGGTGCTGGGAACGGGGAAGATGCTGAGCGATTTCCGGTTGTTGCGGCTTGTTTCGATTGATTGAAGCAACGTCAAACAGGCTCGCCTAAAAAGCAGGCGGCGGAGACAGAGGCAGAGGCAACGTTGACAGCGGAGTTCGGAGGTATTTTTCCGCGAACTGTGTAGCTACTGAGTTATGGCGCAGAAACCATGATCGACACCTACTCCCGACATCGGCCGCTTGCATTGCTCGCCATTGTGGTGGTGGCGCAGGTGCTGCTGCTCGCCTTTCAGATCAAGGGCGAGCACGACGTGCGAATGATCCGCTATTGGGCGGTGGCGCTGGTGACGCCGCTGGAGCGCGCCGGGACGTGGAGTTTTTCCAAAGTGGGCGGAGCGTGGGGCGGGTATGTGGGGCTGCGCAACGCGCGCGCAGAGAACGAGCGCATGCGCACTGAGCTGGACCAGCTGCGGTTGCGCAATCGGGAGTTGGAGAGCCAGGCGGCTGAAGTGCAACGACTGAGCACGGCGCTGAACTTCCGCAATGCTCATACCGAGGCGGGGATGCTGGCGGCACAGGTGATTGGATCAAGCGCGGATCCGACTTCGCACACCCTTTTTATCAATCGCGGGGAGCACGATCGTTTGCGGGTAAACATGGGAGTAGTGACGCCCGACGGAATCGTGGGCAAGATCGTGGAAGTGCTGCCGAACACGGCGCAAGTGTTGCTGATTAACGATAAGGACAGCGGAGTGGGGGCGCTATTCAGCGCGTCGCGCACGCACGGAGTGGTGCGAGGCAGCGGAGATCCCGAGCCGCGCATGGAATACGTGGTGAACGACGAGAAAGTGCAGGCTGGCGACGCGATCGTGACTTCGGGAGAGGATCGCATTTTTCCGAAGGACTTTCCGATTGGGACGGTGGAGAGCGCCAAACCGGGAAGTCCGTTCCAGGTGATTCGCGTGCAGCCCAGCGCGCGGCTGGACCGCTTGGAAGAAGTGCTGGTACTGCTGACGCAGCAGGAAGTGGTGTTCAAAAAGCCGGAAGTTCCTGTGGCCGCCGGGGCTGAGGCGGCCGGCGAGCCTGCTGCGGGCGCGCCACGCGCAAAAACGGCGACGGCGAATCCTTCTGCTGCTCCGCAATGAGATGGGCTACATGCTAAATGTCGGCGAGCGTTCAGACCCCAATGTGGAAGTACACAAATTCTACAGTGGCGCGGTTCTGGCCGTGTG
>Ga0070762_10000484_pt1 | contig 16831 bp, 12 predicted proteins | sample HubBroMetageREF2_FD_66726 | JGI IMG/M metagenome (GOLD analysis project Ga0070762, IMG submission 66726) | Reference soil microbial communities from the Hubbard Brook experimental Forest, New Hampshire, USA - Hubbard Brook CCASE Soil... | ecosystem: Environmental > Terrestrial > Soil >...
ATCTCGTCGGCCTTCGCCACCCGGCCGAGATGCGGGAAGACATGCTCGAAGGCGAAGGCGTGCATCTCGGCCGAGAGGCTCGTGGCGGCGTCTTCGGCCAGCACGACCGCATAACCGTGCTCGTGCGCGGCGCGGGCGGTCGACTCCACGCCCGACATGAACGCACCAAGAATCGCGACGACGATGATTTTCCAGGCCCCGGGCTCCAGCCCTTCGGAATGAGTACGGCTCATGATGCAATGCCTGTCCTTCTGAATCAGCCCTTTTGCGCGGCGATGAGTTCGTCCGTCGCGGCGACCCAGGCCTGCACGGGAAAAACCTTTTCGGTCAAAACGCGGTGAACCTCCTGATCGGCATCGAAGCAGGCGTCCTTGAGAACGACACTGCGGAAATCCAGGTCAAAGGCGCGCCTCAGCGTGGAGAGAACGATTCCGCTCGTCGCGATGCCAAACAAAACGAGGTGCTCGATGCGGCGGGACCGAAGAACAAGCTCAAGATGGTTGTCTGAAAACGCCCCAACTCTCTGCTTGTAGATCACCAGGTCGTTCGGATGAAAAATATCGCTGTGAAATTCCACGGAGGGAGTGTTCTTGACGAAAAGATTGTTTTGTTTGATCCGCGAAAATGGGCATTCAAAATCCGGAATTTCCGGGTGTCCCTCTGAAAAACCAAGCCCCACATGAATGATGCGGAACTGATTCTGCCTCCCAAACGCGACCGCTTTCGCGGCCACGGGCATCACGCGCTCGGAACCTGGCACAAGGCCGAAGACTCCTTTTTGAAGATCCAGCGTCAGCAGCGCCGTTTTTTGGGGATTGAGTTTCAAGCGTCATTCCTTTCTGTATTTGGTCGGCAAGCCGTCATGACTTTTCCGCCATGCGCTTGAAGAGTTCACCGGCCTTGAAAAGCGTTATCTGTTCCTGCCTGTCGAGTTCCGCAATGGCCCGCGAGAGCCAGGCGTACGTCGCCTGCTTGATGTTCCTGCGCAGCGTGATGCCGCGGGCCGTCAGTTTCATATTGATCTGGCGTCCGTCCGTGGGGTGAGGCTTGCGCTCGATCAGTCCCATTTTCTCCAGCAATCCCAGGGCGGTGCCCATGGATTGCGGCCTGACGCCTTCGGCGCGGGCCAGGTCCGCGCTGGTAGCCGGTCCATTCTTTTCCAAACGGCGCAGGACCGCCTGCTGCGTCCAGGAGAATTCTTCCAATTCCGGCGGCGTGCCGGCGCGAATGCGGCGCACGAGCAAACCTAACGCCATAGCAAAATCTTCAACCGTGACTTCGTTGTTTTTTTGAGCGAGCATAAGTCAACAGTATAACTGATCAGTTTATCTGTCAACCGGAACGCGTTGGGGCATTCAAATGAGAATCGCTTCGCTGGCGCGCGGGAGCCGCTTGAGAACGAAGTACGCCGTTGCAGAAGCGTGAGACGCAGGCGGCTCGCCCTTTCGTTTAACGTGACGTCGCCGCTCAAGGGCGGCTGTCTATCGACATTCGATTTGTTTAGTCTGGGCGGATGTCGGCGTGGAAAAGCACTCATATCTGCCCCGTCCCGCGCATTTCGCTCGGTACATCGCGGAATCGGCAGCTCTGACGAGCGAGCGAGCCTCCGTGGCATCTAAAGGGTACATGGCAATCCCCACCGTAGCGGAGAGGCGCAGGTGCTCGCCGTCGATTAGGAATGGCGCACTCAACGTTTCTACGATTTTCTGCGCGCACAGAATGCCCGCATCCACATCGCTACAATTAATGAGAAGTGCCAGGAATTCATCGCCACCTTGTCGGCTTACGGTATCGGAATCGCGTACGCAGTGAAGCAGACGGTCGGCGGCGATCTGCAGCAGCTGATCGCCAGCCTGATGACCGAGCCGGTCATTCACTTCTTTGAAGTTATCAAGATCAATATACAAAAGTGAAAAGGAGTCCCCGGTCCGTTTGGCTAGACCGATCGCCCGATCTAAGCGGTCTGCGAATAGCGTGCGGTTCGGCAAACCTGTTAAGTGGTCGTACAGCGCGAGGCGCGCCAACTTGTCCGATAACTCACGGGCCGCTGTGACGTCATGAGCTACGAGGACGGAGCCGACAACACCGCCGAGCCGATCGTGGATTGGCGTCGCCGATACATCAACAGGCACCAACGTCTTTTCACGATGCAGGAGAAGGCACTGCGCGTCCACCGATCGCCTCTGATTTTCTATGATTGACTCAGCCACCGGACAATCGAGCGGCCGTCCTGATTCCGCGTGCACGAGACGAAACACTTCATCAATCGGGCGGCCGAATGCGTCCTCCTGTGGGAAGCCGGTCAGATGTTCTGCAGCTTTGTTTAGATACGTCACACGCCCTCGAAAGTCGGTGCTGACCACCGCATCTCCAATCGAATCGAGGGTCACCTGGGCGCGCTCCCTTTCGATAAACAGGGTGTCCAGATCTAAAGGGCCGGGTTTTTTCATTTCGTCGCTCTTCACCTTGTTTAAGGCTCTAAGTAAGTCGGTGATCTCCTTCGCTCGGCAGCTTGCGGCACCCCTGCTCGAACTCATGCGGCTCGAGCTGGCTCTCGCCGTTCGAGATATCGCGACGGATCGCTGTCCGGCGGCGTCTGGCGTACGATTTGGCTCGGCGCAAATTTCTCGCCCAGCTTGCCGCAAATGGAAGTCCGCTCCGCTCCTATAGAAGCTTTTCCGCACGGATCGGTAATGAGCGAATACGCTTTCCGGTGGCGTTGTAAACGGCGTTGGCCACTGCTGCATTCATGCCCACGATCCCGATTTCGCCGATCCCTTTGATGCCGAGTACGTTAACGCGATCATCCACCTCCGGAACCATAATGATCTCTATTGTTGGCACGTCGGCATTCACAGGGATAAGGTAATCCGCCAGGTTGTCGTTCACATAGCGCGCGGACTTTGCGTCGATTTCCGTCTCCTCGTGTAGAGCCGATGACAAGCCCCAGATCGTGCCGCCCATGAATTGGCTGTGCGCGGTCATCGCATTAATGATGGTGCCCGCTGCAAATGCCGACACCGTTCGCCGCACTCGCACTTCGCGCGTTCGGCTATGGACACTAAGTTCCACGAAGTGTGCCCCGAATGCGTAAGCGGTGACGTCTTTTCGAGATGAACCGCCCAGCATCTTCGGCTGGCCTTTGGTCATGTCCGCTATCGCGGATGGCGGTAGGCCTTCTGGGACGTTCTCCGCATAAGCTTCCAACCGATGCCCGGCGCGCTCGATGGCAACCTGCAGGTTCTCATCATGGCCCGCGCCCGTCAGTGAAGATTCGCGTAGCTGGAGGGACGCCGGATCAGAACCGTGGAAGGCACTGCGAGGATCTTTGACCGCCGCTTGTGCGATCCTGTCGCGCAGCTGTTCACAGGCTTTGGCGACCACCAAGCTGGCCGACGCTGCATTGTTGGAACCGCCCGCGATCATAATAGGTGGTAGATCGCTGTCGCCCATGTGAACCGTGACCGCAGCGGTCGGGAGTCCCAGCGCACGCGCCGCCACGACCGCGACGGTTGTGTACGCTCCGGTGCCGATTTCATGGCCCGCAATGCCAACGACGGCTTTGGCGTCGGCGGTGAGCGCGATGCGACATGCCGCGGGTCCGACGTTGCTCGGATAACAGGCGGTCGCGCATCCGTAGCCAATCAGCCAGTCGCCGTCGCGCACCGAACCTGGTACGGGGTTGCGCTTGTTCCAACCGAACTGAGCCGCCGCCGCATCGAAACACTTCATCAGAGAACGGGAGGAGAACGGGATGCCCTCGACCGGATCGGTCTGGGTGTCGTTCACGCGCCTGAGTTCAACGGGATCCATGTTGAGCTGATGTGCGAGCTCGTCCATCGCGCTTTCGAGCGCAAACATGTAAGGAGTCTCGGGGGGCGCCCGCATGAATCCGGGAGTATTGCGGTCCGCATGCACGATATTGACGGCGGTGTGAATATTGGGGCAGGCATACATGCGCGCCGTCGACTCGACGCCGGCGACATTGTATGGAGAGGGCCGCGAGGTCACCTCCCAGCCCTCGTGCGAGAGTGACTGCAATTGGCCATCTGGTGCGGCGCCCAACTTGATGTGGTGCCGGGTCTCGGCGCGAAACGTCGCGATGGTAAAGCCTTGGTCCCGAGTGGGCACGAGTTTCAAGGGTCGACCCACTCGCTTGGCCACGCGTGCGATCCAATGGGTGCGCGGGTTCGGCCCTTTGGAGCCAAAGGCGCCGCCGATGTAGCGCGAAATGGCCCGGACGTGGTCCGGCTCCAGCTTCAACTGCTTGGCGGCTGCAGCCTTGGTACCCCACATAAACTGGGAAGGCTCGTAGATCGTGAGCTTTCCATCCTTCCATTCGCACGTCACGGTGAAGAGCTCGATGGCATTGTGGTGTTGCGTGGGTGTGGAATATCTCGCCTCGAACTTGATCGGCGCTTTGGCGAAAGCACCGTCCGCATCGCCTTTCTTCGGGTCGGGCCCCCGCTGAGGTTTGTGAGGTTCGGTCGTCGCGCCCGGAGAGTCGAAGGTCGCGCTGGGTGCTTCCTCGTTGTAGGTCACCTTCGACTTATGGGCCGCCTCGCGCGCGGCTTCGTAAGTTTCGGCGACAACGATGCCGATGATCTGACCCTCATGCCAGATTTTGTTGTCCTCGAGCGTCGTGGTGGTCGGATTACCGTCTGGACCTTGTGCCTTATCAAAGCCAACACCCACGTTCTCGTAAGTCACGATGTCGATCACACCGGCCACCGCACGCGCTTCGGTCAAATCAAATGACTCGATGCTGCCGCGCGCGATCCGACTCGTGATGAAATAAGCAAAAGCGGGATTGGGGACGGGTTCGTCGGACGCATACCGCGCAGCGCCGGTGACCTTAGCGATGCCGTCGATTCGTGCGACGCATTTGCCGAGTTCGGTGCTTAGGGCGGACATGACTTGCGGACCTCAGGCTTGCGACACAGACATCGTTTTAGTTTCGAGCAAGGCTCGGACCAGCGTACGCCTCGCAAGTTCTGGCTTGTAGTCATTGAACCCGTGCGTCTGTGCGCCGCGTAGCGCGACGGTCGCAGCCGCTTCGACGTTCGCTTCGGTAAGCGGCTGCCCATTGAGGGCTTGCTCCGCCTCGACGGCGCGCCAAGGTCGATAGGCGATTCCGCCCAATCCGATGCGCACCTGTTGCACCGTATCGCCTTGGAGCTCAAGGGCGACCGCGGCCGAGGCGATGGCAAACTCGTACGAGGCGCGGTCGCGGACCTTGACGTAACTCGACCGCCGCGTCCAGGGGCCTACCGGAATGCGAAAGGCGGTGATAATTTCGCCCTCCTTCAATGTGGATTCGATGTGCGGGGCGCCGGACGGCGCTCGATGCAGCGAGGCAAAAGGAATTACGCGGGACCCAAGCGGTCCGAGCAGATCGACCTGCGCCTCCAAAGCGATTAACGCGATGGCAAAATCGCCCGGGTACTGCGATATGCAGCTCTCATCCACACCCAGGACCGCATGGTTGCGATTGAAGCTCGTGATCGCGGTGCAGCCGGAACCCGGAGCCCGTTTGTTGCACGCGGCCCAAGAAGGATCTCGATAGTAGGGGCAACGCGTGCGCTGCAGGACGTTTCCACCGAGGGTTGCCATATTGCGAAGTTGCGCGCTGGCGGCGAACTGCAAGCTTTGGGCAATGACGGGGTACCGAGATAGAACGGCCGGATGCTTCGCCACCGCCGACATCTTGGCAAAGGCTCCCAATCGAAGTTCGGTATCGCTGAGTTCGATTTCCCGGCCCCCATTCGCCTTGCTTAGATCAATTAACCGGCGCGGCCTCAAGACATCCAGTTTCATGAGATCGACCACCGTCGTACCGCCGGCCAAGTACAGAGCGGCGGCATCGGTTTGTCCTTGGGCCGTGCCATATCCAGACTTCGCGGCTTGCGCCAAGCTGCTTGGACGTTCGAATTCGAAGCTGCGCACTTTAAGTCTTTTCCAACTGCGGCCGGGCTTGCTTGATGGCTGCCACGATCTTCGGATACGCGCCGCAGCGACACAGGTTGCCGCTCATATATTCTTGAATGTCCGCATCGTTTTTGGCGTGCCCCTCACGGACACAGGCGACCGCCGACATGATCTGGCCGGGTGTGCAGTAGCCGCACTGAAACGCGTCTTGCTCGATGAAGGCCTGCTGCATGGGATGCAAGGGCCCACCGGGCGTACTTAAGCCCTCGATGGTATTCACTCGGCAGCCCTCGGCAGCGAGCGCGAGGGTCAGGCACGAGAGAACTCGTTCACCGTTGATGTGCACCGTGCAGGCGCCGCATTGACCCTGATCGCAGCCTTTCTTGGTCCCCGTCAGCAGCAAGTGCTCTCGCAACGCATCCAAGACCGTCGTTCGCGGATCGAGTTCAAGTTCGCGCGCATGACCATTGACCGTTAGGTGAACCAGTGTTTTGCCGGAATGCGATTTCTGATTCCCAACAGCGGCGGGCGCAAACGGCGGGCTAATCGCCGCGCCGGCTAACGCCGCTCCACCAGACAGGACGGTTCGTCGAGTTATCGATGTCATGGAAGTCTCGGGTGATACGCAGTTCCTTAAAGTAAGGCTAACAGTGCGCGGCACTCCGACCCGTCGGTCAATGACGCAGGAATCGGTCAGAATTCGGAACCCCAGGGCTCACTTGCGGATCTACTTTAAAATGCGAAGGCATCGGACGGAGGCACCGCCGTGAATCAAAACCAAGTAATCAGCAACCGCGCCCGATCGGGCGCGGTTGCTGAACCGCGTGTATCCCTCAACGCGCCATTGGAGCGCTGACCCGCCGGCGCCGATAGGCGATAGCGCTGAGCGCCGAGAGCCCGAGCAGCTCCCACAGGCCCAAGGCGCCGCCGCCGCTCTTGGTTGGCGCCGGCGGCGGCACCACCGCAGCGGCAACGGTCAAGGTGGCGCTGCCGCTCGCTGTGCCGCCCGTGCCGGTGCATGCCAAGACATAGCTATCCGTTGCAGCGGCGGTCGGTGAAACGCTCATGGTGCCGCTGGTCACTTCGCTGCCGCTCCAAGCTCCGCTCGCGGTACAGGACGTGGCATTGGTGGATGACCACGTCAAGCTTGCACTTTGACCCACGGAGATCGACGTGGGCGCCACCGAGATGGTGACTGTCGGTGCAGGACTCGTTACGGTCAGCATGGCCGTCGCATTGGCCGAACCGCCGCTGCCGGTGCAGGTCAGCACGTAGCTGACGGAGCCCGCCACAGTCGGTGTCACAGTCTGGGTGCCGCTGACGGCTTCGCTGCCGGTCCAGCCATTCGATGCGGTACAGGCGGTGGCGTTAGTCGAAGACCAGGTGAGCGTGGCGCCCTTGCCCAGCACGATGCTGGTGGGGGCCACGGCAATGGTCACCGTGGCTGCCGGCAGCGCGTTCACCGTGACGCCAGCGGCGCTAGAGAGGGACGCCGAATTGGCAGCGTCGCCACCATATGCGGCGGTGATCGAGTGGGCGCCCGCTGCGAGCGTGCTCGTGCTGAAGACCGCGACCCCGGTACCGTTCAAAGTCATGGAGCCGAGTGTTGTGCCGCCATCCTTGAAGGTCACGGTGCCCGTCGGCACGCTGCTCCCGCCGGACTCCGCCACCGTCGCTGTGAAATTGATGGCCGTGCCGGCTGTCGCCGTGGTGGGAGACGCAGTCAGAGTGGTCGTGGTCGCCGTCACCACCGAGATCTTGGCGACGAAGCCGTCGGAACCGCCGCCATTGGCCGCTTGGAAGGCGCCGCTGGTGGCCACCGAAGTGCCCGGAATGATGCTGCCCGCGATGTAGATATTGCCGGTGGCATCGAGGACGAGACCATCCACATTCACCTGGCCCACGGCGCCGTCATTGATTAAGGTGGAGAACAACAAGGAACTCAATGAGGAATTGAGCTCGGCGACGAACGGAAAAATGTTACCGGCGGTAATGCTGAACCCGTTGACCTGCGGCAAGCCGATGGAGGCGGTGCCGACGATGTACACATTGTTCGATTTATCGAGCGCGATACCCCCCACACTCGCGACGTTGTCCGAGATGCCGTTGGCGCCGGCAAACATGCCGCCGAAATAAGTACTCGCGAGCAGCGTGGTACCGGTGGGATTGAGTTTCGCGATGAACGCCGCACCGCAATTGGTGTCGTTGACGGCGGGGTATTGATCGCAGGTGGTTTGATATGCACCCGTAGTGGTCGGAAAAGTGGCGACACTCGCATAACCCACGACGTACGCGTCGCCCGCGGCATCGGCCGCTATACCTGAGATATAATTCGAGCTGCAGCAGCCCGGCAAGTGACCGAGATAGGTGCCGTAGACTTGCGCCGGAGCATTACTGCCGCCCACCGCAGAGAACTTCGCGACGAAGCCGCAATTGCCGTTGACCACGTTTTCGTTCGGGAAGTATTGCCCGCAACTGGTGATCAGAGGCTGGACAACGCCGCTGGTTACCGGCAGAAAAGCATCAGCGGTGTATCCGGCCAGATAAAAGTTGCCGGAGCCATCGACGGTGACGGCGGTCCCCCAGGTATTACCGAGGTTGCCACCGGTGTAGGGCGCATCGTTGCCATATAGCGTGGAATACACCAGGGTGGTCAGCGTGGGATTGAACACGCTCAGGAACGCATCGTACTGCAGGCTGCCGTTGATATTGCATCCTTGGCAAAACGTATAGGCTTGGACCACCGAGCCCGTGGTGGTCGGAAATCCAACCGTCTGAGGCTGAAAGGGTGCGGCCGGTGTAAAAACGCCCGGGACGGTGGCGCCCGCCACATAGGGGCGGCCGGCGCTGTCCACCGCCACCGCATAGGCGCCGCTCGTGCCGCCACCACCGAGGAAAGTCGACGCCAACAGGGAACCTGAGGGACTGAACTTGCTGACGAAGGCATTAGGCGTTCCGTTGTTGCTGCCGTCGGTGCAATTGGGAATTTCGGTGCCGTTCGGGAAAATAGGCGAGCAAATCGTTTGATAGGCGCCCGCTGTGGTTGGAAAATCATTCGACGCGGCGGAACCGACGACGAAGGCGTTGCCGCTCGAATCCACTGCCACAGCATAGGCGTAATCGAAGCCAGTGGTGCCACCCAGGTACGTGGAGAAGATCAGCGACTTACCATCGGGGGCAAACTTGGTTACGAACCCGGTCGGGTTCGAGCCCGAAGCCTGATCCTGTTGTTCGGAGGCGGCTTTGGTTGGGAAATTGCTGGACTGAGTATAGCCGACGACATAGAGGTCGCCGGCGGCATCAAGGGCCGCTGCTTGTGAAGTCACGTTCACGTTCGGTGTGCTGCCGGAGGGACTGCCGGTGCCGATGACGTCATTGTTGCTGCCGCCCAGGTAGCTGAAGTAGGAAAGCACCGGATCGATGATCAGTTGCTTGGCGTGATCGTAGGCGCCCAACTCGAAGCGCACGGTGTTTCCCGCCAACCTGTAACGCGCCGCCACCGGCACGCGCCGCCCCGCGTTGACTTGGTAGGCCACCGGGTGCTCGAACGCGACCTCATGGAGCTTCGCTTGCACTCTCAGCCGGCCGCTCTGATCGAGGCGCACACGCTCGGCTCCTTCGATGGCAATACGGACGGGCTTCGCGCTCGCGCCGGGCGCCACCGCAATGTCGTACTCCAATCGCCCCTGCGTGCCGTAGTACACGAGATCCACTCCGGGGTAGACGCCTGCGTAGCGGACCCTGCCGTAGGTCTTGATACCGCTGAGCCAGTTCTTGGGGTCATTGCCCATGTAGTAATTGACCACGCCGGACAAGGGTTGCTCGGCCACGGGAGCCACGCTGTCGCGGGATCCCACCACGTGCAGCCGCAACGCACTGCCATCGCTGGCGAGCGTGGCACCGTGGGAGTTCAGCGAAACGCTGTAGGCGGGACCGTGTGCGAGGAACTGGGCTGCGCTTTGCGCTTGACCGACATTCGCTTCGAAATTCAGCGGCAATCCGGCGACCCTCGCCTGGGCCGTCTGAAGTGTCGCGCCGCCGCCCGGTGCCGCGTTGGAGTCGTGCGCACCGAGTGCGAGCAGCGCCGCCAGCACGGCCAGACCGACCGTGCGGCCTTCCGATCCAATGATCCCCTCACGCCCCGTGATGTCTTTCATCGACTCTCTCCCTAACCATAGTTGTAGAACCGCGAAGACGGCCCTTATTAAAGAGAGGCGCAAAAACTCAGGTTTTCATGTCAGGCCGGGCGGAATTTCTTTTGGGCGGATGGGACAGCGACCACGCGACACGCGCCGTGATGTCCCACACGTGGCCCTCACGCATTGCCGCTGCCTGAGCGGCGCAACGAAATCCTGCGATCAGCCAATGGCGAAGCCCATTGCGCCATCGGCGCATCCCACAGGGGTTCGGTTGCCGCGGCCGAGCGAGGCTTGAGCGTCTGGATTCAGCGAGAGAAGTTGGGATCAAGGTTGTAGCCAGCGTTGGTACGACCCCGCGATATCCCACCGTATTTCAGGGACGCGAAGGAAATTCGAAAAACGGCGCCTTCTAAAAGCATCATTGCGGCACGCGCTGCCAAATGGAATATGCAACCGTGCCATTGCCCGATGCACTCGCGGGCACCGAATAGGTCAGTGTGCCGTCTTTGAACGTGAAGTTGCGAACCTGCTCGGTCCCCTCCCAATTTGGATAAACGGCGGTTTCAATCTTGAATATCAACTTGGCGTTGACCGGATCAACGACAACGCGACCGGTGTTGGTGCTCGCACCCAAGACGGCCTCGCGATATTCTTCAGGCGTCCCCCGCCTCTTGTCACCGGAGGCAAATTTAGGCCTATTGGGGTGGAAAATCTGTATTGAATAGCGTCCCGCCTTGTCCACCAGCATCAGACCGTTGGGATGTTCACCGTAGTTCGTGGTGCGCGTACCATCCGCAAGGATCTCGTAAGCGGAAGCCATAATCCAAGTGCCTTCCAGCGAAAGTGGTTGTGGTTCGATCGCCACAGCAGATGCTCCAATCATCAATGAGGCGGCGACGATGCCGATCGAACTCTTGAAGTTGCGCAATTGGAACGACATGTTCTTTCTCCGTGTTAGAGTGTTGAAACCTATTCAACAGGTTACGAATGATAGCCTGTCTATGTAACCTGTCAAGCGAGTTACCAATTTGCTGTCAATTAAGGGTCGATTGGCCTATGTGGGTGAGCCGACATGAAAAATGAGAAGTCAGAGATCCGAGATGGATTTAAGTTTCGCGCCGGGCATGTGGCACTGGATTTTGCCGCCACGATGGCGGCACGACTCAAGCCCTTACCGCTGGAGCTCTTGGCTCATCCGAGCGATTTAGGCCGGTGGTTGCGTGCGGCCGGAATGACCGACGCAATGCCCGAGGTGACGCAGTCCGATCTCTCGCTCGCGAGAACCTTACGCGAAAGCATCTACGGTTTGGCTCTGGCACGCATTCAAGGAGAGGACTTACCCGATGAAGCGCGCCGCCGGCTAAACCGGATTGCCGCAGAGGCATCTGCGATTCCACAACTTGCCAAGAACAGCCGGATCCACTATTTAGGCAAATCGCGAGCCTTCCTCATCAGTATTGCGCGTGACGCTTTAACCCTGTTCGGTAGCGAAACGAGTGAACGGATACGCCAATGTGAAGGCGAAACTTGCGCGTTACTGTTTCTCGATACATCGCGCTCGGGCGATAGACGCTGGTGTTCCATGGCGGGCTGCGGCAATAAGGCCAAGGTGGCTGACTTTCGCCGTCGCCAGCGTTTGAATCCCTAACTTGTTTCTCTAGAGCCGGGCGCGAGCTGAGCGTGAACCACATCGCCGAAGTGCGTTCATACCCCTTCCACGATCCGCAAGTCTCGCACGACTCCGCCCTTTAGCGCGGTCAACGCCTCTTGATAGCCCGGGCTGGCATGCGTTGCGACAGCTTTCGCCACGGAATCAAATTCTATGACTACCGTCCGCTCGAGTTGGCCCTCGTCATACACGTGGGCAGGTATTGCGCGGGCCAAAAAACGGCCGCCGCCCTTTTCGATTGCTGGACCGGCCAGCTTCGCATAGGCAGCCAGCTTATTGGGATCCAAAATTTCGCGATAAAATGCAATCCAATAGGCTTTAGCCATGGCTTAAATCCTCTCGTTTAGAATTTCTGGCAGGCGCACGTTTAGTGAGCCGATAATTTTGCGTCGAGAAATTCTGCGATTGTGTGGTAGGCGCGCAGCCAACTCTCGTGGCGCAGAAACCCGTGTATTTCGTCAGGAAAGATGAGTTCCTGGTAGTCGACCCCCTGCCGGTTCAGCGCCTCGACCAGCCGCATGGTTTCCGAGAAGGCCACGTTGCGATCGTCGTCACCGTGAATCAGCAGCACGGGCGAGCGCCACGTCGACACTGCACTGATGGGGGAGGCGGCGAGCGCCGTCGCCAAATCGTCGGCGGTGGCGTCAAGAGCGTAAAAGTCACGCCCGCCCCGCTCCCCGAGACTCCAATTATGCCAATCATGTACGCCGTGCAAGTCGACGCCGGCGGCGAACAGATCTGAATTGCGCGCGAGCCCCAATGCCGTCATGTAGCCACCGTAGCTGCCGCCCCATAGACCAACCCGGGCGGCGTCCACATCCGGTCTCGCGCGCAGGTACGCCGCCGCCGACAGCAAATCGTTGTACTCGCTCGCGCCGGTGGCACCTGTGTGTTCCGCTTCCCGATAGTCGAGACCATAGCCGATCCCGGATCGATAATTGAGCGCCAATACGACGTAACCCTTGCTGGCCAGATATTGATTGAGCGCATAGGCATTGCTGTAGTAATCCATGTAGTGCCAGCCGGCCAGCATCTGCCTGATGGGACCCCCGTGCATGAACACCACCGCCGGATGTCGCGTTCCAGCAGGTCCGCCGGGCGGCAGGAATAACTGGGCATGAGCCGCGACACCGGCGCGCAGCGGCAGCAGCACCGACTCCGGCGTCACCAATGAGGCTGGGAAATCCTTCGGCAACTCGTTGCGAACCAAGTCGACGCCCGTCTTTCCCGCATCGAGCACCGCTACCCGCATGGGCAGCTTCGCGTCCGAGTGCAAGAAGCCGATCGACACCCCGTCGGCGGCTACGGCGGGCATGGTCTCGATGCCTGTGCCGCTGGTCAAAGCCGCCAGTGCGCCGCTCGGGAACGTCAGTCGCCAGAGATGCCGGCGGTCGATGTCGCCGGCGTTGCCGGCGTAAGTGATGGCGCTGCCATTGGGCGCCGCCGCGGCGTATTCGATCTCGAAATTTCCGGGTGTCAGGAGTTGCGGCGTGCCGCCGCTGGCCGGTACTGCGTACAGGTGCAGCCACCCGTCGTTCTCGGCCGGAAACACCAGACGGTCACCCAACGTCCAAAATAATTGTGTGTCGGAACTCAAGGGGTGAAATACGCTGCCCTCGCCTCGGGGAGCCCGATAGACCTCTCGCGCGGGCGAATCCCCCGCAATGGCAGCGACTCGGATAGACCAAGGTTGTCCCGTCCGATGCGGACCGATACCCACTTCGTCATGGCTCCACGGCAGTCGCAGAAACACGAGTCGTGAACCATCGGGCGACCAGCGCGGTTCCAAATCCTGGGCGGCACTCGGGTCGATCCAACGCAAGGTCTGCGACTTGAACGAATAAACGCCGACGAAGCTGTGATCGCCCCGATTACTGACGAATGCCAAGAGACTTCCGTCCGGCGAGAAGCGCAGCGAGTCGAGGCTGCCGCGCGCCTTGAAGAGCTGCGATGGTTTGGCGTCAGCCTGCAGGCCGACCGTCCATATTTCGCCCTTGCGTAGGAACAGCACGCGCTCACCATCCGGCGCGGCAACAGGTGCGTGTCCTTCGGCCAGTTTCACGGCAGGACCGCCCTGGAACTTGACCCAGTAGATGTCCTGCTCCACGCCCGCGGTCAGCTGGGCCGGATTCGGAGCGGACTTGTCAGGATCCTCGAAATCACCGCCGCGAACGAATAACACGCCGTCATGCCGCGGCACGAAGGCAAGATCCGCCATGTCCTGGCCGTCATCGTCCGTATAGGCGGTGAGGGGTCGCACCTCATAACCGTCGCCCGTGGCGCGATGTGAGGCGAGCCACACATTGCGCCGACCGGCTGCGTTGCTCACCCACGCAAAATGATCTCCGTCGGAAGAGGCCACCAAATCCGAGGGAAACGGCGCGCTCAGGATCTGCTCAATGGTAAAGGCAGCCGAATGAACCGGCGCAGCACTCGTATGCAGGGAAAGAAACGTAGCGCAGAGCGCGAACATACCGCGATTCAGAAACTTCGTGTTCATGGGTGCGCAAGGCGGCCGACTTAACGGCACATCGCCTCCAACTCCTTATATGGCTTGGTGTTCGCCGGGAACTTGAGCTTGTTCTTTTGCATCATCAATTCCAAGAACGCCCCGCCGGACGGCTCACCGATGTCCGGATCATCCCGGTATGCTGGATCTGCCATGGCATCCGCCAGACTGATGAATTTCACGCCTTTCGCACGATAGAGCTTCAGAAGCTCCGGCAACATGCGCGCATCGAACGCTCCCACGTGCATCAGCAGCACGTATTTCACATCTCGCCCGTAGAGCAAGCGCGAGAGCTCTCGGAAAACGCCGTAATACTGATCCGCCACCGCCAAATAACTGTCGTGGAGCTTGGCGATCGACGCCTCATCGTGCATCGCCATGCAGCGCGAGTAGGGCTCGTTCCAAAGATAGTCCTCAAAATCCATGCTGACTTCCGCAATCTTGTACCCGTGGGCAGCCAGCCAGGATCGTACCGCGCGTCGCTTTTCAACCGTATCGCCCTCGTGCAAGAACGGATACCGCAGCCAATGCCAGTCCCCGTTTCCCATCAATCTTTGCAGCAAGGGCTCGTTCCTCAACACCTCTGCCCCAAACTCTTCTGAGGTCTCCTGGTTCAAATCCAAATGCGCCCAGGTATGGTTCCCCAACGGCTGCCGCGCCTCCCGCCATGCCTGTAAGACGGAAAGCGAACTTGGATCGTCTGCACCGCGTCCACCGTTGATGAACCCATAGACCGCCGGCAACTTTTCCCGCTGCAGCGTCTTGAGGATCGAGTGTGCAATCTCCAACCGCGTCATCCCCGGCGGCATCGCCCCATGTACCGGAAGATCATCAAAGGTAACCGCCATTTGCTGAGCGCTCGCCAGCCCGGTCCCTAGAAAGAGAACTCCCGCGCAAAGACATCGCCTCATCTGCAAGCGCCCGATCACTTCGCCGCTACCGCCGCAGCCGAGAACCAGTGCTGAAACCAGCCCACCGCCCGCTTCCGAAAATCCGCGCGGTCCGCCGCCTTTTGCAGGCGATGGCCTTCCCCTGGATAGACGTGAAACTCGACCGGCACGCCAAGCGCCTCGAGCGCGGTGTAGAACTCTTCGCTCTGCGGCATGGGGCATTCGAGATCGCGCTCGCCCACCGTGATCAGCGTCGGCGTGCTGACGCCGCGCATGTGCATGATCGGCGACGCCTTAAGATATGGCGTTGGATCATCGTAGACGGATCCGCCAAAGTTCACTTCATCCGATCCCGCCTGCGGCGCCTCGCCCTCCAGGGATAGCCAGTCCGAAACCCCGGCATGCGAGACGGCCGCGCGAAACCGGTGCGTCTGCGTGATGCTCCACATTGCCATGTAGCCCCCATAAGAGCCGCCCATGATCCCCAACCGGGTATCGTCGATCGGCGCCACCCGCTCCGCGGCGTCCACGCCGGTCAGCACGTCGCGCCAATCGCCGCCGCCGAGGTCCTGGATGCTGGCGGCGGCAAACGCCTCGCCTTGGCCGAAACTGCCCCGGTAATTCGGTTCGAAGACATCCCATCCGGCTTCCAACAACACGCGCGCTTGGCTCAAAGCCGGCAAGAACTTGTTGGTGGAGGCCGCTTCGGGCCCACCGTGCACCAACACCACCATCGGCCGTTTCACTCCGGTTTCACCGCCCGCCGGCTGCAACAGCCAGCCCTGCACATCGAATCCTTCATTGTGCCAAGTCACCGAATGCGCGCTGAATGAAGCGGTGCCGAGCGCCGCATTCTCGTGCGTGATCGGACGCCAATGACCCAGCGGTCCCGCCACGATCTCCGGCGGCGTCCCGAAGCTCGAGCTCACTGCCGCGACGCCATGCGGTCCGCAGGAAAGTCCGTTCCCCGTTCCGCCGCCGAGCGACTCCTGTCCCGACCAGACGGGCTTCGCTCCGGGGATATCGAGTCTTGCGACCGCGACCGTGTCACCGGCCAGCATCATCCCCGTGAGTCCCTGCCCGCAGCGCCAATCGAGCGCCGTCACGGTCGCATGCGATCCAGCGGTCAGGTTATCCGGCTTCGCCCCCGGTTGATCGAGACGCAGCACGTAGGCATCGCCGCCCGTGGACCCAAAATCGCTCATCCAACCGCCGATGAACGCCACACTTTTCCCATCGGGCGACACCGCCGGTGCGGCCAGCTGTTCGCGCGGTGCCGGTGCAAACAGCACGCGAGCTTGTGACTGCTCGAACGCGTACAACTTGGCCACCCACCACTGACTATCGCCATCCCCGGGTGCCGCCGTGCCCACGAACCCGCCGTTGGGCAGGAAATCGAATTCATAGACATACAGGTCCGCGGGGGAAACAAATTTAAGCGCCGCGCCGTCGAGCACTGCGATGCGCTGTTCATCGGCATCGCTGCCGATGTCGCCCACCAAGGGCGCGCCCGCCTCCGTGCGGCCCACCAACTTGTGCGCCTGCGCCGTCGCCAGCACCGCCAGCCGGTTCCCAAGCCCGTAACGCAATTGATCCAGGGTTCCATGGAAACTGAGCAATCGGTGCACCGCGCCGCCCTTGGCATCCACCGTGTCGATCTCCGCGACTCCGTCCTTGGGTCGCGATACCAGGAAAG
>Ga0070762_10000488_pt1 | contig 16737 bp, 11 predicted proteins | sample HubBroMetageREF2_FD_66726 | JGI IMG/M metagenome (GOLD analysis project Ga0070762, IMG submission 66726) | Reference soil microbial communities from the Hubbard Brook experimental Forest, New Hampshire, USA - Hubbard Brook CCASE Soil... | ecosystem: Environmental > Terrestrial > Soil >...
CTGCAGGGCCAGAAGTATCCGCGCGAAGCTTTTAACGCCGATCCTTCAAAGGCGATCACCAGCCTGCCCGTGGTTGTGCTGGTGAATAAGGGAACCGCAGGGCCGGCAGAGATTGTAGCTGCCGCGGTTCTTGAAAATGCTCGCGGCGACGTTGTCGGCGATAAGACCTTTGGAGACGGTTCGATTCAGAAAACCATGGAACTTCCCGATGGCTCTGCCTTGATTCTCTCTATCGCCAAGTACTACACGCCTACGGGCAAAGCCATTCAGGATACAGCCGTGACCCCAAATGTAATGGTCGCTGACACCGAAGAAGATGGGCCAGTCCCCGACGAGGACGAAAATGCCACTCCCGCGGACGACGCCACGAAGAAGGTCCAGCCTCCACAGCCGGACCAACAGATGCAAAAAGCTATCGAGGTTTTGAAGAGCAGGGCAAGCTAAGTCACATTGGGACAGCCGCCCTTGGCTGTCCCAACGTGATTCCTGGAAAACGTCGATTCCGGCAAAATCTTGTCAAGCCCCCTGAGAGGTCTAATTCCCCGTAACTGATTGATTCTATTACTAAAATAAAGTTCAAAAGCATAGCATACTTACCCCCTCGAATCTGTCACACTAGAAGTAGGGAAGTAGAAGAACAATCCTAAGAAGCCGTTCCCTCCGTAATCCCTAGAATAATTTGCCAGACTAGGAGACCGCCAACTGTGGGCGAGCTTTTCGCCGATTTCAGGCCACGAGCTCGCCCGTTAATTAGCCCGAGGGTATTCAGTGAAAGGTCCAACATGCTAAGAGTGCAGCACCACACGCCCCGGCTCGCGATTGCTTACAAGAATTTCGCTGCCGCCCAAAATGTCAGTCACATCGGCCTGGGAGTCAGCGCCACCCAGAATGCTAAGGCGCTACGCGCGGCCGGTTATATTGTCGAAATCTGGCCTATTAGTTCCTTTACCGACTTGCAGACGCTGATGAATGCCGAACTTCAGGCGCGAACCCTGGCCCATCATGTCCCCCTATCGCATCTGGTGATCAGCGCGCCCTGGATCCCAACCGCGAACCTGGCAAGTCTGGCGTCACGAAATCCCGACCTGGAAATTGTCGTGGTGAGCCACAGCAATATCGGATTCCTGCAGGCTGATCCTCGTGCTATCGAACTGCTCCGCCAGGGCGCGGAACTCGAGCAAGGATGTCCCAACTTCCACATTGGAGGCAACTCGCAGCGCTTCCAGACCTGGTGGCAGGCCACCTACTGCACCGCGATGACCTTGCTGCCGAATATGTATCCCCTGGGCCCTGCGTTGGTACGACCAATGTGGCAACGAGGCACGCTGCGCATGGGATGCTTCTGCGCCATCCGGCCGTACAAAAACGTGCTCACTGCCGCAGCGGCCGCACTCGAAGTGGGACAGCGACTGCGCGTCACGGACTTAGAATTCTGGATCTCGGGAGGCCGGCGCGAGGGCGGCGGGCAGACCATTCTCGCCGCCATGCAGCAGATGTATCTGAATGTGCCGCGCGCCAAAGTGGTCGAGCGCAACTGGCAATCGTGGCCGCAATTCCTGGCCACGGTCGGATCCATGGATCTGCTGCTGCAACCCTCTTATACCGAAGGCTTCAACATGGTAACGGCAGACGGTATCGCCCAGGGGGTTGCCTCGGTGGTGTCGGACGCGATCGCGTGGGCGCCGCGCAACTGGCAGGCGGCTACCGACGATGCTTGCGATATTGCCAACAAAGCAGTCGGGCTACTCCATGATCCCGCCGCAGTGCAGGAGGGCGTTACCGCCCTCACGACCCACAACGCCACAGCATTGATCCTGTGGGAAAAGTTCCTGCAGTTGTTTCCGTAAGGAGATATGGATTCCGACCAGTAGCCTAGGTAGTTATTTGAAATGCAAAGCCGATTCGGTTTTCTTATTGGCGCTAGGCTTCCACGCTTTAACTTTCGGCATGCCGTATTTTGGTTTGATCTCGTGGCAACCGGAATCGCAGTAGACACCTCCTGCTGCTGATTCCGGCTCCGGCATGGGTGACGCAACCGCGAAGTCTCGATCAGCTTCGAGTTCGCGCTCGACATCGGCGATCAGCTTTTCGTTTTCCTGCGAAGTCAGCCACTTTTTACTCAACAAATACTTTTCAAAGCGGCCAATGGGGTCACGTTTGCGCCAGTACTCGAACAGCGGCTTGGGTACATAGTCCGCGCCGTCATGGATGGCGTGGCCCTTCATGCGCATCATCTTTGCCTCGATGAGTGTCGGGCCTTCGCCACGTCGAGCGCGTTCGCAAGCCTCGTGGGTCGCGTCGTAAACCTGGCAGGCGTCGGTGCCATCGATAATTAGGCCCGGAATTCCATAGGCAATGGCGCGCTCGGCCAAGTCTTTGACGCGGTATTGCATTTCCGACGGCGTAGAGTACGCCCAGAGATTGCTTTCAACAATCAGCACTAGGCCAAGGTCCTGCACGGCGGCGAAGTTGATGCCTTCGTAAGTGACGCCGGTGGACTGGCCTCCATCACCGATCCAGGTCAAAGCCGCGATGTTACGTCCTTGCATGCGCGCACCGAGCGCCACGCCTGCCATGACGGGAATGAGATCGCCGAGCATGGAGATTGGCGAAACCATGTTGCGCGCCCCGATGTCGCCAAAGTGTGAAGTGCCGTCGCGTCCCTTGGTCGGCGAGCCAGCCTTGGCCATGTACTGCATCATGGTGTCCGCGGCGCGGAAGCCTCGCACCAGGAGCGCTCCCTGATTGCGTATCATCGGTGCAAACCAATCGTCTTTCTGGAGCGCGTAGGCAGAAGCACAAGAGCAGGCCTCCTGACCGAGTCCGAAATAGACGCCGCCGACGACCTTGCCTTGCTTGTAAAGATTTTCGAGCGCGATCTCCATCCTGCGGTTGAGCAGCATGTAGCGGTAGATCTCGATGACCTGCTGCTTGTTCAGATACAGCGAGTCGCGAATGGGCGGGACGGGCGCGCTTAGGTCGCCTTCCACCTCATAGAGAACCTCGTCGCCTTTTCGGACTTGATGAACACTGAAGCTGGGCTTCTCCAGACGGTGATCGACAATCGTGTATGTGCGCTGCGACGAGTTTGGAACAGCGGATTGCGGAACGCGCAGGCCTCGGCCATTTGAACTAACTCGGGCGGGAGCTTTCGAAACTATCTTTTTCTTCTTGGCCATTTGTTTGATGACGCGTGCGATTCGTTCTCAGAAGAATCCTAAACCGGGTCGGCGGATTTCACCAAACGTCTGCGAGCACTCGCCCCCGTAAACGTCAAGCCTGGAACGTATCGTCTTCACCATGCAATTGTCGCAATTCATCCGGACGCTTCATCGGCACACCGACCGAATGAGTGAGAAAATCATCCAGACTTTCCAGCCACAGCATCTGACTCTGAAACACAACGCCAAAATTGCGCGACGCCGAATGCGCAACTTCCTGAAATGAGAGCTGCTGACCCAATTGCTTTGCCATCGAGGTTACAGGTTTCGATGTAATGCCGCAGGGAACAATCAAGTTGAAGTAATCAAGATCAACATTCACATTCAAAGCGAAGCCATGCGAGGTAACGCTACGCGAAATATGAACGCCGATCGCAGCAATCTTGCCTTCACCGTCGCTCGTCCATGCTCCCGTCAATCCCGCCACGCGCTCAGCCGGAATACGAAAATCAGCGCAGGTACGGATCAGAACCTCTTCCAACCGCCGCACAAACTCCACAGCGCCCAACGTCTTTCGTTTTCCATCCGTCGAAGCAAAACCGCGCAAATCGAAGATCGGATAACCGACTAGCTGCCCCGGACCGTGAAAGGTAACGTCGCCCCCGCGATCACACTTGAAAATCTCTACGCCACGCTCCGCAAGTTGCTCGCCGGAGGCAACAACGTTAGCAACTTTCGCGTTTCGTCCGAGCGTGATGACCGGGGAGTGTTCCAGCAACAGGAGAACGTCGCCGATAAGGCCATCTTTGCGAAGCTGGACCAACTTCTGCTGCAGGCGTAAGCCAGTCGTATAGTCAACGGTTCCCAGTGTGAGAATAGAAATCATGGAATCAGGGGATTGAGCGATTTCGCAACTGCGCAATCCACCACATCCAGTGTAAAGGAAGACGGCTCCATCCTGAACTGCAGGTTACGGCCTGAATTACCCCTTAGTTACGGCGTAAATTCGAAGACAGCACCGAAATCATAATTGCCGCCGTTCTCTGCTGTCCCGTACAACTTCCCTTTCGCGTCGAAGATCAGGCCAGCTCCAGGAGACGTCCCGTCCTTCACGTAGAGGCTCCAGTCAAAATTGTGTACAACCTTCTCCGTCCATTTGCCGTTGGCTCCTAATGTCAGCTTGAAAACCGTCCCGTCGTTATAAAGGCCGCCGTAAAACGTTGTGCCGTACAAATTTCCAGCCTTGTCGACAGTTAGGCCAGCCACCGGTGCGCACCCGTCGTTGGTGTCCTTCGCGAAGCTGTGCAGCATTCTTACCGTCCATTTGCCGCTTGTGCCTGGCGCGAGCTTAAAGACCGCGCCGCAGCCAGAAGCGCCGCCCGCATTCGTCGTGGCGTACAAGTTCCCCGCTTTGTCCGAGACCACGCCGCCCCACGGGTCGTACCCATCCTTGCCGAAGCTGTGCAACACCTTCTCCGTCCAGCCCTTCGTTCCGGGCGTCAACTGGAAAACGATTCCGCAGCCCTGGCCACCGCAACCGGCCCCGGAAGAACCGCCTCTTGTAGTCGTGCCGTATAGGTTTCCAGCTGGATCGAACATCAGGCGATCATAAGGAGCGTACCCGTCCCTGCCATTGTCGTTAAAACTGTGCAGTAGCTTCTCCTTCCACTTGCCCTTAGCCCCTGCGGTCAGTTCGAAGACGGTGCCGGAGTTATAAGCACCACCCCACTCTGTTGTGCCGTACAAGTTCCCGGCCGCATCGACAATCAGACCAGTGTAGGGATAGTACCCGTCCCCGCCGGTAAAGTTGAAGTTGTGAAGTACCTTCTCAGTCCAGGTGCCGCCTTTGCCGGACGTCAACTGGAAGACCGTGCCAAAGCCATTACCGCCGCCGGTCGTCGTCTCGCCATACAAGGTGCCATCCGCACCGAAGACAAGACCTTGAGGGTTGGTGCCGTCGTCGCAGTTCGTAGTCGCGCAGAAGCTATACAGCACGTGCTCAGTCCACGTGCCATTCGATCCTGGCGTGAGCTGAAAAACGGAACCGAGACCATAAGCGCCCCCGTCGAAAGTCGTGCCATACAAATTGCCGGCCGCATCAAAGATCACGCTAGCCTCCGGGGTTTGCCCGTCCGCGCAGTTTGATAGAGTGCAGAAGCCGTAGAGCACCTTCTCCGTGTCGGACGCAAAGAGGGGAGTTACGATGGCTAGAATTCCGAAAACCACCATGAACGCGACAATAGGACCAGTGAATCTCTTGCTTTGCATGATGGGTCCCTTGGGGATCGTCGAGATCCCTTCCTAATTCTTGCTCCAAAGGCGGGTACCAATATATGGATCTGCGTGGCCTGCCATCAATGTGAAAAGGTTTTCACCTGGGGCGCCAGGCTTTTGGCTTCACGCGTTGATTGCCATTCCATACACACTGTTCGATGCGTCCAGCATCGCCTCAGCCAGCGTCGGATGCGCATGGATCGTCCACATCAAATCTTCCACAGTGGCCTCGAGTTCGATCGCTACCACGGCTTCCGCGATCAATTCCGTCGCCTGCGGCCCAATAATATGAACGCCCAGAATCTCGCCATAGTCCGCATCTGAGACAATCTTGATGAAGCCTTCATGCTGGCCGACGATAGAGGCCCGCGAGTTCGCGGTGAAGGGGAACTTCCCGATCTTCAAGTTGTAGCCTGCCTCACGCGCCTTCTCTTCAGTCAACCCAACGCTCCCAATCTCGGGATGACAATAGGTCGCGTTTGGAATGTGCTCTGGGTTAATCGGCTTGCCCGGCTTCCCTGCGATCTTCGTCACCGCAACAATTCCTTCCATCGCGCCAACGTGCGCCAGTTGTGGCGTTCCCAACACTATGTCTCCGATCGCATAGATGCCGGGCTCGGCGGTCTGCATCCAGCTATCGGTTTTTATAAAGCCTCGATCAGGCTTGATTCGCGTCTTCTCCAGTCCAACGCCTTCGGTGCGCGGTTTGCGTCCAACCGCGATCAGAATCTTCTCCGCTTCGATCTTCTCCTGCTTGCCGCCCACAGAAAAAGTCACGGCAATTCCAGATTTCGTCTTTTCAACTTTCTCGACCTTGGCCCCGGTATGAAAATTGATGGCGCGCTTCCGGTACACGCGCGCGAGCTCTTTGGAGACGTCTTCATCTTCCACAGGAACCAGACGCGGCAGCATTTCCAGAATCGTGATTTCGGAATCGAAGGAGCGGAAAATCGAAGCGAATTCCACGCCCACGGCGCCTGCGCCCACGATGACCAACGACTTAGGAATTTCCTTCAGACTGAGAATCTCAATGTTCGAGAGCACGCATGCGTCCGGCTCCAGGCCTGGAATCATGCGGGCTTCAGAGCCGGTAGCCAGGATGACATTTTTCGTCTTTATGGCGCTGCTCTTGCTGCCGTCCGTGACCTCGACCGTCAGGAGACCGTTCTGCGCAGGGCCGGTCAGCTTGCCGTAGCCCTTGATCGTTTCGACTTTACTCTTGCGCATCAGGAATTCAAGGCCCTTGGCGTGTTTAGTAACGATCTTCGATTTACGCTCCTGAATTGCCGCCCAGTTTAGTTTGCGCGAATCCACACCTTCGATGCCGAACTCTTTAGCATCTTTCAAGTGATCCCATATCTCCGCATTGAATAAGAGTGCCTTGGTTGGAATACAGCCCACGTGCAGACAGGTGCCGCCAAGGAATCCGTCCTTTTCAATCAGCGCAGTCTTAAGTCCGTATTGACCAGCGCGGATGGCAGCGGTATATCCCGCTGGACCGCTGCCGATAATGGCGATGTCATAAATGGTGTCAGGCAAAGTAGTGCTCCTAATGAGAATAACGATGAGTGTCCAAATAGGTGATTCTACGACAGGGCTTAAGGATTCGGGAAACCGCCCACTCGAGGAAATTTGCGCGGCAGGCTGCAGAAACGTTGCTTGCTACGTCCTTGCGCCGGGCCAGATGTAGCAAGCTACGTTTCTACAATCTAGGCCAGCAGTTTGGCCGCTTCCTTCGCGTAGTAAGTAAGAATGATGCTGGCTCCGGCGCGCCGGATTGAAATCAGCGATTCCATCATGACCCGGTCGCGGTCGATCCAGTTGTTCCGCGCCGCGGCTTCGATCATCGCGTATTCGCCTGAAACCTGATACGCGGCCAGGGGCAGGTCAAAACGTTCTCTGGCCGCGGCAATCACATCCAAATAGGGCATCGCCGGCTTCACCATGATCATGTCCGCGCCTTCTTCGATGTCGAGTTCGATCTCGCGCATGGCCTCGCGCAGGTTCGCTCCATCCATTTGATAAGACCGGCGATCCCCGAACTGCGGCGTCGAGTCAGCCGCCTCTCGGAACGGCCCATAAAAAGCAGAAGCAAACTTTGCCGCATAAGAAAGGATTGGCGTATTGGCCAGACCGGCATGGTCAAGTGCGCTGCGGATCGCTCCCACGCGGCCATCCATCATGTCGGAGGGCGCGATAACGTCAACGCCCGCGCGAGCCAGGGACACGCTGGTGCGGGCAAGCAGTTCGAGCGTGGCGTCGTTGACGATCTCGTAGTCGGTCCCAACCGCCGGGGGAGCGGCAACGGCAGCCCCGAGAGACTGTGGATGGGCGGGACGCACAATTCCGCAATGGCCGTGAGACATGTATTCGCACAGGCACACATCGCCCATGATTACAAGCCTCGGCACCTCGCGCTTGATGGCACGAGCTGCATGCTGAACAATCCCGTCATCCGACCAGGCACCCGTTGCTAACTCATCTTTCTTTGCTGGCAAACCAAACAAAATGATCGCGGGCACTCCCAATGAGTTCGTCTCCCGCGCATCTTTCACCGCTTCATCCACGGAAAGGTTGAAAACCCCTGGCATGGACCGCACTTGTTTGCGCACTCCCTCGCCTGGGCAAACGAACATGGGATATACCAACGAGGCCGGAGAAAGCCGCGTTTCGCGGACCATCGATCGCAGTTGTTCGTTGCGGCGAAGTCGGCGAAGGCGCGTGATTGGGAAGGCCATGGCAGCAACGGCAGACGAGTAAGATACCCGTCCACAACCACCGATTCTAGCAGAGCCAACCCGCTCCTTCTTGTAACATTGAATTCTGATGCCTCCGCAGCCGCTATCTCATACCAGCGCCCGAGTGCTGGAATTCGACTGTCTCCGCGACGTCCTGCGCGGGTATGCCTCTTCGCCTTTGGGGCAAGAGCGGATCGCTCAACTCGCGCCTTCGACCAACTGCGAGTGGATTGAGAATCAGCAGCGGCTGACCAGCGAGGTCCGCGAGTTCCGTCGTGTGGGCGGACGCTTCGATTTTTCTGGTCTGCTCGACGTCACGAAGCTTGTCGAAAAATCTCGAATCGGCGGCGCCGCCCTCGAGACCACCGACATTCGAGACGTGGTCCTCGTCGTAGATCGGGCCGCCGAGTGGCGCACCATTTCACAGAGTCCGCCTGCCGCGATGAGGGCTGAGTGGAAAGCCGTCGCGCAGCTTTCATTGGGAATCACGGACTTCGCCGAGTTCCTGCAAGCCTTCCGCAACAAGATCCTGCCGGACGGCACCCTCGATGATAAGGCCTCGCCCGAACTCAGCCGCATTCGCCGCGAAATTGAAAAGCAGCGGCGTTCGATCCAGGATTCCCTGCGCGGTTATCTCAGACGGCTATCAGAAGGCGGCGCGGTCCACGACGAACTAGTCACAATCCGCGGTGAGCGGTTTGTAATTCCGGTGAAGGTAGAGCAGAAACGGCGAGTGCAGGGCGTGGTCCATGGCGCCAGTTCGAGTGGGCAGACGGTTTTCGTCGAACCGCTCGAAACCATTGAACAGAATAACGAGCTGGTGCGATTGCTCGACGAAGAGCAGGCAGAAGTACACCGCATTCTAGTCGAGATGACGCGGCGCATCGGTGAGAACGCGGGTCCGATTATCGCCGCGCTGGATGTGATACGCGAATTGGAACTACAGTTCGCGAAGGCGCGCTTCGCTGAGGAATACAACTGTGTTCGTGCAGTTTTGTCTGTCCATGATTCAAATGGCGCTGGCCCCCGGCCGTCCACGTCGAGCAAAGCTCCACTGGTTCTCATTCGAGCCCGCCATCCGCTGCTCGAACGCAACTTGAAAGCAAAGGGGGGCCACGTTATCCCTACCAGCATCGAACTGGAAGATGAAGGACAAGAACTCGTCATCACCGGCCCGAACACCGGGGGCAAGACGGTTGTTCTCAAGACAGTTGGATTGCTGGCGCTGATGGCGCAATCCGGAATCCCGGTTCCCGCGGACCGCGCCGAGCTGCCCGTTTTCGACGCGGTACTGGCCGACATTGGCGACTATCAGTCCATCGAGCAGAACCTTTCAACATTCTCCGCACACGTCACCAACATCGATTTCATTTCGCGCACGGCGACCGCCCAATCGCTCGTTCTCCTCGACGAACTTGGCTCCGCGACCGATCCCGAAGAAGGCGCGGCCTTAGCCGTTGCCATTGCCGAACATTTTCGCCGCATCGGATGCTGCACCATCATCTCCACGCATCACACGTCGCTGAAGGTCTTTGGCGCCAACACAGCGGGAGTGATCAACGCATCCGTGGGATTCGACGAAGCCACGCTGCAGCCCACCTATGAGTTGAAGGTGGGTGTTCCGGGAGCGTCCGCCGGCATCAACATCGCGCAACGTCTGGGGCTCAATCCCACGATCATCGACGCGGCCCGTGCCCGACTGGGTTCGCAAGCCCGAGACGTCGGCGAATTCCTCGATCGCTTGCACGCCGAATTGCGAGAGGTAGAAGCCGAACGCCTGCGCTTGCGCACTCGCGACGAAGAAATTCAGCGCGAGAAGGCTTATCTTGTCCTCGAAGGGAAAAAAGAACAGCAGTCCAAGATCAAAGAAATGGAAAAGAAACTCGACAGCCTGCTGCGTGACTTCGAATATCACGCGCGGGAGATGGTCAGCGTCATTCAGGATCGCGCCGCAGCGCAAAAGCTGTCCAAGGACGTCGAACGCCGCATTTCCAAACTGCGCCGCGAATTCCGTGAGCAGTTCGATTCAACCGTGGTGGCCCACACAACCGGCGCCGACCAGGGCGACCCCGATGCCCAGCCGCAAGTCGTGAAGCATGTGTCTGAAGGCGATACCGTCAAGCTGAAGTCGGTCGGTCGGCCAGCGATAGTGGCACGTCGAATCGATGACAGCCACTTCGAGGTCGAGATCGGCGCCATGAAAATGAAGATCGCGCGTGACGACATTGCCGAAGTGCTGGTACGTTCCTCAGATTCTCCGGTGAAAGCTGCTCGTGCTCGCGGAATCTCGGTGTCGTTGCAGAGTGAGCACGAGAATATCCCTTCAGAGATCAACGTGATCGGGCGTACTGTGGACGATGCCACGCGCGAAGTTGAAAAGTTTGTCGATCGCGCCTTCCTCGCCGGCCTCTCACGGGTGCGCGTGGTTCACGGTAGCGGCATGGGAATCCTCCGCAAAGCCCTGCGTCAGTATTTGCAGAAACATCCTCACGTCGAGTCCATTACCGAGCCTCCACACAATGAAGGCGGTGGAGGCGCAACAGTCATCGAATTGCGGGTGTAATCCGACAAGCTGCTTGTTGACGGCAGATTGTCATCCCGGCGAAGCGAGGAATCCGCCGTCGCGTGGAAAATGCTGGCCACCCGGGTCCAGCAAGAAATCCACAGCAGTTCCATGTTCACGCATCACATTCGGTCCTTGAAAGTAGGGTTACGATCAAGCCCTTTGGGTAGTTTCGAGGACTTGCCATTTGGCAGTGCTGGCGGTACAGCATGTGCGAAGAATGCGAGGCGGGGCGCAGGGACATATGATGCGCTGCTCCGATGGCAATTTCTACGTGGTGAAATTCCGCAACAATCCACAGCATTTGCGCGTACTGGCGAACGAATTGTTGGCCACGCGACTTGCCGAGGCGGCCGGATTGCCGGTTCCCTCCACGGAAGTTGTCGAAGTCGGCGATTGGCTGGTGGAAAACTCGTCTGAGCTTAACATTCAGCTCTCTGGAAGCGTAATCCGGTGCCAGCCGGGACTACAATTCGGGTCCCGTTACGTAGTCGATCCGCTGCAAGGACAGATATTCGATTACTTTCCCGCGACCATGCTCGAACGAGTGCGAAACCTTGGAACGTTTGCCGGAATGCTGGCGCTTGATAAGTGGACTGCAAATTCAAACGGCAGACAGGCAGCATTCTGGCGAAAGATGCGAGACAAAAAGTACACGGTGAGTTTTATCGATCAGGGGTATTGCTTCAACGCAGGCGAATGGACATTTCCCGATTATCCGCTGCGTGGCGTGTATGCCCAGAACGAAGTGTATTTGAGCGTTCGCGGTTGGGAATCCTTTCAGCCTTGGCTGGCGACCATAGAAGGAATGAACGAAAACGTCATCTGGAACTGCGCGGCGGGAATTCCTCCCGAGTGGTACGCCAGCGACTGGGGCGCGCTCGAAGAACTAGTTCGCAGCCTGCTCGATCGGCGGTCAAGAGTGCGCGAGCTCATCATCGCATTTCGGATGTCATCGAGACAGCCATTTCCAAACTGGAAGGAAGACGCATGACTGGCCGCGTTCGACATACCATGGGATCATATATTTAGAAATTAAGACCCGAGTCGAGGTTCGAACCCCGATGCCTGATCTGAAGCAGTTCGAGTTCTACGTGTTGCGGTACGTTCCTCACATAGTGAGGGGGGAGTTTGTGAATATCGGAATAATGTTATTCGAACCGCGCGACGGCAGTATAGGGTTTGCGGATGTGTGCCTGACTAGCGATTGGCGCCGCGTGCGCTGCTTCGACCCGCAAGTTGATATCGAAGTCTTGCAAAGTATCGAAGCCGATATTCGGACGCAATTGCAGAGTGCCCAGGATGTGGGCATGCTGTTGCACAAGTTGGAAGACTCATTCGCGAACTCGATCCAGATCGCTGCCCGGCAAGTGTGTCTGGCAGCAGATCCGGCCCAGGGATCGGAAACGCTTCGTTCACTCTATTTGGACGACCCGCAACTGGAGTCATTGCCCGCCCCAGCCCGTCCAAAGGGTGAGCGCGCAATGATTCTTGCTGGAATTGAAGATGCCTTAACCCGAGCCGGAATATGGGCTTTACGAGTAGAGAAAACCGCAGCAGCGAAATACACGAAAAAGAGAGGCGACTCGCTGATTTTTGATTTTGGATATGTAATCGGCTCCGAGGTCCGATTCTTTCAATCCGTACCTCTAAAAGCAAATACAAACCAGGCGGTTATTCTTGCACACCGCTTCCCTAAGATTGCGGAATGCATCTCCGGCGAAGACGGTTCAATCGCCCGGCTTACCGCTGTTGTTTCCGACGACCTTGATCGCACAAATCCCGACATCGAGTTTGCCCTGGATGCCTTCAAAGACAATAACGTGGACGTGGTTCCGGTAGCGGACATGCGGTCAATTGCGGACAAGACAAGGCAGGACCTAAACGCTTTGGACAATAAAAAGAAGAGAAGCGAATAAACCGGCGTTTTCCTCTGACGTCAACCAGTAACTCTCGAAATTCACAGGATTTCCGCCATGTAAGCCCGCTGCTATATTCCTTATTGACCCTTTTCGGCTGAGAATTCGTAAGGAGAGTTATTGCCACTCGTGACCGACGCCACCGACTTCAAAGAGATCGTTAAGCAGCAGGCCGACATCGTCCGCGTCGTCGGCGACTACGTCAAGCTGAGGAAGGCCGGAGCCCAGAACTTTTCCGGGCTTTGTCCGTTCCACGACGAGAAGACGCCGTCATTTTCCGTCCATGCAACGCGCCAGTTTTTTTACTGTTTCGGTTGTGGCGTGAAGGGAGATGTGTTTGCGTTTGTCCAGAAAATAGAAAACGTAACATTCCCGGAAGCTGTGAGGTCAGTAGCGCAGAAATCGGGGATCCCCCTTCCCAAACTCAGCTTCAGCAGTCCGGCGGAGGCCCAAGAAGCCAAAGTGCGCACGGTGTTGCTCGAGGTCCACGAGCGCGCCGTTGCATTCTTTCAGGAGTATTTGCGACGGCCCGAAGGCGCCCGTGCCCGCGAATACCTTGCGGGACGCGGTTTGGACGCAGAGATGATCAAAGCCTTTCGCATCGGCTACGCCCCGGATTCCGGATTCTTGCTAAAAGACCGCCTGAAGGGTGAGTTCGAAGAGGAGGCTCTGCGCGCGAGCGGGCTTTTTTCCTGGAAAGAAAGCTCTCAAGCATCAACCCCGAACTCTCAGCTAGACGCAAGGTCCCTCGACTCCGCTGCGGATGACAGGGAGAAGGAGGACGACCAAGGAAAGAGCGGGACCCGTGGCGAGAGAACTGAAGCCCGAAGCCCGAAGCCTGACGCCCGCCTCGCAGACATCTATTCCAAATTCCGCAACCGCGTCGTGTTCCCCATCACCAACGAGACCGGGCGAGTCATAGCTTTCACCGGACGCACACTTTCGAATGACGAAAAAGCCGGGCCGAAATATCTGAACTCTCCCGAGACTGCGATCTATTCCAAGTCGCGCGTCCTGTTTAATCTCGACCAAGCCAAAGAAGCTATTCGCAAGCTCGACTACGCCGTCCTGGTCGAGGGCCAGATGGATTGTATTTCCGTCTACGCGGCAGGATTTCACAACGTGATCGCAAGCTCCGGGACTGCCTTTACCGAACTCCAGGCTAGGCTGCTCGGTCGCTTCAGTAAGAACGTGGTCGTGAATTTCGATCCCGACACGGCGGGAGCCAAGGCCACCGAACGCACTCTAGGTCTTCTGGTAGAAGAAGAGTTCCAGATCAAAGTGTTGACTCTCGAAGCCGGATTCGATCCTGATCTATTCATCCGCCGCAAAGGCAAAGAAGCGTATGGCGAAGCGCTCAAACATTCGCAGCGTTACTTCGACTACCTGATCGAGCGTGCCCAAAGCCTGTTCTCCATTCGAAGCGCCGAGGGAAAAGTGAAAGCCCTCAATCATCTGCTACCGCACATCCAGAGAGTCCCCAGCCGGATCGTACGCGACGAACTGGCCAGCGAAATCGCCCAAAAACTCGGCATCGATTCCGCCGTTCTTCGGCAGGAGCTCAAGCACGCAGCCGCCAATCGCTCGACCGCCAGCGTAAAATCGCCAATCGAGACCCAGGTCACCGATGCAGAGAAACTGCTAATCCGGGCTTTGACTTCAGCCGGTGAAATGAATAGGGCGGAGGAGCACATCTCAGCGCGCGATGGCGCCGAAGAAGGGTTTGATGCTGCGCGTCAGGCGCATTTTGTGCTGAAAAACGAGCGGCTGCACATTGGATTGGCCACCGAATCATTGATCGAAATCTTGCTCAACTCTGCGGCAGACGCGTCCGATCTGATGGAATTGCCGCTGGCTGACGCCGACCGTAACCTCCTTATGCATGTCCTGCTGATCGGGGACCCAGAACCTCTCACTCCGGTGGTGTTGGAAGGCGCTGCACGGGCCTTGCGCCGTAAGTCCCTGCGCCGGCGCCTGGAAAAGATCGAGCGGGAGTTGGCCCGTCCTTCCGCCACGCGGGATTTGAGGGAAAGGGCGGCTTTAGGCGAAGAAAGGACTCGCCTGAAACGCGCACTCATGGACCCTGGTTTGGCCGACAGTGGCGCCCCTTCACCTGCAGCATAATTGGCTCAGGACCTTGAAACTAAATGGGTCGCCATGCCATCTAAGTTATTAACGGTGGAGCAGATAGGCAGCGGGCTTATTCTGATTGAGAACTTCACAACTAGCGACGAGTGGTTCCTGTGCTATACTTTTGGGGTTTGTGTCGGCGCTGATCCCGTCACTTCACGTTCCCACCGTAATAAACGACGTTTCGACGTCCTTCCATGGGACGACTTGAGGACTATCTTTCTTGGCTCTTGACGACAAGTACGACGACATTAAAAAGCTGATTGATACAGGCAAGGAAAAGGGATACCTCACCTACGACCAGGTGAACGATCTCATACCGCACGATGTGCATTCTCCTGAAGACCTGGACGATCTGCTTACTACCATCGGTACGCAAGGAATCGATGTGCTGGAGGGACCAAAGCTGCCCTCCTCTGCGCTCGATAAGAAGTTCGACGAAGACGAAGTCGGCGAGGACGTCGAACTCGACCTAACCCCCGGCGCTCTAGAAAAAACTAACGATCCCGTCCGCATGTATTTGCGCGAGATGGGCACTGTTCCCCTGCTCACCCGTGAAGGGGAAGTTGAAATCGCCAAGCGAATTGAGCGTGGACAGCTGCGCGTTCTGAAGGCGCTCTCGCGTTCGCCGATCGTCATCAACGAACTGTTGGCGATGGGCGAAGATCTCAAGAAAGGCGTCCGCTCCATCAAGGAAGTGGTCACCTTCGACGAAGAGGAAATCACTGATGAGATTCTGCAGAATCGGCTGAAAGAATTCACCGGAAAGATCGACGATTTGGCCAAAGCCTACAAGAAGGCCAATCAACTTCTGGAGAAGTTCGCGGCAGTCTCACAGAAGAAACGTCCCAAGGACTATCGCCGCTACCGCATCGCACTGGCGCGAGCCATTGTCGATGTTTCTCGGTGCGTCCGTAAGCTCGGCTTCACCAACACCGAGCGCAAACGCCTCATCGACCGAGCCAACAAAACGGTCGACATGATGCGGTCGCTCGACCGTCAGTCGACGAACCTGGAAAAAAAAGCCGACGCCACTCGGAGTGAAGAGCAGCGCAAGGAATACCGACGGCAGTCGCGCGCAATCCGCAGCGAACTGGAGAAGCTCGAAGTCGAAGCTGGGGTGTCGTTCCAGGAACTCAAGCGCACCCAGCGCGAAATCATCCAGGGGGACATGGATGCGGAGCAGGCCAAGCGTGAGCTGATCGAGGCCAACCTTCGTCTCGTAGTTTCGATTGCGAAAAAATACACCAACCGCGGCTTGCAGTTTCTCGACCTGATTCAGGAAGGCAACATCGGCCTGATGAAGGCCGTGGACAAGTTCGAATACCGGCGCGGCTATAAGTTCTCCACCTACGCCACGTGGTGGATTCGGCAGGCGATTACTCGTGCAATTGCTGATCAAGCGCGCACGATTCGCATCCCGGTCCACATGATTGAAACCATCAACAAGCTGATTCGGACTTCTCGGCAACTGGTGCAGGAGTTGGGACGAGAGCCCACGTCGGAAGAAATCGCCAAGCGCATGGACATCCCCGTGGCCAAGGTGCGCAAGGTGCTCAAGATCGCGCAGGAACCAATCTCCCTCGAAACCCCGATTGGTGAGGAGGAAGATTCGCATCTGGGCGACTTCATCGAGGACCGGGCGGTCGTCTCGCCAGCCGAGGCAGTCATCAACGTCAACTTGAAGGACCAGACCTCGCAGGTGCTGCGCACACTAACGCCGCGCGAGGAGAAGGTCATCAAGATGCGCTTCGGCCTGGAAGATGGCAGCGAGCATACGCTGGAAGAAGTGGGCCAGTCATTTGCCGTAACTCGCGAACGCATCCGCCAAATCGAAGCAAAGGCGCTGCGCAAGCTACGCCATCCATCGCGCTCGCGTAAGCTGCGCGCGTTCATGGATGGCGTAAGAGATTAAGGCTTTTTCGCCCCGGAGTCACACAGAAAATCCATCG
>Ga0070762_10000491_pt1 | contig 16724 bp, 16 predicted proteins | sample HubBroMetageREF2_FD_66726 | JGI IMG/M metagenome (GOLD analysis project Ga0070762, IMG submission 66726) | Reference soil microbial communities from the Hubbard Brook experimental Forest, New Hampshire, USA - Hubbard Brook CCASE Soil... | ecosystem: Environmental > Terrestrial > Soil >...
TGCCAACATCATTTTCGGCGCCGTGATGGATGAAAAGATGAAAGACTCGGTGAAAATTACAGTCATCGCAACCGGCTTCAAAGACTCCGACCGTCATCACCGGCGGCACGAAGAGCGGCCCACTTTCATAGTTTCGCGAGAGAACGCTTCGGCTCACGACGATTTTTTCGACGAGCCTCGACAAGAACGCGAACTCGATCCCGAGCCGCCGCCTCCGCCGATGGTAATGGAACAGTCCGCGTCCCACGCCGCAGCCACGGCTGCGACCGAATCCATTTCCGTCGACAGCATGCGCAACGCAATGATCGCGAATTTCGAGCATTCCGACCTCGACGTTCCGGCGTTTCTACGCAAGCGGAATGAAACCATGTAAGGTTGGGCGGAGGCAAAACTGTTTCCACTATGAGGCAGTATCGTTCCAGTAACCAGCGAACGTTACCAAAGGGCTGTACCGGCGTCTGGAATTGACTGCAACCCTTTCATTGGCAAGGGGTTAGATTGCGTGGCGACGGTTTTGCGAAAAACATGTTTTCGATTGCTTATCCAAATGAAGTTTCATAACATCTAGGCTAGTAGGGACTTAGCCGGTGGCGTCGATCATTGGCCGGTTTCTTGCTACATGCAGCAGTGAACTCCGGGGACAGGAACAGTAAAGTGAATTCAGGGAATCGTTCCACTGGCATCGGCCTTTTTCTCGCAGGTATCTTTCTTGTAGCGGTTTGCCAAGCTGGCATCGCCGCCACCGTCAGCACGCATTCTCTGACCACCCACAAATCCAAGTCCCAAAAGATCAGTGAGACTCAGCACGCACGCCGGCGCATGCATCACCTGGCGCACGCCCGCGCTACGACAGCTACAACCACGGCCGCCCGCACCACGTTGCATGCTCGGCACCGCTACTACGAGCGTTTCTACACCAGCTCCTTCGCGCAGGATATTACCGAAGGCGACGTCACCAGCGGCGAAGATCCTATCGTGCGTGAAGCCGCCATCGACGCTCTGGGCGGCATGAATGGCACAGTCGTGGCCATTGAGCCCACTAGCGGACGCATTCTGGCCATGGTGAATCAGAAGCTCGCGCTTTCAAGCGGCGCACAACCCTGCTCCACCATCAAACTTTCTGTTGCGCTCGCCGCTCTGAATGAAGGCATTATCACCAAGGAAACCCAAGTTCGTTTGGGTGGGGCCTATCACATGAATTTGACCATGGCCCTGGCCCACTCCAACAATGCGTACTTTGAAGCGCTCGGACGTCAGTTAGGTTTCGAGAAAGTCAGCTACTACGCCCATCAATATGGACTCGGCGAGTTGGCCGGCTACAGCATCCCCGGTGAACAGCTGGGCATTTATCCCAACGAAGAAATCTCGTCGAAACTCGGTGGCGTCGGGAAGATGTGCTCTTTCGGTGAAGGCGTTTCCGTGACTCCGCTGCAACTGGGCGCGCTGGTTTCAGCCATCTCCAATGGCGGGACCCTCTACTACCTGCAGCATCCGACGACCTCGGAAGAAATTGCAGACTTCCAGCCCGTGGTGAAGCGCCGCTTAGATATCGCTCCGCTCATTCCTGAAATTTCTGATGGGATGGAAGGCGCCGTGCAGTTCGGCACTGCCCGCCGTCTGCGCACAAATTTCAATGAAGAAGAAGTTCTAGGCAAGACCGGAACCTGCTCCCACGCCGGAACCCGCTTTGGCTGGTTTGCTTCCTACGCAAAAACCAGCGTTGGTCACATTGTCGTAGTGGTTTTCCTCGAAGGTGGCCGTCCGACGTTCGGTCCCAAGGCAGCGGAGATTGCCGGATTGATGTATCGCAATCTCTACGATCACAATTTCTTCATGGCAAAACCGACCTTGCCGTCAAACACCGCGATTGTCACTCCGCTGGGCGCGCAGCAGTAAACGGCGTCGGCCGTTAGGCCGGGAAAATCTCTCCTACCAAAAACGTCGCCGCGCTATGATCCTTATCCAAGGAGCACAGCCATGGAAAAGTGCGCAATGGAACAACTTTGGAAAACCCACACCGATGAGGAATTCCTGCGGCACGACGTCGAGGCCACGCTGGCAACCATGACCGACGATGCCTTCGTGCTGAATATCCCCACCGGCATGGGTGGACGCGGCAAGAACGAAGTGCGTGCGTTTTATCGCGACAGTTTTGTCAACTCGTTGCCCGGCGACATTGCCAACCAGCTTACCTATCGCGTAGTTGGCGAGAACGCGCTGGTCGACGAATTAGTCCTCACCTTTACCCATACCGCACGGATGGACTGGATTCTGCCGCGCGTGCAGCCCACCAACAAAAAGGTCGAAGTCGATCTTGTGGCCGTGGTCTATTTTCGCGGTGACAAAATCTGTGGCGAGCGGATCTATTGGGATCACGCCACAGTCCTGCAGCAAGTCGGTTTGCTGGCTGTGCAAGCCGTACGATAGCGTAAGGCATTGACCGAGACGCGCCAATCAGGACGGAGCCGATTCTTCCAACGAAAAACCTGGAACCGCCGAACACCGCACGCTCGCCGTCGCATTGAAATCTCTCAAGCGATGTTTCGCTTGAGGCGCGGGGCCCGGCTCCGAGGTTCGCTTGCGGTTTCGACTCGATTGCGCCCGGCTTTCTTGGCTCGATACAAGGCTTTGTCGGCCGATTGAATCACCTGTTCCACTTCGCGCGTCGGGTTCGATTCTGCGACGCCGATGCTGACCGTAACTGAGAGTCCGCTTACAGTAGATTCCGCCGGAGGATTCCGGGGCCGGCCTAGTTTCCGACGCGTACTTCTTTTGTCCTCGCTCCTTCGACCCGACCCGCGAGGCGCGCTGCGGCGCTCGGGCGTGCTGCGAACCCGGAATCTGGATTCTTCGATTAGAGCTCTGAGCGAATCAAGATGGGGCACAACTTCTATCACGGACTTTCCCACGAAGAGAATCGAAAACTCTTCTCCACCCACGCGAAATGCCTGTCCTCCGCCACTGACACGGGCTAGTCGCGAGGCAACCATGCCGAGAACCTGGTCTCCGGTGTCGTGCCCGTAGGTGTCGTTGAAATTCTTGAAGTGATCGATATCGACAACGGCAATGGAGTAAGGAGCTTCGAGGCGGAGCAGGGCTTCGTTGAAGGCGCGGCGTGCTGGCAGTGAAGTGAGTTCATCGTGATAGGCCAGGACGTAAGTGTTCTCGATGATCGACGCGACCAGTAGCAGCGCGGCTGTCGCCCAATAGGCAACGGCGATTCGCCCGACGGCATTTGTCTGTAAGCCTAGAAAAGTTGCGGCCAGCGACCAGAGTAGACCAATTTCCACAGGCTTGCGATAAAGAAAAAATCGGACGAGCAGAACAGCAAAAGCTGCGACAAAAGCCAGCAAGGCCAGTTGCGGAATTTTTGTCCAATGAAACAATGACCGATTCAAGAACGCGGCGTGAAGAAGGGTGGGACTGGCGGTCTCTCCGGGTCGGCAGAGGACAGCAACGAATACGGACTCAAGAAACACCAACACCAGCGCGGGAGTTATCACCGGAATCGACAGGCCGCGCTCGCGGATGAGCCAAAGAATGATGAAGTTGACGGGCAAGAGAAAGGCGATGGCCTCAAACGCAATTCGGCCTGGACCGATGACGACGGCTCGCCCGCCGGAAAAGAACTCCAGGGCGCGGTGTGCCAGAAGCAACATGAGCAGAGCGAGCAGAACTCGGCTGCAATGGAAGCGCCAGGCCAGGAGGATTCCGGCGGCGAATACCGCATAGTAATAGAAGTCGACTGCGGCCGCAGAGACGGAAAGAAGCCCGCCCGAAAACAGTACCAATGCCCCGAGGAGCAGTATGCCTCCAGGCACGAAAAGGGATTTCAGCGTTCCTTTGCTCCCCAGATCCAATCGGGTGTGGTCCTTAGGACGAAATTTGTGTCAACGAATTATCGTCGGCGGGGCAAAGCGCGAGTGAGTGGCAGAGCAGGTTCCGGGGAAGAGGTTCCCATTTGCGGAAGGCAGAGACCTTCGTGCGCGGAGGAATCTCCGATCTGCGGCCACTTCTTGCCTAGAATCGGAGAGAGCAGGTTAGAGAAACCTTATGCGCATTCTGATCGCTGAAGATGACTCCGCACTCGCCAGTTTCGTAAAAAAGGGGCTTGACGCCGAACATTATGCCGTAGATGTTTCGAACGATGGAGAGCAGGCTCGCGCGATGGCCGGAGAATTCGATTATGACCTGGTGGTGCTCGATCTCAACTTGCCCCGACTGGACGGGATCGCGATTTTGCGTTATCTGCGTACGCGAAAACCAAGCATGCCGATTTTGGTACTGACCGGACGCACGCGCGTGGAAGACCGGGTGCAATGCCTCGATCTCGGGGCGGATGATTATCTGAGCAAACCTTTTTCGTTCTCCGAGCTGTCGGCGCGGATCCGGGCCCTGTTGCGACGCTGCCATCTGCCCGCAGAATCGGTGCTCACGGTGGGGGACTTGAAGCTCGACCGGGTAGAACGCAGGGTGGAGCGAGCCGGAAGGCGCATCGAACTCACCGGAAAAGAATTTGCGCTGCTGGAATACCTGATGCGCAATGCCGGGCGGCGGATCACCCGCGCGATGATCATCGAGCACGTGTGGAATCTATCCTTTGATACCTGCACCAACGTTGTCGACGTATATGTGAACTACGACCGCGGTAAGCATGTGCAGTTCGGCTCCTATGCCAAGTTTCGCATTCGCGGCGCGATCCTCGACAGCCTGCGCGAAATGGACTGGAGCCCGCGCGACCTGCGCCGCAAAGCGCGCCAGCTGGAAGAAGCCAACAATACTCTCCGCTTAAGTTTGGGCCGCAATCCCAGCGAAACCGAGCTGGCGGCTGCGCTCGGCATCGATCTTCATGGATTGCAGATGTTGCTGGGCGAGATTGATGGGTTAGAAGTAGGAAGCCTGAGGGTGCAATCTCCGCGAGACGGTAAGGAAGAAGATCTTTGCGAATATCTGCCCGACGATCCGGAAGAAACTCCGCTGCTGCTTTGTCTGCGTTCGGAGATGAAGGAGTTGCTGACCCGCGCTATCGAAGAATTGCCGGAGAAGGAGCGCCAGGTTCTGGCGCTATATTACTACGAAGAATTGACCATGAAAGAAGTGGGAGCGGTCATGGGAGTGGGGGAATCACGAGTGTCGCAAATCCACTCCATGGCGGTGGTTCGGTTGCGCGCTCGTCTGGCCGAACTGACCGCGGTTCGTCCGCCGCCGGAGTGCTCGGCGGGCGCGGCCAGCGGCAGTTAACCTGCGGCAGCTGAGAGGAGGAAATCATGGAAAAAGTTCTGAACCAGCAAGAAATCGATGCCATGGTGCGCCGAGCCCGCGGCGGCGATGCGGGCGGAAAGGAAGAAACCAAAGCGGCGGTGGTCACGGTATGGGATGTGCGCCAAGCCGGCCAGATCGGGCGCTTGCAGGTGCAATCGATCAGCACCCTGCATGAAGGCTTTGCCCGCAACTTGACTCACGCCGTCGGCGCCTATTTGCGGGTCGAGTTCACGGCGGCGCTAGTTTCGGCTGAGCACCTTACTTATGGCGAAGTGCTGCAACGGATTCCAGAGGTCAGTTACCTCGCCAGCTGCAAACTGGCTCCAGTAGGAGCGACTGCCTTGATGCAGCTCGATCTGGCGGTGGCTTTTCCTTTGATCGACGTGCTCCTGGGCGGTCAGGGCAGCAGTTCCCTTCCCGGACGCCAGCTCACCGAAATCGAGGAGCAGATTATCGAGACCGTGATGCGCATCATCTGCCGCGAACTGCAAAGCGCCTGGCAGGTTTTGGCTCTCGGTTTCGAATTCGAGGAGCGTCAACTGGCGGAGCAAGTGCAGCGCCTGATGCCGTCGGAAGAAAAAACTCTTTCCTTAGCCTTTGACATTGTGGTGGCTGAAAACCGGGGCACGCTGAATCTGGTTTTCCCAGCGGTGGTGTCCAATGCGTTGTTGCGCAAGCTGGCGGCGGGTTGGGTTCGCGCCAAACTGCGGGCGCGGCCGGATTCAGAGCATCGCTTGCGCGAGCATCTTCTAGCCTGCCCTTTTTCGATGGAATTGGGAATGGATATCCCGGGCGTGCCACTCCGTGACCTTACCCATCTTTCTCCGGGCGCCGTGCTGGCGCTCAAGTACCCGGCACAACGACCGGGAGCCCTACGAGTAGGCGACCGTAAGATGTTCGCCGCTACCGTGGCTCGACGCGGCCGGTTGCGCGCAGCTCAAGTGCTTGGGCGAAGCCCCCTCGATCCGGAAAGGAAACCAACCTCGTGACCGACGAACCCGCTTCCGCTTCGCCTTCATCCGCCGCGACACCGCTCCCGGATGCTGATGCCCGTCCCTACATGCAGCTCTGGGCGGAAAGCATAGCGTCGGTACTCGGTCAGATTGCCGGAGCACCCTTCGCGGTTGAATATCTGACCGAGGCTCCCGCTGAAACTCCGCCGGCACAGGAGAATGACCTGCGTGTAGTTATGGTGGCAGCAGGAGGCTTGCGTGGCGAAATGAGCCTCCGCATTCCGCGCGCCTGCGCGTTGGGAATGGCCCAGCTTTTTCTGGGTGAAACCCAGGATGCTGCCGGTGAGTTCAAATCCGACTACCAGGAATCAGTCGAGGAGTTGTTGCGCCAGGTCGCTGGCCACGCCGCCTCTGCCATAAAGCCGCGCTGGGGAGAAGTGCAATTGCGGCTGGAATCAGCCACGGCCGCCCCCTCCTGGTCGCCGGCAGCCGGCGGCTGGCTGGCTTCAGGTGTCGGCGCTGCTTGCCCTCTGCGTCTGGAATGGCAGCTAAGCGCGGCGTTGAATGCGGCTCTCGTGGCGGCCTCGCATCCCGCTGAAACGAGCGTCAACGAAGCCCCAGCAGCCAGTGCAGCGGACCCAGGCAATCTCGACCTGCTCATGGATGTGGAACTCGAAGTGACGCTCCGTTTTGGAGAGCGCAGCATGCTGTTGCGCGACATTCTCGAACTAGGCGAGGGTTCGGTGGTGGAACTGGACCGTCAAGTCGAGGAACCCGTGGACCTTCTGCTGGACGGGAAACTAATTGCGCGCGGCGAAGTTGTAGTGGTGGACGGAAACTATGGGTTGCGGGTACAAGAGATGCTGACACCGCTGGCATCGAGATAGTTGCGACGGAGAATGAGAAGATGGTGCCTTGGGGAGCACGACTGTCAGGCCTTCGAAGCCGCTGGCAGAGAGCGCATCCGCACTGCAAAAGTCACGGTTGCAATCTCGCGCAAAGGATGCGACGGAGAATCGGCTGGTGGCATGGGAAGATCGAACTTCGAGGTTCGTCCTATTGTGCTCCGCTCTGCTTCGAAAATGCCGCGCGCCAATGTTTTTCCGACGCCTGTACTTCGGTTGTCGCTACTTCTGCGGCCCAGCACCGTATACCGCTCGGCTTGCTCATGGTTTCGCGTGGCCAGATTACCTATCCTCAGCTACAAGTCGCTCTCGAAGCCCAGCGCGCCGGCGGGCATCGTCGCCTGGGGGAATTGCTTGAGGAACTTGGCTTTGCCACCGAGCAGCAGGTAACTGCGGCGCTCGGACTTCAGTGGGCTTGTCCGGTTCTTGTCTGGAAGGCACCGCGCGATTTCGTCTGTGCGCGCATTCTGCCCTATCGATTGCTGAAAAGCCTCCGCATTTTGCCGGTACAATTTGTCGCGGCCACTCGAATTTTCTATCTGGCATTTTGCGATGGCATCGATTACACGGCGCTCTACGCCATTGAGCAAATGCTCGATTGCCGCACTCAGGCTTGCCTGATTGACCGCAGCAGCATGGATCGGGAATTGGAGCGCATGGGGCATGAAGCTCGAGCCGGAGACGTACTATTTGAAAGCTGGCACGACCCAGCCGCGATGGCCCGTATCGCTTGCGGCTATGCCCTTAAGCTGGGCGCCGAAAAAGCGCGCATCGTGGCTTGTGGGGAATATATCTGGGTACGTCTCGAAAGCAGGCGAGATGCTTCCACTCTGTTGTTTCGGCATCCCTTCGCGGCGCCACAAGAGGAAGCAGATCTTGGCGAATCCTCGGCCCGTCTGGTCGCGAGCTAAGGCGGATCAGGCTCTTTCTTCAGAGATCCCTCGCTGCGCTCAGGACGACAGCAAAGCGGACGACGGCGCTAAGGACAGGAGTGTCCACCTTACACTGGCCTTGGGTTCCTCCCGAATTGACGTTGGTGCCAGTACGGATACGCCGGCGTTTCGTCGCTGGCGGCATCCAGTTTTGCTACTTGTTCGGGAGTCAGATTCCACCCTACTGCGGCCAGATTCTGACGCAACTGTTCTTCGTTGCGGGCGCCGACGATCACGTTTGCTACTGTCGGCCTTTGCAGAAGCCAGTTCAGGGCGATTTGCGGAATGGTTTTTCCAGTTTCCTTGGCGACTTCATCGAGCGCGTCTACCACCTTATACAGATATTCGTTCGGAACCGGCGGGCCCTGCTCGGCCGTGCTGTGCAGGCGGCTTACTTCTGGAAGCGGCTTGCCGCGGCGGATCTTTCCCGTAAGCCTGCCCCACCCTAACGGGCTCCAGACGATGGTTGCTACTTTCTGATCCAGGCCGAGTGGCATAAGTTCCCATTCGAAATCGCGCCCTACCAGCGAATAGTAGGCTTGATGAGCCACGTAACGCGCCCATCCATATTTTTCAGAGACGGCCAGGGATTTCATGAGATGCCATCCGGAGAAATTGGAACAGGCAACGTAACGGACCTTGCCGCTCTGGACCAGCGTGTCCAAAGTCTTGATGGTCTCTTCAACTGGCGTCTGCGCGTCGAATCCGTGCATGTGGTAGACGTCGATATAGTCGATATTGAGGCGGCGGAGGCTGGCTTCGCAGGCCTCCATTAGATGATGACGGGAGGAGCCGAGATCGTTGGGGTCGTCGCCCATGGCGAATGTGGCTTTGGTGGAAATCAGAACTGAACTGCGGCGTCCGGCGATGGCCTTTCCCAGGATTTCCTCTGATGCACCCTTGGAATACACGTCAGCGGTGTCGAAGAAATTGACTCCGGCTTCGAGACAGATGTCGACGAGGCGGGTGGCCTCCTGTACGTCGCTGTTACCCCAAGCTTGGAAGAATTCTCCGCGACCTCCGAAGGTGCCAGTGCCGAAGCTAAGGACGGGGACTTTTAATCCGGAATAGCCGAGCTGTCGAAATTCCATGCAGACTAGATGCGCCTGAAGTGTTCGAGGATGCGATGGAAGTCAAAGGCGGCGGACAGGAGTGTCCGCCCTACGCGTGCGCAGTGATAATCTTGCGAGATGCCCGCTGCGTCATCTCGATTTTCGATTGGGTTGGCGATGGTCGCCGGATTGTTGGTCGGAGTAGTTTTCGCCGGGTCTCTGGGATGGTTGATGCTGTCGCACGTTTCGGGGCGAAATTTTCTGAGCAACGTGTGGTCGTCGCTTACAGGCAGAACTCTGAGCATCGATGCCAGCCAGCCCACGGTGGTTGATCGCATTCAGCGGCTGCAGCGGCTGGAGACCGTCGTCTATACGATGGATAAAGTAGTGACGGGTGCGAAGGAAAATCCTATCTTCCCCGACTTTCTGGCCGGCGATCGGCTCTTGATGCTGGTGCACGGAGAAGTTGTCGCCGGGATCGATTTCTCGAATCTGAAACCGGGGAATGTCACCGTGGCGGCCAAGCTGGTTCACTTGCATCTTCCAGCGGCACAAGTGTTCAGCGCGCGGCTCGACAGCGCGAAGACTCGAGTGTATTCGAGGCAGACTGGGTTGTTGGTGCCCACCGATCCGAATCTGGAGACACAGGTGCGGCAGGAGGCGGAACGTGAGTTGCAACAGGCGGCGCTGGCAGACGGTATTTTGCAGACGGCTCAGCAAAATGCGAGTTCGACCATCACTAGCCTGCTGCAGGGTTTGGGATTCGAGAAGATTGATTTCGAGTAGCTCGGCGTTGGCTCTGCTGGATGGGTTCACGATTGGGGCAGAAAGCAAGGCCGAGCAGCGGGAATTGATCCGGCGGATCGAGATGGCGGCGTAGTCTCGGAAATCGAGACTCAACGAAAGCCGACTACTGCAGGTCTGCCCGGTCGGGATTGTAATAGAAAGTGAAGCGCAGTCCGAGATATTGGCCCCCGAACTCCCCGGGCAGTGGCGGGAACGGATTCGATGCCGTGATTCCGCCCCAGGCGCCGCGGTCGAGTGCCACGTCGCCCGAGGTGGCGACCAATTTCATTCCAGCAACCGTGCCATCTTTGAGAATGGCAAATTCAATTGTGAGTTTGCCTTTCTTCATAATGGGCGCCTTCGCGGATTCTGGAATGAGGTTGTACCAGTTCAACCGGACGTCGTGCAGCACGCGCTGCAGATAGGGACCGAAATCCACACCCATGGTGTCTGTGAGGACCTCAAGAGGGCCCATGGCAGCCGTTGGCTTCCTGCCCAAGCCGAGGCCATAATTTCCACCATCACCGCTCCCGTATCCGCCACGATTCGCGGCCGCGGCGCGTTCGGCCTGCTCAATTGCCGAACCGGCGGACAAGGAGCTGTCGCCAAAAGCAGCTTTAGGAGATAAGGCAGGAGGCGGCGTTTGTAATTTTGCAGTCTGAGCCGGAGCGGGGGGCGGTGGCGCCGATGGCTGGGGTGAAGGATTCGGAGTCGCTGTCGGAGCTGCCGGTTGGGGTTGCGTAGCTTCGGGAGCGCTCGCGCCGGGTCTGCCGGGACGTGAGGCGTCCAGAATTTTCTTAAGTTCCTTACGATCTATCTGCGGAGCGTGCGAAGTGGCAATACGGTCTTTATCGGAAATGATATTTGTGTCCGGACGCTTGCTCACCTTCTGTTCATCAGGAGGCAGTTCGAGATAAGTAAGGTCCTTCTGGTTCGATTGGGGGCTCGCGACGATAACAGCGCGCCGCGGAAGAAATCCCGCCAACTTTTGCGAGTTCCATAAAACCAGGACAACAATCAAGTGCACGACTACAGAAATCCAGAAAGCTTCGCGCCGGCGGGCCTGCGCGAGTTCGTCCTGAAGCTGTAGCAACAGCGCGGGCGCTTCCACGATTTCGCGATACGCAGATTCCCAGTAACGCGCATCGTACAAATCTCCGCCTTCCGATGGGCGGGGCGTTGTCGAAGAAGCCGGATTGCCGGGCGGGATTTGTGTAGTCGACATCGAACAAATCTAGCTGCTGGTTAGAGACGAGTGACGAGGTATTAGTTGTAAGGACACAAAATGCTCTTCCTGCACGATCGCTGCAAGTCTGCCGTCACGAATTCGCTGGCGTCTTTGGCCCAGTGTCTTCATTTTCGCATCTTTCACGTGAATCCGCGAAGGGGTGAAAGCGCAAGCCCCTAGGATTTGCATCCAGATGGTCAATCGCCAGTTTACAAAACTTGACATTTGGGGAGGTAGATCAGGCGTGCAGGCGTTCCAAATCAATCTTCCTTCCGTGATCCTCGATTGACGAGACGATATCCAGGGCGACGGCCAAGGCGCTGCGCCCATCTTCGAGCGTCACCGTAGGAGCCGAACGCCGCTGGACCGAATCGAGGAATGATTTGAGTTCCGCGTGCAGAGGCTCCTCGTTTGTGGTCGGAAGCTTGGCCATCTGGATTTGCGGATTCACAGAAGGTGTCCCGGACGCAGCCTGACCAACACTGAACACCAGGACATCCTGCCGTCCGTAATCCAGAGACACATATTGTTTAGGTTGAAAAAAACGCAGCTTGCGGACGCGCTCGGTCGAGACCCGGCTGGCAGTAAAGTTCGCTACGCACCCGGATTCGAATTCGAGCCGTACGTTCGCAATGTCTACCTTTCCGGAAAGGATGGGCAACCCCACCGCGCGGATTTCCCTAACCGGCGAATTCACGAACGAGAGCACAATGTCGAGATCGTGAATCATCAGGTCGAGCACGACATCCACGTCCAGGGAACGAGGGGTGAAGACGCTGAGCCGATGCACTTCAAAAAACATAGGCCGCGTGATGACCGGCAGAGTGGCGCGGACTGCGGGATTGAAGCGTTCCAGGTGTCCAACTTGGCCGATGCGGTCACATCGCTTCGCGATGCGAATCAGTTCGTCGGCTTCCGCGAGCGAAATGGCTAGCGGCTTTTCGACTAACACGTCGATGCCCACCTCCATCAACTGCCGGGCCGTGCTGAGGTGGTGAATGGTCGGTACCGCGACCGAGGCGGCTTGGACCTCGCTGTGCGTCGTAGTGAGTTGGTCGATCGATCCAAAGCTGCGGCAGCCGAATTCGCGCGCCACGGCGTCCGCCCGAGCTGTATCGGGGTCGACGACTCCGACGAGTCGCACTGATGCGCCCTCCCGTGCAAGCTGGTGGTAAACCCGTGCATGGTTGCGGCCAAACGCTCCCACGCCGATCACCGCAACGTTGATGAAGTTTTCGGTAGTCAGTCTTCAATCCGCATCTGGCCGATTGCCGGAGACTTGTTGATTTAACCACAAACGAACGTTGGAGTAGTCGTCCAACCGTCGATCATGAGATCCGAAATCGGATCATCGAGTCTGCGCCTTTTTCAGCAGAGCGATCTGCCCTGCGTGGTAGAGTTCGTGCTGGACGATTCCGCTGAACGTATAGAAGAAGTCGTGATAGCTTTCGGTTTTGCCCGGAACTCGATCCTGCAAGCGCGAATCAGGAAAGGCTGCAACTGCGCTCACCAATTCGCTGTGAGTGTGTTTTGCGTGGTCAATCGCTTTGCGCCAGGCAGTTTCGCTGGTGTCCTTTACGGGAGGGAAATTCTGTTCGTCTTGCAGTTCCAGCGCGGTGCCACCGATGCGCGTAAGAATCGCGCCATCCCAGGCGGTCATGTGCAAAACGAGTTCCCAGATGCTGTGAGCGCTCTTGATGGGATGGGCGGCTGCCATCTTGGCATCGACACCATCAACGATTTCGAGGATAGAGTCGCCATGCCAGGCATCTCCATCAAACGCACGGCGTATCTGGTCGGCAAGACGGGCAGTTTCGGACATGATTGCTCCTCTGAATGTCAGGTTCCTCGATTGAAGTGACGAACTCTAGTCTGCCACAATGACGATCCTCGCCGCATCCGCCGCGGAGACGATCGCGTCTCCGTCGAGGACCAGGCATTTGCCCGCATCCACTGCCAGACAGTTTGCGCCTGCTTTCTGCATTACTTCAATCGTTCTCACCCCAATTACTGGCACATCGAAACGCATATCTTGATTGGGCTTGGCCATCTTCACCACAGTCAGCGCGCGGCTCAACGTTGAGGGATCGGATTCGAGCGAAGCCATGATCTTGCCCGCGCGTTCGATAGTTTCATCCGTTCCTTCCATCGCTTCGACCGCGACACAGGCAGTTTCCGCGATGACCACGCTCTGGCCAATGTCATATTCTGCCAGGTTGCGGGCTACGATGCGTCCATAAGCGATGTTCTTTTTTTCCTGCTCAGAAGGCGCGCGTTTCGTGAGCACCCCGGGCTTGGCCAGCAAAGGTTCGAGAAGTGAAGTCGAATTTCCTAACGTGATCCCTTCATCTGCGAGCACTTTCGCGACCGCTCCCAGCAGGGAATCCGTGTTGCGTGTCCCGAGCGAGAGGAGAAGCTTGGCCAAACGCCAGTCGGGCCGAATGCTGGAGAAAATCTGGTTATGCTTGACCTGCCCCGCCATAATCGCGCGATGCACGCCTTCGCGCTTGAAGGTCTCGATCAACCTGGAAAGTTCTCCCAGGGAAAGCCAATAAACGGTCGCGGCTCCGTGGGATTCGATCTCAGGCAAAGCCTCTTCCTTGATGGCAGCGACGACAACTTCGTATCCTTGAGCGCGAGCTGCATCGAGCACCAGAAAAGGAAAGCGCCCGTTGCCCGCGATGAGACCGAGTTTCCCTCTGCTTTCAGGCATCGCCCGCCAGTGTAAACGAAAAACCTCGGCAGAGAACGTAAGAGGTGAGGTCTGACGGCTGAGGGCTGACAGCTAATTGCTACTTAATGACTCCGCGCTCGGATTGTTCGATGAACTTCATCAGCATCTCCACGTCTTCTCCGCGGTCCGGCTCTGACTTCAATTTCTCCAGAGCTTGTGAGGTATTGAGCTTCGACGCCAGCAAGACTTTATAAGCGTGGTGGATTTTGCGAATGCGTTCCTTGCTGAAGCCTCGGCGCTCAAGCCCAACCGCATTCAGTCCGTACGCGCGAGTATCGCGGGAAGCGGAAGTCTTGGAAAAGGGAAGAACATCGCGGGTAATGGTCGTGCCGCCACCAATGAACGAGTGCGCCCCGATGCGAACAAAATGGTGTACCGGACAGAGCGCGCCTACCGTGGCCCACTCTTCAACCGTAACATGTCCTCCGAGAGTCGCCGCGTTGGCAAGAATAACGTGATCGCCGATCACGCAATCGTGGGCGACGTGTGTATAAGCCATCACCAGCACATGACTGCCTACTCGGGTCACTCCGCCACCTTTTACGGTGCCGCGGTTGATGGTAACGAACTCGCGAATCTGGTTGTGGTCGCCGATTTCCAGGCGCGTGGGTTCGCCGGCGTAGGTCAGATCCTGCGGCGGCATGCCGATGGAGCAGAATGGAAAGAAGGCGTTATGAGCGCCAATTTTTGTGGGTCCTTCGATCGTCACGTGCGAAATCAGATGGCACTCTTCCCCCAGTTCAACCTCTGGCCCGATCACACAATAAGGACCAATCTCGCAACTCGGGTGAACTTTGGCGCCGGGATCAACGATGGCTGTGGGATGGACTTTCATCTTCCGCCAACCATTGTTCTTAAGCCTCGATCTTTTCTTGCGAAGGTTTCTTTTCAGCGCGCGCGCGATCGACCATCCTGCAAGTCACAAGAGCCTCGGCAGCGAGCGTGTCCCCAACGTAAGCGCTCCCTTCCATCCGCCCAGCATTGCCGCGCCAGACCTTTACCACGACCTCGATGCGAAGTTGATCACCCGGAACCACGGGCCGGCGAAACCTGGCACGCTCAATTCCAGTGAACAGGACCAGCTTACTATCGCGGTCTTCCACTTCGGTGAACAGCAGAACTCCGCCAGCCTGGGCCATAGCCTCCACGATGAGCACACCTGGCATCACGGGGAGACCGGGAAAGTGTCCGGCAAAGAACGGTTCGTTGATCGTAACGTTCTTGATGGCTACGATCCGTTTCCTTCGCTCGAGATCGACGACGCGGTCGATCAGCAGAAACGGAAAACGATGTGGGAGGATTCGCTGGATCTCATTAATGTCCAGCGAAACCTTGACGGCTGCCGGGGCCTCGGTTGCGGGTTGAGCGGTGTCGGTCATTCTGTTTCTCGCTGATACGATGAACGAAAGGTGAAGAGCGAAGATTATACTGTACCGCGCGCTGCTGAGCCCTTTCAGAAAAAGGATTGCATGCCTAAGAAAGCGTCAAAAAAAGTCCAGAGTAAACCCGTTCCGCAAAGCAAACTTGCGAAGCGGCTGCGTTATTTCCAGGAACGAAGCGACCAAATGGTTCAGACTATTCGTCAGTTGGTGGAAAACGAGTCTCCCAGTGACGACAAGGATGCTGTTGACCGGTTAGGAACGTTGCTTGCAGGAAGGTTTGAAGCTCTCGGCGGCCACGCAAAGTTTCATCGGGTGCAGGAATTCGGTGATCACTTGCAGGTAGATTTCGCGGGCGCTCGCAACGCGAAACCAGTCTTGCTCCTGGGGCACTTGGATACCGTGTATCCGCTGGGCACGTTGGCCGACATGCCGTGCCGCGTGCACGATGGATGTTTGCGGGGACCCGGTACGTTTGACATGAAGTCCGGCATTGCCCTTATGTTGCACGCGATCGAAGCGCTGCGAGCCTGGCACAACGAGCTTTTGCCGAGGCCGGTAACTGTTCTGCTCGTTACGGACGAAGAAGTGGGCAGCGACACCTCACGGCTGATTACGGAAAATCTCGCGAGAAAATCTGCGGCTGTGCTGGTGCTCGAACCTTCGCATGGGCCGATGGGTGCCGTGAAAACTGCCCGCAAGGGCATTGGCGAATACGTCTTAAAGATTACTGGCAAAGCCGCGCACTCGGGACTTGATTTCGAGAAAGGGCAGAGCGCAATTCTAGAACTGGCGAGGCAGATTGTTGCAATCCAGAAGTTGATCGATCTGAAGCGAGGCGTGACGCTGAACGTCGGAACCGTGCAAGGTGGGACGCGAGTAAACGTGATTCCTGCCGAAGCCAGTGCGGTGCTCGACGTACGAGTTGCACGCGAGCAGGACGCGGATGGCATCAACCGCAAACTTCGTTCTCTGAAGCCGTTTAATCGAAAATGCAAACTCGAAATCAGCGGCGGAATGAATCGTCCTCCAATGGAACGAACTTCAAGCGTCGCCGCTCTCTACAAGAAAGCTGCGGAGATCGCCTGGCAGATGGGATGGAAATTAGAGGAAGCGGCTGTGGGCGGAGGCTCCGATGGGAACTTCACCGCCGCGCTCGGCATTCCGACGCTGGATGGACTGGGCGGAGTGGGCGAAGGCGCGCACGCACTACACGAGTCGATTCTGATTTCCGAGTTACCAAAACGCGCGGCGCTGCTGGCCGAATTGATCGAGAGCATCTAATCCCACGACTCTCCTGACGTGCTAAAATCCTGACCCGGCGCGGTTCTCCGGCCCCGAGGGTTCCCGAATGAAGACTTCCCGGCTATTTCACCTCATGATCACGGCGATTGCTACCGCGACGATCTGCCTAGCTCCGATTGGCGCGTACTCCCAAGCGGATGACGCAACTGCGCGACATGTTGCTGGCAGATTCCCAGTGCAAGGTTCCA
>Ga0070762_10000493_pt1 | contig 16603 bp, 9 predicted proteins | sample HubBroMetageREF2_FD_66726 | JGI IMG/M metagenome (GOLD analysis project Ga0070762, IMG submission 66726) | Reference soil microbial communities from the Hubbard Brook experimental Forest, New Hampshire, USA - Hubbard Brook CCASE Soil... | ecosystem: Environmental > Terrestrial > Soil > Temperate...
GCGGAAGGATTTTTCGCCGAGGACCAGAGTTTCATCCCGAACTCCATTGGTTTGGATACGGGCGTAACCAGTACCTATGACGGCGGTCTTCCTTCAACTAATGTTGGCGGTTTCTCGCAGATCGGCGCTACTGACTCTCTGGCGAAAAATCGTGTAGACGCCAACTGGCATTTTGTTGACAACTATTCGTGGAAGTCTGGAAAGCACGATGTGAAGTTCGGCTACGAATTCCGGCGTACCACTATCGCGCAGGTATTCGATCACGATTTCCGGGGTACGCTCGGTTTTTCCGGCCTGACGACCTTCCTGGAAGGGCTTCCTGATGGCGACGGAGACGGCAGCGGAAGCCAGATTCAGGGCGATACTGAGAGACACACTTACCAGAACAGCGATGGATTGTTTATTCAAGACAGCTTCCGCGTGACTCCACGGTTGACATTGAACTACGGGATGCGCTGGGACTACTTCGGCGTGACCGGGGAGAAGGACGGGCAGTTCTACACCGTCAATTACGCCAACGGCGGAAACAACGTTCCCACCAGCCAGCTGTATGGCAAGGATCTGAATAACTTCGCTCCCAGAGTGGCCGCAGCTTATGACGTGACTGGGCAGGGGAAGACAGTGGTCCGCGCCGGATGGGGATTGTTCTATGACGCATTCTCGCAGGATATGTTCCTGGGCCACCTGCCGTGGAATTGCATCTTCTGCCCAGGACCGGCCTATCCCGGTCTGGGGCCGAATGCGCTGGGCGAGGGTACCGCAACCGAAAGCGTGATTACGCCAGGAGTTCCCGTCTATTCAGGATTCGCCCCCGAGGGAGATTTCTTCTCCACCGATCCGCACATGCGCACGCCGTACATCCAGAACTTCAATCTGAACCTGCAACAGCAACTGGGCAGCAAGACCGTACTCCAGGTTGGTTATGTAGGGTCGATCGGAATTAAGTTGTTCCAGTTCCTGGATATCAACCAGCCCAGCCAGGCGCAGATTACGGCGTCGGATCTGGCGTGCGTTCCGGACCCGCCGCTTTCCTACTGTCCTACCACAGTGCCGCGCACGGTGGCGCCGAACTTCCTCTTCCTCAATCAGGAAAAGTCGTCGGCCAACTCAAACTACCATTCGCTGCAGGCCAGCCTCCGCACCAGCGGCTGGCACGGGTTGACGTCGCAAGCCAACTTTGTCTGGTCGCATTCCATCGACACGGCAAGCGACCTCGAGGATTTCGAACCCAACGAGGCGCAGCCCACTAACAGCACGAATCCCGCGGGCGACCGTGGAAACTCAAGCTTTGATATTCGCAAGCGCTTCACCTGGAACTTCACCTACCAATTCCCCAAGATGGCCGGATCGATGCAGAGACTGAAGAATGGCTGGGGCCTGGACGGCATTCTCAACCTGCAGGATGGCCAGCCCTGGCATTTGAACTATGAGTTTGAAGGAGATTACTCGGGCTCGGGTGAGGGCTTTGACCGGCCGGACAAGATTGCGACTCCGCAGTATTCGCCCGGCAACCCGTCGCAGTACTTGAACCTGTCGGCGTTCGCCGCGCCATGCACCTGGGGAAACACGCATAACGACGATACAACGGACCAAACCAACTGCGTGCCAGGCACGCGCCACTTCGGCAGCGAAGGACGCAACTCTCTGCTGGGCCCCACTTTCAAGGAGTTCAATTTCTCAGTGTTCAAGGATACGTCGCTGGCCGAGCACGTCACCATGTCGCTGCGGGCGGAGTTCTTCAACCTGCTTAACCATCCCAACTTCTGTAATCCGTTCCTGCCCAACTTTATCTCTGATATCGGAGCCCCGAACCCTGCCACCGGTGGCTATGTCACGAACGGAGTTCCAGCGTACTACCAGCTCACCGCCACCGGCGATGTAGGCATCGGCAACCCATTCCTCGGCGGTGGAGGGCCGCGAGGGGTGCAGTTTGCGGCCATCTTCAAGTTCTAGGTCTCTGGTCAACAAAGCCCCTGCCGCATGCGGCAGGGGCTTTTGTTCGCCGCAAGCCTCCCAGCCGTCGTATGACTTCCGTCACTAGGTGGCCAGATTCCGCGATGCTACGCTTCAATCGTATAGCTACCCCCAACAGCCTTTGTCGCGGAGATCTTGATGCGTCGCTCCATGTGCGCCGTCCTTGTCCTTATTATTATTCTTAGCATGTCTCTTGCCGCGCCCGTCCGCGCTCATGCCCACCACCTGAAGCCAGGGGCGACGACCCTTATGCCGGTGACCACCTCGTCGGCCGAGGCGCGCTCGCTGTACGAGAAAGGCATGCAGGATTACGAGAACCTCTACCTGGAACGCTGCAACGATGACTGGCGCGCAGCCGTCAAGGCCGATCCTAACCTGGCTCTGGCCTGGGCCTGGATTGCCTTCAACAGCGGCAATCCCGAAGAAGCGACCGCGGCCCGTGAAAAAGCCAAGGCCCTCGCACCCAAGATGACCGCGGGAGAGCAGTTGATGATCGACTGGATCGTCAAGGTGCAGGGAGGCGACTTCATCGGCGGCATTTCCGCGATGAACGACATGCTGGAAATGTATCCCAAGGATAAGCACTTGTTCTATCTCGCCGGCAACTGGCTGATGGGCGAGAAGAGCGTTGATCAGGCTCAGAGAATGATGGAGAAAGCTCTGGCCCTTGATAAGAATTTCCCTCCCGCACTGAACGACCTGGCTTACGCGGAGGCCCGCACCCGGCAGTTTGACAAAGCCTTTGCAGCCATGGACCGCTACGTTGCGCTGTTGCCCAAGGAACCGAACCCGCAAGATTCCTACGGCGAACTGCTGCGCATGGCCGGAAACTTTGAAGGATCGCTAAAGCATTACCAGGATGCTTTGAAGATTGATCCTGACTTCGTTACGTCGCAGGTTGGCCTGGGAGATACCTACGCGCTGATGGGGAATCAGGAGCAGGCGCGGATTGAGTACGACAAAGCCATCCGCTACGCCCACAACGAGGCGGATCGGCTGGACTACAGCATGCAGAAAGCGATGACCTGGGTGCGCGACGGCAAGTTGGCCGAGGCTGACAAGTCATTCCAGGAGATTGCCGACACGGCCCATGCTAAGAATCAGGATCTGCAGGAATCGCAGGCCTTCCAGCACCTGGCCGAGTATCAAACCGACGATAACGCCGCATTGAAATATCTGCAGGAGGCTGAGGAATCGCTGGGACATCGCACGATCGCGAAGGGCGATAAAGATGAGGAACTGTCGCGCATTCTGCGCAACCGCACGGTGCGCGCCGCGCACGCCGGCAACCAGGCCCTGGCCGATCAATCTCTGAAGCAACTCCAAACCATGGCGAGCGGCAGTCGCAACCACGTGATCCAGAGTTCCTACAACGGCGCCGCCGGAACGCTGCTCATGGATCAGGGGAAGTTCGACGAAGCCATCACCTATTTGGAAGAGGACCAGGAAAATCCGTTCACCATGGACCTTCTGGTGCAGGCCTACTACCAGACCAATCAGTCCGACAAGCTGGCCGAGGTTGAGGCCAGGCTCCGAGGCACGAATGTTCCCACCATGGAGCAAGCTCTTGTGGTACCGGCCGCACGCCTGCGCCGCCCGGAAATGTAAGCCGTTCATAATTTTTCGTTAGATTTGGTCTATACTGTCGAACGCCAGCGGGAAAGAGAAGGCTCTCCGCTGGCGTTTGCGCGTGAGTGCGAGCTGAGGATGCGAGTTTAAGATTTGATTTGGCGATTTGGTCTTTCGAATTGTGAACCCTAAGACTGATGAACTCTAAGACTGATGAACTCTAAGATTGATCGACGTTCCCGCCGAAGAGTGGTAGCCACGCTGCCGGTCCGCGTCCGCGATACCGCGGCCGATGCGGAGTTGAGCGCCCAAACTCGTGATGTAAGCACGAATGGCGTGTTCCTCTATAGCGCGTCACGCATGACGGAGGGCTCGGACGTAGAGTTGGTCCTGATTCTGCCGCCCGAACTTACCGCCGGGGAAAAATGTTGGGTTTGCTGCCATGCCCGCGTACTGCGTGTGGAGCAAGGACCCGGCAAGGACTTCGGGGTCGCGGCCGAGATCCGACGCATGGACATACTGCCGGAGCTTCCCGCCTAGCTTTCGCGGGCACCCACGCTGACCTGAGCGCCCCAAAATTGCCCCATCCCCAGGCAAGAATTGCCGGGAGCCGAAGGGCAGCTCTGGAAATCCTCGAGAAAAAGCTTCCCATGGCACCGATCTTGGTGCAATAATGGCGGCCCTAGAATTGCTCTGGCCAAACTCAGGTAGTCAGGTGGGCCTAGTATGTGGATTGAGAAACTGTCGGACGGCGTGGTCCAGGTGCAAACCCAGATCGGGCCGCGTTATTTGATGCCCTCATTTCTTCAGCGCGTTTATTTTCTCTGGATGTTCCGTCACTTTCCTATTCTCCCTCATGCCGTCCTCAACACTGCGCAAAAGCGGATGATCGATCGCCTGTGCTCCGAGCAAAGGTTTGTCTCCATGGCGTACGCTGATGGATTGGAAGATGCTCCGGTCATCGGCACGGTTGAAAGGCGTCCCGTTCCGAAGATGGGGCCGGAGTCCCTGCCGCCGCGGCGGCCCGTGGTCAGCGAGAGTTCAAGCGGACTTGCTGCGGAAGCGCGCCAGCGTTCGTAGATCGTCTTTCTCGACAACTCGGCGGCCAGAGTCTGCAGCTGCGTTACGCGACTGCGCGCTGCCAACTAGCCTGCGAACTATGCCGTGAACTAGGCAACAGATTTTCGGGAAGGCAATTCAGTCGGGCGCACATGTACGACAGGTTTTTCCTGGAGTAAGAGCTCGGTAGCCTGCACTCGGCGATCAGCGTGGAACCATCGCTGCACCACGTCGCCGCACAACAGGTTGGTCATGGAGAGCAAGCTCATTCCCTGATGGTGTGCCATCCAGGATAGGACGATGTCGCAGTGGAAGCGGCTGCCGTGGGATGTATAGTCCGCTGATTCGTAAAATCCTCGACTGCCGAACCAGCCCAGCGCTTCCATGCGGCGCAGATTGCGCAATGATCCCTTCCGATCAACACTCAACGCCAGAAATGTGGAATAGGGCGAAATAACCAGAGGATTGGACTCGCGTCTCATCAGCGAAAGCTGAGGCACGCCGAAAGCCTGGTATTGGTAGTTGCCGTGCGCGTCAAGTTTGAAATAGGCCGATTCCGAGATGCCCCATGGAACTCCTCGGCGGGTTGCATAAGCCTGCTGCGAGCGTACTGCCGCAATTCGCGATCGGTCGAGCAGCGTGTTGGGGTAGGAACGCATCCAGACGAAGGGCATCAGATATTCGAACATCGTTCCTGTCCATGAGAGCAGCACGGGCCGGCCATGATCCAGAGTATGCCCGCGGCCCAGCCGGAACCAGCAATCCTGGGGAATGTCTTCCTTGGCGATTGCGATAAACACCGCCGTGCGGGATTCCGTGGCGAGCAGGTCATAGCAGGAATCCTGCAACTGTTGCGACTCTGCATCAAAGCCAACCGACATCAACTTGCGATGAGGATGCAGCAAAAAGCTGAAGTCCATGGCGTCGGCCAGTGCCCCGGCCTGGGCGCTGAGCTGGCGCAAGTTCTCCATGAGGGAGACGGCGTTCGACCGCGCCTCAACGAGCAGAGCGCTAAAGCGCTCGTAAAGAGGCTTATCCTCGTCAGATATGGAAGACAACCGCCGATCGACCACGGCCTCCAGCTCCCGAATCAAGTCGGGCAAGTGCAGTAAGGGAACGCGGCCCATGAATTTCGCGTTTAGTCCCAGCCCTTCGCGGAGGGGCGCGAATTCTGGCAGCCACCACGGTTCGTATTGCGAGGTCATCTGCCGGATGTTCCGCAGCGCCAACTGCGCCTGCTGACAAAACCAGCGAGTGTCGTCGGCGGGAGCAGACCGGCCGGAAACAAAACAATTTTCCAGATCCTCTTCCCGCAGCTCCAGTATCGGTAACAGCCAGCTTTTTCCCCGAAATTTGGCCTCATATTGGGCCAGTTGCTTTCGGGGAAATACGCCTGCCTCGGCCAAAACCCGGAGAGGGTCTAACAGACCCTCCGCCAGACATGGCGGGCAGAGCGGCCGGCGCAGGCGATCGAGGCAGCCTTGTTGCAGAGTCCAAAGAGAAGCCAGCAGATTGCCGCTATCCACAGAGGAAACAATCAGTGGCGTCAGCGGCGCAAGCGTGCGCGTGTCGTACCAGTTCAGCAGATGGCCACGATGCTTTGCGAGACGGGATACGGTGGCAAGAGTTTGCCGCGTCAAGACCGTAAGATCGGGAACTGTCAGATATCCAAGTTCAACCGCAGCCTGCCGCGCATTGAGCAGGAGGCCGAGGTTAGTCGGAGAGATCCTGGCAGCAACTGCGGGAGGCTCTTCCTGAACATTGTCCGGGATCAGCCAGTTGTGTTCCTCGGTACAGAATTCGGCAAAATATCTCCAAGTGTGGAGAGCGGCGCGGCGGAGAAATAGGGTGTCTTGCCGCGAAAGGGCAGCCCCAGGGACGGCAGGCGACTCATTCAGCCAACGGGCTACCAGTTTGCTGCCAGCCCAGAGCGCAAGAATAGGAATCGCGGCAATCAGGGAATGTGGCCGCAACATCCAAATCAGCAGGCCCAGACCGGCAGCGAAGAAAGGCGTCCAGTTGAGGTAACGATCAAGCAGGGTCTGATGCGAAGCAAATTCAGACTGTGCAGCTGTCTCCCACTCCAGCAGCCGCTTACGGGTTACCTTGCGCCGCACCAGCGCCCGCGCGACGGCGTCGAGCGAAAGCAGAGTCTGATGGGCCAGGAATACCAGCGTCAGCAATGCGGAGAAGTTCGCCGCGTAGAACGCGGCCACCGCCTGACGCGCGATAGACATCTTGCGCTCTGCGACCGCACGCACCAGCGTGAATGCGAATTCAAACCACAACGGAATGATCAAAATCAAGACTGTCGCCAGAGTCCAGCGCACTCCGCCCTCGCCTGGCACGAGCCAGCCGAACAATAAGAGGATGAGGGTTGCAGGTTCAACCAGACTGCGCCTCAAGTTGTCGAGAATCTTCCAGCGGGAAATCAGCGAGATCGGATTCGCCACGCGCGCCCCTGATTCATCGGGCACCCGCGAGGTAAGCCATTCCACAATCTGCCAGTCGCCTCGCAGCCACCGGTGCTTGCGACGGTTGGAAGCGCTGTAATGCGAGGGATAGTCCTCAATGACTTCAATGTCGCTGGCCAGGCCTGCGCGAGCGTAGGCGCCTTCGATGAGGTCGTGACTGAGTAGCGCATTTCTCGGAAAGCGCCGGTCGAGCACGCGATGCAAGGTGTCGACCTCATAGATTCCCTTGCCGGTATAACTGCCTTCCCCGTAAAGGTCCTGGTACGCGTCAGAAAGTGCACAGGTATAGATGTCAAGTCCCGTCTCGCCCGAATAGATAGCAGCGAGCCGAGAACGCGCCGCACTTTGCACGCTAACCGCGACCCGTGGCTGCAGAATGCCGTATCCGGCAACGACAATGTTCTTCTCGGGATCGATAATTGCCTGGTTCAGCGGGTGCGCCATGGTCCCGACCATCCGGTGCGCCGCTCCACGCGGAAGCTCGGTATCAGAATCGAGCGTGATCACAAATCGCACCTTCGGGAGGATCGAGAGGTCTCCAACTTTAACCGGAAAACTGTCGTACTCCCCGCGCAGCAGCTTGTTCAAATCGAGCAACTTGCCGCGTTTGCGTTCCCAGCCCATCCATCCCAGTTCGCGGGGATTGTAAACACGATGGCGGTGCAACAGAAGGAAAGATCCCATCTGTTGTCCGCTATATCTTTCGTCCAATTCGCGAATCAGGTTCGCGCAGAGGTCGATGAGCGGGTTGGCTTCCGGAGCCGGTTCGTCGGCGTCGGGCAGGTCACTGACGAGCGCGAAATGAATATTGCGGTCGTGGTTGCCCAGGAAGCGAACCTCGAGGTCTTCGACCAGACCACGCACTTGCTTCTCGCTGAGAAGGAGGGTCGGGATCGCCACCAACGTCACACAATCGTCAGGGATTCCTTCTGAGTAGTCCAGCTTCGGTAGAATCTCTGCCTTGAGAAGAGCTCCGACCAGATAATGCATGAGTTGCACTGCTGACTGCGAACATGGCACCAGCAGCACCAGCATGGAAAGCAGCAGCATTTCAGGCGGGCTGTTCGGGGGAGTCAGCAACAACAGGATTCCCGTGATGATCGTGAAAGTGAGAACCGCGATTCCGGGGAGGAAGAACTCGTCAGGGTGGTGGCGTAGTCGGGCGCGCAGGCTTTGGATAAAGTTGGGTCTGAAGCCGACCTTCTGAGAAAGCAGATCCTGGCCCTCGGCGACGAGATAATAGCCAATATGAGACTGCCGCAACCTGGAGCGCGGATCAGGGTAACTCCTTGCCGCAGCTTGTTGCGCCAGCAGCAGCGCTTCGCGGGCAACGTCCATCTCGGATAAGTCAGAGCGGCGGGCGATTTTCGACAATTTCTCCCGGTATACGCTTCGACTTTCATGGTCCATTCTCGCGTACGCACCCACGGGGTCGCGGCGAAGGATGGCGTCGAAAAGAATCAGCGGTTCGAGGACGTCCTCCCAGGAAGTCTGTGTAATATCCCGCAAACTCCGCACGCACACGCCCAAGCCGTTGGATGGCCCCGCGGGATCCTGCAGGAGGCACCGGCAGCGTGCAGCGATTCGCTCCAGCAAGACAAGCTTTATGGCGGGAACTACCGCTGACACCTCGCGCAACTCCAGGACCGTGCTCTCCTCAAACGCCTGGAAGAACGTAGTGAATGCGACCTCGCTGAAGTGATTGCCGGTGAGATCCAAGAACGTTTGCGCGAGAGCCAGCACCCGGGGAACAATTTCGTCTTTCCTTCCCCGCGCGTGGGGCAGTTCTTTCAGCGGCTTGAGTTCCACAGCAATGCTTCTCAGCTGCTTGTAGATAAGCTGGTCATTGTCGCAAAACCAGTGTAGGTCATCCGATTCTGGGTTGAGCCTCACTGCCGCATCGGCGCTCGCGAATAAGGGTTGGAATGTGTTCTTGAGCTTGCGGCAACGGCGAGAGAATGTGTTCGAGGCGCGAACATCGGGCAGCCAGCCCAGCCGGGAAGCGAATTCAGTCGCAGTGCTGCGCAGAGCCGCAAGGTCGGAGGCAAGATCGGACGCGAGATCCGAGGATTCGCCAGCCAGTTCGTGCTGGGCTCTGTCTTCAGCGAATTCAGCGTTGCGAACCATCCCTCTCCTTATAGCCTAGCGATAGCCGGCGGCCTGCAGTTCAAACATCTCCGCATAGCGGCCGCCGAGACGAGTCAACTGTTCGTGACTTCCGTCCTCAGCAATGCGGCCGTTTTCCAGCACAACAATCCGGTCGGCCATGCGGACCGTCGAGAACCGGTGTGAAATGAACAACGCCATCTTTCCCGCAGTCAGCTCGGCGAAGCGCTGGAAAACCTCGTATTCGCTGCGCGCATCGAGCGCCGCGGTGGGTTCATCGAGAACCAGCACCTGCGCTTCACGCAGATAGGCCCGAGCCAGCGCAACCTTCTGCCATTCCCCGCCGGAGAGGTCGACCCCGCCATCAAAGCGCCTTCCCAGCATCTGCTCGTAGCCATGGGGAAGTTTGCCAATTACTTCATCGGCCATGCTTTTCTGAGCAGATTGATGGAGAAGCGGGAGATCGTCGATTTGCTCGATCCGGCCCACCGCAATATTCTCCCGAGCAGTCATTTCGTAGCGCATGAAATCCTGGAAAATGACCCCGATTTCGCGATAGAGGTCTTCGAGGTCGTAGTCGCGAAGATCGCGACCATCCAGCAGGATCTGCCCTTCGACCGGATCGTAAAGTCGAGTGAGCAACTTGACGACGGTGGTTTTCCCCTCGCCATTTTCACCGATCAGCGCGACCCGTTCGTCGGGATGGAGATGAAAGTTCAATCCCTGCAGAACCAGTCGAGAACTTCCGGGATAGCGAAAAGAAACGTTGCGGAATTCGAATCCGCGAAGGATCGGCCGCGGCGCGGGCAAGGCATTCGGTTTCGACGCGATCGCCGGCCGCATCTCGAAAAAGGCGATAAGGTCGGTCAGGAACAAAGCTTGATCGGCGATGGAGGAAACCGTGGAAAAGATTTGCTGAATATTCGAACTGGCCTGCTGAATTGCTCCCGAGAGGAAAGTCAAAGTTCCGATGCTGAGCACTCCGGTGATCGTGCGCCAGATTACGAATACATAAGCTGAGTAGTAGCCCGCCGTTCCGATCATCGACAAGAACGAACCCGCGACGAGCCGGCGCCGCGCCAGCGCGACATCTTCCTCATAAATCCGGTCGGAAAGCCTGGAGAACCGCTCCGTAAGAAAGGGCGCCAGTCCGAAGAGTTTGAGTTCCTTCGCCGCCTCCTTGCTCCCGCCCAACACGCGCAAGTAGTCGAGTTGGCGGCGGATCGGAGTCTGGCGGAAGTTCTTTGCGTATCCGAGAAAAGCGAAATGGCTTTCGCCCAGAAACGCAGGCACGACGCCAGCGACCAGCATGAGCAGCAGCCAGGGCGAAAACAGCATGATCGAAATCGAGAGAGTAACTGTGGTAATAACCTGCTGAATCAGCCGCCCGATCGACTGAATCATCCCCAGTCGATCCGTGGCCTGGACGCGGGCCCGCTCCAGGCGATCATAGAAAACCGGGTCTTCGTAGGCGACGAGGTCGAGTTGCGCAGCATGTTTCATCACCAGCACACTGACATGCCGCGTGTACTTGTCGGCCAGCAGGGCATCAAGAAAATCGATACCCCTGCTCAAGACGCTGCCGAAGACGGCCAGCGAGAATTCCGCCGCGACCAGCCACCAGAGCCGGGAAGCAACGGCCTGATGGGTGGTGAGGGAATACACAATTCCGTCGATGATCAGCTTTGTAATCCACAGGAGGGCAAGGGGTAGAAGGGAAGCAACCAGGCGAAAAACAATACCAAGCACCACGACCGCGCGGCCTGCTTCCCAAACGATTCGCAGAACCGCAGGCACGTTTCGCAGAGCGGAAACGCGCTCACGCCATCCATTCCACGAATCCTGTTTCCCGGCCATGGGCGTAGTCCTAATGGGGCGTCTGGCGTGAAAGTCTTGGTTGGGATCAAAGCGACGCGACCCCGCGCCAGACCAAGCGACGCCCTGATTCATTGAGTGTAGCCCAATGACTTCCAGGCAACAAGATCAGAACGAATGGGAGCCTTTGAGCAGGTGTTGGATGAGCATAAAGGCCCTAGGGTTGGTGCGTACCCTTATAAACAGGCCACAAAGAGGCGCTGAGCGGCACCGCTCGGCTAGTACTTGTTCAGCCCGGCCCGCCGCATCCCGCGCTGGGCTTCGGGGGTCTTCATGAACGTGTTCCAGACGAAGCCAGTACGAAGGTTTTCCGCCATCAGCATGGTGATGCCGGTATCGATTCCGATCACATCGGAGTCGTACCAGTTGGTGAGAGGATTGAACGCGTTCACGAACCCATACTTGCCCCAGGCTGTACCGTAGCGGCTTCGAATGTTTTTCAGGACGCGCAAAGTGGCCTGCGGCTGGAAGGGCAGCGACCCGCCGGCGGCGCTTGGTACGACTGTGCCGTCTATCGGCCCCGTGGCGGGCGGCCCCCCCCAGATCACGTAACCGTGGTTTGAGTCCGAAGCGGTGATTCCCCACAGGTCGTCGCTGTAATCGGAATACTGCTTGCCCAGCTCCAAACAGAAACGCCGGTGGACGTCGGTTGCAATCACCGAATTCTGGAAGTAGTCGGCAAACTTGTCGCGCCTCCCACGAAAATCGAACCATGCCTGAGAATATTGATGCACGAACAGCGGCGCAAAGGATCCGACATAGCGCAAGCCGTCGTATTCAAAGATGAGGCGCTTCCATGCCGACCAGGTTTCATCCTTGAGAGGATGAGTCGACGATCCCAATCCCAGCAGGTACATCATCATCAGTTCGCTGTAGTAGTCCCAGCGGGAAGGCAGGAAGCCCATTTCCGGCGTCCAGCCGTGAGGGAGCAGCGAAGTATCTTCCGAGAGCCAGGTCCAATCCACCCGGCCGAAGATCAAATCCGCCAGCTGCACGACTTCCGGATGGTGAAAGTGTTCTCGGCAGGTGAGGATTCCGCACAGCAAAATAGCCGTGTCAACCGATGAAACCTCGGAATCCCAGACTCTTTCTCCGTTATTGATGTTCGCAAAATGGTAAAAGAACCCGCGATGGTTTGGCAGCTTCTTCCAAAGGAAACGAAGGGCGGCAAAAACGCGTTCCAGGGCATCGCTGCTGGAAACCAGGCCTCGCTGCTCTCCGATGCAAAGCGCAGTCAAACCAAAGCCCGTGGCTGCAATGCTGGCCACGATTCCTTCGTCCTTACCATGGACGTGGCACCGGTCTTTCACCATCCCCGTTTTGGAGCTGGCCTGCTCCCAGAAATAGCTGAAGTTGGCGATTTCCAGCTCGTTCAGAAACTGGTCATCCTCGGCAGACAGAGCCGGCAACCCTGAAGAACCAACCGGAGCCGGAGCAGCGTGCTGCGGGAGGGGCATGGCCTGTAGAAGTCTTGCGAAAGGGAGGCATCCTCCTGCGCCCAGCATCTGGCGCATCACCTCCCGGCGGGAAAACAAAGTGGATCGAACAGGCATTCGTGTGCTTCGATCAATCTTAAACGAAGTCGCGTCAGGAAGGCATTAACAGAAGGATGACGCGCATGCAATGTCAGATTTCCGCGCTGTGATGCTTCGTCGTAGAATGTTTTTAAAGATTGTGGACACCAACCGCACACCTAAAGCGAGTCTCTGGATCGGCGCAACTGTCGTCCTGCTGATTGTTGGCGCATTGCTTCTTCTTCCGTGGTACACGCACGGGTCGATCTCGCTTCGCGGAGCGGTCACCGTGCTGGACACGGACAGCAGAAAAGAACAGCCCATCGCCGACGTCGAAGTGACCGCCGATCTGGCCACAGGAGCGGCGAAATCTGACGCGACCGGCTTGTTCATGCTGCAGTTGCGGAAATTCGTGCGGAGGGGGCACCCTCTCGTCCTCCATTTCCGGCAGCCGCAGTACCTTCCTCTCGACGTGGATGATTTTGTCGGGGACAAGCTCTATATCGTCCACATGCAGCCGGTCGCCGGGCCCGCGCCATCCACCACTCGACCCGCGGTGAAAGTCGCGAACGTTCGCGTCAGATACTCCGGCCGAACGATGACTGAGTTCAACGTAGGCAGTGCGGTCAAAACATTTCAGATCGAAAACAAGGGCAACGTGCCTTGCAGGGGACAGCGTCCCTGCTCACCCGATGGCAAATGGCGCGCGACGCAGGGCTCCGAGTCCCTCGATGCGGGGACGGGGAATGAGTTTCGAAGCGCCAGAGCATCGTGCATCGCCGGGCCGTGTCCATTCACCAAAATCGAGTCAGACCATCTCGCGCGGGGCCAGCAGATCTTCACAGTCTCGGCTCGCGACTGGTCCGACACCGCGACTTTCTTACTGGAAGCGGAAGTAGTCCACCCGATGGTCAGCCAGATTGTTCATGAGTCTTACCCCGTGATTTTTGGAGAAGGTCTGAACTTCACTCTGCCCTCGACCGCGGAAGGCGTGAGTATTGAAGCGGAACTGGATGGACAGATGGTTATCTTTCCACTCGGGCCCGCACTGTTTTTGAGTTGGGCGAATTGCAATGCCAGAGTGAACCCGGATCAAACCAAGGTATACCGTTGCGACCTCAAGCCTGGCTACCAATTTCAGTGATGGTGTCAAAATGACATTCTGTTTCGTAACGCGCGTCATCCCACTAAGGACAACCATGCTAAGAATGATTCTCGGCTCCCTGCTCCTGTTAGCTTTGCCGGGCAGCGCGCTGGCCCAGGCGGCCGAAACAATCATTGTCGACGGATCCGCTCCCGCGCGTCCGTTCCCGCACTTTTGGGAGCAGATGTTCGGCTCCGGCCGCGCCATCTTGAGCCTCCGGGAGGGCTACCGCCAGGACTTGCAGGCCGTGAAACAGATCACCGGTTTCCAGTACGTCCGCTTCCACGCCATCTTTCACGATGAAGTGGGGGTCTACGACGAAGACAAGCAGGGGCAGCCCGTCTTTAATTTTTCCTACGTCGATCAAATCTATGACGGGCTGCTGGCTAACGGTGTGAAGCCGTTCGTTGAATTAAGTTTCATGCCCAATAAGCTGGCAGCCACACCGATCTTGCAATCGTTCTGGTACAAGCCGGATGTGGCTCCTCCAAAGGATTGGGCGAAATGGGACAACCTAATTACCCAGTTTGTCTCGCATCTGGTCGAGCGTTACGGTATCGACGAAGTGAGCCAGTGGTATTTTGAAGTTTGGAATGAACCCAACCTTGACTTCTGGGGAGGCGATCCCAGGCAGGCGACCTACTGGGATCTCTATGACCACACGGCGCGCGCCGTCAAGGCAGTGAACCCTCATTTGCGAATTGGCGGACCGACGACCGCACAGGCAGCCTGGGCAGATGCTTTCATTCAGCATTGCGCGGCTAATCACGTTCCGGTCGATTACGTTTCAACCCACGTCTATGGCAACGACCAGGCAAAGGACGTGTTTGGGACCGACGAAAATATTCCTCGCGACAAGATGGTCTGCCGAGCGGTGAGAAAAGTTCACGACCAGATCGCAGCTTCTGCCATGCCCAGCTTGCCGTTGATCTGGAGCGAGTTCAATGCCAGCTATTTCAACGAGCCAGCAGTTACCGACACCTCCTACATGGGCCCTTGGCTGGCCGACACCATCCGCCAATGTGACGGCCTGGTCGATATGATGAGCTATTGGACTTTCTCAGATGTGTTCGAGGAACAGGGTGTGGTGAAGACGCCGTTCTACGGAGGCTTCGGTCTGTTGGCGGAAGGTGGGATTCCGAAGCCGGCCTTCAATGCTTTCGAACTCCTGCACCACCTGGGGGAACAGAGAATTGCAGTCAGCTCAGACTCGGCGCTGCTCACAAGAAAGAAGGATGGCAGTCTGGTAATCGCCGTCTGGAACTATGCGCCGCCGGAGCAGGCTGGCGCCGCCAAAACGGTTACTTTGCACTTCCAGCGTGGACGCTATAAGCGCGCGCTGGTTTCGACAGTCGACCCCGATCACGGCGATGTTCACCCGATTTACGAAAAGATGGGATCACCTCGCTACCTTTCGCAGGCGCAGATTCGACAACTCAAGCAGGCCGCAGAGATTCCCCCAGCCGCGAAGCGCAACCTGAAGGGCGGAGAATTGACTTTGACGTTGCCGTCGTATGGGCTTGCAGTAGTCGAGGTCAAATAGGCCCATGCGTCGAGGACAGTTTCCCATGGTATAAATATGGAGGGCTCATCGTTCACGATCTCCAAGCCAGCCCGTTCGACTTCCCACAAGTCGATGAAGCAAAAGGTTCGGGCGCGTAGCTCAATTGGCAGAGCAACTGACTCTTAATCAGTAGGTTGTAGGTTCGATTCCTACCGCGCTCACCACTTTAACCCCCTGTTTCAGCGGTTTTCCTGGGTTCTTCGCGGTCACCGGCGGACAATAGAAACACAGCGAAAACACACCCGCGTCGGACACGGGCCGGACACAGCCGGACACGGAAGCCGGGCGCGGGCTGGGAGGCAGCCCAATGAACATCACCCAGCGTGCGGTCAAGGCCGCGAAGCCCCTGCGACGGGCAACCACATCCACTACGACGACCAGTTCCGGGGCTTCGGCCTGCGGGTCACAGCGGCGAACGTCAAGAGTTTTGTGCTGAACTACTCCGTCGCCGGGCGCGAGCGCAGGTTCACACTCGGGCGCTGGCCCGAATGGAGCGCGGATGCGGCGCGCGCCGAGGTGCTCCAATGGCGCGGCAAAATCGACAAGGGCCACGACCCACTGCGCGAGCGAGAGGCCGCGCGTGGTGACCGCTCGTGTCCGATCTCGCGACCGACTTTATGAACTGGGCGCTGACAGAGAAAAGAGAAAAGTCCAGATACGAAGATCAGCGGATGCTCGACCGCATCATTCTCCCGAAGCTGGGTCGCCACCGCGTGAGCGCGATCGAGCGCCGCGACGTTGAGTCACTAAAGGCGTCGTTGGCTGCGACTCACGGCCAGGCCAATCGCGTACTGTCGCTGCTCTCCAAGATGTTCTCGAAGGCGATGGACTGGCAAATGCGAATGAACAATCCGGCGAGCAAGATCAAGCACTATCACGAGGAGAAGCGCGACCTCTGGCTGAGCCTCGAGCAACTGCAGGCGTTATCGACGGCGCTAGACGATTATCCGGACCAGAACGCCGCGGACGCAGTCAAAGGAGCCGAAGGGAGTTCCGGAGGTCGAGATTTTGCAAGCGACCGCGGCGTGCAAGTCGACGGCTGCGACCGCTATACAAAGACCGATCCACAAGCCATGTCGCAAGACGGCGTTCACTTTGTTGGCGTGCATATCAAAGGTCCGATTCTGGGCAGCGATTCTCCTAAAGGCGCTTGGTTAACGGTCACTTCGCATTGCCCTTTGTCTTGCCCATTATCCCAGGATGCCAGAAGGTGAGCCGGGAACGACAGGGAAGGGATGAAGACCTCGCCTCCAAGCACGACTTGGTAACTAGTGTCTTCGCCCACCGCGTGCACCATGGAGCCCAAGGGAAGAGGCGTTTTGTC
>Ga0070762_10000496_pt1 | contig 16562 bp, 19 predicted proteins | sample HubBroMetageREF2_FD_66726 | JGI IMG/M metagenome (GOLD analysis project Ga0070762, IMG submission 66726) | Reference soil microbial communities from the Hubbard Brook experimental Forest, New Hampshire, USA - Hubbard Brook CCASE Soil... | ecosystem: Environmental > Terrestrial > Soil >...
AAACACCGTCACGATACGGCGATCACTGACAAGGACCCATAGCCGAGGGCTTTTCTTCAAAGAACCCAAAAGCGGCAAATCGCGGACGATCACCATGCCATGCACGCTGACCGCGATCTTGAAGCAACACCGAGCGGCGCAAGACAAAGAGCGACGCATCCTCGGAACCGGATACAAGGACGACGATCTCGTCTTTGCCGACCTGATGGCTCACTCGTAAATCCTCGGTGTTTCGGGAACCGCGTGATCGAGTTGGCGGCTCGGGCGAACATCACGCCGATCACGGCTCACTGCTTACGTGACACGCACGCGTCGCTGCTGGCGAAAAAGGGCGTGCCGCTCGAAGTGGTCAGCAAGCGTCTCGGTCATGCGGACATCCGCATTACCGCCGAACGCTACTTACACGTCTACCGCGAAAGCGATGCGGCCGCGGCGCGAGCGCTCGATTCTATCGCGGTCTAGGCCCGTGTCGCCCTTCGACAAGCTCAGGGTGACACGGACAGCACCTCGGATTCTGTGACAATTTTGTGACAAAATGGGAGCTAGTGTGGCGGAAACGCCTGTAAAATAAGGACAATACTTTATGGGATGGCCGGGAGTCGAACCCGGACGTCCTTTCGGACTGCAGATTTTCGCACCACTATGGCTTTAGCCACCGCAACGTTTGCGTTTGTGGTCCGGACTGTGCCTTGACCCTATGAGATTGATCTCACGTAGGTCGCGCCCGTCCAGTCTCTACACCTTCTCCGCGCAAGCGGAGCTTGGCTCGGCATCGTCACGTCGCGATGACAGAGAGTTCACCGACTTTGAGCGCATCCCGCAACGGGTTTCCCTCGCTACGGCTCAACGGACCGTGTCAAGTCTGCTGTGTCTGCCTGTTCCACCACCATCCCAAACTGGAAATTCCGTACCCGCTTACTGCTGATAATGCTCTACCACTTCTTCGCTGCGCACCTCTGCGATATCGGGGTCTTGGCCAGCGTCGCGCCGGGCGCGGCGCTGCCGCAGGAGATCCCAATATTGGTCGAGCCGTACGGAGATCTCATCGAGGCGCTTGCGGTCGTCTTTGGTCAATTTGGATACGTCGCCGTGCTCGAGCAAGCGATGCTCTTCGGTAACGAGACCCTCGATGTGCTCGTGTATTTGCGTATCGTTCATGTACGAAATCTCCCACGGGTCTCCGAGGCCTTAGTGTAGGCGACTTGAGGTTGTCCTACCGATGCGTCGCGCTCCTGCAACAAGATGCCGAGCGGCAAATCCGACGACGTCGCGACGGCTTTGTCGGAGCCGATAATCTCCATCGCGGTCTCGATCACAATGATTCCGCCCGGAAGGATATCGGCACGTTGCGGTTTCATGCCCTCGACCTTCTTGCGCTCCTCGAGCGGCATCGCCAGCAATCGCTCCAGCGTTCGTTGCAGATCCTCGCGGGTCAAATCACAGGAATGGATCGGCGTTCGGCGGCCTCGGACGATCCCGGCAATCGTCGTCGCGGTTCCGCCAACCAACGCTAGCCGTTCGACGGCCGCGCACTCCGTTAAAGGTTCGAGCGCTTTGCGAGCCATTGCGCGGGCACGCTCGACGGCGGCCTCTTCGACAGCTCCGCCACGGCCGGCTAACTCAGGCACGGCCTCGGTAACCCGCACGGCGCCGATCTCACAGGTGATCAGTTTCTCCGGTTCCGTCGAAGTGCCGGTGGCATACTCTGTGCTGCCGCCGCCGGCATCGAGCACGCCCACCCGTTCGCCGCGCAAATCCCCAAGCACGGTGAGCGCTCCTCGATAGGAGGCCTCCGCTTCTTCCTCTCCTGAAAGGATGCGCAGCGGAGTGCCCAGCAAGGCTTGGACTTTCTGTGAGAACTCTTCACCATTCTCCGCCCGTCGCAGTGCGCTGGTCGCCACCGCGAAAAGCCTGATATAGTGACCCTTCACCTCGCGTTGAAACTGTCCGATCGCTTCGAGCGTTCGCTGCATCGGCTCGTCGCCGAGTCGCCCCTGCTCGCCCAAACCCTCACCGAGCCGCGTGCCGACGGAGCGAGCGGTTTGCGTGCGGGGAATCGCCGGAGCGACGTCGGCCAGCAGCAGCCGAGTCGAGTTCGTGCCGACCGAAACGATGGCGAATCGTTTACTCACTCGCTCACCATCCCTGCGAAGTTACGGAAGCTGCTTAGCTGCAAAGTACGCCGCCCGCCGTTTCTTTTGTAAGAAATGGCGCTCGGCCGCCGGCATCACATCGGCCGGCTCCCATTCCTGAGTGCTTTTGAGATACGCAGCGATATGCTCCTCGAGCTCGTCGTCGCGAATTTGCGGGGCGAGCGAAACCGAGCAGCGCCGGCCGTCTTGACGAACTTCGAACGCTAGGCGCTTGCGCGCAAAGAGCGACCGCTGATACTGATCGCGATGCTCCGCTACGTCGGATGCGCTCGCGGTTGCAAGCTCCCCTCCCTCGAGACGGACCGTCGCGCCGTAGGTATTGAGGTTAATGACGACTCCTTTAAGCGTATCGCTCACGGCGATGCAGCGGGTTGGGGTGATACGAAGATGAGGGCCTCATTTGGCCGCACGAGGCGCAAGCGATCGTGGATCTCCGGAATGGCACCTTCCGGATCGCGAAGGCGGCGTACCTCTCGTTCTTGTTCGTCGCGCTGCCGTCGCAGCGACCCGATGTCCGCTCGGATTGCCGAGAGCTGGCGCGACGCCGCAACGTCTTCACCGATCGCGCGCGCGTACTGAACGGCGACGAGCACGACCGCGAGTAGGACGACCGCGGCCGCCAGCAGACGGCTGGCGGCACGGAGGACGGGGCGGGCGCGTTTCAGCGCGCCGTTCGAACGGGTTCTAGACCTTCTGCCTGCCATTCTCCCAATCGACGGTATTTTCGATATCGATGGTCCAAGAGCATCTCCGGCGTCAGAGCTGCCAGGGGTGAAAGTGCCGCTTCGACGGCGTCGAGCGTCCGCGTCACTACGTCGCGCGCATTGCGGTGCGCTCCACCCAGCGGCTCGGGGAGTATCTGGTCCACGATACCGAACCGGTACAAATCATCTGCCGTTAACTTCAAGTGGGCCGCCGCTTCTTCCGCTTTGCTCGCATCCGACCACAAGATTGCGGCGCAGCCCTCGGGCGACGCAACCGAATACGTGCTGTGCTCGAGCATAATGACGAAATCGGCAATCGCGAGTGCGAGCGCGCCGCCCGAGCCGCCCTCTCCAACGATCGTGGCCACGATCGGAACCGTCGCCGTCGAAAAGGCCTGCAGGCACATGGCGATCGCCTCCGACTGCGCGTGCTCCTCGGAGCTGATTCCGGGATCGGCGCCCTTGGTATCGACGAAGGTCACGATAGGCAGTTGTAATCGCGATGCGAGCCGCGCGAGGCGCGTCGCTTTGCGGTAACCTTCCGGCGCCGGCATCCCAAAGTTGCGGTGCAAATTTTCCTTTGTATCGCGCCCACGCTGCTGGCCCAGGATCATGACATTGCGCGCTCGCAGGGTCCCCAAACCGCCCACGATGGAGGGGTCGTCGCGGAAATGACGATCGCCGTGCAGCTCGTCGAATCGATCGAAACGCGCAATATAGTCCAGCGACGTCGGCCGGTTGGGATGGCGCGCCATATGCACCTTCTCCCAGGGCGAGAGCGTTCCGAACAGCTCCCGTAGGATCAGCTGATACTTCTCCTCCAGCGCGGCGATCTCGCTTGACATGTCGAGCGGTTGCGCGGCCGACGCCTCGCGCAACTCGGCGATGCGACGTTCCAGCTCGACCAAGCTTCTTTCGCGCTCCACGATGAGATTGTTACTCATGAGCCGCGTACTCCAGCAGGCGAACCAGAGTGCCTTTGAGATCCGCACGCTCGACCACCATATCGATCGCGCCCTTCTCCAACAAGAACTCGGCCGTTTGAAACTGGTCGGGCAGGCGTTGGCGGATCGTCTGCTCGATGACCCGCCGGCCCGCAAAGCCGATCATCGCTTTGGACTCGGCGACGATTACGTCGGCTTGAAAGGCAAAGGAGGCGGAGACGCCCCCGCTGGTCGGATCGGTCAGCACGACCACGTAAAAGTTGCCCTCCGCCATGAAGCGCGAAACCGCCGCCGTCGTCTTCGCGAGCTGCATGAGCGCGAGCATGCCCTCTTCCATACGTGCGCCGCCAGAAGCGGCGAAGATAATGCAGGGAACGTGCTCCCGCCGCGCTTCCTCGAGCAGCAGCGTAATTCGCTCACCGGTCACTTGCCCCATCGTGCCGCCGCGAAAATGGAAGTCCATCACGCCCAGTGCAATGCGGCGACCCCCTAGGGAGCCAAGGCCGCAGACGACGGATTCGGAAAGGCCGCTGCGTTCACGGTCGCTTTTGAGCTTCGCGGGGTAGGACCTGCGGTCGGACCAATCCAGCGGGTCGCCGGGTAATACGTCGGCGCCCAACTCGGTAAACTCACCGTCGACGATCGACGCAATGCGATCGTACGCTTTCATGCGAAAGTGATAATCGCAGCGAGTACACACAAATAGATTCGCCGCCAAGTCGCGCCGGTAGAGCACCTCGCCGCACTTCGGGCACTTGGTCCACATCGCGCCATCCGTCGCTTGAGCCTCTTTGGTGCGGCGGCCTGCCAGCCACTCGGGCCTCGGCACTATGCGACGCGCTCCTTCGCGCGCTTCGGACGAAGCCAAGCCGAATAGAGCTTGCCGAGCTGTTTGAGATAGTTAAGGATTTCTCGTTCGTTGAGTTTCGATTCACCGGCGACGCGGTCGGTAAAGACGTATGGAACCTCTATCGCCTTTCCATAATGCGCTTTGGCAATGACTTCGAGGCCGATCTTGAACCCGATCGGGTCTAATGCTACGCCGGATAGAGCCTCGCGCCGAACCAAAAAGAAACCGCTGGTTACGTCTTTCACGTTCGTGAGCGGCCGGGCCAGCCAACACGCAACACGCGATGCGATGATGCGTCGCTTGGGCCAGTTGGCAATCCCGCCACCCGGTACGTAGCGGCTGCCGATCGCCAACCCATAGACCCCCGATTCGAGCGCTTGCACCATCTTCGGCAAAGCGTTGACGTCGTGGCTAAAGTCTGCGTCCATCGCTCCAAGCACGGTTGACTCGCCGCGCGCCATCGCCCAACCGTCAATCACGGCGCTGGAGAGTCCCAGCTTGCCGCTGCGGTGCAAGCAGCGCACGGGCAACTCTCGAGCAAGCCGCTCGACGACGGCGCCTGTGCCATCCGGCGAGTTGTCGTCAACGACAATGATCTCTCCATCGAGCCCGTTGACGTCGAAGGTAGCCCCGAGCGCTCGGAGGAGCTTTTCGATGCCGGCGGCCTCGTTGTAGGTCGGAATAACGATTGTAAATGGGAGTGCCATGCGCAATCTGTGTTTTTACGACGTAACGGCGCCAATCACCGCCAACAGTACGAGAGCGGCCGTATCCGTGCGGAGAACGCGTGGACCGAGCCAGAGCATTGCGGCCCCGCGACGCTCCGCGAGCTCCGCTTCGGCGTGCGTGAAACCGCCCTCCGGGCCGACGACCACCAGCACCCGGCCAGAGGCCGGCAGTGCCTCGGTCAGTCGCGCATGCAACGGGCCCGGCGTAGCGAGCTCCCATGCGAAGAGTACGGCGCCGTACTCGCTAAATCGCTCCAAAAGCGCCTCATAAGGCATCGGATCGAGGACCGCTGGAACACTTTCGCGCCCGCACTGCTGGGCCGCGCTGCGAGCAATGCGCTGCCAGCGCGCCGCTTTCTCGGCGCCGACGTCCCGGCTAACGCTGCGCTCGCAATAGAATGGAAGGAACGTCTCGACGCCCAGCTCGCTGCCCTTCTCGATGACGAAGTCCATTCGGCGCCCTTTGGGGACGGCTTGTGCGACGTCAATCCGCAGTGCGGCGGAGGATGCGCGATCGTCGAAAATCTCCTCCTCGATGGTTGCGCGTACGACTCGCCCCACGGCGGCGATCGCCGCCGTGAACGTGCGCGCCGCCGAGTCGATCACCACGACGCGATCGCCGATGCTTAAACGCAGGACGTGTGCAATCTTGTGGGCGTCGGTGCCGCCGATCTCGACGCTTCCGCCAGTTTCCCTCGCGCCCTCGACGAAGAATCGGCGCGCCGCGGTCACTCGGGGCGGAACGCGTCCTTCACGCGGTCGAAAAAACTTCGATCGTCGATCTCGTCGCCCCCGGCAAGTGCGTAGGCATCGAGCGCATCGCGTTGACGCTTGTTCATCTTCGTCGGAACCACGACGTGAACGGTTACGTGATGATCTCCGCGCTGAGCGCCGCGCACGGTTGGCATGCCCAATCCTCGCAGCCGCAACGTCGTGCCGGACTGCGTTCCAGGAGGAATCGTGACGTCGACGGGTCCGCCGAGCGCAGGCACGTCAATCGAAGCGCCAAACGCGGCAGTCGGAAAACTCACCGGCACGTCGACGAACGTGTCTCGACCTTCGCGACGGAAGAGCGAATGCGGTGAGAGGATCAAATAAACGTAGAGGTCGCCGGTTGCGCCGCCGCGTGTCCCGCCTTCACCGCTGCCGGCAATGCGAATCCTCGAACCATCGTCGACTCCGGCCGGGATTTTGACGGTCAAACGCGTCTCTGCTTCTCGAGCGCCTCGCCCAGCGCACGGCTCGCAGGGGTGCGCGGCGACGTGCCCCTCTCCGCGGCAGTGCGCGCAGAGCGTTTGCGTGACCATTTGCCCAAGCGGGCTCTGACGCGTCATGCGCACCGTTCCGGTGCCGCTGCAGCGCTCGCACGGCGTGACGATCGTCCCGGGCTTAGCGCCCGTTCCTTTGCACGCCTCGCACTGCGCCAGCCGATCGAAAACGATCTCTTTGGTCGTACCTGCGAATGCCTCTTCGAGCGTGATCTCGAGGTCGTAGCGAAGATCCGCACCGCGTTGCGGGCCTTGGCGCCGCGGTTGCGCGCCACGAACCCCACCAAAGAACATATCGAAGATGTCGCCGAATCCGGTTCCGAAGCCGAGGTCGCCCGGGCCGGTCGAAGCACCGTTGCCGACGGAGCCGTAGCGATCGTATTGCGCCCGTTTGTTCGGATCGGAGAGCACTTCGTAGGCTTCGTTGATCTCTTTGAAGCGATGCTCGGCTTTCGACTTATCGGCGGCGACGTCGGGGTGATGCCGGCGCGCGAGTGCGCGATAAGCTCGTTTGATCTCCTCCCCCGAAGCGTCGCGACCGACGCCGAGGATCTCGTAATAGTCCGTGACCGACATTTTAAGAAGTTGGCAGGTGATCCACGTCGGAGAGGCGCTGGCTCAACGATTCGGCGGTACCCGAAGCAAGTGCCAACAATCGCGCATACGGCATGCGGCGGGGGCCGAGGATCGAGAGCATTCCGTACGCGTGAGATCCGAAATGATAGGGCACCGTTACGATCGAGAGGTCCGCGAGCTCTTCGCTGCCGAGCTCGTGACCGATCTTGACGCTTACGGTGTCGGCAATCATCGCATCTGCGACAATTTGGTAGAGCGTCTTCTGCTCTTCCACGATGCGCAGGATGGAACGAAGCTTTCGAAGATCCTGAAACTCCGGCTGATCGAGGAGGTTTTGCGCGCCGGCGGCCGCGATGTTGGGCTGTTCGTTCGACCGCGCCGAAAGGCAAGCGGTTACCACGGCACCGCGGAGATCCTCCGAAACGCCCACGTCGTTCGCGGCGCGCGCGATCTCGCTCTCCGTGACCTCACGAAGCGGACGGTTTGCAAGGCGCGCATTGAGGGCGTTGGAGAAACGAGTCAGGTCGTCGGGTTGTACCTCGGCTCCCACTTCAAATAGACTCTGAGCGGCGACGCCGAGCGACGTCACCACGATTGCAACTCCGGTGTGCGGCGAGAGCCAAATCAGTTGGATATGCTTGAAACTCTGCGTCTCTTGCTGCGGCTTGGTCACGAACGCTAAGTTATTCGAAAGGCGCCCGAGCAGTCGCGTTGTGTGATCGATAATTTCGTCGAGCTCGCGAGTTGCATCGCTTAGCTCGTCGCGTATGCGCCGGCGATCGTCGCCGGTGAGCTCTTCGGGCTGCATCAGCCGGTCAACATAGGTCCGATAACCGGCATCGGAGGGAATCCGGCCGGCCGACGTGTGCGGCTGGACGAGGTAGCCGGCCGCTTCGAGCTCGGCCATCTCGTTACGTACGGTCGCGGAGCTGATCCCAAGATTGTATTTCTGGGTCAGCGCGAGGGAACCGACGGGCTCGGCAGACGCGATGTATTCGTAGACAACCGTGGCCAAAATGTACGCCTTGCGCTTGTCCAGGCCGATGCTCTCTGTCACGCCCCCTACTGTAGCACTCCTGCGCCGCGAGTGCTAGCCGTAGCGTTACCTTGGGCCCGGTCGATTGCTTGGAGAAGTTCTTGCCAGCTCAGGCCCCCCACGGAAACGTACGAAACGGCCCCGCTTGGATCGAGCACTAGCGTCACCGGGACCTTCGTGACGGAGTAGATGCGAAAGATTGCGCCCTGCGTGTCTTCCACGACCGGAAGCGAGATATCCCAATGCTCGAGGTAACTCGACGCAACGCCTGGCAGCTCGTCGGAAACGGTCACCACCGCGATGTCTTTGCCGAAGGAGTTTAGAGCCCGAACGAAGTCTCGCAGCTCGGCGGTACAAACATCGCACCAGGTCGCCCAAAAATCCACCACCACGACGCGTCCGCGGAGATCCGAAAGATAGGTCGAGCCGCGCGCCGTCGCGATCGCGAAGTTCGGCGGAGGCACGTCATATTGAATCGTTGCGAGGCCCGTTTGCGCGGGGACGGTCAGCGCAGCGAGGACGAGTGCGGCCAGCATTGTTTATTCGAGCAACTCCTGTGTCATCCTGAGCTTGTCGAAGGATTCGGCAGGCCTGACCTTGCGGCCCTCGTAAGTCGGTACGCCTATGAGCTCTGCCATCGAGCCGCTCTTTGAGGAACGCCGCCGCTTTCCACCATCGCCGGAGTTTGCGTCCCAAGCCAACGCGACGGACGAACTTTATAAGCAAGCGGATCTCGACTACACCGCTTTTTGGGCCAGCTGGGCGCGCAAGCTGGAGTGGAGCAAGCCCTTCACGCTAACGCTCGAATGGACCGAGCCCTTTGCCAAATGGTTTGGCGACGGCGAGCTCAACGTGTCCGTCAACTGCCTCGACCGTCACGTGCGCTCGGGACGGGGCGACAAGGTCGCCTATTATTTCGAAGGCGAGCCGGGCGATCGCATCACGATCACGTATCGCGAACTTCTCGAGGACGTCAACCGATTCGCGAACGGATTGCGCAAGCTAGGAATCGGTAGAGGCGATCGTGTGGCAATCTACATGCCGATGATCCCCGAGCTGCCCGTTGCAATGCTGGCCTGTGCGCGCATCGGCGTCGCTCACTCCGTGATCTTCGGCGGGTTCTCTCCCGAATCGATCGTCGACCGCGTCAACGACGCAAGCTGCGTTGCGCTCATTACCGCCGATTTTGGCTGGCGCCGTGGGAACAAAGTCCCGCTCAAACGCAACTGCGACGTAGCGATGGAGCACACACCGACGATTGCGCACTGCATCGTCGCCCGTCGCGTCGGCGATGACGTCTTCATGCACGAGACGCGCGACATCTGGTGGAGCGAACTGGTCGCCGGCGAATCGACGGAGTGCGAGCCCGAAGCGATGAATGCCGAGGACCTGCTCTTCCTTCTGTATACGAGCGGAACCACTGCCAAGCCGAAGGGGATCAAGCACACGACGGCGGGATACTTGACGCAGGCGGCGATGACGCACAAGCTCGTCTTCGATATCAAAGAGGCACGCGATATCTATTGGTGCACGGCCGACATCGGTTGGGTGACGGGACATTCGTACGTCGTGTACGGACCGTTGGCAAACGGCGCGACGAGCGTTATCTATGAAGGCACGCCCGACTTTCCCGATAAGGACCGCTTTTGGGCAATCGTCGAACGGTACGGCGTTACCATCCTCTACACGGCACCGACGGCGATCCGAACCTTCATAAAGTGGGGGACGGAATTTCCGGCGAGACACGACCTTTCGTCGTTGCGGCTGCTGGGCACGGTCGGCGAGCCCATCAATCCCGAAGCCTGGATGTGGTATCGCCAGTGGATCGGGGCGAGCCAGACGCCGATTGTGGATACGTGGTGGCAAACGGAGACCGGCGGCATTATGATCGCACCGCTTCCCGGCCTAACGACCCTGCTGCCCGGCAGTGCGACGCTGCCGTTACCCGGCATCGGCGTCGACATCGTGGACGATCGAGGAGAGAGCGTGCCGCTTGGGGGTGGCGGCTACGTCGTGCTCACGAAGCCGTGGCCCGGCATGCTGCGCGGGATTTGGGGCGACGACGACCGCTACGTACAGACCTATTGGTCGAAGTTTCCCCATCTATACTTTGCGGGCGACGGCGCGCATCGCGACGAGGATGGCAACTACTGGTTCATGGGTCGAATCGACGACGTAATGAACGTCAGCGGTCACCGCATCTCGACGACCGAGGTAGAGAGCGCGCTCGTCGATCATCCGCAGGTCGCCGAGGCGGCGGTCTGCGGGAAGCTCGACGAGATGACGGGCCAAGCCGCGTACGCGTTTGTCTCGCTCAAGGGCGGCATCACCGGGTCGCCGGAGCTTGCGGACGAGCTGCGCGACCACGTCGGCTCGAAGCTGGGCAAGTTCATCCGTCCGAAGTACGTGACGTTCACGCCGGAGCTTCCAAAGACACGCAGCGGCAAGATCATGCGCCGATTGCTGCGTGACATTGCCGAGGGACGCACGCTCGGCGACACGACCACCCTGGCGGACTCTTCGATCGTGCACGAGCTTGCCGAGCGCGCCAAGATCGAGGTCGCCCAGGAAGAGTAGCCCACATTTCATCCGCTTGGAAGCCTGGCGGCGTTCTTTCGAGGAGCGTCGAAATTCGGGGCCTTATGGCACGGGCGCCCGGGGACGAGGAGGCTTTGGCGGTAGCATTCGCGGCACACGAGCGTTGGGCATTCGCGCGGGCGTATCGGGAATACGCATCGCTGCTCTATTCCGTCGCGTACAACGTCGTGCGAAATAGCGAAGATGCTCAAGACTGCGTCGCTGATGCGATCGCGCGACTGTGGCGATCGCCTTCGGCGTATTCGTCGGAGCGCGGCTCGGTCCGCAGTTTCCTGGTCGTCTGCGTGCGCAACGAGGCGATTTCAAGGCGGCGTCGCCAGAGCCGCCGGCTTCGTTTAGAGGAACGGCTTGCCGCGATGCCGGTGGAACACCAAGAACTCGACGCTGGCGACCCCATCGAGCGCGATCGCGTGCGGAGTGCATTCGCAAAACTTCCCGAAGACCAACGCGCCGCGCTTGCGCTCGCGTTCTACGAAGGAAAAACGCACACGGAGATCGCCTCGGAACTCAAGGCGCCGCTCGGTACGATCAAAAGCCGCATCAGTCTGGGGCTGCGCAAGATCGCCGGTGCCCTTGGACCCGACGGAGTCGACCGATGAATGATGCGCATGCCGGCGAGCGCGCCGCTCTCTATGCGCTGGGCGCGCTCGACGACGCCGACGCCGCCGCGCTGGAAGCCCACTTGCGAGTATGCGCGGAGTGCGCGAGACTCGTCGGCGAAGCAGAACGAGACGTCGACACGATTGCCTCGCTACAGACGCGCCGGCGAGCGCCGCAAGAGCTGAACGAACGCATCGAACACCTGCTGGCGCCTGCGCCTACGCGGCGGATGCCATGGCCAGCCTTTGCAGCCGTCGCAGCCGCGTTTCTCGTCGGGGTTCTCCCGTCGGCGTACCTGTGGGAACGAAACCGCGCCATCGAGGATGCGATGCTGTCGCAAAGCGCCGCGATGGATCGCCTCGCCGCGACCGCGCATCGCACGGTAAGTTTCCGGCCTTCGAGCGTTGCGCTCGCGGCGAACGTCATGTACGCTCCCGATGGCTCGTGGTACGTGATCGTGGTACGAGGGGCGCAGCATGCTCTCCAGGTTGCATGGATGCACGACGGGGCGCAGACGATGCTGGGTGATGCCGTCCCTCACGGCGGGGTTGCGATGCTCTATTTACCCAAGAGTCATCGTATGGAGCAACTCGCCTTGATGGACGGGCAGCGCATCGTCGCGCAGGCGCAGCTTCCCTATTAGCCCGCCTCGGCCGATGAAAAGAACGGCGTAAGGTCGTCCAGATGCTCGATGCGCAACGCCGGAGGGAGCGCCGAGAGGATCCTGGCGCCGTAGCGCGTCGATATGGCGCGCCCGTCGAGCAACGCCATCAGGCCCCGGTCGCTGCCGCTGCGAATCAAACGCCCGAAACCCTGTTTGAGACGGACGGTGGCGGCCGGAACCATGTAGTGCTCGAAGCCGTCGAGACCGCGGGCCTCGAGCGCGCGAATCCGCGCCATAACCAGCGGGTCGCTCGGCGAAGGAAAGGGAAGCCGGTCGATGATCACACACGAAAGCGCATCGCCGACGACGTCGATTCCCTCCCAGAACGTTCCGGTTGCAAACAACACTGCGCCAGGCGTTCGTCGAAACCAGTCGATAAGGTGTGAGCGCGGAAGCTGGCCTTGCAGCCGAACCGGAAAAGCGAGACGATCTGCAAGCAGCGCGTAGACCTCCCGCAGCCGCGCGTACGACGTAAAAAGCACGAAGGCTCGTCCGCGCGTTCGGTCGAGACACTCTTCGATGAGAGGTGCGGCGCGGCGCGCAAAATCCGGCGACTTTGGGTTCAGTTGCGCGGGCGCGATAAAAAGGCGGGCTTGGCGCGCGTAGTCGAACGGCGACGTGGCGACGAGCTCTTGCGCATCGTCGATTCCAAGCGTGCGGCGGATGAACTCGAAGGATCCATTGGTCGAAAGCGTCGCGCTGGTCAAGATCACGCTCGGCGTACGCGAGAACAGCGTAGTCCGCAGGAACTCCGCAACCTCGTGAGGCGCACAATGCACCGAATAGCGCGCATCTGAGTCGCTGCGCTCGGCCCAGGCGATTGCCTCAGGTGAGCCGCCCTCGATGCGGTCGACAACCGTCTCGTGCGCCACGACGAGTCGCAGCGTCAAGTCGCGGCGGCGCTCGGCTTCGGCGAGCGTCTCGCCTTCCGGCCTGTGTTTACGCGCATCCGTCCAGTTCGCGAACACCCAGTTCTCTAAACGGTAGAGGCTTTCGCGCACCGCAAACAGCGCGGGCCCCGCTTCTTCGTTTGCAGCAAGCGGATAACGATCGCCCGGAACGCGCGCAAGCGACGATTCCAACCCTCGAACGGCCGCGTCGAACTCGCCGTCGAAGGCGGCCGGCAACTCGTAGTTTCGGTGGATCTTGCGCAGCATACGCCCGATGCTCGCTCCGGAAAGCATGGCCGTGACGGCATCGGTAGCCCAGCGCTCGCACTGATGCGCTTCATCGAGCACGGCGACGTCGTAGGGCGGTAAGAGGCCGCCTCCGACGGCCAGGTCGAGAAAGAAGAGCGCGTGATTGACGACGACGACGTCGGCGTACTTCGCCTCATCCCGTTTGTTGAAGTAGAAACAATCTCGGAAATGCGGGCAGTACTCGCCGACGCAGTCGTCGGCATCGGCATCGAGCTGCTCCCATTCCCCTCCTGGCAGCACGAACGGCAGCTCCGCACGATCGCCGGTTTGCGTGCGCGCGGCCCATTGCGACACGCGTTGCAGACTCGGCGACGGTGCCAGCGGCCGGTCGTCGCGCATTCGCTCGAACTTCTGCCGGCAGAGATAGTGCGAGCGTCCCTTGAGCAGCGTGACCCGCACGGGGATGCCCAGAGCCGCTTCCACCAACGGAATATCTTTTTGAACCAACTGCTCTTGCAAAGCAATTGTCCCGGTGGAGAGCACGACTTTCTTGCCGCTGCGCAGCGCCGGTACGAGATACGCAAGCGATTTCCCTACGCCGGTACCCGCTTCGACGATCGTGTGCATGCTTTCCAAGATGCCGCGCTCCACGAGCTGCGCCATTTGCAGCTGCCCGGTACGCAGTTCGAAGTCGCGAAGATTTCGCGCGAAGGGTCCGTCGGATCCGAAGATCCGATCCAGACTCATTGCGTCCAATGCTGCCGATCGTGGGGCGATTCGTACTGCGTTTCTAAGGTGCGGCCCGTCGAGCTTTCGACAACGACCGGTGCAACGCGTCTCGGAGGATAGTAGATCGCGTAGGTCAGTACGAAGCCGGCCAAGAGCCCCGCAACGTGCGCTTGCCAAGAGATCGCGGGAACCGTAAACGTGATGATGAGATTCAAGACGAGAATTCCAATGTTCGATCGCACCAAGTCCATTCCGGGCTTGCCCAGCTTGAAGCCGATCGCGAAGAGCGCCCCAAAGAGGCCGAAGATCGCTCCGCTCGCGCCCAGCGTCGGCGTCATGGGATTGCTAAAGTAGACGACCCCCAGGCCCGAAACGACCAGCGACACCATGTAGACGAGCAGCATGCGCCACGAACCCAACGCGTACTCGATGAAGCGGCCCAGAAACCAGAGCGACAACATGTTGACGCCGATGTGAATCAACCCGCCGTGCATGAAGGCTCCGGTCACGATGCGCCACCATTGCCCATACTGCAACACGGCGGCCGGAATCAAGGCGGCCTCTTCGAGAACGCGGACGGCGCCCGGGCTGTCGAAACTGCCGAGCACGCTGGAACCGCCAACCGACAACTCCCAAAGAAAAACGAGGAAGTTGACGACGATCAAAAAGCGAGTGATCACGCGATCATGACCGTGCGCGCCAGCTCCAGCGAGATCGCGTGACGCGCTCCAGAAATCTCGATCGTTATCGGGCCGCCCAGCGGCGCCTTGTCGATTACGCGCAGTTTAACGCCGGGGCGCAATCCGACTTGACCGAGATAGCGCAAGATCTCCGGCATCTGCTCGGTCACGCCGGAGACGGTTACGCGCTTCCCGGGCTCGACTTGCGCGAGCGGACTGCCCGTCCGGACCGGCTCCGTGAGATCTTTTGGCGGAATCGGATGGCCATGCGGACAGGTGCGCGGGTCGCCGAGCGCCGTCACGAGATGCTCCTCGACGCGCTCCGTAATGGCGTGTTCGAGGATGCAGGCTTCCGCGTAGACTTCATCCCACGGCATCTTTAGAACGTCGGTGAGCAGGCGCTCCGCCAGCCTGTTGCGCCGCACGACACCGACGGCGACCTCCAGGCCCTTTCGCGTAAGCTTGATGTCGCCGCGTACTTCGTGTTCGACGTATCCATCGGTGACGAGCTTTTTGAGCATGCCCGAAACGCTGGCGGGAGCAACTCCGAGCTCCGTCGCCAGGGCCGATGTCGTCACGCCGGGGCCCTCTCGTTCGAGACGATAGATGGCCTTCATGTACATTTCGAACGATTCGGCGAAGTGAGAGTGCGAGTGTCCGGGCATAGAAGCTCTAACTACTCGATCGCTCGTGAAGTTCCGCGACGGTCCGATCGAGTTGCGCGCGCATGGCCTGCTTCTCGATGGGCTGTGCAAACGTCGCTTCGATCGCGTTTCGCACGTAGCTTTCGAGTGCGCCCGGCCCCGCCGTGCGTTCGACGAGCTCGTATTCCCGCGCAATCGACGTGTGAAAGAGCGCGGGATCGTCGCTATCGATGGTCACGATGCAGCCCAGTCGATCGAAATCGACGTACGGGTGAGGATGATCGGTCAGAACCGCGCCGGTGAGCCGATTGGACGTCGGACAGATTTCCAACGGGATGCCACGCGATGCGAGTACCTCGACCGTCTTTGGATCATCCAGCGCTCGAATACCGTGACCGATGCGCTCTGCACCCAGCAGTTCGACGGCATCGCGTACGCTCGCGGCTCCGCCGACTTCGCCGGCGTGAGCGACGCAGTGCAGCCCTTGCGAGCGCGCGTAGGCGAAAGGCTCGACAAAGAGCCCCGCCGGAAAGCGCACTTCGTCTCCGCCGAGCGAGACCCCGATGACGTCCAGATCGGTCATCGTCGCCATCGCGCGTGCGGTTTCCATTGCCCTGGCTTCGCCAAAGTTACGAGTGAGGTCCGGCAAGAGTCGGAAGATCGCCCGCGGCCGCGCTCGCCGCAGTTCGCTCACGATTGCTTCCATCGTCGAGCGTACGTCGAGGCTGGGATTGAAGAACGCCCAGACCGGCGGCGAAACGAAGAGCTCGCCGTAGATGACGCCCTGTGCCAGCGCGTCCTCGACGAACTCGGCGGCCAGCCGCGCGTAGTCGCTCGGCTCTTGCAGCGACCGGCTGACCGCCGCAAAGAGGTACAGAAACTCTTGAATGCCTTCGAAGCGATACGGGTCCCCGTCGTCGCGAACGCTCCCAGCGTCATCCTGGCCCGCCCTGAGCTTGTCGAAGGATCGAAGCACGGGCCGATACCGCAGCCCAACGCCGTGCTTTGCGGCCAATTCGACGAAGGTCGCCGGGCGCAGGGTTCCTTCAAGATGGCAATGCAGGTGGATCTTCGGAATCCGCTTTGCAAGTGCACTGGGGCCCATGCGCCCGCTTTCGGCGCCGGCAGGGGCAAAACCGGGGTCGTCGTAAGTAAGTCGGTCGCCGCGGGGTGGAGCAGTCCGGTAGCTCGTCGGGCTCATAACCCGAAGGTCGGTGGTTCAAATCCACCCCCCGCAACCCGTACAGGT
>Ga0070762_10000498_pt1 | contig 16545 bp, 9 predicted proteins | sample HubBroMetageREF2_FD_66726 | JGI IMG/M metagenome (GOLD analysis project Ga0070762, IMG submission 66726) | Reference soil microbial communities from the Hubbard Brook experimental Forest, New Hampshire, USA - Hubbard Brook CCASE Soil... | ecosystem: Environmental > Terrestrial > Soil > Temperate...
GCACGTGCGCCTCAGCGCTTCCAGGTTCGGGCGCCCGTGCGAGTCGACCGAAGTGGGCACGCAAATCAAGATCATGTCTGCCGCGTGGACAGCTTCGAGCTGGTCGGTCAGCACGAAGCCCTCGTCACTGAGGCGGCTTCGTAGATCCTCGGGGCGCACACCAGGCAGCTCGACGCGCCCGCTGCGAATGTCGTTCAGCCGACTCGAGGACGTGTCGATGCCCACGATCCGAAAGCCCGCACGACGCAGCGCAAGGGCACTCGGCAAGCCGGCGTAGCTCAGGCCCACGACCGCAACGAGCGCCTGGTTTGGGCCGGCGCCGCGCGTGATCCGCATTTCATCCGCGGCCGTTGCCCACTGTGACTCAGCGGTCGGCACGACCGGATCCTTGACAGGTGCCTCGAGCAAAGACTGCGATGTCATCGAGAATTCCCCCTACTCGCTGGACGGTCGCCGGGCAGTGTGCGCCCTCACGAGTCGCCTCCCGCAGATGTTGGACGCTTGATCGATGGTCGCGTTCCGAGGGGTCCACGGGCGTGTCGTCCAGGCCGGGTAAGCGGCCTGCCCGAAGGGTGCTGGAGACACCCTCGCAGCCACTCACCCACCGCTGGCGCCCCCGGCGCTCTCGGCCTTGATACAGATACCGTGGCGAAGCCAGCTTCGGTCACTGACTAGCATTGCCTGTGATGCCTGAACGCGACTACCGCAAAGCCATCTCCGAGCACGTCGTCATCTACGACGGCGGCATGGGCGCGACGCTCGAGCAGTTCGAGCTGACCGCTGAGGACTATGGCGGCCTGCAGGGCAAGTGCCACGAGGCACTCGTGCTCAACCGCCCAGACGTGATCGAGGGCGTGCACGCCTCGATGCTCGACGCCGGCGCGGAAGTGTTGGAGACGGACACCTTCCAGGGTTCGCGCATCAAGCTTGGCGAGTGGGGCCTTGCCGACTACACCGTGGAGATCAACACGAAGGCGGCGGAAATCGCGCGCAAGGCCGCAGGCGTTCACCGCTACGTCGCCGGCTCGATCGGGCCCACGGGCTACCTGCCCGCCTCCGAGGACCCCTCCCTCGGGCAGATCCGCTTCGGCGAGCTCGTCGAGGTCTTCACCGAGCAGGCCGAGGGGCTGATCGACGGCGGCGCCGACCTGATCATCATCGAGACCGCCCAGGACATCCTCGAGGTGAAGGCCGCCGTGTTCGGCGCGCGCGCCGCCTTCAAGAGCACCGGGCGCACGCTGCCCATCCACACGTCCGTCTCGCTGCTACCCAACGGCGGCAAGATGCTGCTCGGCACAGACATCTCCGCCGTGCTCACGACGCTCGAGGCACTGAAGGTCGACGTCATCGGCCTGAACTGCTCGACCGGCCCCGAGGACATGCGCGACGCGATCCGCTTCCTCGGCGAGTTCTGCCCCGTACCCGTCGCATGCATCCCCAACGCGGGACTACCGCTGCAGGGGCCTGACGGCGAGACGATCTTCCCCGAGAAGCCCGATCCGCTGGCGGAGGCGCTGAAGGAGTTCGTCGAGCGCTACGGCGTCAGCGTCGTCGGCGGCTGCTGCGGCACCACACCCGATCACATCCGTGCGATCGCCGAGCGCGTAGGCGGTGGGTCGATCGCCCCGCGCCCCGCGCCCCGCGCCCCGCATCTCTCCTCGATGATCGCCGCGACGCCGCTCGCGCAGGAGCCAGCGCCGACGATGGTCGGAGAGCGGGTCAACTCGCAGGGCTCGCGCAAGGCCAAGGAGCTGCTGCTCGCGGACGATTACGACGGCCTCGTGCAGATCGCAGAGGACCAGGTCACCGGCGGCGCGCACGTTCTCGACCTGTGCGTCGCGCTGACAGAGCGCACCGACGAGGACGAACAGATGCGGCTGGTAGCAAAGAAGGTCTCGCTCACGCAGCCCGCCCCCATCCAGATCGACTCGACCGAGCCGGAGGTGATCGAACGCGCGCTCGAGCAGATCCCCGGCCGCGCGATCGTCAACTCGGTGAACCTGGAGGCGGGCCGCGCCAAGCTCGACCGCGTCGTGCCCGTTGCGCTCGCGCACGGCGCCGCGCTGATCGCGTTGACGATCGACGAGGTCGGGATGGCCAAGACCGCGGACAGGAAGGTCGAGATCGCCAAGCGCATCCGCGACCTCTGCTGCGAGGAGCACGGGCTGGACCCGCAGCTTCTGATCTTCGACTGCCTCACGTTCACGCTCACCACCGGCGATGAGGAGTGGCGGCCATCGGCCGTCGAGACGATCGCCGGGATCAAAGCGATCAAGGAGCAGATCCCCGACGTCAAGACCTCGCTGGGGGTCTCGAACGTCTCCTTCGGCGTCTCCCCCGGCGCGCGCGCCGTGCTCAACTCGGTGTTCCTGCACCACTGCGTGCAGGCGGGCTTGGACCTGGCGATGGTCAACCCCAACCACATCACGCCCTACTCGGAGATCCCCGACCTCGAGCGGGAGCTCGCCGACGATCTCGTCTTCAACCGTCGCGAGGACGCGCTGGAGAAGTTCATCGAGCACTTCGAGTCCAAGGGCCCCGAAGACACAAGCCAGGGGGCGGCGGACCCGACCGAGGGCATGGAGCCCGAGGAGGCGCTGCACTTTCACATCCTGCGCCGCCGGCGCGAGGGCGTCGAGGACTGGATCGACAAGAGCGTCGAGAAGATCGGTGCGGTGCCCACGCTCAACGAGGTGCTGCTGCCGGCGATGAAAGAGGTCGGCGACAAGTTCGGCGCCGGCGAACTGATCCTGCCGTTCGTGCTGCAGTCAGCCGAGGTGATGAAGCGCGCGGTGGCGCAGCTCGAGAAATACCTCGACAAGATCGAGGGCTACACCAAGGGCACCGTCGTGCTCGCCACCGTGTTCGGCGACGTGCACGACATCGGCAAGTCGCTCGTCAACACGATCCTCACGAACAACGGCTACACGGTCGTGGACCTAGGCAAGCAGGTCCCCATCCAGACGATTGTCGACGCCGCCCAGGAGCACGACGCCACCGCCATCGGCCTCTCAGCGCTGCTCGTCTCCACCTCCAAGCAGATGCCCGCATGCATCCAGGAGCTTCAGGCCAAGGGCCTCACCTACCCCGTGCTGATCGGCGGCGCCGCGATCAACCGCGCCTTCAGCTATCGCGCCCTCTATCCAGGCGGCAAAGACTCAGACGTCGTCTACGAGCCCGGCGTCTTCTACTGCAAGGACGCCTTCGAGGGCCTCGCCGTGATGGACCAGCTGATCGACGCCGACGCCCGCGGCGCGCTCGTGCAGAAGCTGCTCGCCGGCGCCACCGAGTTCCGCGCCAAGGGCGACGCGCCCGAAGAGGAGCTGAACTTCGCCGATGACTCCGTGCGCTCGTCCGCGCGCACGGACGTGCCGGTCCCCACGCCGCCGTTCTGGGGCGTCAAGGAGATCCCCGTCGACCTCGACGAGGTCTACCGCCACCTCGACACGCACGTGCTGTTCAAGCTCCACTGGGGCGGCAGGGGCGTCAAAGGCGAGGCCTGGCAGACGCTGCTGCGCGACGACTTCCGTCCGCGCCTGGAACGGATGTGGAAGGAGCAGACCTACCTGCACCCGCGCGCGCTGCTCGGCTTCTTCCCCTGCTACGCGCTCGGCAACGACATCGTCGTGCTCGACCCTGAGGACCGCCGGACCGAGTTGACGCGCTTCGTCTGTCCACGCCAGCCCAAGGGCGATCGCATCTGCCTCGCCGACTTCTTCCGGCCTGCGGTCGGCCCGGACGGCAGGGTGGGTGGGTCTCGATCGACCGGCCAGCCGCCCTCCGAGCTCGACGTGATCGCCGTGCAGGCGGTGACCGTCGGCTCCGAGGTCACGGAGCTGATGGCCAAGTTGGAGGCCGAAGGCGAGTTCGCCGAGCAGCTGTTCGTGCACGGCCTCGGCGTGCAGACCGCGGAGGGGCTGGCCGAGTGGCTGCACTACGAGGTCAGGACGATGCTCGACATCCCGCTCACGCAGGGACGACGCTATTCCTGGGGCTACCCCGCCGTGCCCGAGCAGTCAGAGCATCTGAAGGTGGAGAAGCTGCTGCATCTGGAGCGGATCGGAATGACCATCACCGACGGCTACGCCCCCGAGCCCGAGCAGTCCACGCTCGCGCTCGTCGCCCACCACCCGCAGGCGATCTACTTCGGCACGCGCCAGGGGCGCCTGCTCCCCGACGGCTCGCCCGACGCCGTCATCCGTGGCTCCAACCTCGACCCCTCGCTGTTCGGCGAGATCGCCGACGAGGACCCGCCCGACGGGGCCGTCGAAGCCGAGGACCAGCCCGCGATGGCGGGCTAGCCAAAGCTCACCGCCGCAGTCCAAGCGCCGCGTCTAGGCCCGGTAGGGATCGAGCGCTTTGTGCGTACAGCCGAGCAGAGTCCAGGGCCGGTTCTGCGGCAGGTAGCGCATCACGAACGTCTTCAGGCCGGGGCCGTTGCAGTGCACGACGCCGTGACCGTACACGAGGGCGAGGTGGTCGTCACCGGCGCCGGTCCAGATTTCGTTGAAGCCGTGGCTGGAGTAGATCCAGTCGCTGCCGGCGCCGCCGTGAAGATAGTCGCTCTGGCTTTCAGACTGTCCTTCGGGGTGGTAGTCGCCCCAGACCACATCGCCGTCTTCGCCGGCGTAGATGGTGTCGTTGCCGTAGCCACCCAGCAGCCAGTTGTGCACGTTCTTGAGACCGACGAGCGTGTGACCGAGTCCGGCAGGCCCCTTGTCCATCTTCAAGCATTCGTCTGCTGGCCAGCCGCTGTGGTTGGCCATCGCGAAGCGTGCGCGTGGTACCGAGGCGATCGTGGCAGCTTCCTCGCCTGCGGGACAGAAGGCGACGTAGACGCCATGATCGTCGTGCCTGAGTACTTCGGCTTCCTTGGAAGAGACCGCGGCGGACACTGGCGGCGTCGAGTTGGTGCCCGCCGAGACCAGCAGCCACACGACGCAGCCGACGACGGCGAGCGAGGCGACGCAATGCAGCCGCCGCCGGACAGCGATCGAGAATGCGATCACCGGTGGCACGCTAGCAACGGGGGCATTGGCACATGTCGGTGATCGACAAATTGTCTGTGGCCCTAAAGCGTCGCGTTAGACCCATACACTTCGGGCATCTGCGCGCGCATTCCCGGCTGAGCTTCGGCCATCGCGAGGACCTCCGGGCCGGGCAGCGGTTGGGCGAAGTGAAAGCCCTGGCCGAAGTCGCAGTTGATCTCCTTTAGCCGCCTGATCTGGTCGGGGTTTTCGATGCCCTCGGCGACGACCTTCAGCTTGAAGATGCGCGCCAGCTGCACGATCGCCTCGGTCAGCTCGGCGACCTCGGGATTGGGGTCAGCGAGGAAGGAACGGTCGATCTTGAGCACGTCGACGGGCAACTGACGGATGTAGTTGAGCGAGGAGTAGCCGGTGCCGAAGTCGTCGATCGCGAGTTTCACCCCTAGCGCCCGCAGCGCCTTCAGGCGCAGCAGGCTCAACTCCATGTCCTGCATCATCACGCTCTCTGTGAGCTCGAGCGTCAAGCTGGCCGGCGCGATCTCGGACTCCTGCAACACCTCGCGAACCTCGTCTATGAACTCGGGGCGCTGCAGTTGGCAGGCGGAGACGTTGACGGCCAGCGACAACGCAGGATCACGCGGACATACGCTCTGCATGTGCGCTGCCCAGGCGCACGCCTCGGCGAGGATGCGATGGCCGACCGCGACGATCAGCCCTGTGTCCTCGAGCAGCGTTATGAACTCGAGCGGTTGCACGGTGCCACGCAGCGGGTGCTCCCAGCGCACCAGCGCCTCCATGCCGGCCATGTCGTTTCGGGCGAGATCCATGATCGGCTGATAGCGCAGCGTGAACTCGCCGGCGTCGAGCGCGCGCTGCAGGTCGGTCTTTAGCTCCAGGCGGGCAAGCGCCTTGGCGTGCATCTCTGGCTGGAAGACCTGATAGCCACCCTTGCCGCTCTCCTTTGCCATGTACATGGCCGCGTCGGCGTTGCTCATGAGCTCCTCGGCGTCCGCGCTGGAGACCATGTCTCGATCGCTGAACGCGATCCCAAAGCTGGTCGCGACCGCGACGTTGCGGCCGTCGAGCGTGATTGACACCTTCAGCGCGTCCATCACCCGCTGGGCGATCTCGACCGCCTGCAGCTCGCTCTCGGTGTCGTGGATCAGGATCGCGAACTCGTCGCCGCCCAAGCGCGCGGCGGTGTCGACGGGACGCATGCAGTCCTCCAGCCGGCGCCCGACCTCACGCAGCACCATGTCTCCAATGCCGTGCCCAAGACCGTCGTTGATGTTCTTGAAGTCATCGATGTCCAAGAACAGGACCGCGACGGGCAGTCGATCGCGGCGCTGGCCGGCGAGCGCGTGCGTGACGCGGTTACGGAACAGCGCCCTGTTGGGCAGTCCAGTGAGCGTGTCGTGGAAGGCCTGGTGCTCGAGTTCGGCTTGGAAGGCCTTGCGCTCGCTGATGTCACGGATGTTGAGCACGATCCCAGCTATGTCCTCGTCGTGCAGGAGGTTCGTGCCGAGCACCTCGACGTCGCGCCAGGACTCTCGGGCGTGACGCACGCGGAACTCGGCGACGGAGAACTGGGCGGTGGACATGGCAGCGACCGACGCGACGAAGGAAGACACGCGCTGTGCCTCGTCGGGATGGACGATGTCGGCCAGCGGACGCTCGGCGAGCGCATCGGGGCGGTAGCCAAACGTCTGCTCGACCGATGGGCTGGCGTAGCGCACCTCGCCTGCCTGCCCAACGATGCAGATCACATCGGAGGAGTTCTTGATCAGCGAGCTCAGACGGGCCTCCGAGCGCTGATAGGCATTCTGCTCGGACAAGGCGACCATTTGCAGGGCGAGCTCCTCGTTGCGCCGGAAGATGCCAGCCATACGCAGCAGCACGAGCGTGAACATGGCGGTCGATGCACCCACCAGCACGTACAGGTCGAAGGACTCGTGCAGCGCCTCGCGCAGCACGATCAGCAGCGGCACAGTGAAGCTCGCACAGCTCAGCAGCGCAAGGCGCGCACGCGTCAGGCGAGCGCTCCCCTCTGGACCGGGCGTGGCCAGCAGACGCATCGAGGGATGCAGGGCGGCGGTGCCGAGCAGTATGTAGTAGATGCCCCAGCCGATATCGAGGATGCCGCCGGTGCTGTGGCCGCCGTCCAGCAGCTTCCAGCCATAGACGCCGTCGCTGAGCAGCAGCACGACAGCGCCGGAGAGCAGGAAGACGAAGGCGGGCTCACGCCTGTGACTGCCAGCGGCGACACGAGCGACGACGCCGAGGACGAGGATGTCCATCGTCGGATAGGCGATCGATGTGAGCTTGCCAAGCAGCGACAGCGTGTCGTTGTCCGCGTAGGGGGCGATCAGGTAGACCCACAACAGCGTCGCGAGCGCAAGCGTGACGATCAGCGCGTCGATCAGCCCACTGCGATCGTGCTTCTCGCCGCGTTCGCGGATCAGCAGCAGCATGCCGATGACCAGGAAGGGATAGAAGGCCAAATGGAACGGATCCGCGATGGACGGGAACGGCATGGCTGTGCCGAAGAGACGTTCGTAGTTGTAGGCGAGCACGTCGCTTGTGACGAACAGCCCCTGCCCAATCGCAAGCAGATACAGGGGCAGGCGACTACGCCGGGAGTTCCTGCGCGCACCGAGCAGCAGCGCGGCGACGCTCGAGCCTCCGATGAGGTTGAACACGAGACCGCTCTTCAGCCAGGCGGGCCCGGATAGCTGCGCGAGCGCGTAGCCGCCGAGCAGCAGCGTGATCGCGACGAGATAGATCCACCAGGCGTGCCGAGCGAGACGGTCGTGGCGCTCGCTCGCGTCGCCGGCTACGTGGGCGGGCAGGGAATTCCGCACGCAGGTCGTATCGACCGCACCGACGCGGGACTAAAAACCTGCAAGTGATTGAAATTTGCTCTAGGACTCTTCGCGAGGCGGCGGGCGAAACAAGATCCGCTTGACCTCGCCGGCAGTGCCTCCACCGAGGCGCAGTGCCGTCTGAAAGCCCTCGCCACCGAGGTCGCCGGCATCCAGTGCGCGGCGTAGCTCGTTCAGGGCAGCAAGATCCTCCTCGCGCACCTGCTCGCGGGCGGTCTCGAGCAGGATCAGGTGGCGCGGGCGCTTGAGCGCGGCGGCCATGCGCACGAACGGCTCGCGCTCGCCGGCGTCGAGACCCTCGGCGGCGAGTACAACCGTCTCCCTGTTCTCGAGGCGCTTGGACACAGCCGCGCGCAGCAGCTCCTCGGCGCGTGCGTCAAGGTCAGGCTCGGCGACCCGTCCAGCCAGCAGCGTACGGACCTTGCCGAGCGACAGCAGACAGGCACGGTCCTCGATCAGACGATCGACGAAGCTGTCGCGCTCGGCGATCGACGCGGAGGCGACGACGAGCAGGCTCCCGGGCGAGTAGCGCAGCCGGTCGGCTGGCGAGAGAACGCGGCAGTGGACGGTGACGTCAGCGGGCCGCGGAGGCGCCCCATCCCGGCGGGGACGATCGGAGGACCATCCGCCCCGCTCATCCTCTGAGATCTTGACGCTGCGCGCGGAAGGTCGAGAAGCCATACCCCCATCATGCCCTAAACGGGCGTGGAGGCCGGCTCCGACTCGGCGATCAGCGCGAGCTTGGCGGCTCGATCGAGCTGCTTGATCCGTGCCTCTTCGCGCATCGCGGTCATGCGATCGTGCATTGGCAGCGCGAGCGCGAGCTCGACTGGGAGGCGACTGGCCGTGTAGCGACTGGCAGTGCCGTCGCGGTGTCGTGCCAAGCGTCGCTGCACGTCAGTGGTCCAGCCTGTGTACAGCGACCCGTCGACGCAGCGCAACATGTATACCCAGGCATCAGACATGCGCGACTAATACGCCACCGCAACCCAGAAGCCTGCTAAATCGACCCCATGATTCCATCCAATGGAATTAAACGGCAGTAAGGGGTCTCAATCGACGCTGGCTACGGCGATCCTGTCCCTGGCACCACCAGAGGCCGGCAGCGGCCCCAGTTTGACGGGTGCGGCGTGCATCGCGCGCAGCCGCACGTCGCGCCAGGAGAGCCCCTCGTTGACGAGCGCTGGCAGCCCCATGATCAGCGCGGTGGCGAGCTCGACGGCCTGCAGGACGATTCCGTAGGCGATCGCGTCGGGCGTAGAGACGTGGTAGACGCCGGCGAGCACAGCGACGCAGGCGGCCTGGAAGACGCCGACGTTGGCGGGAGTGGCTGGAATCACAGCGGTGACGTTGACGGCGAACAAGACGCCGGCGGCGGCGGCGACACCGGCGTGGGAATCGAGGCCGAGCGCCACGAGCAGCAACCAGCAGGAGAGCCACTGCAGTGCCCATGCACCGACCTGCGCGAGGACTGCCACAGCGGCGCGACGCGGTTGACTGAACACGCGCAGGCCGGCGCGCAAGCGCAGCAGCGAGCGACGCACCGCGGTGAACAGCGCATGCATACGCCGCGAGCGCGAGAGCGCTTCTGGCGCGGTGAGGACCGGTGCGAGCGCCAGCGCGAGCAGTACGGCGAGCGGCGCAAGCGCGACCAAGAGCAGCGCGCGGTCATGCCCGTCGAGGACGCTGACGCTGGAGAGCGCAACGCCGCCGAGAATGGTGAGCGCGAGCAGGTTGAGCAGCGTCTGCGAGACGATCGTGCCGAGCACGACAGGCAGACTCTCGCGCGCGCGGCCGAGACGCCGAGCAACGATCAGCGCACGCGCAGGCTCGCCGAGGCGGGCTGGCAGCGTGGCGGACATGAGCACACCGATGAACGTGCCCTGCATGGCGTCGCGGCGTTTGGCACGCCGCCAAGTGGGGGCCGCGGCGAGAATCGAGTGCCAGGAGATCGCTCGCGCAAACATGGCGGCGCACATCAGCGCCAGCCCGGCAGCGATCAGCCCGGGCTTGGATGCAAGCAGCGACGCCGCGACGCGCGTGAGCCCAACGCGTTGCAGTGCCAGCGCGGCAAGCGCAGCGCCGGTGAGCGAGCTGGCGAACAGCCCGGCGCGGCGCAGCGTACGCAGGCGACGCGGCCTACCGACGAGTGGCGGACCGGCTGGAAGCAGCGACGGTAGGCGTTCGGCTGGTACGCGTGGCAGCAGATCGGCGGGGGCGAGGCCGTAGCGAACAGCGAGGCGAGAAAGGCCGGTGGCGGGCGCTCCGACGCGCAGCGCCCGCTCGTAGGTGTCGAGCACTTCGTCGGCGACGTGCGGCCAGGCGAAGCGCTCGGCGCGCTCGTGGGCCGCGGCGGCCATCCGCGCGCGCAGGCCGGGATCGAGCGCGAGCACGCGTAGCGCCTCGGCGAGCGCAAGTGCATCGCCGGGGGGCACGAGCAGTCCGTCGCGCCCGTGGCGCAGAACCTCGCGATATCCGGGGATGTTGGAGGCGAGCACGGGCGTGGCGGCGGCGAAGGCCTCTGTGAGGACCATGCCAAAGCTCTCGCCGTGCAGCGATGGCGCGCACAGCACCTCAGCGCGGGCGAGCTCGGCAAGCTTGCGCTCCTCGGAGACCTTGCCGAGCGCGTGCACGCCGCGGTCATCGAGCATCATGTGCGCGACCTCATCGCGGCTGGCGCCGACGAGCGTGAGCGTGGCCGGTATCTGGTCGCGTAGCGCCTCGAACGCTCGCAGCAGGACCGGCAGGCCCTTGCGTTCGACTGCCTGGCCGACGAACAGGATCCGCAGCTGGCCACCGCCGCGCGCCCGGTCGATGGCGGCCATCTCCGGCACGTGCACACCGTTGGGGATGATGCGGTAGCGCCCGCCGTAGAAGCGTCGTGCGGTCCACGCGGCAGCGTCAGATACGGCGATGCGCGCGTGCAGACGGTTCATGCGTCGCCGGCCACCGAGCGGACCCGCGGCGATGCCGTTCGTGAGGACGTTCTCGGAGAACGTGTGGAAGGTGCCGATGAGCGGCAGCTCGCCAACGCTGCAGAGAGCATCCCAGGAGACGAGCGGGACAACCGGCTCGTGGATGTGCGCGACGTCATAGCCGCCATCGCGCAGCTCGCTGCGCATGGCACGCACGGCGTGCGGGCTGAGCGCCATGTTCGAGACGGCGCCGTTGGCGGGCAGCCCGACGGTGCGTCCGAGCGAGACGAAGTCTTCGTCCACCTCGCGAGGCTGCGGGCGCGCGCCCCGGTGCAGACGCATCGAGAGCGCGTCGTCGGGGTCGAACGGCGCAAGCACACGCGCTTCGTGGCCAGCAGCGGCCAGCTCAGACGCGAGCGCCTCTATGTGGCGAGTGACGCCACCTGGGTAGGTCCACGAGTACGGCGAGACAAGCGCAATCCGCACGGCCCTCTACTCTATCCGCAGTAGAGGTCGCGAGCCCGACCAGCGGTGCGATAATCAGCTTGTGAGCACTCGTCGCTTCGTCAAGTACACCTTCCTGAAGCTCGACCCCGCTTGGCGGCGCTTGGACTACGAGCGCCGTGCGGAGGACAAGCGCGAGTTCGCCGCTGGGTGCGAGGACTTCGCGGACGGACACCTGCTGCAAGCGTTCTCGCTGGTGGGCACGCGGGGGGACGCGGAGCTGCTGCTCATCGCAGAGGCGGAGAACCTCGACCGCATCCACGAGTTCCATGTAGTGCTGGCGCAAAGCGGGCTGATGAAGTGGGCGCAGATCCCATATTCGTTCCTGGGCATGCGCAAGAGCTCGGAATACTCCGATGACGAGCGCAACGTCGTGCGAGGCTTCCGCGGCCGCTACGTGTTCGTGTATCCGTTCGTGAAGTCGCGCGAGTGGTACGCGCTGCCTGCCGAGGAGCGCTGGCGGATCATGCAGGGCCACATCCAGGTCGGGCGCGAATATCCGGGCGTGGACAACCACACCACCTACTCGTTCGGGCTCGACGACCAGGAGTTCGTTGTGGCGTTCGATACCGACGACGTGGGCACGTTCCTGGACCTGGTGCAGCGTCTACGTAGCACGGAGGCATCGCGCTTTACGGTTCGCGACACGCCCAGCTTCACGTGCCTGGCGATGTCGCTGGAGCGCGCGCTGAACGCGCTCGACGGCGAGCCCGTAGCGCTCGAGGCGCTGCCCTCTGTCTAGACGTGTCCCTGCTCGCCTGCGCAGCGCCGACCCGGTCCTGGCGCAGCTGATCACGGCCGTTGGCCCGCTCGCTGACGCGCGCGATGGCAGACCGGACCGTGAGGACCACTACGGTGCGCTCGTGCGCTCGATCACCGGCCAACAGCTGTCGGTGCTGGCAGCGCGAGCGATCTACGGACGGCTGACGGCGCGCTTTGACGACCGTCCACCCACGCCACAGGAGATCCTGGCGGATGACCCGGAAGCGCTACGTGCGGCGGCGGGGCTGTCGCGCGCGAAGGTCAGCTACCTGCGTTCGCTGGCCGAGCACGTGATCTCCGGCCAGCTGGAACTCGAGCGTCTGGACGAGCTTCCCGACGAGGACGTGATTGCCGAGCTGGTTGCGATCAAGGGCCTGGGGCTGTGGACGGCGCAAATGTTCCTGATGTTTCATCTCGAGCGCCCAGACGTGCTGCCTGTCGGCGACCTGGGCATCCGCCGCGCGATCGAACGCGCCTACGGCCTCGACGGCCTACCTGACGCGCCCACGATGGAACGAATCGCAGAGCCCTGGCGCCCGCACAGGACGCTCGCGTGCAGGTATCTGTGGCGCTCGCTGCAGAACGAGCCCGTCTAACCGCTCAGCAGCAAAGCGGAGCCACATCAGCGTCTCCCCTGCGCGCGAGCTGTGCGGGCTCGGCCATGTCTACTTCTTCTCGACGTCTTCTGCTTCGGCTTCGGCCCGTACTTCTTGCGCGCCTGCTTTTCGCAGGCAACGCGCTTGCCCTGCTTCTTCCTGTAGCTGCTCCTGCACCTCTTTAGCGCCTTTGCGAGCTGTTGTGCCCTGCTGAGCTTCTTGACTTTGGTGCCGAGCACGCCGCCACAGCCGGTCAGCCCGATCTTGGTCGTCCGTTCGATCGTCTTGCCATTCTGAGCAACGATCGTCGTCGGCATCACCAGGCTGCTGGCGTGCTTGCACAGGCTGAAGTCTTCAGTTGCCGGCACATTGGCGGTGAGCGCGGAGTGCGGACCGGCCGGCAGGATCGTTTCGAACTTCGTGAACGGCGCGTCGGGTGCGGTTTCGAATTTCGAGTACGTGATCCCTTTCTTGATGTCTGTTTTACCGTCGACGATCAGCGTGACCCCTTCGCCCTGCAGCACGAACTCGACGTCAGGGAAGGCCGCGTTGCCGTGGGAGACGAGATAAGCGGGACCCCTGAGCGGGCTCTTGAAGATGGGCGTGAACACGACTCCTTCGCCGATGTCAGAGCCTTCATCGCAGGCAGCTGGGTTGGCGTTGAAGACGACTTCCAGGCACGCTTTCTGGATCGTGCTCAACCTGGACGGCAGCACTCCCGGCAGCGTGAGGTCGACCTTGTGGATGTTGGCTTGCCCCAGTCCTTCCGATTCAAGCGTGACCTTGAACTCCGTTCCGTCCACTTTGCTCGCGTGGCCGAGCACCGTGGCCGTCAGCTTCGGCGTGAACGGCAGGGCCGCGCAGTTGGACAGACGCAGTGGCTGCGAGATACCCGAGCTGCCCGCTTCGTAGCCAGTCAATCTCCCTGTGATGTTCAGCCCTTCGCAGTTGGTTGGATTGAACTGGAAGGGCGCTCCTCCGGGTCGTTCAACGCTCACGTTGATCGCTTTCAGCTCCACGGGCACGCCATCGAGCCGGTCTGGGACCGGTTCGCTCTTGACGATCGCGGCCGCAGTCGTCTCGTTGACATTGATCGTAGAGAAGACTTTTACATAGCCCAGATCGAATGGGCCGGCCTTGGCGTGCGTCACCGCCAGCAAGCCGAACGGCGCGGCACCGTGCGTGCTCGTCTGCTTCAGCGGGCCCATGAAGTAAAGCTCCCCGCCGAGCGTGACCGGCTTTCCGCCGAGTCCGGAGACGCTCGTGGTATGCCCGACCAGACTTCCCGCCGGACAGGCGTCGGCTTCGGCCTGCGCTTCGCTGCACTGTTCAACCTGCGAGATCAGCGCGGCGAGACCGGGGGGCAGTTCCATGTCGATCGTTTCGAGCGCCTGGTCGCCATCAGGACGACCGATCGTCACACTGAAGGGCGTGAACGCGCCCGCTTGCGTATTTGTCGAGCCACCTGTGAAGCTCGGCGCGAAGGGCAACTGGGCACCGGGGCATGGCGTGCCGTTCGGGCCGGAGGTGATCTGGAACTCCGCTTCGGCCGTCTTCGTTTCCTTCGTAGCTTCAGTTATGCCCCTGATGAAGCTCGCGTGTGAATAGTAGGTGCCGCAGCGGGCGGGGGTCTCCTGTGATGCGCGTTCAGTATTTGACAGGTGCAGCGTCAGTGTTTCGAATGGCGTCTCCGGCGTGTTCTTGAAGACGGACGTCAGCTGGCCGGTGGTCGGGTTGATCTGTACTTCGCCGGCCAGCTTGACGAGCACTTCGGACTTCTTTTCCTCGGCCACGATGTATAGGACGAGCGGCGATGCGAAGGGATCGGTGTCCTGGCTGGCTAGATAGACCGAGCCGGTCAGTTCTTCTTCCAGCAGCGGGGTCTTGATGCTGACCGTGCCGATTTTTGCTTCTTCGGGGCATGCCGCGGGCAGCGCGGAGAAGTCGGCGTTGTCCGTCTGTAGATCTTCAGCGAGACCTTCATGGAAGCCGGCGTTGAGCGGCTGGTTGAACCCGATCTGCGCCGCCGCACACGACAGTAGACCACTGGCCGCGCCGGGGCTGGCCTGAATGCCTTCAGGAAGCTCCAAGGTGGTCGATTCGATGGCCGCCTCGGCCTTGCCAGCTGCATCCAGCGTGGTCTGCTGAGGCAGACTGACCCTGACAGTCATGCCCGTCGGAGTGCTCGCCGATTCCTGCTCGGGCTTTACTTCAATCGATGGTTCGAACGGCAACCCTTCGCAGCCGCCCAGTTCCGTGCCTACGCGAGATTTCATCTCGAACGTGGCTTTTTCGCCATTTTCCTGGAGTCTACCGGCGTTCCACGCTTCGCCTTCCACAGTCGTTTCCAGCGGTTCGCACTTGGTCGGGAGCGTCAGGAAAGGCGCTGGTTCAGAAAGTTGCGGATCGGCGCACGCGGGCCTTCCCTTTCCGGCCGCCCAGTTGCCCAGGCATTCCCAGCCGCGGGACGCGTCATGGCGCTTATCGCCAGGCACACCCCAGAATGTCACGGTGCTACCCAGCACCTGGACAGCCTGCGACGCGTTGTGAACGCTGACAGTCACACCGTAGTCGTCGCCTGTCCGAACCGATGTGTCAAGGACGATCGGAACATGCTCGACCTCGAAACCAAACCGAGCCGGCTCACCCGGGGCCGGGACGAGGTTGAATACCGGCACAACGTCAGTGGCGAAATGCAGGGTGATCGGGTCGTTGTAGGTTACGTCAGCCACGCCCACCGCCGTGTCTTCCGCGCAGGAATCGAGGTTCCCTTCTTCCTGCGCCCCGAAATCAACACCAGCACACTGCTGCACGGCGTTCGGGTTGCCAACGACGTTGGCGTTGCCAAGCAGTCCAGGGGGCAACTCGAAGCTCAGGTTCTTCTGCAGTGCCGGGGCCGCAGCCACCAGCCCTGCTTCAAAATTGTGTTCGAGCGTCTCATCCAAGTTGAACGTGGTGGTCAACTGAAACGGATGCGAGCCTGCTTCCGTGTCGGGGCTGAATTCTTCGTTTTCAGGGGTGAGTTCGTAGGATTCGACTTCGAAGCGGGTCGCTTCGTTACTAACCCTCAAGGGCACCTCGAGCTCGGCTTGCGCCGCTCCACCGCCACTGATCTTCACCACGTTGCCGTTCGACCCGGCAGCCGTCGTTTTGACGTGGATAATGATCTGGATCTGTTCGTAGGGTGCGAGCTTCGTCGTGAATTTACACACAAGCGGTTTGGCGTTCGGTTCGGAGCAGACGCCGGGACTTTCTGCCTGCGAGCGCGGCGTGCCCTTGCTCGCAGCGTGGATCGCCGTCGCTTCGATGCTGGCCGCGAGCGCGTCGCTGACTTCAAATGGCGTGCCCACTTCCGCATCGCCGATATTGGTTGCCGTCAAAATGACCAGACCTTCGCCGCCGACGGGAAGCGTGGTAGGCGCTGCCCGGGATTCGAGTTTCCAGTGCGCGACGGGGGCGACTTCCGCGAACGCCGAGGTCGCCGAGGTCGCCGCGGCGAGAGTCGCGAGCGCCAGCACCGCAATAGCGACACAAAGCCAGACACCGCGCGCGGCGTGTGCTCGCGAGCTCATCGCTGCTCACTCCCCTTTGTGACGGTCGACTTTTTGGCATTCGACTTGGTCGGCCCGTAGTGCTTGCGTGCCTGCTTTTCACACACCATCCGCTTTTGCTTCTGCTTGTCCTTCCTGCATGCTTTGAGCGCCTTTGCCAGCTTCTGTGCTCGCGTCAGCGGCTTTGCTTTTGGCTTCACGACTCCTTTTTCACCGAGCACGTGCACCTGTTCGACAAGGTTGCTCGAGCCGGAGAACGTCGCCGTAGCAGACGGCGCAAAGGCGGGCTGTGGCGAATAAGATGGCTGACAGGCTTCGTCTTCGCATGAAGTCAAAGCAATCGTGGT
>Ga0070762_10000500_pt1 | contig 16531 bp, 14 predicted proteins | sample HubBroMetageREF2_FD_66726 | JGI IMG/M metagenome (GOLD analysis project Ga0070762, IMG submission 66726) | Reference soil microbial communities from the Hubbard Brook experimental Forest, New Hampshire, USA - Hubbard Brook CCASE Soil... | ecosystem: Environmental > Terrestrial > Soil >...
CAGCATGATGTGATTGGCGCCGGTGCCGCCGTTGACGGACTGGTGGAAGTTGTCGCTCATCGCGTACGTGTCCGCCAGGCTCTTGAAGTAAGGCGCATCGCCCTGTTGGACGTTATAGAAACCCAAAGCCGTGGAGCCCTCGCCCGTCGTGGCCGGCACCGAGTCATAGAGCGCGAATTCCTTCGCAGTCCATTGGGCAGCGGTCGGCGGATTGGCCGCTGAAAACCCGCTCGGATAAATGAAAAATTCATTGAAGGTCGAGGCGAAAAAGTCCTGTGCATACAGGGTCTGACTCAGGCCGTTGTCGCCCGCACCGATGGTGTTCTCCACCCAGGCAAACAACTTACCGTCGCATCCCGACGGATTCTCCCAACTGGCGTGCTCGATGCTGCAGTTCAGCTGCTGCCACATCTGGTAGAAGCGATGGACGGGACTGGCGGCGTAGTCGGTGTAGGTCAGACTGTAGCCCGGCGTGGCCGAATTGGTGCCATTGGTCAGCTGGAACGGACCGGCCGGCAGGCTGTTGAAGTTGACGATACGCAGATCCGGCGTGTCCCGGTATTGGTTGGTACCCCCGCCTGCCAGCGACTGGTAATAGGTCAAGCCATTGGCATCCGCGGCGTCGGGCAATCCCGACTCCGTCACCTGTGCAACGGCCAGCGCATTGGCGGCACAGGTCGCGGCGGCCGCCCCCGTCGCGGTCTTGCACGCGCTGGTGGTGAAATTGCCTTGCGCAAACTCCGCGCCCCCCACCTGCGGCGCCGGCAGCTGATTATTGGGGAATTCTTGCGTCGGCGGGCTCAACAGAAAGGTGTCCTGGCCACCCAAGTCCGAGGCCGACAGCTGCTGAGCCTTGTGAAAGTGCGGTCCCGGGATGGCGTTCTTGTTGGCATCCAGCTTAATGATGCCTTCGCTCAGGAGGTTGTGGACTGTCTGGCCGCGCCGCGGCACATAGGTGGCGAACACGTGGTCGAAGCTGCGATTTTCACCGATGATCACGATGACGTGTTTGATCGGCGTTGCGGTCGATCCGCTTTTATCCGCGCCGGAATTCCAGAGGCCGCCGAATGCGGGCGCGTTGACCGCGACGGGCGCTGCGGCCAGGACCTGACCTGCTGACATCTGTAGGACGGCCAGCGATGTCGCGGCCACGCGCACGCCGTGCAGCGTCAGCGACAAGAATCCAGTGTTCTTCATACGACTCCCCTGATGTGTTAGGCCACCATGCAACTGCGTGGATTTTAGGAAGGAGATATTTCAGGCAGTTGATGGTTATGTGAACCTCGCACACGCCGGCGGGACCGCAGGCTGTCAGACGTAGCGCGCGTGACGCGACAACGATGTAGGACAAATCCGGTGCTAGTGCGATCTCGCGCTGCGCTCGGTGCCGCGGTCCCTCTGAGCGATCATCTTTCCGCTGTCCCCTTCACCGTCATCGGCAGCCGAGTCCCGCTCGCTTTGCGACTCTTGCTCGGGCACGGCGGGGGGTGCCGTGGCGGGAGGCGGAATGGTCGCGACAGCGGGCGGCGCAGCCTCGCGCGTCAGCGCCGTCGCTTTCGCCGCCGCCGGCGCCGGCGCCTGCTGAGGCTGGGCTGCAGTGCGTGTGGAAGGCGCCGTGTCGGAGCGCCACAGACCGTCGTTTCGGGAGGTTAGCGCGAGGGGCAGAGCAACCACTCCCACCGCCAGCGCACAGATGAGTATTTGCCGTACCACGAGCGCTCCAATGAAGGAGTCACGAGTGTAGCCGCCAATTATGACAACGATGCTCCGGTCAAGCCGTAAGATCCCGTGAAGAATCGTGAAAGCGCTCGGTGCGCAGCCAATCCCCAAAGGCGTTACACTCTGGCCGGGTATCACGCGATCGGCGTACCCCATTTATTAAAGCGTCGGCTGCCCCTCGACACTCGTGTGGCATGCCGGGCACCAGACGGTGTCAACATGGATGATGTGGCCGCCGCGGACTCCGCGCTCGCCGCCGGCGAGACGACCCTGTTCCAGGTCGACGATCTCCTCGTCGACTTCGGCCGGCGCTGCGTGATGCGCGCGGGTGTCGACCTCAAGCTGCCCGGACTGTCGTTCGATCTGTTTGTGGTGCTGCTGCGGGCGGCGCCCAATCTGGTGACGGTCGGCAGGCTGATGGATGTCGTATGGCCGGACGCGGTCGTCAATCCCGAGACGATCAGCCAACGCGTCAAACTCCTGCGGTCTGCCCTCGGCGATGACGTCAAGAGCCCGCGTTACGTCGCGGGAGTTCGCGGCCGGGGCTATCGGATCGTCGCGACCGTGACCGCGCTGGATCCCGAGACGCCGTCGCGCGTTGCGCCACCGGCGGTGGCAATGCGCCGCGACGCACTTTGGTGGGTCATCGCGCCACTGATTCTGGCGGTCGCGGGTGGGCTTGTGTGGCTCGGCATGTCTAGCCGGGAAGCGGAACGCGTAACAAAAAATATGGCGCCGGCTCTGCCGTCCGAGCTTCCGGCTCACACGATCGCCGTGCTGCCATTCGAGAGCCTGGGCCCCGACGCGCAGAATGATGGGTCTCTTGCCCTGGGGTTGGCCGAGAGCGTGCTGCACACTCTCGCCGACACTCCGCGGATCGCCCTCGTTGCGCGCCGATCGGCCTTCGCTGTGAAGGGCGACAGCAGCGATGCGCGGCAAATCGGCCGCCGCCTGAACGCCCGTTATCTTCTGGAGGGCAGCGTACAGCGTGCCGGGCTGCAAATGCGCGTGCGCACCGTTCTGGTCGATGCGATGGGCGCTCAGAACATCTGGTCCTTGAGTTTTGATCGCCCATTGGCCGGTCTGCCCGCCGCGCAGGAGGAGATCGCGGCGCGACTGGCGCAGATTCTCGCTGCAACACTCAACGCCAGTGCAGAGGAACGGCGCGAGACCGCGACCACTTCCAATCCGGATGCGTACTTTGAGTATCTGCAGGGCCGCGAGCTAGTCGCGTCGTATCGCTTAGAGGACCTGCGGCGCGCCGTGACCCACTACGCGCGAGCACTCGAAATCGATCCTGCGTATTCGGCCGCCTTGAGCGGGCGTGCGTCGGCCAAGTACCAGATGCTCGCGTTTCGCGCCAGCAACTCATCCGACAAGGACTGGTCCGATACGCAAAGCGAGGTTCGCCAGGATCTGGAAAAAGCCTTGGCGCTCGACAATCGAAACGCCGAGGCGTGGCAGGTGCTCGCGGCCATCGAAGGCGATCCAGATCGTGCGGAGGCGTACGACCGGCGCGCCGTCGCCCTCGAACCGGACTCGGCTCGTGCCCAATTCGCCCTGTCACAAGCGGTGCTGTCGCTGGCGTACCGATCGGCCCCTGCGCGAATCGATGAGGTCATCGATCTCATGCAAGGTGCGATGCGCCTGGACCCTCAGGAGCCGCGCTACCCCACGGCATTGGCCGAGATCTACCAGTTTCAGCGTACGACCGAAATCGGCAAGGCCGAGCCTTTGTTCACGCGCGCGCTCGAGCTTGATCCGAACTACTTTCCGGCGTTGTACGGCCTCGGGGTCTTGCGCTTCTGCTGCCAGAACCGCATCGCAGACGGCATCCGACTCGCCGAGCAGGCACTGCGGCTCGAGCCGACGTCCAGCGCCGTGCGCGGCATTCTGGTCCATATGTACTTGGACGTCGGGGATCTGCCCGCGGCCGAGCAGCTTCTCGCCAACAACCAAAATCAAAGCGCGTGGGTCGCGGTGCACGCGTATCGGCACGAGTGGCAGAAGGCGGCGGCGATCATGTACAACGATGCGGCGCGGGCCAATATCCCGATCCCGCCGGACGCGCGTTACGGACATTTCGCGCTGCTGATGAGCGCCACGGACTCGAGTTCCAGACGCCGGGCGCTGGAGTTTTTTGAAAAGCAGGCGGGAATCCGCTGGCAGAACGGCACGCCCACCACCCGAGTCCCGATTGAAGGAGATATGGCCGTCGAGGTCGCGCTGGGCGATCTCATGACGCGCACCGGCGATACCGAGCGGGCGCGCCGGGTGCTGGAGATGGCGCTGTCGGCATCGGACATGGCGGCGGTCAAATACCAGCGCGGCACCTTGTGGTTCACCTTGCAGCGCGCCCGAGCCCTGGTTCTTCTTGGGCGGACCGAGGAGGCCCTCGGCGAGCTCGGCGCTTTTTCGCGCTCAGGTTGGGCGCCGGATGCGTGGCTGCTCGATGCGGATACCGCCTTCGATGGATTGCGCGGCGATGCGCGATTCCAACGCATCATGGCAGAGCGTCATGCGAATGCGCTTCGCGAACGCGCTGAAGTCGAGGCGTTGCGTGGTCAAAACGTGATCCCGCCGGACTTGCGCTGGCGGTGATGGTCAAGCAATTGCGCGCTACACCCAGGCCAAGTTCTCGGATTTGAGCTCGGTCTCTCCATCCCAACGATACGCGACCAGCGGGCCTTGTCGCGCCGCGCTGTAATCAAGACAGGCGAAACGCGGTGAAATCACGGTCGGCGTTCCGGTAAACCAATAGTGACCGAACAAAACCGGTGGACCCGCATAGGGATGCCCCACCCGTTCCGACGGCATCGGCACATCGGGAATCATCTGCATTTCCTGCGGCGGCCCGATCGCAGCCTTGCGATAGGTCGATAAATCCGCCTGCCACCACCGTACGCGAACCTCGGTGCGGACCTTGCCTTCCTTGTCCTTAAACGAAATCCCCGCGGGCAGCTCCACCTCGGGTCCTTTGCAAATCGTCTCGATCGCCTGATACGCCCAATGCCCTTTGCGGCTCGCCAGCAAGATCAATTCGTTCGTCAAGGTCTGTCCCGGCCCCATCAACGGCCGCAGCAGATCCATCGACATCTGGTGCCAGCAGGCATGCACAATGCGCAAGTCCCCGAGATCCAACCACAATGGCAGCGTCTTGAACCAATCCGTGACTTCCTTCTGGTGCGGCGTGCATTCAACCTCGTCGAGGAAGGCCTGATGCTGCTCGCGATTCCCCGGCTTATGATGATCCCGCAAAAATTTTCCCGGATGTTCAGGGTCCGGCGTCGCCCAAGCGATCGCATTGAACTCATGATTCCCCAGGACACAGCGCGCAGAGGCCGCCTGCACCATCCTGCGCACCAATTCCACCGTCGCCAATTGCTTGGGACCGCGATCGATCAAATCGCCGACGAAAATGACCGATCGATCCGGATGACGCCAGGCACCGTCCGTGTCGCGATACCCCAGATGCGTCAGTAGCGCGACCAGCTTGTCGAACTGACCGTGCACGTCGCCGATGACATCGACAGCTCTCGATCCAGCGTTCACGCGCAAGATCGCTTAACTGCTGATGCTCACAGCGTTGAGAAGCCCGATGGCGACCGAGAAAGTCGCGACCATGATCGCCGAGCACACATGTCCCTCTTCGATACGCTTGGCCTGACTGCGCAGCGTCAGCAGTACGCCGAGCTGCACGAGGCAGGTAATCGCAGCCCAAACGACCATCTCAATGAGCGAGTGGGTGAAGAAGATCGCCGCCACCATTGGAATGGTGAAACCGATGACGGCGCCGGCAAAGGTGATCGCCACGGCAATATTGTCGTGCGCGATGAGCGCGAATTCCTTGTAAGGGGTGGCACGTGCGTAGATATAGACAAACAGCAACAGCAGCACGACGGAGCTGGCGAGGTATTCGACAAAGGCGGCAATGGCGTTAAACATAAAGACCCCTAATTGATGAAATAGTGGGGAACGAAGCTACTGCTATTGGAAGTGATTGGAGATGAATCCTCGCGTATGCACATGCCGGCGCTCTGACCGTCGATCACCCATGAGCCGACCACTGCATAGTGCCCGTCGAAGGCGGGGAGGATTTGCAGAGCTTGGTAAATGTACCCTTGCTCCCCATAGGGCCCATCGGCCTTCTCCAGGCACGCATCGTTGGAATACAGTTCGATGTTGGCGCCCTCCCTGGAGTAGAGCGGTTTTTTGGCATAGGAGCTCAAGCGCCCCGGCTCGAAGTAAGCCGGCAGCAAATTCGGATGTTCGGGGAACAGCTCCCAGAGGATGGGCAGCAGCCCCTTGCACGAAAGCCCGGCTTTCCACAGCGGTTCGATGAAGCGGGTGCCGCTCGCCACAATATGCACAGCAAAGTCTTCGAGCATCAGCCATTCCCAGGGATAGAGCTTGAATAAATTTTCAATCGCCGTGCCCTGAGAATCGACAAAGGTGCTGCGCGCCTCGTCCCAGCCGATGTCCTCAATATTAATATGCTCAGCTTTGCGGCCGGCTTGGGTCACCGTGTCGATCAGATAGGTGGTACAGGCCCAGTCCTCCTCGTTGCCATCGAGACTGGCGAGATGAATCGGGCCGCTCGCCGGCAATTGCCGCCAGCGCGCAATCAGCCTCTCGTGAATCGAATTGAACTGATCGGCGGATGGAAATTTATCCTCCATCCAATACCACTGACACACCGCCGACTCGAGCAACGAGGTCGGCGTGTCGGCATTGTATTCCAGCATCTTCGGAGCGCTCGTGCCGTCATAGGAAAAATCGAAGCGTCCATACAAAGAGAAATCCCGGCGCTTCAGAGAAGCCGCGATGGGATCCCAGAAGTTTTGCGGAATGGCCAGATGACCCAGGCGCTCCGTGTCGACGGCATGTTCCAGCGCAGCGATGCACATTGGGTGAAGTTCATTGGTGGCCGCCTCGATCGTCTCCACTTGCCGGAGATCGAATTGATAGCAGGCATCTTCCTTCCAATAGCTGTCGCGCGCATGAAATGACAGTCCCTGCGCTTCAAGTTTGGCCGCAAAATCAGCGCGCGGATCAACGATCTGGCGCTGCATTAGCCGCCTCTCCCGCCAAAGCCATGCCCCAAGGCGCCAAAACCGCCGCGCGAGACGCTGCCGACACGGCTGGTGATGCCGGTCAGAGAGCCGGTGCGGGTGATATGGGCATCGTTGATGGCGCGCGCAGTACCGTCGGCGTTGATCGCCATCGGACGCCCCAGATTCGGGTCCCAGTAGTAACGCGGTCCGAAATAGTAGCCGGTCTGCCCGACCAGGGAGGACGATTGCCGGCAATCGGCCGGATCTCCCCAATCATGACGACACTCATCGAGCGAGGCGTATCGTTGCTGCTGCAGATCCGCGCGGACTTCATCGCAGGCATACAAACCCATCGCGGAGCCCAACAGGATCAACCGGACGTAAGTTGAGCGCTTCATTTTTTCTCTGGCCCAATCCCCACGGGCGATAATACAGGCTAATTGAGCGCATGCCTGCACATTAAAGCGGTGCGGATGTTTTGGCAGCCTTGAGGAATTTGACCATGACGCGCTGTCCGATCAAGAACGGCGCCTTGTCTGCCGAGATCACCACTTCGACCACGCGCTCATCGCTGGCTTCACTGGCGCTGTCCGACTTCAGCTTGCGCGAACCGAAGGTTGCGGCAATCCGGATGACGTGTCCCGTGAAGACTTTGCTCGAGTCAATTTCCGGAATGATCTGCGCTTCCTGACCAACATAGACGTCCGGTAGCGCACTCTCAATGATTTCGGCGCGAATGATGTGCGCCAGATCAGGCTCGAGGTCAAACATGTTCGAGACATTGAGGGTGGAAGCACCGGCGCCGGGATTTGCGTAGCGGCGAATGATTTTTCCGTCCATCGGCGCGCGAATGTTGGTCAGCTCTTCGTTGTACTCAGCCTGTGCCAGCTGTGCGCGCGCTGTTTGAATCGCCGACTGTTGAATACCCAGCTGCGCTTGCGCCGTGGCGACGGAGTCCCTGGCCTGGTCCAACTGCTGCACGGCGACCGCATTGGAGGGGGCGAGCTTGGAAAGCCGCTCGTACTCGCGTTGCGCCGTCTTGAGGTTCACCTCGCCCAGCACAAGCTGGCTCTCCGCTTGAGCCACGGTGGCGCGCGCGGCTAGGATCGCCAGAATGCAATCTTGATCTTCCTGGCGCGCCAGAACCTGGCCCTTGCGAACCACATCACCCTCGTGCACCAGCACATCCTTGATGACCCCGAAGCGCCGCGCCGCGATCTCAATCACGCCGCCTTCGATATCGACCTTTCCGTTGGCGATGGTCGCGAACGGTGACGGAGGGCCGGCACCGGCCGCCTTGTCCGTTTGCGCACCGGCGCCGCTCTTCCCGCAGGCGCTTAGAAGAAGCGCTGCGAAGCCGATCCCGATGAGGGCGACCGATACGCGCAGTTTGGCCCTCATGCCCGGCATTCCGCTTTGCTGGCGGCCTGAATGGCGACGGGTTGCGCAACCATGCGATCGCTCAAGATCTTGCCGTCCTCCATATGAATGATCCGATCGGCATGCGCCTCCAAGCGCGAATCATGAGTCACCACCACGATGGCCGCCCCCCGTTCCCTGGCGGCCTGATGGAGCAGCTTGATGACGATTTGACCGTTGACTGAATCGAGCGCGGAGGTTGGTTCGTCGGCAAAAATCAGCGCAGGGGACTTGGCCAGCGCACGCGCGATGGCGACCCGTTGCTTTTCTCCGCCCGACAGTTCGGCGGGTTTTTGGTGCAGACGCCCGCCCAGACCGACGGATTCCAGCACCGCGATCGCGCGTCGCCGCGATTCGCGCCGGCTGATTCCGCAGTAGCGCAGTACCTGTGCGACCTGGGCGATCGCGTCCAACGACGGGAAGAGATTGAAGCCTTGAAATATGAAACCGCAATGATTCAATCTGAATTTGTCGATCTTGCCATCGCTTTTCGCCCACAGGCTCTCGCCCAGCGCCACGACCTTGCCCTCATCGGGCCGCATCAGCCCCGACAAGGCAGCGATCAGAGTGGACTTGCCCGAGCCAGACGGTCCCATCACCATGGTCACCTGCCCATGGTAGGCCGTAAAGTCGACGTTCCTGAGCACCTGCTGGCGGGTTTTGCCGATCCGGTAGGCCTTGCTCAATCCACTGGCTTCGAGTGCGAGGGAACTCATCGCAGCAGATCCGCCGGCTGACTCTTTTTGAGCACCCCCAGGGACAAGGCGCCCGAGGCCAGAGCAACGACCAGGAGCGCAATCGCCACGGGCAGATCGACGAATAACGGAAAGTCCATGGGCACACCGAAACTGCGGCCCAACACCCACACCAATCCGGTGATCGCGGCGGCGAGCAACATGCCCCCCGTGCCGACCCACAAACTCAATTCCATCACGATCAGCCGGAGCTTGCCCATCGAAACGCCCAGCGCCCGGAGGCTCGCGAATTCCTTGATGTTCGCGAGGATCGCACCCTGCAGTGTCTGCCAAGTGATAACGATGCCGATGAAGGTGCCGACGACGACGGCAAATCCGATCATGACGCTGATGCCTCCCTCCTTGAGCATGGATTTCTGACTTGCCACGGATAGATCCTGACGAGACCAGGCTCTGTAACGACCGTCGCTCGCGGCATTGAGTTCAGCCGCGACTTGCTGTGCTCGTGCCGGCTCCTTGATTTTCACGATGAGCGGCCCGACGCGCTGGCCCTCGTTCAATAGGTTGAGCAGTTTCCCTGTTTGGCGCGACATGAATACCATGGCGTTGAGCATCGAGGGGTAGGTATGAGTGGTGCCACGTACGGAAACGGTGAGCCCGTTGATTTTTGCCTTGTCTCCGAGCTGCACGCCCAACCTGTTCAAACCTGACTGATCAATCACGACTGCATAGGGCTCCTGCAGCGCCTGCACCAGGTCATCGCCAAAATCCTTCGGCAGCGTGACGGCACCGGGAAGCGGATCAATAATGATGATTTGCACACCCTCGGCCTTTGCCACCTGCCCGTCTTTCGGGAAATTGGACCAGAACGCAAAGTTGAAATTCAACGCTTGAACTTCCACGACGCTCGCGTTGCCGTAGATCGTCGGGATGATGCGGCGCGGCTGACCGGAATTACTGGAAAACAGGCTCTCTGCGTGAGGTGCCAAGATCATCACGTCGCCGGGAGAGCGATCGACCGTTGCGGTAAACGATTTACTCACGCCCATGAACAGGCCGGTCATGGACAGCACGAGCACCGCGGCAACCGCCAATGCAATCACCGCAGCCAGGTAGCGGCGCCACTCGTATATCAGAGTGGACAGGGCTAGCGACAAAGGATAACGCCCTCGCTCATCGAGGCCATCCCAATCCGCGCTGCCAAGTCGACGACATCCTCATGCATTCCATTGCCCACGACGGTTGATTGTACGCTCCTACCTCATCGAGTGCCCAGCAACGCGACACTGCTCATTACGCAACGGTGCTCCTTACGTAACGGTGCTCCTTACGCAATGGTGCGCACTACGCAATGGTGCGTATTGGTTTGCAGGGCCGCTCGACGGCCATCACCTCATTTCTCAGCACGCCGCCGAGAGCTTCCAGCGCGAAGCGGTATCCGGCGGCCCAGCCACTCGCCCGGGGACCCGCCACGTTGAGTGTCTCGATATTGTTGGCTGCGATGAACTCCAAAATCGCCGCCGCGGCCGCGATCGGATCCGGCACTTCGGCCGCATTGAGCAAAACGTATGGACGCTTCAACAACGCGCACAAATTGCGTGTAAGACGCGTCCCGCCCTTGAGCGACTCATGATAAAGAATGACGGTCCCGTCGCTGTCCGACACGTTCAATCGGGTGCGTTGCCGATAGCCGCCTTTCGGCAGCGGCACCATGCCATACCGGTCGGCGATCACGCCGTCCTCGGCCATCCGATCAAATGTTGCCCACCCCCCACAGGGAAAATTAGCCAGAAGCGCGGCATCGAGCGCGGCGCGATCCACGCCCGTCTCCCCACCCGAAACAATTTTCTTGAGGCGCATACCCATAACATGATGACCAAGAACACGCGACCCGGTCTATCAGGCACAGGCTGAATGCACCGTTTCGATTCGTGCGATTCCCATATTCCATAATATAGTCTGTCTCGCGCAACGGATCGCCATACCGGCGGCGGGGCGAAATGCATCCTGCGGAGATTAATTGGGCGATGAATGGATCTTACGAGGCGCATGGTCAACGCCGCTCCAAGCGCGCGCGACGCAGGTTCAAACCTGCCGGCCTTTGGTCGCGCGGCATGTTCGCGACGCTGGGAGCCCAGTTCCTTTCCGCTTTTGGAGACAATGCGCTTCTCTTTGCCGCGCTCGCGCTCATTCGACAGGAGAGCTATCCCGCTTGGAGCGGGCCGCTGCTCCAGGCGTTCTTCGTGGGCGCATACATACTGCTTGCGCCATTTGTCGGCGTGTTTGCGGACGCGCAGCCCAAAGGGCGCGTCATGCTCGGCGCCAATACGCTCAAATTTGTGGGCGGCTTAGGTCTGTGCTTGCACCTCAATCCCTTCGTCAGCTACGCGCTGGTGGGTGCGGGGGCGGCGGCGAACTCGCCGGCGAAGTACGGAATCCTGGGCGAACTGGTGGTGCCCGCGCAACTCGTCAAAGCCAATAGCCTCCTGGAAGCCTCGACGATCGCGGCAATCTTGCTCGGCGCAATCGCGGGCGGAGCATTGACGGATTGGAGCATTGAAGGCGCGTTGACCGTGATCGCCGCCTGCTACGCAGCCTCAGCGTTGAGCGCGATTCTGGTTCCACGTGTCAGGCAGCGTGCGTTTCCCACGATTAACTATTCCGTGGTCGCAATCGTTGGATCCTTTGCCCGCAAGACCCGCGCGCTGCTCAAGAAACCCAACGCGCGACTGGCGGTCATCGGAACCTCGCTCTTCTGGGGTGCCGGAGCGGCGCTGCGATTCCTGATCATTGCCTGGGTTCCGGTAGCGCTAAAGGTGACCAACAATGCTTTGCCGGGTTTTCTGACGGGCATGGTGGCGGCCGGAATCGTGGTAGGCGCCGCGTTAGCGGCTCGTTTCGTGCGACTGCAACACATTCGTCGAGCGCTCCCGGCCGGCATTCTGATCGGATTCGGTGTGTGTCTATTACCTCTTGCCACGACACTGACCCTCGCGTTCGTCGTGATGGCCTGCGTCGGGATCTGCAGCGGATTTTTCGTAGTCCCGCTCGATGCACTGTTGCAAAGAGAGGGGGAGAGCGGAGTTGGGGCGGGGTCGGCAATTGCGATTCAAAACATGTTCGAGAACTTCAGCATGCTGGCGCTGGTGAGCGGCTACTCGGCGGCGGTGTTCTTCAAAACACCGGTGAACGGCATCGCGGTGGGCGTCGGCGTGTTTATCGTGTTGTCGATGGCAACCCTGACGTTGTCACGCTTCAGGTCATTGAAATAAAACCTGCACGGTCGCAAGACCATTGGGCGGCAGTGCGATTGAGACTCGATCGTTCACAATCGACAACTCTTCCGGTGGCGGCAGCGCCGAGCCCGATTCCAGCGCTTTTATTTGGTCGCGCGTTGGGTATGGCGGTGATCCGAGTCGCACATATTCACCATGGACATCACCATGGGTCTCATCCAAGCGACCTAACCGAACCGTTCGAGCGCCTGGCGGCAGGCGCAGCGCGATCGTGAGCGGAGCACCGCTCTTGCCCGGGGAAACATAATTCCACAATGCGATGACGAACGTACCGTCGGTTCGCCGGGTAATCAACGCATGCTCCGAGTCGGTCGCGAATCGTTCCTCGCCCAATTCATGCAGCAGCTTGAAGGCATTGAAGGCCGGCTTGGGTATGCCGCCGGCCGCGATCAGGCCATATCCGCCATAGAAAGGTTGGCGCACCACGCCTTGCTCTTCAAACACATCCGACAAGGTCCAGTAGGACATCATCTCGGTCAGGCCATCGCAGCGGCGCAGCGTATCCGCCAGCCACGGACCCATGAATAGCGAATCGGTGATTTTCGGGTCGTTGGAATAGCTGGCGTTATATTCGCTCCAGAAAATGGGGATGTTGGGTCTGGCCGAAGCCGCGACTTCATCATGGACCTTCTGCGCCGCGCGGCACACCATCTCCGCGCGCGGGATGTCTTGGCGGGTTCCGAAGACGTCCTTGGCCGTGTCGTTGGCATAAACATGCGTGGATACAAAATCGAGCGGCACCTGCTGTTCAGAGGTGTGCCGGATAAAAGCACTCACCCAAGCGGCCTGTGCGGTTGCAGGGCCCCCGACGCGCAGTCTTGAATTGACCTGTTTGAGCGCCCTCGCGGTGTGATCGTATAGCGTCCAGTACGTTGCCTGTGCCGGAACGCCGGACCAAAAGTCCAGATTGGGTTCGTTCCATACTTCGAAATACCATTGCGCCACTTCGTCGATGCCGTAGCGCGCAACCAGATGCGCCGCAAAGTTCGTGATCAATGCATCCCATCGCGCGTAGTCGCGCGGCGGCGCGACAAAGGGGTGGTAGCTGAAACCCTGCAGCGTTTTGCGCGACGCGAGTTTGCGCGGCATGAATGAGAGTTCGACGAAGGGCCGAACACCATTCGCGAGCAGTCCATCGTAAATCTGATCCACGTACGAGAAGTTGTAGAGCGGCTTTCCCAGCTTGTCTTCGTCGTAAATTCCCACCTCATCGTGGAAGATCGCGTGGAACCGTACGAACTTGAAATCCGTTGCATTTTTTACAAGCCGCAGATCGTGCCGATAACTTTCGCGCAGTGTAAGAATTGCGCGTCCGGAACCGAACATTTGTTCCCAAAAATGCGGAAAGCGATGATGCGCTCCGCGCGGATCGACGACGATCTCTTCGCTCCAGGCGGTCGTGGCGATCAGGACCGCGGCAACCGAGAAAAAAATTAATTTCATGTTGCGGCCGTTGCGTGGCCGGTGGGCCGCTAAAGAGAATGGCATCATGCGTATCAGCTTACGCGGCATCGAGCCGCGCGAACACCGACGTGGCGGCGTCGGAATAGTCCGCCAGCAATTGTGGGGGTTCGCTTACGCTTCGCGAAACCCCGCTTATCCACAATGGCCCGGCTGACAGAGCGATGCATATCAGGTCAATCATGAAACCAAACACAAAGACCCTCGCACGGGCAATGGTGCGGCAAGATTGGCGTCCTCCTCACACCGTATCGATCCGAGTCCCACTGCGAGCCGCGGACGCAAAGCGCTCGGTGAGAAACATCCTGGAGTGGAATTGTTATTTACCCGCCGACTGTGTGCGAACCATGGTCAGAATGGGCTGGGACTACACCACGTGAGGAGCGCAACGAGCTTGCGGCCTCGATGATCAACCGCCGATCCGTGCTGAGCGCCGCAGCCTCCTCACTGGCGCTGTCGGCGCTGGGATTACCGCTTCGCGCAATGGCTGCCGTCCCGGGACTGAAGCTGGGAAAGCCTCAGCCGTTCTCGTTCGACGGCCTCGTCAACGAGATGCAGCAGCGTGCCGCGACTGCCTATGTGCGCGACCAATCGTTGCCACAGGGAGTGCTCGACCGAATCGGCTACGATGAGCACGGCAAGCTCAAGTTCAGTCCCGAGCATGCCCTCTTCCTTGACGGTCCCGGACAATACCCGGTCACCTTCTTCGCCCTGGGCAAGTATTTCCGTACGCCGGTGCACATGTTCATCCTATCGGCCGCCGGCGAAGCGGCGAACGCCAGCGAGATCCTGTACGACCCCAGCTACTTCAGCATCCCGGCGAACAGTCCCGCGCGGGAGTTGCCGAACGGCGCCGGTTTCTCGGGCTTTCGGTTGCAGGAAAGCCGGCTGGGCGATGTCCGCAACCTCGATTGGCACAGCAACGACTGGGTGGCTTTCCTGGGCGCCTCCTATTTCCGCGGCATCGGTGAGCTCGGCCAGTATGGCCTGTCAGCGCGCGGCATTGCGGTGGATGTCTCCACGCCGGGCCGCCGGGAAGAATTTCCCGACTTCACCCGCTTCTACTTCGAGCCGCCGGCGGCCGGCGCCAACCAGATGGTGGTCTACGCCGCGCTGGATGGTCCCAGCCTGACCGGCGCGTATCGATTCGTGCTGCAGCGGCACAGTGGGGTCATGATGGAAGTCGAGGCGCGCGTGTTTCCCCGCCGCGACATCAGCCAACTCGGCATTGCGCCCATGAGTTCCATGTTCTGGTTCTCCGAGACCATCAAACCGACCGCCATCGATTGGCGGCCGGAAGTGCATGACTCGGATGGACTGGCGCTGTGGACGGGCGCCGGCGAGTACATCTGGCGGCCGCTGAATGACCCCGAGCACCCGTCAGTCTCCACGTTTGACGACAAGAGTCCCCGCGGCTTCGGCCTGTTGCAACGCGACCGGGTCTTCGATCACTACCTCGACGGCGTACGCTACGATCGGCGCCCGAGTCTGTGGGTCGAGCCGCTGGGCGACTGGGGCGAAGGCGCGGTGCAACTGATCGAGCTGCCCACGAACGACGAAACGGAAGACAACATCGTCGCCATGTGGGTACCCAAACAGCCGGTGAAGGCCGGCGCCAGCCTGCGCTATCGCTATCGCTTGCAGTGGTGCGCCACCGAGCCGCACGAGACCGACCTCGCGCGCTGTGTCGCAACGCGTCTCGGCCGCGGCGGCGAGCCGGGCAAGCCGCGGCCCAAGGGTGTGTACAAATTCATGGTGGAGTTCCTGGGAGGCCCGCTCACCGCCCTGCCATTCGGTGTGAAGCCCAAACCGATTTTGTGGTCATCGTCGGGCACCTTCTCCTATGTGTTTACGGAGGCCGTGCCGGACGGCGTGCCGGGACATTGGCGGGCGCAATTCGATTTCACCGGCGCCGGCCCCACCGTGGTCGACATGCGGCTGTATCTCAAGAATGGCGAACAGACGCTCTCCGAGACCTGGCTGTATCAGTTCCATATCGTGTGACGAGACGGAAGGCCTCGCCTCCATCAGCGGATCTGCTCCGCCAAGAAAGTGAGGTTCATGGTGGTTCCCGCCGGCACGGTCTGCAAGGCGTCCCAGACGCGCGCCTGCAAATCCGTGCCGCGAATATCGACAGGCAACTCCGACGCCTGCTCGGGCCGCTCAATCAAGTCCACGACTTTCGCGACCAGCTGCGCATCCTCGGTCTCGATGATCTCAAAGGCATCGTTCGGAAACTGATTTTGCAGATCGCTCATCAGCATTTCCGGGTCATCCCCCACCATGATCGAGCGAATCAGGTGCTCCGATACGGCAATGATGACGAAGCCCAAAGAACACGGTGCGATCGCAAAGCCCAGGGTCGCCGCCGCCCGGATCAGGGGGATGAGCACGTCGCCTTTTGCGCTCTGCGCGCGCTGTAGATTTGATGTCTGTGTATACATATGTTTCTCCTTCAGTACCGCGCCTGCGCGGCTTTAAGTTTCAGTTAAATCGTTCGCCGACCATCTCTTCGCTCTTCTGCCACAGTGCCTGCGCATGTGGCGGATCGAGCGCGTACGGCTGCACGCCCGCGCGGATGCCGGGGGCCGGGGCGATCTCGGCGACGTGACAGTCTTCGCAATAGCGGGCGCCAATCGCCACGGCGTCCGCGACGCAAGCGGCCCAGACGGAGGTGGCGGCGCCTTGCGGAATGCTTTTATAGCTAAAGGGCGGCGCGCCCTTGGGCTGACTGGCATTGATTTGCGCAACCAGTTTCTCCAGCATTGCGGGCGTCAAATGCCGACTGAGTTCGGTTCGAATACCGCCCGGGTGCACCGCCGTCGCCCGCACACCGCGCGCTTTGTGGCGGCGATCGAACTCGACGGCAAACAGCACATTGGCGGTC